>k87-453616_pt1 | contig 11721 bp, 9 predicted proteins | sample MGYA00084031_6733416 | MGnify analysis MGYA00084031
CCTACCTGCAGGGTTACCCGGATCAGCTCATGCGCGCCAACGACTGGGACCCCGCCGATCTCGAACGCATCCGCGCCGCCGAATGCCGCGGTGGCGCGGATGCGTTCGAGATCGGCGGGGTCCCAGTCGTTGGCGCGCATGAGCTGATCCGGGTAACCCTGCAGGTAGGTGGCCAGGCGGCCGTACAGTCGGCGCAGCCGGTCGGCGGGGTCGAGGTCGTCGGGGACGGTCGCGACCACCGACCAGATCCGGACCGACGCGGGATCGCGATCCGCGCGCTCGGCTCCACGCCGGACGCAGTCGAAGGCCCGGCGCGTGGCCTCGGTGCCGAAGTACGTGTGCAGCACGACGCCGTCGGCGATCTCGCCCGCCAGCTCCAGCGTCCGGGGGCTCATCGTGACGAGCATGACCGGCGGCGGTGGATCGAGAGACACACCGAGGTTCAGCAGGGGATACGACCCGGCCGGTCCGTCGTGCCCGATCACCATCTCGCCCGCCCAGAGCCTGCGGAGGAGCCCGGTGACGTCACGCAGGCCGGCCCCGGTGACGAGGTCGAGCCCGAGGATCTGCCACTGCGGTGCGATCCCGCGTCCGAGTCCGAGGGCGAAGCGCCCGCCCGACAGTTCGTGGAGCGTGGCCCCCATCGTCGCGGTGATGATCGGGTGTCGGGTGTTGTGATTGGTTGCCGCGGTGGCAATCCCGAGATCCTCGGTGGCACCGGCGAGTGCCCCGCACAGCGCGGCGGCGTCCTTGACGTTGAACCGTTCGGACACGAACGCGGTCCCGAGTCCGATCTCGTCGGCGAAGCGCGCCTCGGCCGCGAGCTCACGCGGGGTGACCGGGTGCCGGGAGAGTGCGTAGTAACCGAGCTCGGTGAGCCGTTCCATGGGGTGCACGTCGTCGGGCCGGTGGGGATCAGGCGTTCGCGCCGACCGCCTCGCGGTAGACGCGTGAGCGCGGCTCCCGGACCCACAGGGTGCCGCCGCCGGGTGTGGGGCCCTCCTCCTTGAGCGCGCGCTTGAGAATCTTGTTCGTCGCCGTGGTCGGCAGGTCGTCGGCGATCCGGACGTAGCTGGGCCACGCCTTGGGCGACAGGTCCGGTTGTGCGGCAAGCTGTTCGGCGAACGACTCCGGAGTCAGCTCGGCCCCGTCCTGCAGGACGACGGCCGCCATCACGGCGTCGCCGACGTGTTCGTCGGGCACCGCGTAGACCGCGACCCGGTTGATCTCGGGGATGCGCTGCAGGATGCGTTCGATGGGGCCGGCGGCAAGGTTCTCGCCGTCGACGCGCATCCAGTCGCCGGTGCGCCCGGCGAGGTAGATCCACCCGTCGGCGTCCTTGAAGGCGAGGTCGCCGGACCAGTACATCCCGTGACGCAGACGTTCTCTCGTCGCCTGCTCGTTGTTGTAGTAGCCCATGAACATCCCGCCGCCCTCGACGTTGACCAGCTCGCCGATCGCCTCGTCGGGGTTGAGCAGCGCGCCGTTCTCGTCGAACTGCGCCGGCGGGCACTCCTTCAGCGGATCCTCGTGGTAGATCGCGACGTTCGGGAAGCCCTTGCCGATCGAGCCGTGCGGCGTGCCGGGTTCACGGGTGATGATGATCGCGAGCTCGGTGGACCCGAAGCCGTCCCAGACGGTGCAGCCGAATCGTCGTGAGAACTCCTCGATGTCGCGGTCGGTGGCCTCGTTGCCGAACGCGACGCGCAGCGGGTTGTCGGCGTCGTCGGGCTTCTCCTCGGTGGCGAGGATGTAGGCGAGGGGCTTGCCGACGTAGTTCATGTATGTGGCGTTGTAGCGGCGGATGTCGTCGAGGAACGTCGACGCGGAGAACTTGGCGGGTGCGATCGCGGCGCCGCTGCACAGCGCCACGCAGTATCCGCCCATGAGCGCGGCGCTGTGGAACAGCGGCATCGACAGGTAGCAGACGTCGCCCGGGCCGATGTCGTACTTGTCGGCGAGGACGGGTCCGGCGAACGGGATCATCATGTGCGCGAACTGCACCGGCTTGGGGTCGCCGCTGGTCCCCGAGGTGAAGATCAGCATGTAGGTGTCCATCGCGCCGGGGACCGAATGCGGCGTCAGGTCACCCGCGTTCGCGATGAGATCGGCCCACTCCGGCGTGGAGGTGTCGAGGATCGTCACCCCGGGGAGGTCGAGTCCCTGAAGGAGCGGGCGGTGCTCGGCGTCGGTGACGAGGATCTGGCAGTCGGCGCGCAGGATGTCGCCGGCGAGACCCTCGCCGCGTCGGGTGTTGTTGATGCCGGCGGTCACGTATCCGCCGAGGGCGCCGGCCGCGAGGGCGATGAGCATGTCGGGGGTGTTGCCGAGCAGCGTGCCGACATGCATGGGACGAGAGGTGTCGGCGAGACCGAGGATCGCCGCGGCGGTCTTCTCCGATTCCCGGATGTACTCACGCCACGTCCACGTGCTGCCGTTGTAGGTGATCGCCAGGTTGTCGTCGTCTGCGCGTGCCTGCAGGAGCTGGGTGACTGTCTCGGCCATGAGCCGAATCTAGAACGCGTTCACCCGACGTGTGGACAGATCTGGGAAATTGTCTACTGCCAAGGCCTGCCGAGGATGTCGGACGATCCCCGGCAGGCCCGGGAGTCGGGTCAGCGGGTGAACGAACCGCTACCGGGGACCACCGTGAACGACTGGTCGTTCTGGCCGATGATCGTGGTCGTGAACTGGATCTGGCCGGCGCCGGTCTCGACCGCCGCGCCGTCGGCCGGGCGGCCGTCGGTGCAGGCGTCGAAGACCTTGCTGCCGGACGCGCCCGTGGTCTTGTTGGTCCACGAGAGACCGACCCTGGCGCCCTTGAGGTTGGTCGCGCAGGCCTCGGTGGGGGTGGTGTCCAACGAGAACTGCGTGACCCCGGGCTCGGTGCCCGAGGCCAGGACGGAGGCGACGAAGCCGCCGCTGATGCCGTTGGAGCCCACGGTGATGCCGGCGTTCGGGATCTGGTCGACGCTGAGCGGATGCTCACCCGGCGTGGCAGAAGCGGTCGCCGCGCCGAGGGTCAGTGCGCCGAATGCCGCGAAAGCTCCGAGTACTGCAGTTGTCTTGCGTCCCATGTGTATCTCCCGTCACTCTGGAAACGTCTAAGCCAGCTTACGGTAGTGATGTTGAACTCCTCAATGTGAGTGCTCCCGCCTCCTGCTGATACAAGGGGAGCCATGACGACGACGCAGCATGCCGAGCCCCGTGACCCGCTCTCCGCCTTCCATGTGGGTGGTATCGAGGTCTCGGAGCGGAGCGTCCGGGCCGAGCAGGTGCTGTGCTCCCGCTTCGCCGACCATCGCGGGCTGATCGAGCTGCCCGCGCTCGCGGTGCTCTTCGATCACGCCGGCGGCATCCCGTTCCATCAGGTCCACGGCGACCCCGCCGCCGCGACCCTGCAGGCGCGATTGTCGCTCTCCGTCCATGGGCGCGCGCAGGTCGGAGACACCCTCGCCGCCCGCGCCGACGTCGTGATGCACGACGATGCATGGGGATCGACCACCGTGGAGATCCGGACCGGTGCGGGGGAGTTGCGTTGCGTGGGGACCGCCCGCAACGTCCGCGTCGGCCGCGCCCCGGTCGGCGAGACCCCGTCCGGCGAGATCGGCATGCCGCCGGCGACCTGCGATGCGACAGTGGCCCTGCCCGAGCCGATCCCGGCAGATCTCACGGGTCGTGAGGTCGTCGAGGAGATCGCCACCAAGGTGCGCGAGCCCGGCCCGCTCGCCGAGATGCTCAACGGCACGGTCGAGATCCTCGACGGCGCCTCCGACCGCGACGCGGGCGTCCGCTTCCGCGTCCAGACCGAACCGTGGATGGGCAACATGTTCGGCACCATGCACGGCGGCGTGATCGCGACGATCGTCGGCCAGGCCGGCTCGTTCGCCGGGCACCTCCACGCGGGGCCGGGGCAGGACCACTCGATCGGCGACATGGCGATCGGCTTCTATCGTTCGCCGGCCGTCGACGGGGGAGAGGTCGCCGTCGAGGTGACGCCGATCAAGACCGGTCGTCGCATCTCGTCCTTCGAGGCGACCATGACCTCCTACGACGACGTGCTGCTCAGCCGCGCGACCCTCGACGTCCACTACCACTGACCTGCGCGGATCGCCGTTCGCGGCGATCGTCTACGGCAATAACAATCAAGCGTGCTTGATTTTTCTGGTGGCGTGTGTGACTCTGCAGGCATGTCCGATGCACGCTCAGCCGTCCACCAGGTGGTCGACGATCTCGAAGCCGAGTCCGCACAGCTCGACGCACTGGTAGCCGACCTCGACGACGCGGGATGGGCGACGCCCACGCCCGCCGAGGGGTGGACCGTCGCCCACCAGATCTCGCACCTGGCCTGGACCGACGAGGTCGCCACGATCGCGGCCACCGACGCCGAGAAGTTCACCGCGCTCCTGACCGAGGCGCTGCAGGGCGCCAGCCCGGAGACCTATGTCGACGACGCCGCCGAGGCGGGTGCGGGGGCGCCTGCTGAGGAGCTCCTGGCGCGTTGGCGCAAGGCCCGCGGCGAGCTCGCCGACGCCCTGCGCAACGTCGCCGACGGGGTGAAGATCCCGTGGTTCGGCCCGCCCATGTCGGCCGCGTCGATGGCCACCGCGCGCCTCATGGAGACCTGGGCCCACGGACTCGACGTCGCCGACGCGCTCGGGGTGACGATCCTGCCGACCGAACGGCTGCGGCACATCGCGCACATCGGCGTGCGCACCCGCGACTTCGCGTACATGGTCAACGGCAAGACCGCGCCGGCCGAGCCCTTCCGGTACGAACTCGCCGCGCCGTCCGGAGAGACCTGGACCTGGGGTCCCGAGGACGCGTCGAACATCGTCCGCGGGTCGGCGCTCGACTTCTGCTCGCTGGTCACCCAGCGTCGTGCGCGGGCCGATCTCGACCTGGAGTTCATCGGCGACGACGCCGTCGAATGGTCCGGGATCGCACAGTGTTTCGCCGGCCCTCCCGGCAGCGGACGCGAACCCCGCGGGGCCTGAACCGCCGCGGACCACGGCGACACACCATCAACCACAACCCACACAGATCTAGAAAAAGGAGCCACGGGTGCCCATTGCCAGCCCGAACGTCTGGGACACGCCGGAACGCCTCGAACTGCGTTCCATGGTGCGGAAGTTCGTCGAGAAGCACATCCTGCCGTACCAGGACGAGTGGGAGCGCGACGGTCTGATCCCGCGTGAACTCCACCGCGAGGCCGCCAAGCTCGGCCTGTTCGGCCTCGGCATCCCGGAAGAGGTCGGCGGCTCCGGCGGCGACCTGATCGACACCACCATCCTCGCCGAGGAACTGCACTACGCGGGTGCCGCGGGCGGCATCTTCTCCGGCCTGTTCACCCATGGCATCGCCCTGCCGCACCTGATCGCGGCGGGCGATCCCGAGCAGATCGACCGGTGGGTCCGCCCGACCCTGGCCGGTGAGAAGATCGGCTCCCTCGCCATCACCGAGCCCGGCGGCGGCAGCGACGTCGGCAACCTGACCACCAAGGCCGTCCGCGACGGCGACCACTACGTCGTCAACGGCTCCAAGACCTACATCACCTCCGGTGTCCGGGCCGACTTCGTCGTCGCCGCCGTCCGCACCGGCGGCCCGGGCGCCGGCGGCGTCTCGCTGCTCGTCATCGAGAAGGACACCCCCGGCTTCACCGTCACCCGCAAGCTCGACAAGATGGGCTGGCGCTGCTCGGACACCGCCGAACTGTCCTTCGTCGACGCGCGCGTGCCGGTCAAGAACCTCGTCGGCGCGGAGAACTCCGGCTTCGCCCAGATCGCCATGGCCTTCGTCACCGAGCGCTCCGGCCTCGCGGTGCAGGCCTACGCCAGCGCCCAGCGCTGCCTCGACCTGACCCTGCAGTGGGCGCGCGACCGCCACACCTTCGGCAAGCCGATCATCGCGCGCCAGTCGGTGCAGGACACGCTCACCGAGATGGCCCGTCGCATCGACATCGCCCGCACCTACACGCGTGCCGTTGTCGAGCGGAAGGTCACCTCGAACGACGACCTCATCGCGGAGGTCTGCTTCGCCAAGAACACCGCCGTGGAGACCGGTGAGTGGGTCGCGAACAAGGCCGTCCAGCTGCACGGCGGCCTCGGCTACATGACCGGGACCGAGGTCGAGCGCCAGTACCGCGACATGCGGATCATCGGCATCGGCGGCGGCACCACCGAGATCCTCACCGGTCTCGCCGCCAAGCGACTCGGCTACCAGGCCTGACCCGGAGCACCCCAGAACGAACGAGAGGACATCACAGCTCATGACTGCTCCCAACCCCTTCGTCGAGACCCAGGAACGCGCCGAACTGCGTGCCGCCGTCGCCGGCCTGGCCGCCAAGTACGGCACGGACTACTTCCAGACGTGTGCCCGTGAGGGACGCAAGACCGACGAGCTCTGGCAGGAGGCGGGCAAGCTCGGCTTCATCGGCGTCAACCTCCCCGAGGAGTACGGCGGCGGCGGTGCCGGCATGTACGAGCTCTCCATCGTCATGGAGGAACTCGCCGCCACCGGAACCGGCCTGCTCATGCTGGTCGTGTCGCCGGCCATCTGCGGCAACATCATCGCGCGCTTCGGCACCGACGAGCAGAAGCAGCGGTGGCTGCCGGGTCTCGCCGACGGATCGATCACGATGGCCTTCGGCATCACCGAGCCCGACGCCGGCTCCAACTCGCACAACATCACCACCACCGCCCGCCGCGACGGCTCGGACTGGCTGCTGTCGGGCCAGAAGGTCTTCATCTCCGGCGTCGACCAGGCCGACGCCGTGCTGATCGTCTCCCGCACCGAGGACGCCAAGACCGGCAAGCTCAAGCCGGCGCTGTTCATCGTGCCGACCGACGCGGAGAACTTCACCTACACCATGATCGACATGGAGCTGGCGAACCCGGAGAAGCAGTTCCAGCTCTTCCTCGACGACGTCCGGCTGCCCGCCGACGCACTCGTCGGCGACGAGGACGCCGCGCTGAGCCAGCTGTTCGCCGGCCTGAACCCGGAGCGGATCATGGCCGCGGCATCGGCCATCGGCATGGGGCGCTTCGCGCTGGGCAAGGCCGTCGAGTACGTCAACAGCCGCCAGGTGTGGAAGTCCCCGATCGGCGCGCACCAGGCCATCGCACATCCGCTGGCGCAGGGCAAGATCGAGCTCGAGATGGCCAAGCTGATGATGCAGAAGGCCGCGACGCTCTACGACGCGGGCGACGACTGGGGCGCCGCCGAGCCGGCGAACATGGCGAAGTACGCCGCCGCCGAGGCGGCGAAGAACATCGTCGACCACGCCGTGCACTCGATGGGCGGCAACGGCCTGACGACCGAGTACGGCATGGCGCCGCTGCTGAGCCTCGTGCGCATCGCGCGCGTGGCCCCGGTCAGCCGCGAGATGATCCTCAACTTCGTCGCGCAGACCAGCCTCGGGCTGCCCAAGTCGTACTGAGGCAGGATCGAGGAGCATCGGTGACAGTCGCCTCGAACTCCCGTGAGCCGCAGCAGGAACGTTCACGCCGGACGCGCGAACGCCTGCTGCGGTCCACGATCGACGCGCTCGCCGCGGACGGCTGGTCCGCGGCCACCGTCGCCGCGGTCGCCGAGCGTGCCGGGGTCTCGAGAGGTGCTGCCCAGCATCATTTCCCGACGCGGGAGGCGCTGATCACCGCAGCCCTGGAGCAGGTCTTCGACGACCTGACCGCGGCGTCGGACAGCGAGATCGCCGGCCCGGACGAGCCGATGAGCTCGGCCCGGGTGCTGGCGGCGGTCCGGCGGATCGTGGACGTCTACACCGGGACGGAATTCAAGGCCGCCCTGCAGGTCTGGGCGGCGGCCGCGTCCGATCCCGCCCTGCGCAAGCTGATCCTGCCGCTCGAGGCGAAGTTCGCCCGCGCGGCGCACCAGCGGACCATGGCGGCGATGGGGGTGTCGCCCGACGACGAGAAGGGCTTCCGGCTCGTGCAGGCCACCCTCGACTTCGCGCGCGGCCTCGGCCTGGCCGACACCCTGACCGACGACTCGGCGCGTCGCGCACTGGTCGTCGACACCTGGTGCGAACAGCTCGCGGTCGCCCTGGGGGTGGACGAGGCCGCGTGACCTTTCCCGAGGGTCACGACGGTCGAGCCCGCGCTCGTCCACTCGTCCGGGTGCCCGCGTTCGCCGCGCACCACTTCGGATCGGCGACACCAATCGGGGTCGCCGATCCGGAATGGTGTCGCGGGCGACGCGAATCGGTGCCGACGAGCCGTCAGTCGCCCGCCGGTTCCCTCGTCCGGCCGAACGTCCCGGCCCAGTACACGCCGACGCGCCGGAAGACCGGGACCGCCTGGCGGGGGCCGTCACCCGGCTGTCGGCGGCCGCGAGCGAGATCGCGGGCTGGCAGAAGGACTACGACACCGCGTTGTACGCCGACGCCGACGCGGAGGCGCTGTCGCGGCGCGTCGCGATGCTGCATCTGTCCTGCGAGCAGGCGGCCTTCCTGGTCGCCGAACGCGGCGGCGACCGATACGTCGCCGCCGCCGTGTCGCTGGTCCGGGAGTTCCTGCGGTCCGAGACGCGACCGCCCGTCCTCGAACAGGACGAGGCGTTCACCGACGGTGATCCGACCATCGCAACGCTCGGCGTCGTCGCCTCCGCGACCGCCGAACTCCGGGCGATCGAGATCCATCGGCGGAAGAAACCCGCGACTCCGCCGGCACCCGGGCCCACACCGGCGTCGCGGCCGCCCACCGGTCCGCCCGCCGCGGGAGAGTCCGCGGCACGCTCGAACCCAGGGGCCGAGTCGAAACCCGCCGCGAAGCCCGCCCGGCCCGACACCACGCGCTTCGCGCTGCAGGTGGTGGTCGCCTGCTCGGCGGCACTGATCGTCGGGGATCTGATCTCCGCGAGCCGGTGGTACTGGGCGGTGCTCAGCGCGTTCATGGTGTTCAACGGGATGGCAACGCGCGGGGCGATTCTCACCAAGGCCGTCAAGCGAGTGCAGGGCACCGTCGTCGGGCTGCTGGTCGGCGTCGCCCTGGTCCTCCTCATCGGCGAACACCCGAACGTGCAGTACGTGATCGTCGTCTGCGCGGTGTTCTTCGCCTTCTACCTCGGTTCCGTCTCCTACACGTGGACGATCCTGTTCATCACCATCGTCCTCACCAACACCTACGACCTGCTCGGGGTCCTCAACCGCCACGTCCTCGAGTGGCGCGTCGAAGAGACCCTGTGCGGTGCGCTGGTGGGATCGGCCGCGGCGTTCTTCGTGCTGAGCACACCCACCTCGCCGGTCCTGGCCGCCAAGTTGCACGACTACTTCGACGCGCTCGTGGATCTGGCGTCGGTGGCCTTGCGCCGGACCGGGCGACCCTCACCGGGCGCCGGTGGCGGGACGGTCCCCGACTCCGACGCGGTCCCCGATTCCGATGCGGTGCTCGGAGCGGTGCGGGCGCTCGACGCCGCCGAGTCGGCGATCCTCGGCGCTGCGACCGCGGCTGTCTGCGCGCTCAGCCGAAGCCATCGCGCGACCCTGCGCCGGGTGCGGCCGCACCTGCGCGAGACGACCCGGGCGGCGCGCGGCCTCGCCTGGTCGGCGGTGGAGGCCGCCGGCGCCGGGACCGCCGTGCCGGAACACCGCCGAGCCGGAGCTCCCGACCCGGTGGAGGAACTGCGGGTCGCGGTCGATGCGACCGTGTCGGCCCTCGAACACGGCGAAGTCGACGAGTCCCGCCTCCGCGAGGTCGCCACCGGCGGAGCGCCCGCCGAGCTGGGGATCGCACCGGCCGATCCGGATCCGGTCCGCCAGGCGCAGCGTGTCACCGAATCGGTGCGTCGGATGGCGGCGGCGGTCCCCGAACCCCGACGGCGGGCCCGGGAACGCAGCACGCCCGCCGCGAGGTGAGACCTCCCGGCGGGCGTGCGACAGCTGCGAGACAGCGGGTGGGTCAGCTGTCGTGGATGATGACGCCGCGCAGGTTCTTGCCGTCGCGCAGGTCCTGGTAGCCCTCGTTCACCTGATCGAGGGTGTAGGTGGTGGTGACGAGCTCGTCGAGCTTCAACTGGCCCTGGTCGTAGAGGCGCAGCAGCTTGACGATGTCGTACTGCGGGTTGGCCGAGCCGAACAGGCTGCCCTTGATCGTCTTCTGGTTCAGGGTCAGGTCGCAGCCGGACACGTGGACGGTGAGCTTGGCGGGGTCGGCGAGGCCGGTGATGACGACCGTGCCGCCCTTGCCGATGACGGCGGTCGCGTTCGAGACGACTTCTTCGTCGACGGTGCCGACCAGGATGAGCGCCTGGTCGGCGCCCTGTCCCCAGGTGAGCTCGTTGACCTTCGCGGCGGCCTCGGCCGGGTCCGCGAACGCGTGTGTCGCACCGAATTTCAGCGCGGCCTCGCGCTTCATCTGCACCGGGTCGACGACCACGATGAACTTGGCGCCGGCCGACACCGCGCCCTGCACGGCGTTGATGCCGAGACCGCCGATGCCGTAGATGACCACGGTGTCACCGGCTCGCACGCCGCCGGCGTACACCGACGTGCCCCAACCCGACGGGACGCCGCAACCCACCAGGACGGCCTTGTCCAGCGGAAGCCAGTCGTCGACCTTCACCACCGAGTGTTGGGAGATGGTGGCGCGCTCGGCGAACGTGCCGAGCATGCACATCGCGCCGAAATCGTCCTTGCCGGAATGGAATCGGAAGGTGCCGTCGGGCATCGAGCCCTCCAGGATGGTGGCGCCCATGTCGCACAGGTTCTGGCGGCCCGTCGAACAGTAGCGGCACGTGCCGCAGTTGGGGATGAAGCTGCACACGACGTGGTCGCCCGGCTTCACCTTGGTCACACCGGGGCCGACGGCCTCGATGATGCCGGATCCCTCGTGACCGCCGACGATCGGATAGCGCGGCGGGAGGTCCCCGTCGGTGAGGTGGAGGTCGGAGTGGCACAGGCCGGCGGCGGTGTACTTGATCAGGACCTCACCCTCGCGGGGCTCGTCGAGATCCAGTTCGACGATCTCGAACGGCTTGCCGGGACCGGTGAGGACGGCGGCCTTGGTGGTGAGTGTCATGCTGTGCTCCTTTGCACTTGGGGGGGTCGGGGGAGGGAGGTCAGAGGGCGATGTTGACGGCCTTGGTCTCGGTGTAGAGGTCGATCGCGGCGGCGCCGAGCTCGCGGCCCCACCCGGACTGCTTGAATCCGCCGAAGGGCATGGCGGTGTCGAAGCCGTTGTACTGGTTCACCCAGACCGAGCCGGCCTTGATCTGACGGGCCGTGCGGTGCGCCTTGGACAGGTCGGTGGTCCAGATGCCGGCGGCGAGGCCGTAGATCGAATCGTTCGCCGCCGCCGCGACGCCGGTGTCGGCGTCGAAGGGCATCGCGGCCACGACCGGGCCGAAGATCTCCTCGCGGACGATGGAGAACTCGGGCTCGACGTCGACGAAGACCGTCGGCTCGATGAAGAAGCCCTCGTCGCCCCAGCGCTTTCCGCCGGTGAGGGCGCGCGCGCCGTCGGCGAGACCGGCGGCCAGATAGCCCGACACCCGGTCGAACTGTTCCTGGCTGACCAGCGGTCCGAGTTCGGTGGCGGGATCGAGTCCCGGCCCGATCTTCGCCTGCGAGGCGGCCTCGGCGACGGCCGCGGTGAACTCGTCGAAGATGGGGCGCTCGACGAACAGTCGCGTCCCGGCGACGCAGCACTGGCCGTGGTTGAACATCCACGCCGCGACCGACCCGGCGACCGCCTTCTCGAAGTCGGC
>k87-860225_pt1 | contig 11720 bp, 8 predicted proteins | sample MGYA00084031_6733416 | MGnify analysis MGYA00084031
GTAGTGTTTGGCAATTAAGGATATGCATAATTTATTGCATATTCACCGCTTTACATGGAGTGGCGGGTATGATAGGCTTATATGCCTGGCAAAGTCCTGTGCCTTGCCCCCTTTGCCAGAAAGCATGCCCACAGAGGCTCCATGTCAAGCGACAACAGGTATAAAATTTTATATAGATCATTGAATATTCTTATTTGCCATTTCATGCATTTTTTAATTGCCAAAAATATCGATGCGTGCATATATGATGACGATATCTTGTCCTTTTTCGCAAAAAAATCCCCTCCCAAGCAGACGCTCAAGAACATCACAATGTCTTTTTGACCGTCTACTTGTAGGAGATCGCAGCATAATTGCCTATGGTAATTTATTATTGTGTAAATTTACTTTTGACTTTTTCCGTAACTAATTAAGTTAGTAAATATTCGATAACCTCCCGGTACTTGGTTTTGAATTTGTCTATAAAATACTAAGCTAGTATAAGCATACGTTCCTTCCCCGTATTTTGCTATTAAAATTCCACTTTCAAATGGATTTTCATTTGGATCAGCCATACTTACGTATGTTTCAAATCTTGAATCCCATTCCATTGGAAAATACAATCCTCGTTCTTGTACCCAATTATTCCAATCACCATCTTTAATTTCGTTAGGATAATGGAACAAAGGAGAATCTGGTTGTGTTATCGTTACCTTTGCATTTTCATCAGTAACCCTCCAACGAATAGAAGGATCTCCAATTACCAGTTTGTATGGTGCTGTTTTTAAAGGATTCCAGCGGTCGCTAGGTTTATGATATTGAACGACTAAATGCCCACCATTCTTTACATATTCGAGAAGTCTGTCGTTATATTTATATAAATCATCACGTGATAAGTATGCCCGTATCCCTGTAATAATGGTATCATATTGACTTAAATCTCCTGTGGCTAAATCCTCTGATGTCAGTTTAGTAATATTAAATCCTAAATCGATGAGATAATCAGCAACTTTGTCAAATCCACTTTCAATATATCCTATTTTTAGGTCATCTGGCTTTAAAAGCTCAAAGGCAACTCCATGAATGTTTGACGGATATTGGTAATAAAAAGTCCCTATATGATCGTATTTAATTTCTTGAATAGTAGAATTGTATAATTTTCCTTTTACACTAGCTATTGCTTCAATATCAAACTTCCCATCTTGTATATCCCGTGGTGGTACGAGAGTAAATGTAACTTCCTTTTCATCCATCTTTTTATCTAATGTAACATTTGTTTGATAAGGACTAACTGTCCATCCTTTTGGTGTTTTTAAAGAGACAGATGCATTTAATCTTCCTTCATAATAATTTTTTACTTTAACAGTAACTGGTATCTCATCTTGAATATCAGCTGTATTAACAACTATATTTTCAGGGTCTAATGTTAAGCTAATATCTGGTAATACAGCAATGGTCCCTTCTAACTCCTGAATTTGCTCTGTTTTTGTTCCATTTGCTTCAAATTGAATCTTTGCTCGAATAACAGGATCTTTGTAGGCATGATAGTACTCCGCATTTTCTGGTACAACCACAGTAAATTCTTTATTTATAGTTTTTCCAGGAAATAATGTTAAATGTTTACTATGTGAAGTGACTTTCCATCCGTCAGGAACAATTAAGGAAACATCTAGATGATTTATCTTTTCTTTTCCATTATTTTTAATTTCAACAGACACTGTAGTTTGTTGACCTTTTGTTAAGATATTCGAAGCAGCAGTAGCTTTTACCTTAATACTAGAAGATACAAAACTGACAACTTGTAATTGTTCTTCCTTAATACTTAGTTTATGGAGTAAATCATTCTTTATATTTTCATTCAGTTTCGAATTTCGGATTTTTCTTTGTATATTCCGAACATCTTTCAAAGCTTTTTGGGATTTGTTAAATACAGTATGTCGATCAGGATATGCTGCAACGATAGAATCTAGCTCTTGTTGGAGGTGTGTGAGGTGAACTTTTAAATCATTTGCTGTTTTCGGGAGAAGTTCAGACCATTCTTTAAAGTTATAAGGAATTCCTGCAAAAAGATCGTTTTTCCCTTTATCATCCACTGATGAATGGACTAACTCCAAATAAATTTGTCTAGGTTCAGCTGGAATATCTCTTCCCATCCCCTGACTCTTATGCATATAGCGTGACTGTTCCCCTAATTGCGGATAGGTCATACCATAAATCGGATCATACATCCCAATTTCGATAGACGTAGTCGCATCTTCTTTTGAATAGGCAGGTAAATAAAATTTCTTAATTTGCCATGGCTTTAGTCCTTCTTTTAATTGTTCTGGAAAAACATTAGGATTAGCTGCATCTTTAAATGCCCTCTCACTAAGGATTGTCATCGCTCGATGATGTCCATGCTCACTATTTACATTGCGAAAAGATGGCATTACAATGTCGGGCTGGTAAGTACGAATAAATTTAATCAAACGTCCGTACGTTAACTGTTCACCCCATTTTTTCAAAGTTTCTTCAGGTGTCTTTTCAAATCCATAATCGTAAATGGGATCTGACGTTGTCTCACTAAGATGGTATGCCTTTACCCCGGTAATTTTAGCTGCTTCTATCATTTCTCGTGTTCTAATTATTCCTAATGCATTTCCTAGTTCATTTCCAATTTCGTTTTGCCCCCCTTCGCCACGATTTGCAATCAAACTAGCTGTTTTCACACCAAGCCCTCTGGACAAATACGCAAGGAAGTCGCTTCTCTCATCATCTGGATGTGCTCCAACATTTAAGAACGTAACAGTTGTTTTTAAAGGTGTTATGGCATTCCATAATTCAACATCTGGCTGTTCCAATTGTTCCGCATTAATATCCAGTGGTACAAAAGGAACAGACAATAAAAATGTGAGAAGAATACATATAAATTTTTTCATATTTTCCTCTCCCTCCAAATGATTTATACTTTCCTTGCTAATAAACCGCTATTACATCGCAACATACAAGTTATAAAACGATTTCTACGATACGTAGAGATGTTTATATTTTCAATCACTAAAAATACACCCCCTTTCAAATATTAGGAAAACAATTTTTTGCTTTTAACAAATAATCATAGTAGACAGTAAAGAAACATTTATCGTAATTTGTTTAAAACTCCCAGCAACCTTCATCTTGCAATCCCCGTTGAATAATATTATAGATTGGTTCTCTGTGGGTACTGAGCAGATTAAAATTCGGATATCTTCTTTTTAAACTTTTCAATATCTTATTACGAATATAAGAATTATTTTGTAAAACACCCCCTTGTAAAATTAATGAAAAGTTATTGTCTGTTTCTTCTATAACATGAGATATAGCGACTAATAGGAGCTTTTCCAGTTCATAAGAAGCTTGATCTAATATTTTTTGACTTACTTCATCTCCTTGATTCAATCCCTGTTCCACTACCATTGTCAAAGCAGCTACATCGTCTACTGAGTAATGTTCGCTATACACCCAATTGTATAAATCCTCTAAGGAATTAAATTGGAAATGCTGAAGTAGTAATTGAGCAAGAATGGTGTTCTTTTCACGACCATCATACATTTTTAGAACTGAACGAATGGCTTCTTTCCCTATCCAATATCCACTTCCCTCATCCCCTACCCGATGCCCCCAACCACCTACACGGACAATTTTTCCCTTACCATTATGCGCATAAACAATTGATCCTGTGCCGGAAATAAGTAACGCTCCAGGGGTTTTTGGTGTAACACCTAACAAAGCTGCAAGGCAGTCGTTTTCAATTACCATATGATTTACTTCTATTGACAAACTACTTATAGCTTCCTGTACAATATCATTTACAATAATCTCGTCTTTTTTTGTATCTATACCCGCTAAGGCGAATATTGCCTTCTTAAAATGTAAGGGATATGAAAGTAAAGATTGATTAATCGATTTGAGTGCTTCTTGCACTGCCATTTGAATAGATTGAAGAGCTATATCTCGACCTACTACTTGATAATTTGATGCTCCTCCATTCCCCTTTCCTAAAATTTCACCTTTATAATTAGCAATCACAGCTATTGTTTTTGTACCGCCACCATCGACAGCTAGCAAGGGATAAACTTGTTTATTCATTATCTTCCATCCATTTCTTGATAATTGTTTCTATCTCTTTGTTTGCGTTATAAAGTAAAGTTTTCTTTTCTTCTATCCACTCTTGCAAATTTTCTTGTTCTTTCCATCTTTGTTCAATAGCTATTTTCATTCTTTCAGGGCTTGGGCCTCCTTCTAAAACACGAACATGAACAAAATAAATTGGATTAATAGATTTATTTAGTTGGTCTTGAGTTAATTTCAATTCTCTTCCAACAACTTTAATTGCATGCTTATTTAATAAATCTAATGTGAGTGAAGATAGTGGTTGTTCATTTTGAACGAGTTCTTTTACAACCGAACTCACAACTTGATGAGCCTGACGGAATGACAACTTATCATTTCTAACAATAGAATCTGCTAATTCCGTTACGTTGGCAAAACTTTCTTTTGCACGATTTAATAGCTTTTCTTTATTCACTTCCATAGTTATTAAAACACTGGACAATAAATGGTATATGCCTTGTAGTTTATGAATGGCTCTCCACATATATGGTTGCATATCATCTTCTGTATCAACAATATCTCCAAACGGAGTATTATGTAGCATTAATAGGACTGTCTGTGAGTCTCCTGCCACACTAGATAACAGTGATCTCATGTGTTCAATGGATACAGGATTTCGCTTCTGAGGCATAATGGAACTAATTTGAACATAAGGAGCAGCTAATTTGAAAACATCAAATTCTTGAGTTGCCCAAAGTAGAAAATCTTGAATCGACCTTCCTAAATTTAATGCCGATAGCTGTACAGCTGTGGCGGTCTCTGCAATATAATCAGCCCCAGCTACTGCATCCCATGCATTATCAATTATTTCTTCAAAACCTAATAAACGTTGAACTTGTTTTCTATTAATTTTAAAACCTGACGTAGTTAAAGCTGCAGATCCCATACTACTTCTATTTACTGTTTTAAAAGCAGATTGTAATCTCTGAATATCTCTTGTAAGCATATCGGTCATTGCATTAAAATAATGAGCTAATGTAGTTGGCTGAGCTTGTTGCGTATGAGTATAACCAATCATTATTGTGTCTATATGTTCTTTTGTCAATTCTATTAAAACTTCTCTAAGTAGAAGACTGCTTTCTAAAAGCTCTAAAATTTTTTTCCTTAGTATCATACGATATATTGCGATTCCCATATCATTTCTACTTCTGGCTATATGTAGGTTACCAGCTATATCTCCTACTGATTCAATAAGCAATTTCTCAATTTTAAAAAACAAATCTTCAAATTTTGGCTCATACATACTTTTTTTTATTTCATCTATCTTTAGGTTATTAATCCCTTTAACAATTCTTATTGCATCCGATTTAGTAACTAATCCGACATCTACCAGCATAATTAGATGTGCTAAATGAATTTGAATCATTGGTTCTAAAAAATGCTCTTTTGCTTCGTTATAAGCAGGCTCTAAAACCAATTCCATGTATGTTTTAGATGGAAAAGTTTCTCCTTCTTTTGCAATTAACTGCTCACGAAGTGATGTCTTCATGATTCCATTCCTTTCTTGTTCTTTACATGTATTAACCAATTTTTTATTAGTGAGTTCATATTGTTTATTGTCTCTTCAACTATTTTATTTCCCGATTCTAATGACGTTTGTTGAATCATCCCTGTATATCCGTCCCAAGAATTTGGAGTTCCTTCCACTAAAACATAAGGTAATTTAGATAATAAAGGAGTTTCATTAAATTCTTGATCCTCGTTCTTTATATGAACAAGATCCGGTCGGAAAGCTTTAGTTGCTGACATTTCATATGGTCCCCCATGTCCTCTACCCTTCGTATTAATGAATCCTAGCTCCTCCGCTTTATCAATTTCAACCATCTGCCACCAATTTATTAACAGAATACTAGCATCCTTATAATTGGCAGTCACATACTCAGCAACAGTCCGTGAAATTCCTATATTCCCATCGTGAGCATTTAGCAAAATAATATTAGAAATTCCCTGCTTTAAAATTCCCTCTAACACATCAATCAAGTATTCTTGAATGACAGAAGGGCGAATGGAAATAGTACCAGGATATTTCGCTGTTTTTCCAGGACATGCCGTGAAAGGAATTGTCGGATAAATGACAGCATTAAAACTAGAATCTATTTTATTTGCAAAACCATCAGCTAAAATAATATCTGTTCCATATGGAGAATGAGGACCGTGGTACTCAAAACTTCCTAACGGAACAACTGCAAAGTCAGCTTGAATTAGTTTATGAAAGTCCCTACCATGTATATCAGTAGCTCTCACTTTCTATCCCCCGTTTCATATAACGGCCCCCGCTTTGCCGCCAGCTAATTTTTGCGATATGAATAGTACAATCATAATGAGCAATATTTGTAGTACACCATAAGCGCATGCTGTTCCGAATTGAAAAGCATACATTTTTTGGAATATCGCTACAGATAAAGGCATCGTCGAAGTACTATAAATTAGAATAGATGCAACAAATTCGCCAATTCCCTCGACGAACGCCAATAAAGTACCCGCCAAAATTCCTCCCGTCATTAAAGGTAAAACAACCCGTCGAAATGTATACCACCAACTTGCACCTAAACTCCTTGCTGCTTCTTCAATGGATTGGTCCATTTGCATTAAACTTGCAGAAGTTGAACGGAATACCAAAGGTAAATGTCTCACAAAATATGCAAGCGGCAATATCCAAAAAGTCCCTATTAATACTTGATTAAAGCTAAAAATACTTGGCTCGCTAAAAGCAGCGATTAAATTAACCGCAACCACTGTACCAGGTAATGCCCACGGCACCATAATTAAAATATCCAACAATGTTTTTCCCTTAAATTGAAACCGAACTATTGCATAAGCAGCAGCAACACCAAAAATGATATTTCCTACAGTCGCGATAAAACTCATCTGAATACTATTCCATATAGGCCTCCATGTTTTCTCATCAGTAAATAATGCGATATAATGGTCAAAAGTGTATGCAGTAGGTATAATCTGTGTTCTCCATTCTCCATCTACGGAAAATGAGATTAATACAATTACAAGAATAGGTAACATTAAAATAATGACGCCAGCCATTGACAATATCAGAGAAATATATTTCATCCATGATGTTCGCACTTCTCTCCGATGTACTCCTACACCTTTACTTTGATTTTGGTAATTTCTCCTATTTTGATACCATTTCATTGTAATTAAAAATAAAATGGATACAATAGACAAAATGGTCGATTGTGTTGCCGCCATATCTAAATTTCCATTTGTCCTCGAAAGATAAATTTGCATAGTCATTGTTCTTTCTACGCCAAACATTAATGGAGCAGTATATGACGCCATCGATATCATAAATACAAGCAGAGATGCCGCCACCATAGCAGGAGTTAGCATTGGTAAAATTACTTTTCGCCATATATGAATTCTTTTCGCTCCTAAGCTAGTAGCAGCCTCCTCTAAAGAGGGATCTAAATCTCTAATAGCAGCAGAAGCCGTTAAATAGAAATAAGTATACATTGTAAATGTATGGACAACAATAACACCAAAAATTCCTTTCAAAGCAAAAGGAACTTTATCCAAATGAAATAGAGCCTGTAGTGCCCTTGGTATAATACCACTTTCGCCGTATAAAAACCAAAAAGACAATACACCGATCAATGGTGGCAATGCCATCGGCACAAGAACTAAAACAGATAATATTTTTCTTCCTGGGAAATCATACCTCTCAAGTAGAAAAGCCATACTAACTCCAACAATTGCACATGTTATTACGCTAATAATAGAAATATAAACACTTGTCCATAAAGCTTCTAAGTTTGCTTTACTCTCTATGCTAAAAAATTTCTTATAATTATCTAAACTAAATGTACTATCAACTCCTGAAATACTTTGCAAGAAAGTTTGGTAAAACGGATATATAACATAAGCTAATAAAACTAAAAATAACGGCGAGATTAATATGTAAATAAAGTACTTTGATTGTGTTAATTTATCCCATTTGCTATTTTTCAATTTGTTGACTTTTTGAGAGCTCATTTTCTCACCTCTCTTATTCTCCGATAATGTATACACTTTGTGGAGGGATATGTATCGAAATAGAGTCTCCTCTTTCTAAAATTTTCTCACCTTTATTAATAACCATTACCTTTAATATATGATTATTTATTTTTACAATATAATTAATACTTACTCCTGTAAATTCAACAAATTCCACTGTTCCATTTAAAGAATTAGGTCCATCCTCTACTAAAATGGCTTCTGGTCGAATACAAAGGTTCACATAACTTCTTTTTGTTAATTTTGCTTTTGGAGATATATTATTTGTTTTTCCTTTAACAATCGTTCCATCTTCTATTTTTATAACAACATATTCTCCTTCAATATCTAAAATTTCCCCTTTTAAAATATTCGATTCTCCGATAAAAGAAGCAACGAAATGATTTACAGGTCTATTATAAATGTCTTGAGGAGTGCCTATTTGTTGCACTTTGCCATCTTTCATAACCATAATTCTGTCAGACATTGCCATCGCTTCTGATTGGTCATGGGTTACATATATAGTAGTAACACCTAATTCAACTTGCAGACGTTTAATTTCTAATCTTGTTTCCTCACGCAATTTTGCGTCTAAGTTCGATAGCGGTTCATCAAGAAGTAAAATACTCGGTTCAATGACTAATGCTCTAGCTAGAGCAACTCGTTGTTGCTGCCCTCCAGAAAGCTCTGTAATTTTTCTATCTCCATATCCATCTAAATGAACAAGTTTTTGAGCACGTATCACTTTTTCTTTAATAACTGATTTAGGAACTTTTCTTACTTCAAGTCCGAAAGCAATATTTTCAAAAACAGTCATATGAGGAAACAATGCGTAGTTTTGGAAAACCATCCCTATATTCCTTTTGTCCGGATTAACATATGTAACATCTTCATTATCGAAATAAATTCTCCCTTCTGTAGGGAAATAAAACCCTGCTATCATTCGAAGAGTAGTGGTTTTACCACAACCGCTGGGTCCAAGGAGCGTGAAAAATTCTCCTGGCGCTATATTAATATTGATATTTTCTACTCCTTTTTTTGTTCTAAATAATTTACTAATATTTTCCAATTTCACGCTTTTCAACTTCCACACCCCTCTTGTATACAGAGCAGGGCAAAATTTCACCCTGCTCCATAAACTTATGAAAAAATTAGTTTTTACCTTTAATATTTTCGTCCAAGTATTGCATCCATTCCGCTTCTTTTTCTGCTAGTACATTCCAATCAATTTCAAAAGTTTTTAAATCTAATTTTTTATACCAATCTGGCATTTCTTCCTTAGAAATGTCAGTTCTTGTTGGGATTTGGTATAAGTCTTTAGCTAAAACAGATCTTACTTCTGGATCAAAAAGGAATTCGTAAAATAATTTTGCATTTTCTTTATTTTTCGCTCCTTTTACAATCCCAACTCCATCAACAAGAATTGGAGCCCCACTTTTTGGATAAACATAATCGAAAGGTTGATTATGTTCGTATTTTTGAATTAAAATATCTTGGAGATTCCACAAAGAAATGATCCCTTCTTGACGGGCCAATTTTAAATATAGATTAGTCGGGTCTTGAGTATATTCTTTTGTATTTGCGTCTAATTTTTTCAGCCATTCATATCCTTTTTTTGGATCATTAGGATCTTGGCGATAAATCATGGAAGCATAGATAGTTCTCATTGTTCCAGAAGCGAGAACACCTCGAATAAGAATTTTATCTTTCCATTTTGAATCTAAAAGGTCATCCCAATCTTGGGGAGCAGTTTCCGGAGTTAAAACATCGCTATTAATCATAATTACCTCCGGCAATAGCATTTCACCATACCATCGATGTTTTGGATCTTTATGTTCTGGTTTTATATATTCATCAAAACTTGGTTTATATGGCTCTAATAAATCTTCTTTAGCAGCTACTGAAAGTGCAGATTGCGTGCCGCCCCACCAAAAATCTGCTTGCGGATTTGCTTTTTCTGCACGAACGCGTTCCAAAATTTGTTGCGCCCCCATTGTCAATACTTCAACGTCAATATTCGGATATTTCTTTTTAAACATCTCCATTACTTTATCTACTACTGTTTGATCACGTGCGGTATAAATTACTAGCTTTCCCTCTCCACCTTTTTGTTTATCTTTACTCCCTTCATTCGTACTACTTGTGTTTCCGCTACAAGCAGTCATTAATAACATGAGCAAAGCAATAAAAACTACTGCAAATTTCCTTACTCTCAACATTCTTACCCCCTTAATATTTAATAAAATACTCTATTCAAAAGCTGACTTGATTATGGCTATAATTGTCCAAAGCTAAGTGAACAGCTCCATACAAGCCAGCTTTAGAACCGAGAGAAGTAATTTTAATTTTCGGCGACTTTGGCAAGTATTTATTTACTATACTTACAAGATAAGATAATGACTTTTGATTTAACTTTTCCATTTCTCCAGCAATGATTACTAACTGAGGATCGAGGACACTAGATAAATTGATGATGGCTACAGCCCAATGATATAAAACTTCTTCTAATAGTTGCTTTGCCTTTTCACTAGTTAACTCGTTTTCTTGCAAAAACTGTATAGGAGACTGATAATCAGGTAACTTAAAGCCCTCATTCTCTAATTTTTTTCTTATTCCAAGCAAACCGTAGTTTGTCTCGAATACTCCCATGTTAGGTTTAGTTACTATTTGATTACCTATCATCATGTAGCCTATTTCCCCTGCAGCTGAATGAAATCCTTTGTAAAATTTCCCATCTACAACAATACCACTTCCTATTCCATTACCTACAAACAAATAAACAAGATTTTTTATATATTTCTCATCCCCTTTATAAAACTCCCCAATCGTCATTACATTCACATCATTATCCACGATAACTGGAAACCCTAGACGAGATTCTATTTCTTCTTTTAGATGAATATTTGACCAATCTACTTCAGGTGAAAATCCAAACTTTTTATCTGACTCTAGGGAAATGCCTGAAATACCAATAACCATTCCTAATATATCTTCTTCATATACTTGCTGTTGTTTTAGTAAAGTCTTAACACTTTTTTCAATTAAATTAATTATATAATATCCATTTGTAGGAATTTGGAAATATTCAATTGTTGTATCTACCCAGTCACCATTCATATCAGCTAGAATAATAGACAGGCTGTTACCTTCTATTACAGATCCTATAACAAAGTTCGATTTGGCATTATACTCCAACAAAATAGGGCGTTTACCACCTGTTGATGTTCCTATTCCTACCTCAACAACTAACCTCTCTTCAATTAGCTCTTTTACAAGTTCTGAGACACAAGGACGACTAAGTTTTGTTTTTTTGGCAATATCCGCTCTTGATTGACGGGGATTCCTTTTTAATTCATCTATTATCAATTTCCTGTTCATAGATTTTACAAGTTTTGAACTAGCTTTTCTCGAAGTAGGACTCATCAGATTCCCCCTATTTTGTTTTGTATTGTATTTAGTTAGTTAGCCTAACTAAGTTGAGAAGATTATATAATGGAAACGATTTAAAGTCAATATATTCAGAATATTTATTTTTTATCCTTGATAATTATATCTATCCCCTTAAGCGCAGTTTGTTCATGTTGAAGCGTTTCGGAAACACATATAAAGCGAATATACAA
>k87-870969_pt1 | contig 11718 bp, 12 predicted proteins | sample MGYA00084031_6733416 | MGnify analysis MGYA00084031
ATGCTGCTATCTTCGGAAGGTTCAGCCGTTGGAGAAAACGCTGTCGGAATACGATGCCTGGATGACGGGGATACGCCGCGAACAGTCGCCGACACGGCGCAAGGCTCAGATTGTGGAAGTCGACCAACGCTTTCGCCTGACGAAAGTGAATCCGCTCGTACACTGGACGAGTGAAGACGTGTGGGCGTACATTCGCGAAAGGGATGTTCCGTACAATCCGCTTCACGATGAACGATATCCGAGTATCGGATGCGCACCCTGCACGCGACCCGTTCATGAGGGGGAGGATCTGCGGTCTGGCAGATGGAGCGGCTTTCAAAAAACGGAGTGCGGGCTGCATCAAACATGAGATGAAACGAAAAAAGACTTGTGTTATCTTCTACGATTCGATAGAATGGAATCAAAAGGGGAGTAGCTTTTACAACAAAGTCGTCATGACAGAGAGTCTACCTCTCTCGGCTTTGTTGGCAACGACGAGTTGTTAGCAAGACCTTTTACCTAAAGCAGGTAAAAGGTCTTTCTTTTTTGGGGATACTTCGTGATGGGGGTACACGTGATGGTATTGGACTTAGATTTTTTTACGGCACTCTTCAGCATCATTGTCATCGACATCGTTCTGGGCGGAGACAACGCGATCGTCATTGCGATGGCGAGTCGTAACCTTCCCGACAAACAGCGCAATCGAGCGATCGTCTTCGGGACGGGGGCCGCAATCGCTGTGCGTGCCGCTTTAACTTTTGTCGCCGTATACTTATTAAGCGTACCGTTCTTGCGCTTGATGGGAGGGTTACTCCTCGTCTGGATCGCATTCAACTTGTTGACGAGTCGCAAGGAACACGCTGACGTTCAAGCCGGTGCGAATTTGGGGCAAGCGATTCGGACGATTGTCATCGCCGATGTCGTCATGGGACTGGACAACGTGTTAGCTATTGCCGGGGCCGCAGATACTGCCCACAACAGCTACTTCCTCGTCATTCTCGGATTGTTAATCAGCGTTCCGATTATCATTTGGGGAAGCAAAATTATTTTGACATTCATGGACAGGTTTCCGATCGTCATTTACGTTGGCGCCGGTGTGTTGGCGTGGACGGCAGGTAAGATGATTACAGACGACCACATCGTCCACGCTTGGCTTGCCAGTATTCCGCATGCCGCGGTCTGGTTACCGCTGTTGCTTATTGTTGCCGTATTAGCATTTGGCAAACTGAAAAACAGAAAGGCTGCACAAAACTAGAAAAACAAAAATTTACTCTTTCTCATAAAAAAGTTAAACTAGAAACAGAGAAAAATAAGGGAGAAGGGGGCCGATCATCGGTTGCGGCAAAAACCGAGCATACTCATTTTGTCTGCCGGTTACGGGGAAGGTCACCGTCAAGCGGCGACGGCGTTGTCCCGCGCATTTCAGGAGCGGTCAGAGCCGATCCGCGTCCATGTCGTCGACTACATGGAGATGGTTCATCCGGTTTTAAACTCCATCACTCGGCATTTGTATCAAAGCTGCGTCAAATACGCTCCGAATGTGTACGGCGCATTTTACAGGCTGACAGATAAAATTCCGCCGACGTCCGTCGTGCAAAAACTTGTACGCCAATTAGGCGCCCGCAAATTGCTCACATATATCCGCTCGACTGGGCCGGATGTAGTCATCAACACGTTTCCCCTTTCTTCAGGGGCGATGGCGTGGTTGAAAGGGCAGGCATTAACCGACGTCATGTCAGCGACAGTGATCACCGATTACACGGTGCACTCCCAGTGGGTACACGACCAGACTGACCGGTACTTTGTCGGGTCCCAGCATGTGAAGGAAACGCTGCTCGAGAAAGGAGTCCCAGCCGGAAAAATTGAAGTGACCGGCATTCCGGTCCGGCCTTGTTTTCACGAGCGGCATGACCGTTCCCACTTAAAGCAGACGTTGGGGCTTGACGAGCGCCCGACACTGTTAGTTATGGGAGGTTGGCACGGAGTTTTTAATGCCTCGACATGTGAGCGACTGGCAGAAGTGGGCACAACGGTACAGCTCCTGTTTGTTTGTGGCGGGGACCGACAACTGTTTCACCGCATATTGCCCTTGCAGATGAAGTATCCCGATCGGGTTCGCGTCTTTGGGTACGTGTCGAACATTCAGGAACTGATGGCCGTTTCAGATTGCATCTTGACCAAAGCAGGAGGGCTGACAACGTCAGAGGCGTTAGCGATGGGAGTGCCGATGTTGTTGTACCGTCCCATCCCCGGTCAGGAGGAGGCCAATGCCCGTTTTTTGATCGAACGAGGCGTTGCGTGTTTGGCCCGCCATCCGCACCAGCTCATCGAACAGTTCACACACTTGTGTCGCAACAGCGAACAACTTGCATTAATGAAGGAGCGGGCCAACAGCGCAAAACCGGGGAATGCCTCTGAAAAAATTGTGGACTGTGTGCTCACACACACTGAAGGGCGGAAGGTTGTATTCGCCGCTGTCAAGTCTTAAGTTGGGTGAAGGAAAATAGGTCTAACCCGTTTTCGCCCCCCATAAGATGTCCATAGGGACAAGATCAGGGGGGATTTGTTTTGAGCCACAGTTTGAAAATGACATGTAAAATCGGTTTTACGTACATCGGCACTGTCGTGGGGGCCGGGTTTGCGTCAGGACAAGAAATTTTGCAATTTTTTACGAATAAAGGCCCTTTTGGATTTATCGCCATCCTCTTGGCGTCTTTGGGGTTCGTCTGGCTGGGAAACCGGATGATGTTGCTAGGAGCCAGGTTGAAAGCTGCTTCGTACGAAGAGTTTAACAACTATCTGTTCGGCCCAACAGTCGGGAAGGTCATGAACGGTTTTGTTACGCTCATTTTATTCGGAGTCACGACGGCCATGATTTCGGGAACAGGGGCGTTGGCCGAAGAACAAATCGGCCTGTCCTTTCACGTTGGCGTGTTGTTTACCCTGTGTCTCGCATACTTTGTCATGTTGCGGGGGCTGGACGGGATTCTGTCAGTCAATTCCCTCGTCGTGCCGATGATGTTGTTTTTTTGTGCACTGATTGGTGTCAACGGATTGGCACAGTTAGTGGATGTATCATCAGATCTTGTGGCAGTGGAGACGTCAACGACGCGTTCGTGGGTGATGGCGGCCGTCACGTACGTGTCGTTTAACTTGGCGATGGCTCAAGCGGTGCTCGTTCCGATGGGAGGTGAAATCAGGGACGAGCGATTGATTAAGAACGGAGGACGTCTGGGAGGTATAGGTCTCGGAGCCATGCTCCTGGCGACCAATCTGGCCCTCGCGTTAGAAGGAACGTCCATTTGGCATCTGGAGATTCCGCTGGCGCCGATTATTGCCGACTTGGGAACTATTGTGAAAGTGCTGTTCCTGACAGTGATGTGGGCCGAAATCTTTACGACACTCATTGGCAATGTGTACGGACTGTTAGCGAATTTGGAAACAGTGTTCCCCTTCAGTCAGAAAAAATGGCTCATGCTGCTGTTTGCTGCTAGTTACATGTTGTCCCTCGTCGGCTTTTCCAATCTGGTCGGTTACGCCTATCCGCTGTTCGGTTATTGCGGTATGGTGACAATGGTCTTGCTGGCGTCGCGCAAAATGCCCCCAGCGCGAATCTAGCGGAAACCGCTATGAGCGGTATGTGTTATAATATTCTACGAACGGATTACGAACGAAGTTTGGGGGATGTCAATGCCTGAGTCTGGCGTATTCGGCTTCATATACCGTGTCACAGATGTCATTTACAAGTTAGCCTGGAGCAATATTCTCTGGTTTTTTACATCGGGGTTTCCCCTCGTTCTGTTCATCTTCGGAGATTGGATTATTCCCCTCGCGTTGTTTCTCCTCATAGGACCTCCCGGGACTGTGGCACTGTTTCACGTGATGTCCGTCTGGCAAAAAGATGGAGATCTTTCCGTTTGGAACACGTACTGGTCCGGATGGAAAAAGAACTGGAAACGCGCATACAAAGTCGTGGACGTATACGTCATAATCGGCGTTATATTAGTTGTCGATTTAGTTGTCGTGGCGAACGCGCCGCAATCCGTTTTAAAGTGGATCGGCTTTTTGCTCTTTCCGACGGCGACTCTGTACATCCTCACCAGTGTCACATTGTTGCCGCTCCTCGTGCGTTACCCGTGGAAACTGTTCGAACTCGTTAAAAATGCGTTCGTCTTGTCGGTCAGCCACCTGTTTTCATCTACAGCGGTGTTGTTGAGTTTGGGTGTTGTCATTGTGACGGCTGTCAGTTTCATGCCTCCCTTGGCTTTCTTCTTCTCCGCCAGTGTCACGGCGTGGGCGTTTACGTGGCAGACGGGCCGTATCCTTGACAAAATCGACCGTTTGCAAAAAGAGCGCAGTGAGTCTTTGGAAAGTAACGCGATGTAAACAATTTTAGACGGTCGCGGCCAATCTCCCCTGACCATGGGGAGACATTTTTTTTGGTTACAACAAAAATGGTCATCTGGACCATTTACTTATAATCGTTATTATATTATAATCATTATAAATAAGACAACCAAGGTTCATGCTGCCGAGGGCGGCATGAACGTCATTTTAGGCGGAGTTATAAGAATGAGTTTCGTTATCACGTGTAAGGGTGAGGGACGTGGAACTATCGACAGCAAAAACCGTCCAGTTTCATAAGCGAACAGGCAGCCGCAAGGAATTCCTCAAACAGAACGGCGAACTGCTCGCTGCTATTTTGAGCGGGGTTCTGATCGTCACCGGATGGATGCTCAGTGTGGGGGACTGGCCACTGGCGTCAGTCGCTTGTTACCTCACGGCTTTTGTCATCGGTGGGTACGCCAAAGGAAAAGAAGGGATAGAAGAGCTCATCCGGGACAAACAGCTGAATGTGGAAATGCTGATGATATTGGCAGCTATCGGTTCCGCCGTGATCGGATACTGGGCGGAAGGGGCCATGCTCATCTTTATTTTTGCGTTGAGCGGTGCGTTGGAGACGTACGCCATGAACAGAAGTCGGCGGGACATCTCCAGCCTGATGGCGCGGCAACCGGATGAAGCGAGGCTGTACGAAAACGGCGTTGAACGAAAAGTGCCAGTGAAAACGTTGCGCAAAGGACAAGTCGTCGTCGTCAAACCGGGTGACCTCATACCGGTTGACGGGACCGTCGTGGAAGGGGTGACGTCCGTCGATCAATCCGCCATAACAGGTGAATCACTCCCGGTCGAGAAAAAAGCAGGGGACGACGTACTGGCCGGTACAGTCAATGTGCAGGGAGGCATTCTCGTTCGAGTTGACAAGTTAAGCGACGAAACGCTGTTTCAAAAAATGGTTCAACTGGTGCAAAAAGCGCAGTCGGAAAAGCCGCCGCAACAACACTTTATTGAAAAGTTTGAAAGAAGGTACGTCGTCGCGGTACTCGTTTCGGTGGCCTGTGTCATGTTGTTCACGCCGTTTCTGTTGAACTGGAGTTGGAATGAGGCAGCCTACAGGGGAATGGTCCTGTTGGTCGTGGCATCCCCTTGCGCCCTCGTCGCTTCAGTGATGCCGGCTCTGCTCTCGGCCATTTCCAACGGAGCGAGGCGCGGGGTGTTGTTTAAAAGTGGCAATCACGTACAAAACTTGCAAGGGGTGCGCGTCATCGCCTTTGATAAAACTGGAACCCTGACAAAAGGTGTTCCGGAGGTAAGGGACATTGTGGCGTTTCACGGTTACGACGAAAAAGAAGTGTTACAAGCCGCGGCCTCCATCGAGCAACTGTCGACTCACCCTCTGGCAGAGGCCATTGTCAAGCGAGCCCGTGAAAAGGACCTTCCCCTTTCCCGGCCGGAAGGGATGGAGTCCGTCACTGGCTTCGGCATCACAGGGAAGTTGAACGGGGCCTTATGGAAAGTGGGAAAAGAACAGTTTGTGGATGCCCCCTTCGTCGAGCGAGCGAAAGAGCGGGTAAACGAATTCGCCAGACAAGGGAAAACCGTCGTTTTCGTCCAGCGGGAACGCGAACTCGTCGGACTGATTAGTCTGGAAGACGTCATGCGGCCCGCTGCGAAACAGGTGATCGAGGAACTAAAGCGACAAGGCATCTACACCGTCATGCTGACAGGGGATTCTGAGGAGACGGGGAGGTCGCTCGCAGCTCAAGCAGGTGTCGACGCCTATTACGCCAACTGTTTGCCAGATGAGAAAGTGAAACGAATTCAAAAACTGCAAGAGCGGTACGGAAAGGTGGTCATGGTAGGTGACGGCGTAAATGACGCCCCCGCCTTAGCGACGGCGTCTGTCGGTGTCGGCATGGGGGAGGGAACGGATGTCGCTTTGGAGACCGCCGACGTCGTCCTCGTCAAAAATGAGTTAAAGCGAATTCCGTACACGGTGCGGTTGGCGAAACGGGTGGACCGTGTGACCAAACAAAACATCGCCTTTTCAACGGCCGTCATCATCGCCTTGATCACAGCGAACTTTTTCCAATCGATCACACTGCCCCTGGGAGTGATCGGGCATGAAGGGAGCACCATTCTCGTCATATTAAACGGATTGCGGCTGTTGGCGGCAAAATAAGTGCCGAAGGGAACGCGTTTCCTTTGAGTCGTAACTTTGATTTTAACCGTGTATAATTGACATAACATACCGTGACGTTTGATTTGTCATCAGTTTGTCACGACTATTGCCCGAGATTGTGCTAGTCTGAAAGTAGTGTGGTTTTTCAACGATGTGATAGGGAGGAACTGGCATGAAACGCTCCGGATGGCGAATGTTTCTCGCGTTTACAGTGACAGTCGTTTTGCTGCTGTCAGCGTGCGGGACCGGAGGGGGCGGGCCTTTAAGTTCGGCTCAAAGCGACACGTTGAATTGGGAAGTTCAAGATTTTACCTTCACGAACCAGGACGGGGAGAGTGTCAGCCTCGAAGATTTAAAAGGGGACGTCTGGCTAGCCAACTTTATCTTTACGAACTGTCGCACCGTTTGTCCTCCGATGACAGCCAATATGGCTCAAATTCAGCAAGCAATGAAAGAAGAGGGGCTCAACATACCGATTGTGTCGTTCAGCGTTGATCCGGAGAACGACAGCCCGGAAGCGTTAAAAGAGTATGGCGGCAACGTGGGCGCCGACTTTACGAACTGGCACTTCCTCACGGGGTATGAGTTTGAAGACATTCAGCAGTTGTCTCAAGAGAGCTTTAAAGCCCTTGTGGAACCTGAACCCGACTCTGACCAAATCATGCACGGAACCTCCTTTTACTTAGTGAATCAATCGGGAAGCGTTGTGCAAAAATATAACGGACTGGAGCCGCCTGTGGAAGAGATTATCGACGATATAAAAGCGTTAAGGTGATGAAGATGTGGGATCTTGTGACAAGCCAGTTCAGTTTTACCGCATTGTGGAGTCCGGTGTTTCTGGCGGGAACGGTTGTGGCCGCTCTCCTCTACTTAGCTGTGGTCGGGCCGCTCAGGTCCCGTTTTACCCATGCGGTACCCGTTCCGTGGTATAAAAAAATGTCGTTCGTTGCCGGTCTGTTTGCGTTTTACTTAGGTTTTGGGGGTCCAGTGTACTTAATTGGACATTTGATGTTCAGCGCCCACATGTTTAAAATGGCTTTTGTCTATTTTATCACTCCACCTTTGCTGATGTTCGGCACGCCAGCTTGGCTGGTGAGACCGTTGTTCCGCTACCGGGCAGTGGAGAAACTGTTTAAAATCGTTATGCATCCTTTTCCTTCGCTGTTTATGTTCAACCTGCTTGTGTCTCTGTACCATATTCCGCAACTGTTTGACCACCTGATGGCCAATTACACGCTGCACATTGGGTACCAAGCGGTCCTTTTCGTCACGGCGCTCTTCATGTGGTGGCAAGTTTTGACCCCGCTTCCGGAATTTGACAGGCTGTCAGACATCAAGAAAATTGCCTACGTGTTCGCCAACAGCGCCTTGCTGCTTCCGGCCTGTGCCCTCATTATTTTTGCAGATCACACGATTTACGCGACGTACACAGACCCGGCTAAATGGGCGACGGCCCTCGGTTACTGTTTACCTGCCGGAACGACGGTTCCGCCGCAGTTGTTTGAAACGTTTAGCTTGCTGTCTCCTATGGAAGACCAACAACTGGGCGGGATTGTCATGAAATTGACGCAGGAGACCGTCTTCATGATCGTATTGGGGCACATTTTTTACCATTGGGTGAAGAAAGAAAAGAAAGTGGTGGACATACAAGATTTTCAGCGTTATCCGCGATTGTCAAACAAGTAATTTGGGCGCCGTTAAAGGCGTCATTTATTTTTGCTGTTAAATCGTAATGATTACTATTTACAAATCGTCGATCTCCTAGTACAATGTTTTTATCATGTATAGATGACAAGGAGATGGCGATTTTGATCAGAGCGAGGAGAGGGTTGTTAATCGGAGGCATCCTGATGATAGTGGCGGTCACTTCTCTCGCAGGGTGCAGTGACGAGGCCGCTGATTCGAACGAAGGGAAGGAAGCCATTGAACTTGAGTTGATTCACGTGTACACGAGTTTTTATCCGCTGTACGACTTTGCAGCCAAAATTGGAGGGGATGCCGTCAAGGTGCGCAGCATCACCCCGCCCGGGGCTGAACCACACGATTATGAGCCGTCTCCGAAGGACATGGTTTCTCTGGCGGACGCTGATCTGTTCGTGTACAATGGATCTGGGTTTGAGCCGTGGGCAGAACAAGCGTTAAAAACATTGGACGGAACGAACACTCGCATCGTTAATGCGACGGAGCACCTCGACACTGCGACGAGCGGGGAAGGTCACGTTAAACACAGCGATGACGAGGGAGAGCACGTTCACTCTCATTCACATGGAGAACAGGATCCTCACGTTTGGCTGGACCCGAATCTGGCGAAGCAGCAAGCACAGATGATTAAAGACGCCCTGGTGGAGATTGACGCTGATCGTGCTGACGTGTATGAAGCAAATTTTGAACAACTGGCTGCACAGTTTGACGAATTAGACCGAACACTCCGAAATGTGACGCGAACTGCTGAAAAGAAAGAATTTGTCGTCTCTCACGCCGCGTTTGGTCACTTGGCCCATCGCTACGGTCTTGAACAGGTGGCAGTGTCCGGTTTGTCGCCTTCTGACGAGCCGAGCAGTAAAGAGCTGCAACAGGTGATTGATTTTGCCAAGGAGCACGATGTACACTACATTATGTTTGACGTATTAGTCAGCCCTAAAGTGGCAAATGCGGTAAAAGAATCCATCGGGGCAGAGGTGTTGCGGCTGCATTCCCTGGAGAACTTGACGGAGGAGGAGTTGGGACGGGGTGAAGACTACTTCTCGATCATGAAACAGAACGTTGCGAATCTCGAGAAGGCCCTCAACCCGTCAAACGATGATGGAGGAACCGATTATTGACGTTCGGGACGTTACATTTGCATACGGCGCTGTAAACGTGTTGGAAAACGTGAGTCTCGCCGTGAATCGGGGTGAATTTTTGGGGCTTGTCGGGCCTAACGGCTCGGGGAAGTCGACGTTGATTAAAGTTATTCTCGGACTGGAACAGCCCCAGAGCGGTGACATTCGCCTGTTCGGAAAACCGTCATCCCAGTTTCGAGCCTGGTCTCGGATCGGGTACGTATCGCAAAAAGCGAATCGCTTTAACACAAGTTTTCCAGCGACCGTGTTCGAGGTCGTCTCCACCGGACTTTACGGTAAATTGGGCCTGTTCAAGCGTCTGTCCCGCCAGGACCGGCGTGTCGTTTACGACATGATGGACCGGGTTGGGCTGTCGACATATCACAAGCACTTGATGGGGGAACTGTCGGGAGGACAGCAACAGCGGGTTTTTATTGCCCGGGCGCTCGTCAGTCAGCCGGACTTGCTGATCCTGGATGAACCGACAGTTGGCATCGATGCCGAATCAGTCGATCGCTTTTACCGCTTACTAGAAGATTTGAGGAACGAGTACGACTTGACAATCTTGTTAGTCAGTCACGACATTGGAGTGATGACCGCTAAAGTGAGCAGCGTGGCGTGTCTCAATAAACAGGTGCACTACCATGGAGATCCGGAAGCGTTCAACGCGCGTCAAGACGAAATACTGTCCAGGACTTACGGGCACGACGTCCGTATGCTGGAACACAGTCACTAACGCAATAAAAGACTGAATCAGTGTGAAGTGCTAAAGGGCGGAGGAGATCATGCTAGATGCGTTGTTGGAGTACGAATTTTTAAGAAATGCGTTTTGGGCGGGAATGATTATCGGAATCGTCAGCCCGGTTGTCGGCGTTTTTCTCGTTGTGCGACGTCTGTCCCTCATGGCCGACGCGCTGTCGCACATTGCCCTGTCGGGTGTCGCGGCTGGAATGTTATTGCGTGAAGTGTCTCCTGCCTTCGCTTTTTTTAACCCCGTTTATGCCGGCATGGCCTTTTCCGTCGCAGGCTCCCTATTTGTGGAACAACTGCGCAAGCTGTACAGGTCGTATGAGGAACTGGCTATCCCGATCACGTTGTCGACTGGCGTGGCCCTCGGGGTTGTGCTCATCAGCATTGCCGACGGGTTTAACAGTGACTTGTTTGGCTACTTGTTCGGCAGCGTGTTGTCTGTGACGCCGTCTGATTTAATGGCAATCGGCGGGATCGGCCTTGTCGTGCTCCTCGCAGTCTTCGTCTTTTATAAAGAGCTGTTCTATTTGTCATACGACGAAGAGAACGCTGTCCTTTCCGGTTTGCCGCGAAAGGCGTTGAACGTGTTGTACATGGTGCTAGTCGCCCTCGTCATTGCGGCTGCGATGCGAATAGTCGGCATTTTGCTCGTGTCGGCGATGATGACGTTGCCTGTCGCCGCAAGTTTGCAAGTGGCCCGGAGTTTTAAACAGACGTTTTTGTACGCCGTCGGTTTTGCCGAAACATCTGTTTTGGGAGGGCTGACACTGTCGTACTATTTAGACTGGGCTTCCGGCGGCACCATCGTCCTGCTGTCTGTCACAATTCTCGCCATCACACTCACGTTTAAACGGCTCAAACGCCGGCTCGTATCGAGACGCGTTCTGTCCTCTGGTCAGGAGGCGGGACACTGTTGAGTGGGAGGTTATCGGAATGAACGTTTCAGAAGCATTGGCCATTCTAAAAGAGAAGGGGTTCAAATATACCGACAAACGAGAGCTGATGTTGAACATCCTTGCGCAAGAGGGGCGCTACTTAAGTGCTAAGGCCGTGTTGGAGCAAATGAAGGCCTCTTTTCCGCAGCTCAGTGTCGATACAGTTTACCGCAATTTGACTTTGCTCCACGAACTGGACATTTTGGAAGCAACCGAATTGAACGGCGAGCGCCTTTACCGCATGGTGTGCGCAGGCGACGACCATCACCATCACCTTATATGCACCGAGTGCGGCAAAACGAAAAAAATCGACATCTGCCCCATGCACGCGATGTTCGGAAGACCGGAAGGTTTTCAAATTACTGGCCACAAATTCGAAATTTACGGCGTGTGTGACGGGTGTGCCCCTTAAACCCTCGTAAAGGGTTTCAGGAGGGTGAAATAATTCGAGAAATAACGGGTTTGACCACAAAATGACCACATACGTCTTTTTTACCCACTGTAGGGGGCTTTACGTTGCTCGAAGACGTGCAACCCTCCGCCAACAGGCGGAGGGTTGCTTTTGTGGTGGGGCATGCAGGGCTCGAACCTGCGACCTTCTGATTAAGAGTCAGCTGCTCTTCCAACTGAGCTAATGCCCCTTACTTTTTTGTACGGTGTCATTTTACTACATATCCCTCGGTGAAACAAGGGGATTTAATACGTCAAT
>k87-2013733_pt1 | contig 11712 bp, 13 predicted proteins | sample MGYA00084031_6733416 | MGnify analysis MGYA00084031
CCACAGAGTCAGGCGGCACCCTCACCATCCAGCCGGACTCCGACGGCCACGGCAAGGCCGTCACCATCACATCCCCGCAGACCTGGACCTGACCGCCCCACCCACCCGAGCCGGCCGACGTCACCCGTCCCAGCCGGCCCACACCCCACACGGCAGTAGCCAGGCACACCCCTGCCGCGGCCACTGACGACCTGCCGACCTCGACCTCCCCACCACGACCACTCGACGCGCCCGCGCGCCGAGAAGGAGTACCCCCATGCCTGCATCCGCTGCTCCATCGGCAGCCCAGCTCCGTGACGCCATGGTGAACCAGCTCATCGAGCTGGGAGTAGCCACCGACCCCCGCATCCAGCACGCGTTCCGCACCGTGCCCCGACACCTCGGCATCCCCGAGGCGGACATGGCCAGGGTCTACAACGCTGAGAGGTCGGTGGTGACCAAGACGGACGCCGCCGGTGTGAACGTCAGCTCGGTGTCGGCCCCTCGCGTCCAGGCGATGCAGATCCAGCAGGCGGACATCCAGCCGGGGATGCGGGTGCTGGAGATCGGCTCCGGCGGTGTGAACGCCGCCTACCTCGCGGAGATGGTCACCGACACCGGACAGGTGGTCACCCTCGACATCGACCCGGAGATCACCCGCCGTGCCCGCGCCTTTCTGAAGGCCACCGGCTACAGCCGCACCGTCACCGTGCTCACCGGCGACGCCGCGTACGGAGTCCCCGGCCACGGCCCGTTCGACCGCATCGTCGTCACCGTCCAGGCCGCCGACATCCCACCGGCATGGCGGGAACAACTGGTCGACGGCGGCCGGCTCGTGGTGCCGCTGCGCATGCGCTCCATGACCCGCTCCGTCGCCTTCGTCCGCCACGGCGACACCCTCGTCAGCGACGGGCTCGAACTGTGCGGGTTCGTCCCCATGCAGGGCGCCGGCGAGAACCGCATGCGCCTGGCCTACCTCCACGACGTGCCGGGCGAGGAGGTCGCCCTACGGCTGGACGGCCACCCCGAACCGGACCTCGAAGCCCTGCGCGCCGCCCTGCACATGCCTCCCGTGGCGGCCTGGTCCGGGGTGACGGTGGCGGGGGACGAGTCCATGGAGTACTCGGACTTCTACCTCATGAGTGCCTTCGACGGGGTGTCGGTGCTGGCCGGCTCGCGCGGCGCCCGTGACCGCGGCATCATCCCCGTCTCCGCGCCGATCGGCACCCCCGCCCTCGTCGAAGGCGACAGCTTCGCCTACCGCCGGCCACGCCGCACCAGCGACCCCGACCGGTGGGAGCTGGGCGCGATCGGCCACGGCCCCCACGGCCGGCAGGTCGCCGACCGGCTGGCCGAGGGGCTGCGCAGATGGGACCGCGCACACCGAGGACACCTGCCACGCATCGAGGTTCACCCGGCCGACACCCCCGACGAGCGACTTCCCGCGGGCCGACGCATCGACCGCCGGCACTCGCGGGTGCTGATCACCTGGCCGTAGCGCCTCGACGTCACGGCCAGGCGGCACACAACACATCGAGACAGGAGGAGACGATGACACCGCAGAAGCAGTCGGACTTCGAACTCGACATCCGGACGGTGGAGCAGGCTCCAGTCAACCAGCGTCTACTCAACGACACCGATGACGAGTGCACCAGCACGTGCGAGTCAGCGTGCAGCAACAGCACCTGCCCGGACTGATCAACCGCGTAGGGGCCGGACGGTGCGTCCGGCCGTCCGGCCCCTACCGCACCCCACCGACGGAGGATTCGTGATGTATCGCGCGGTGGAAGGGGCCGTCGTACTACGAGCGGCAGTCACCCCCCTGGCGGAGCCTGAGCCCGCCTGGCCCGACCTGGAGGGAAACACGGCCAAAGACGTTACGCGATGGCGTGCCTGGGCCGCCGAGGTCTGGAACAACCCGAGTGTCGCCAACGCCATCACGTTCGCCGCGCCATCCCTCGCCACCGCCCTCCGCGAGGTAGTGGAAGGAACGCAGCAGCGCCCCCGACAGGTTCGACGCGCCGTTGAGTCACTGGCCCGCTACCTGCTGCGGAGGCGCTACCGCGCCACCCCGCTCGGGCTGTTCGCAGGCCCCGCGCCGATCCGCGTGGGTAACAGGACCAGTGTGCGCTGGGGAACCGAACACCGCGCGTTCGCACGGGCCTCCGACGAGTGGCTGAACGACGTCATCACCGCCCTGGAAAGCGACCCGGAGGTGATGAAACGGCTGCTCGTAGTGGCCGATCCCACCTGTGTTGTTCGGGGCAGCACGGTCCTGGTGCGGTGCCGGCCAGGAGTGGATGGCCCCGCCGACACGGTACTGCGACGCACCCCGGCCGTGGAGACCGTGCTGACCCTGGCGGAACGGCCGGTGCCGGTCGGCGACATCGTGGCGAAGCTCCGTGCCGACTACCCGCACACACCCGCTCCCACCATTGAGCACATGGTGCGCAGCCTCATCACCCATCGGGTACTGCTGACCAGCCTGCACGCGCCCATGACCTGTGACGACGCCCTCGGACACCTCCTGGGCCAGTTGGAGTCCACCGGGGCCGCGGACACCCCGAGCTGCGCTGCGCTGACCGAGAGGCTGCACCGAGTGCACCGGCTGCTGACCCGCCACGACCGCGCACCGCACACCCACCAGCCAGCCTGGCGCAGCCGGGCGATCGAGCAGATGACCGAGATCAGGCAGGGCGCCAGCCGCTACCTGACGGTCAACCTGCGCCCTGACGTCGACGTCGTCCTGCCACAGGCTGTCATGCGGGAGGCGGAACGCGCGCTGGACGTCATCAGCCGCATATCGCCCTACCCGCACGGTACCCCGGCCTGGCAGAACTACCGGACCCGGTTCCTGGAGCGCTACAGCATGGGTGCCGTCGTGCCCCTGCTGGACCTCACCGACCCGGACACCGGGTTGGGGTTCCCCGCCGGGTACCGCGGCACCGTCCTCGCCGAGCCCGCGCGCAGCACAACACGCCGTGACGAGCACCTTCTGGCACTCGCTCAAGAGGCTGCCCTGCAAGGGCAGACCGAGATCACCCTGACACCACGCGATCTTCAAGCGCTGTCGCTGGCAGAGCCCTCCCAGGTCCCGCCGCACATCGGCCTCACCTTCACCGTGCAGGCACGCTCCACGGCCGACCTCGACGACGTCCGCTTCAAACTGCGGTTGGTCGGGCTGTCCCAGGCGGCCGGCACAACGACGGGACGTTTCCTGCACACACTGCCCGGCCCGGACCGCGACCGCATGACGGCCGCCCACGCGGCGATGCCAACCCTGACCAGTGGAGCGGTACGCGCACAGACCTCCTGTCCACCTCTGCGACTGCCCACCCGCAACGTCGCCCGGGTACCGGCTGTCCACCCGCACGTCATCTCGGTCAGCGAACACCAAACCGACGCCACGCTCAGCCTCGACGACCTCGGCGTTGTCGCTGACTCCCGGCGCCTGTACCTGGTGTCACTGTCGACCGGCCACATCATCGAGCCGCTGCCGATGAACGCCGTCGAGCCCACCAACGCCACTCACCCACTGGTGCGCTTCCTCTACGAGGCACCCCGCTCTCACACCGCCGCCCTCACGCCGTTCTTCTGGGGAGCCGCCGCCAAGCTTCCGTTTCTCCCCAGCGTCCGAGTGGGCCGCACCATCCTCAGCGCCGCCCGCTGGCGACTACACGCACACGACATCGCGGACACGGCCGCCAGCCTTAATGACTGGCTGACACGCCACCATGTCCCCAAGATCGTCTACCTCGGCAACACCGACCAGCTTCTACGCCTGGACCTGACCGCCCCCGCTCACCGGCAACTCCTCTTCAGCGAGCTGCGCCGGCACCAGGCCGTAGTACTGCAACAAGCCCCCAAGAAGACGACCTGAGGTGGCTCGGCCACGCCCACGAGATCACCGCGCACTTCGCTGCCACCCAAGTACCCGTCCCCCCACCCCCCACGACCGTCACCCTCAACCGCAGCACCGGCCGGCTCCCTGGCGGTCACCGCTGGACCTACCTGAAGGTCTACGGCAGCGAGGACCGCGCGCACGAACTGCTGACCACCCACCTGCCGCACCTTCTCGACCAGTGGCCCGACACCGCACCGCACTGGTGGTTCACCCGATACCGCGACCCCGACCCTCACCTGCGGCTACGCCTACACCTGGCCCCACATGCCTTCGGTGACGCCGCCCACCGCGTCTCCACCTGGGCAGCCGAACTACGCGCCGAGGGCCTGCTCACACGAGTGCAGTGGGATACCGACCAACCAGAAATCGGACGCTACGGAACCGGCGCAGCCCTCGCGGCAGCGGAACGCGTATTCGTCACGGACTCCGCCGCCGCGACCGCCCAGATCATCCTCCCGCAGGCACAGCAGTCCGCACTCATTGCCGCCAGCTTCGTCGACATCTGCACCGCCTTCCTCGGCTCACCACAAGCCGCCTGGGCGTGGCTGCTGAAGACCATTCCGCAAGCAGACGGGCACCCCACCCCACGTGACCAACTCACCCAAGCGGTGCGCCTAGCCGCCCCGGACACCACCGCAGTCAACAACCTGCCCGGCGGCGACCGCATCACGGCGGCCTGGACACAACGCCGACAAGCGCTGACCGCCTACCGCCAGGCCCTCGAAACCGCAGGCATCAACCCTGCCGATGTCCTGCCGTCCCTGCTGCACATGCACCACAACCGGGCCGCCGGTATCGACCCCGATCACGAGGCCACCTGTCGCCGGCTCGCCCGCGCCGCAGCCCTGTCGTGGACTCACCGAACCCAAGGAGCACCCCGGTGACCACCACCTCACCCCCTGTCGACAGCGCAACCGTCGACAGCCAATCCCTCGCACACGGCCAGCTCGGCACCACACTCCTGCACATCGAGCACGCCCTCCAAGGCTCCACCACCTGGGACCATGTGCATCAACAGCTCACCGGCATCAGTCCCCTCCTCACCGGCCCTCACGCCAGCTTGTACCTGGGTGCCCCAGCGATGGCCTATGTCCTGCACCTGGCCGCAGCCGGCAGCAACCGGTACGCCAGAACGCTGAACAGCCTCGACCACGTCGTCACCGAAATCGCCCGCCACCGTGTCGCCGCCGCACACCACCGGATCGACCAAGCGCACCCCACAAGCTTCGCCGAATACGACCTCTTCCGTGGCCTGACCGGCATCGGGGCGCTCCTGCTGCGCCGCCGACCCGACAGCAGCGAGCTGAGAGCAGTCCTGGCCTACCTCGTCCGGCTCACACAACCTCTCCCGGGCGCCCGAAACCGCGACCGACCCGGCTGGTGGGTTGGGCACTCACCCACCCTCGACAAGCAGGCCACCCCGGGCGGTCACGCCAACGTCGGGATCGCTCACGGGATCACCGGCCCCCTCGCTCTCCTCGCGCTGGCCCACCTTCGAGGTGTAGTCGTTGACGGCCAGGAGGAGGCCATGCAGCGCATCTGCCGCTGGCTCGATGACCTCCAGCACACCGATCGCGGCCGCATCCAATGGCCGCGATGGGTCGCCCAGTCTGGCGCCGAACGCGCACCGCTGGCCGCTCCCTCGTGGTGCTACGGCACTCCCGGTCTCGCACGGGCTCAGCAACTCGCGGCCCTGGCGCTAGGAGACCAGCGCCGCAAGAAGTCAGCCGAATGGGCGCTGCTGTCATGTATCGACGACGAAGCGCAGCTCAACAAGCTCACCGGCCGGGGCCTATGCCACGGGTTCGGCGGCCTGCTACGCACCGTCCAACGTGTGGCCCAAGATGCGGATGCCCCAGAAGCGTTCACCAGCCGGCTACCCACACTGCGCAACCGATTCCGCAACCAGCCCATCCCCGACGAGCCCGGCTTCCTGACCGGCACCGTCGGGGCAATCCTGGTCGACCTCGGCACCGCGGCGAACCACCCGCCCGTCAGCGAGTGGGATGCGTGCCTGCTGCTCACCTGACGTATCCGTCATGACGCAACACGACACCGCGGACCTCGAGGCGGCTGTGCTGTCCGTTATCGCCGGCAATCCTCTCGAGGAGGCGGCAGCCCAAGCGCGTATCTCACCTAAGCAGATGGCCGCAGCCGTGGAGCTGTACCGCGAAGCCGGACGCGCGGCGCTCGACGCCCGCCCCCGACCGCTCGGTTGGCACCAGCTCTACGTACGCTTCGCCGACTATCCAAACGCGGTACACGCTTTCAACACCCACATCCGCCCCGGCCTGGATGGCGCACCAGGCTGGTGGTTCATCAGGAAGCACCCGCACTGGCGGCTACGCTTCCACCTCGGCGCCGACGACACTGCAACCGCCCACATCATTCAAAGAGTCACCCAAGCACTAACCCAGGCGTCGACCCGCGGTGTCATCAGCGCGTGGCAGCCATCACCCTACGAGCCGGAAACCCTCGCTTTCGGCGGCATCACTGGAATGGCCGTCGCGCACGACGTGTTCCACACCGACAGCGTCGGCGTGCTCGACTACTACCGACACCATGCCAACGGCTCTGGAAAGCTCCCCGATCCCAAGGTCACCTCCCTGCTCGTCACCGCCTGCATCCTGCGCGCCGCTGGACTGGAGTGGGGAGAACAAGGCGATGTGTGGGGGAGAATCGAAGCTCTGCGCGTGCTGCCCGGCGACGTGCCCCCTAGCCAGATCACCGGCATGGCCCCCACGATGCGCAAGCTGCTGATGCTCGACCTAGGGGAAGTCGTGCATCACGGCGCCCTGGCCCCGGTGCGTACCTGGATCACCGGCATGGAACGCGGCGCCCACCGCCTCGCACAGGCAGCAGAGCGCGGCCAACTTCACCTCGGTCTGCGCCACATCCTCGCTCGCCTACTGCTCTTCCACTTCAACCGGATGGGGCACAGCAGCAGGCAACAGGCGATCTGGGCGCGCGCAGCGCGAGAGGCCATCCTCGGGCCCTCCGACACCAGATGACGCCGTGACAAACGGTCCAGCGGTGGCCCGCGACTATCCGCCTCAGCTGAAACCACCCTTGCGCAGCGGGGCCTGACCGGTACCGTAGACCGCGAAACCTCGGGCAGGTTAGGCGTACAGGCATGGGTGTGCGCCCAACCTGAACGCCCGCCGTCCCTGCTCCCCCCGCCGCGGCCGCCCAGGCCCGGCCAGATGACAGGGCCCCAACGTGATCGTCATACCCTCGCTACTCACGCAGCTCCCCAAGGCTGCCAACGAACAGCACAGCCAACGGCTCGCCCTCACCTTCGCCGGCCAAGCGCTCAAACAGCACAGCGAACACCACCACAACCCGCGGTTGTGCCAGGCAGCGCGGGCGCTGCTTGCCGCCGCCCAGCAGGCCCTCGACCACGCTTCACACCCAGACACGACGGACCTGGTGCAGGCGTGGCGGGACTTCTTCGCGGCGTACTTGGACCAGGGAGACCCCTTGGGAGCGGTGGTGATACTCGCCGTCGACGCATACAACAGGCAGGGGTCGTCGCGCCCGAGGTCGGCCGCTCCTCGCCCCTGACCGTCGCCAAGCAAGTGCAGCGCCTAGCGGCCCGCCAGGCCGCCTCCCCCCGCGAGGCAGCCGCGATCACGTGGGAGACAGCGCGTCAGCACCTCATCGAGGTGATCACCACCACGCCCAACCCGCACCGACCGGCGCTGTGAACACCATCCAGCCGTGCACCAACCGTGCGTGAGCGGCTGCTCAGCCCAAACCCGGCACTGCACGGCGGCGCCACGCCAACCGCGGTGCGCACCTGGGTCACGGGCCTGGAACACGCCGCCCGCACACTCGCACATGCCGTACAGGACCGTGACCGCCTGCGCCGCATCCTCGCCGACCTGGTGCTGCACTGCAACCGGATGGGCGATGACCGCCGTCAGCAGGCGACGTGGGCACTGGCGGCACACCAGATCCTTGCCTACGCCTGAGGCCGAGCGGACCAGGCCGCCGACGCAGCGCACAGCAGCCCACCACACTCCCCGCGCTGCGCACAGGCCCGCACGCCCCCGGGGGGAGGGCGGCGCTCAGCCTACCGCCGCGACCCTGCGCCTTGCCGACCATCGGCCGGCCCGGGCCGGGAGCACGTCACGCAACCACCTGGCGATAGCGCTCGGCGAACTCCTCGCTGCCGGGAACTTTGGTGGCAGACAGTCGGTCCCGAACGCTCTCAAGGGTGCCCGCCCAGCGGTCGGAGCGGACCCTGGGAAGAAAGCCGAGGGCCTGGTGTGCGACCGTCAGTGCCTCGTCCGCCTCCCCCGCGGCAAGCAGGTGGTCGGACAGGATGATGTGATCGGTGAACCGGTTGCGCAGGAAGCCCTCACTGCGCAACTTCATCACCTCGCGGTGCAGCTTGACCGCGAGTTTCGGCTGTCCGAGCCTCGCGTAGCACAGTGATGCCTGCGCGGTGATCTCCGCAGGCTCCACGAACGCCAGCCATGGCGGTGCCTCCCCCTTTGCCCGACCCAACTCCTTCTCGGCACGGTGAAGGGCTTGCCCCACTCGCCCCGGTTGGCCAGATGCCGCGGACGCCAGCGCGATGCGGGTATGCAGAAGAGCAGACAGCCGCGGGTCACGACGCCCGCGGGTGATCTCAAGGCCGGCTTTGGCCGCGCGCAGGGCCCCGCTGCCGTCACCGAGATCCACGGCCTGCCGCGACATGGTGCTCAACACCCTCGCCTGAAGCGAGGTGTCCTGCCCCAGCAAGGCATGATGCGACGCGGCGTTCAGCCAGCTTCTTGCCCGGGTGTGCTGACCGGCGTCATAGGACATCCACCCTGCCTGTTCACACAGCTCACCAAGGGCCTGGTGCATGCTGCGCCGTACGTTGTCGCTGCTGAAGGTACAGCGCTGCATCGCCTCCTCAACAACCCTGATGCACCGTTCGGCAGCGTCCGCGCCCTGAGCGCTGCCGTACTGGTCGTCGAGGCGCACAAGACGCCGTTCCATCTCCCGGACCTGTTGGACGTCGCTTAAGCCGAGGCGGCCTGCCTCGGGGAGCGCGGGCAGTGCCACTGCCATCGCCCCGATGGTGAGAACGAAACTGCGACGGCGCATTGGCGGCTCCTGACGCTGAGGGGGTGCTGACGTCTGCACGGTAGCGCTCACTAACCGCCTCCCGGGAGGCACCTGAAAGCCAATCTGTTCGGCTGGACACTCGAACACCCCCTCAAGCGCTCGCAGATTCCTGGACTGAGGACAGCGCACCTCACCCCTCAGCCAGCGCAGCACGTGCCTGCCTGTGCACCTTCCGGCGCGCCCCTCACGCTGGTAGATCTCCGCGTTCACAGCCTCAGCGAGGCTGTCCAGCGTGTACCCCCTCTCGCGCATCAAACGACGCAGAACCTCGTTGCCGCCACTGCCCACTATGCCCCCCTTTACGGCCCATCATCCCTCGCGGTCAGTGTCAACTCAGACACAGTATGTAACTGTCCTAGGAGTGTGAAGCAAATGCCCCCCGAAACGTCATTCCCAGCTGACCCGACATCAGCAACGCTGACACCAGCGGCCCCAAGCGGCACACGCCACGCGCCCTGCGGCACGCCCCGACCCTGCACGGAGCCACCATGACCACCACACGAGTACCCAACACGGCATCGCCGCGCCCGGCAAGCGGAAGTGGTGGACCACCCGCGTCGGGCCACAAGCCCGTCACCCCATCGATCATCAATAAGGCGATCGGGGCCGCGCACGGCCTCAGCCAACAGCGGCGGTTCGATGTCAAGGGGGTCACGGACACGATCGCCACACTGCGAGGTCACCTTCCCGGTCTCATCGAGGCGGGCGAGAAAGCCCTGGAACGCATCCCCGAGAACCGGCCGGAAGCCCTGACGCTGGCCTCGAAGATCACCGCCGCGCGGTACACCCTCACCCTCTGCGAGCGCCCCTCCAGGGGACCGTCGGGAGACATCACACGCATGCGGCTCCTGGCGGAACACGCCGCCTACCTCCTCCAGGTATGGCACCGGGCACGAAACAAGCCCCGCGGCGCCCTGGAACTGACCTAGCCACCCCTTCCAGCCCATAAGCGCCTCCCGGGACCCCGCGGTGAGCACCCCTGCACCCCCCGGGAGGTTCCGCCCGGCCCGCTCGCGCCTCCCCTTGGCCCAAGGCGCAGCGGGCCGGGACGGTCGGCGCAACGGCGACCGTCCCGGCCCGCCCGGCATCCAACCCTCCCCGGCGATGCCGGGCGGGCCCCAACACCACCAGGAGTATCACCGTGAACTGGCCTGAGGTCATAGTCGCGCTGCACCTGCCAAGCGCCGACGACCCAACCCAGATGACCGGCATCACAATCGAGCGCGGCCGCCTGGCCGGCCCCGTGAACCGGCCGGCGGAGAACCCGCCAAACCGCGTGTGGGTCGCGCACCACGGCAACCCCCACGTCGCACGCTGGCTCGACAACCTCAACACCCCCCCGGCCGGCATCATCGACACCAACGCCCTGGCCCAGCTCACCTACCCGGCCGCCACCAGCCACGCCCTCGACGACCTCACCAGAACCCGGGCACTCAACCTCTCCGACACCCCATGGCAACACCGCCCGGCGCAAGCGACCGCCCTGCTGCTCCTCCACATGGCCAAGCAGTACCGGCACTGGACCGAGCTGGCTGAAGCAGCTCGGGGCTCCGCGCCCACCAGCCCCCCGGCCCGCACTAGCACAGAGGACGCTTGAACAGGGGACCATCACGCCCATCCCATCCCACGTCACCACACTCCGAAGAAGATGACACAAGAAGAAGACGCCGTAATATGGCGCGCCGAGCGAAACAATGCGCGCCACGACGTCGAACCGGGCGGCACGGAAATAAACCCGTTCTCCACCCAGAAGAGGCCGGAATTCAGCATTGACGGTGTTGAGGGGGTCGAGCGCGTCCTGCCGCACCTTCTCGAGGCAGCCGACGTGATGCTGAACCACATACCGGAACATGCCCCGGGAGGGGACCTCTTGCGGCGCTCATCGAGACCACGTGGGGGATTCTCTCCGGAGAGGTCGAGCCGGTTGGCGGCCCTTCCCAGCGCACGCTACTGCTAGCCAGCTCGGCCGTCCAAATCAGCACCGCCCTCAAGAAATTCTCCCTGGCCATCCTCACGCAAGGAACACGCGAAAGCGACAACGGGATACTAGGCGATGAAGACGACACCCGATGATCCGGCGTTCACGGACACACCTCAACAGTTCGACGACGACCCCGGCGCGCCTGGTGTAGGCCGCCGGTGCAGACAGTGCAACACCTCCGATGCGCCGCTCATCCGGGTCGCAACGAAACCCTCTGCCTCCGCGGGCGGCATAGACGTGTACTGGTGCGAAACCTGCCTACAGAAACCGCGGCGCCGCTCGCGGTTCTAACACCCGATGCATGCCACGCTCGCAACCCAACCCAGGTAAACCCCGAAACGGTGAACCCAGTGATCCCATCAAGCGGCACACTAAAAACCCTTACTGAAGAAACAGCCGCAAAAGGTGCCGTGCTGGAGCGCGATCACCTAATGAAAGCGGAACACGGACTCGGGCGTGACGACGCCGAATGCCTGGCCGCAGTCGCCGCCGGCCTCTGCGGTAACGGTGCCTCTCTCAACGAAAGGTTCGACTGCGGTGGAGTTCGGCAAGTGGTTGTAGAAATGGATAAATGCACCCTGTATGTAACAGGACACGGCAAGGGAGAGAGAGTCGCCCTCGTCGTCCCCCCGGAAGCAGACCTCGCGCAGGTCGCCTACCATGCGGGGAAAGCGCTCAAAACCCTTAAAGACCCCGCGCAGCAGCTCGAAACAGGGGAATAGCAAAC
>k87-1094402_pt1 | contig 11708 bp, 14 predicted proteins | sample MGYA00084031_6733416 | MGnify analysis MGYA00084031
ATAAGAGGATGTTTGAATTTCAATAAGATTCGGCAATTCCAAAATTTCTCTAATACGCGCGTAACTTCTACGTTGGCGGTGTCGTCCATATTGAACTAGTTGACCTGTCAACTGATTCACCCCTCAAATCAAGCGTTTTAGTTGCATCTATTTCCTTTTATGTTGGGAAAAGTCCCAAACAATAAGGCAAAAAGAAAAAGGTTTTTTCTTAGAAAACCTCAAATCACATGGTAAGTTATTGTTTTTCATTTTTTCCATATTATCCAAAATTTACACACCATCTAAAATTTTTTAGATTCGTCTTGGATAATATATTGGCATTTTATAATATTAACACAACCATTATTAGGCGTCAATGTTTTTTTGCATTTAAAACATAATAACCTTTTTTCTTTACTTCAACAGAGACTGTTTGGAATAATTCTTCCAATTTCTTTATGGCAGATGGGGCGCCTTGTTTTTTTTGAATCACTACCCAAAGCTCTCCTCCGTGCCGGAGTTTATCAAAGCTTTGTGAAAAAATTTTATATACAATTGTTTTTCCGGCTCTGATGGGGGGATTTGTAAGCACAGCAGCAAAGGCATCTTCTTTCACATTATCCAAACCATTGCTTTCATAAATCAGCGTATTTTCGATGCGATTTCTTTCCGCATTTTCTTTGGCAAGCGCCAAAGCCCGCAAATTGATATCGATCATATGAACGATTCTGTCAGGGCAAGAGGCCGCAACAGACAATCCAATAGGGCCATAACCGCAACCGGCATCGAGTATAGGCCCTTCTATATGAGGGGCGCGAAAAGTCTCAATCAACAAGCGTGAGCCAAAGTCAACTTCCTTTTTAGAAAAAACTCCAGCGTCGCTTTTAAAATGAAAAGTGTGATTTTTTAATTGATAATCCCAGTAAATCGGGCTGCTTTTTGTTTTAGGGGAGCGCGAAAAATAATGATCTGACAAATAGTATCCCCTCCAAAGGAGTGATTTCGAAGGATTTGATTAAGAAGAGAATAAGTACAAAAAAGCCCGCTGATTCAGCGAGCTTTTTCATGAAATTGTGATTACTTAAGTTCTACGCTAGCACCAACTTCTTCAAGTTTCGCTTTGATTTCTTCAGCTTCTTCTTTAGAAGCTCCTTCTTTAACTGGCTTTGGAGTATTGTCAACAAGTTCTTTTGCTTCTTTAAGTCCAAGACCTGTGATTTCGCGAACCACTTTAATAACTTTAATTTTTTGTCCGCCTACGTCAGTAAGAATAACATCAAATTCTGTTTTTTCAGCAGCAGCATCACCAGCAGCAGCTCCAGCAACCGCTACAGGAGCAGCAGCCGTTACGCCAAATTCTTCTTCAATCGCTTTTACTAGATCGTTTAATTCAAGAACGCTCATTTCTTTGATAGCATCAATGATTTGTTCTTTCGTCATCTTCATTTTCCTCCTTCATTTTATAACATTATCATGCAATGATATATATTGGGCTTACGCACCTTGTTCTTCTTTTTGTTCTGCAACAGCCTTGGCAGCAAGAGCAAAGTTGCGGATTGGGGCTTGCAAAACGCTGAGCAGCATCGAAAGCAAACCTTCGCGGGATGGAAGTTCAGCCAGTGCTTTAATTTCATCCAAGGAAACAATTTTGCCTTCGATCACTCCTAGTTTAATTTCAAGCGCCTCATTTTCCTTTGCGAAGTTGTTTAAAATTTTGGCTGGAGCTACAACATCGTCGTTGCTGAAAGCGATGGCATTCGGACCAGTCAGCACACTGTTGATTTCGGGTAATTCAGCTGCTTCTGCAGCACGGCGAGCTAAAGTATTTTTATATACTTTAAATTCAACGCCGGCTTCGCGAAGCTGTTTCCGAAGTTCGGTAATTTCCGCAACATTTAATCCGCGGTAATCAACCACAATGGTAGAAACACTGTTTTTGAGTTTTTCCGTAATTTCATCTACAATTTGTTTCTTTTTTTCTATTGCAACGCTCATCCTTACACCTCCCATATAAACCAGATGAACATTTATACCGTGCACAAGCAAATGAAAACCTCCATGCGTAGACATGGAGGTAAAGAAGGCAATGTCAAAAGGACATGCATCTATCGTTCTTACCTCGGCAGGAAATTAAGCTTTCAAGAAAGCACCTGCTGTCTACGGTACAAATGTTATTCATTTATTAAACGAGGGTTATTATATTGCAAATCGTATCATTTGTCAATTAGCTTTTACACCAACGGAAGATGGATCCACTTTAATTCCAGGTCCCATCGTAGAAGTAACAGATACGTTTTTCATGTAAGTTCCTTTAGCAGCAGCTGGTTTTGCTTTTAATAAAGCTTCAAAGATCGTTTCAAAATTTTCAACCAGTTTTTCATTATCGAATGAAACCTTGCCTATAGGAACATGGACGTTTCCAGCTTTATCTACACGGTATTCAACTTTACCAGCCTTAATCTCTTGAACAGCTTTTGCTACATCAAACGTAACCGTGCCGGTTTTAGGGTTCGGCATTAAGCCTTTAGGACCTAAAATACGACCTATTTTACCAACTTCGCCCATCATATCAGGGGTTGCAACGATCACGTCAAAGTCGAACCAGCCTTCGTTGATTTTGTTGATATATTCTGTATCTCCAACGTAGTCCGCGCCAGCTGCTTCCGCTTCTTTCGCTTTTTCGCCTTTTGCGAATACTAGCACTTTCGCTGTTTTACCTGTTCCGTTTGGAAGAACAACAGCTCCGCGGATTTGTTGATCAGATTTCTTCGGATCAACGCCAAGGCGGAAAGCAGCTTCAACTGTAGCGTCAAATTTCGCATAGTTGGTTTTCTTTACTAAGTCAATTGCTTCTTCAACAGAATAAGCTTTTGAACGATCAACAAGCTTAAGAGCTTCTAAATATTTCTTTCCTCTTTTAGCCATTCTAAATTCCTCCTTATGTGGTATTAACGGAAATACCTCCCACTAATAAAGGCTGCGAGTGAAAGTAATCAATACATTCAACTTCGCAACCTTGTCAACCATCACTTTAACGTTAGTCTTCAATCACAATGCCCATGCTGCGCGCAGTACCCTCAACCATTCGCATAGCGGCTTCTATGCTAGCTGCGTTAAGGTCCGGCATTTTCGTTTCAGCGATTTCGCGCACTTTGTCGCGCTTAATTGTTGCTACTTTGTTGCGGTTAGGTTCACCCGAACCAGATTCGATGCCGGCTGCTTTTTTAAGCAATACGGCAGCAGGCGGTGTTTTGGTGATGAATGTAAATGAACGGTCTTCAAAAACCGTGATTTCAACCGGAATGATCAAACCTGCTTGGTCTGCTGTACGAGCATTAAATTCTTTACAGAATCCCATAATATTGACACCAGCTTGACCCAGAGCAGGACCTACTGGCGGAGCAGGGTTTGCTTTACCTGCAGGGATTTGCAATTTTACGACTTTGATTACTTTTTTAGCCACGAGACACACCTCCTTAAGTCCGTGATGTGGTACTTGGAGAATAGATTCTCCTCCCACTCATGCAGTCATCTATCAAAATCAGTCTCCCCGTAGAGAGACACACTGACTTATGAAATAGTATCATTTTTTAAGTGAAAATTCAAGTTGATAACAAAATTATTTCTCGACTTGATCAAAATCAAGTTCAATCGGGGTCTCCCGGCCGAACATATTGACGAGAACTTTCAGTTTTCCTTTATCAGAGTCAATTTCCTCAATGGTTCCAGAGAAGTTGGCAAACGGGCCCTCTTTCACTGTCACCACTTCACCAACTTCAAAATCAACGTCGAGCCGTTTTTCCTCAATGCCCATTTGTTTTAAAATCGCCTCTACCTCTTCCGGCAAAAGAGGAGTCGGCTTGGAGCCGGAGCCGGAAGATCCAACAAAACCGGTAACACCGGGAGTATTCCGGACTACATACCAGGAATCGTCTGTCATAACCAACTCAACTAGTACGTATCCGGGAAAAACTTTTCTTTTTACGACTTTCTTTTTCCCGTTTTTCACATCCGTTTCTTCTTCCTCTGGGACGATGACACGAAAAATTTTATCTTGCATTCCCATGGACTCTACTCTTTTTTCTAGATTCGCTTTTACTTTATTTTCGTAGCCTGAATACGTGTGTACTACATACCAATTTTTCTCCATTTAAAAGGGACTTAGCGTCCTTCCCTCCTCCAATTTAATACAGCTCTTTGCGGAAAGCCACGTAAGCTTTTTTGCGGAAGATCATTCTGTACGATGCACTTTAGCCGCCCGCATGTTCCATTAGGTTCGTCCCATTGTAACCCGACAAAGGAGAACCCATCATGCTCCTGCAAACGCCGGCGGCCGGCTATTTTTATCCAAATGAAAAAACCCGAAAATCCCGGGCTTTTTTCTGTGTCTTACTATTTTATTTTCATTATACCATGTATAAACAGGGTATATTCAAGGAGAATAAAAAGAATTTGCCATTATTCTAATATCCAGCGAACAATCGAAGAAATGCCTAAATCAACAGCCGCGAAAAAAATGGCCAAAAACGCGACGGTCGCAACGACAGTTATAGTATAATTCGTTAACTCTTTCCGATTGGGCCAGCTCACTTTTCTCAACTCAGATGCGACGTTACGGAAAAATTGGGCAATACGTGACATGTTGAAACCTCCATCATAATGCTTGCTCTTACGATTATTTCGTTTCTTTGTGAACCGTATGCTGATTGCAATACTTGCAAAACTTTTTCACTTCTAAACGCTGAACGGAATTGCTCCTGTTAGCGGAATAGTTTCTTGAACCGCATTTTGAACAAGCTAAAACGACTTTTTTTCTCATTTTCGCTCACCTTATAAGATTATAACATTGAAATGTAAACAAAATATCACTATAATTGTAAAATGTCAAACAAACGTTTAAATAGATAACTCTTTTATCTCCAGATAGCGCTCAAGCTTTCTCTTTACCCTTTGCAAAGCATTATCGATGGATTTTACATGGCGGTTTAGTTCTTCGGAAATTTCTTGATAGGATTGGCCATCCAAGTATAATGCCAACACCTTTCTTTCAAGATCGCTTAACAGCTCATTCATTTTTTCTTCAATGCTGTCAAACTCTTCTCTGTTGATTAATAGCTCTTCTGGGTCAAGCATTTTCGTTCCCGAAATCACATCCATAAGCGTTCGATCTGATTCTTCATCATAGATTGGTTTATCCAGTGAAACATAAGAATTTAAAGGGATATGTTTTTGCCTTGTAGCTGTTTTAATGGCAGTAATAATTTGTCTTGTAATGCAAAGCTCCGCAAAAGCCTTGAAGGTTGTAAGCTTGTCCTCTTTATAATCACGGATGGCTTTATAAAGGCCAATCATTCCCTCCTGAATAATATCTTCCTTGTCGGCGCCGATAAGGAAGTAGGAACGAGCTTTGGCTCTTACAAAGTTTTTATACTTGTGAATCAGAAAATCCAATGCATCGCTATGGCCTTGATGAACCAATTCGATAATCTCTTCGTCACCCATCTTCTCCAATACCCGGCTGTTTAAGATCCGTTTACTCAAGCTCACACCATCCCCCCGACCGAAAAAAACATAGATAAAATTATTATACAGCAGAATTTTTTTGAACGTCAATGTATCCTTACTCACCCCGGCGCCATTTTTCAAAAATTTTCGCCACTTCTTCACTAAGAGATATTTTTGAAGATTTCTTTTCTTGTGTTTTTCTTACTTTCTTTTCTATTTTCCGTTCAATCTCTTTCATCTCTATCAGCAATTCCCGCGCTGATATTCGAAGCGCCCCCTGTCCAAAAACAGCCCATTGTTCCGTATAATCTGATGTTGCTACATACACTTGATTGCGAACGTTTGTTAATTCAATTGCTTTTTTTTCAATCCACTCATCGGCCGATTCATTTTCTTTTGTAAAGACGACATCTACATGATAATTTTGATATTGTTTTTCCGTTCCTTTTACATAGTGGGCATCAAATACCACAATAACTTTAAATCCGCTGTACCCTTGGTATTCTGCCATTTTTTCTATTAAACGATCCCTTGCCGCCGCTAAGTCTTTTTTCTTCAGTTCCTGAAGTTCCGGCCAGGCCCCGATAATATTGTAGCCGTCTACTAATAGGATGTTCATCTTAATCCCCTAAAGGATAACGATTTCTAAAAATCTCATACATGAGCAATCCGGCTGCAACGGATGCGTTTAAAGACGTTACATGACCTCTCATCGGCAATCGAAATAGAAAATCACATTTTTCTTTTAACAGCCTGCTCATTCCTCGCCCTTCGCTGCCAATAATTAATCCAAGCGGAAGCTTTCCGTCAATACGGCGATAATCCTCGCTGCCTTGAGCATCCGAGCCCGCGATCCAAAGGCCTCTCTCTTTGAGCTCTTCCACAGTCCGAGCTAAGTTGGTGACGCGGGCAACAGGAATATATTCAATAGCGCCAGTTGAAGCTTTTGCCGTTGCTGCTGTCAGGCCAACCGCTCTTCTCTTCGGAATGATAATTCCATGGGCGCCGACCGCATCAGCCGTTCTCATAATGGAGCCTAAATTATGCGGATCTTCGATTTCATCTAAAATTAAAATGAAAGGTGTTTCTTTTCTTTCGGCGGCCGCTTGAAACAGTTCGTCTATTTCTGCATACTTGTATGCTGCCACTTGGGCAACAACACCTTGGTGATTTTCGTCCACTAATTGATCAATCTTTTGTTTAGGGACATATTGAACGAGAACGTTCGCTTTTTTCGCTTCTTTAATGATCGGCATCATAGATCCTTTTTGAGCACCATCCGCAATCCAAATTTTATTGATTTCCCGCTTGGATCGAAGGGCTTCCAACACTGTGTTCCTGCCGGCGATTAATTCTTTATCCAAAGGGGCTCCTCCTCCTTTTAATCTGTTGGTATTTGCAGTGATTGATCGATGATGTCTTTCAATCGAGCTGATTGCCCAGTTAAAAATAGATAGCCGATCAATGCTTCAAAAGCGGTGCTGTAGCGGTATGTTTGCACATCTGTATTTTTGGGGACTGTTCCTGATTTTGCATTTCTTCCTCTTTTCACGATAGACAATTCGGCTTCGGAAAGAGTGCCATCATGGATCAATTTTTTCAAAATAAAAGCCTGCGCTTTGGCTGAAACATAATGAGTCGCCGCTTTATGCAGACGATTTGGTTTTACATATCCCTTTATTAAAAGATGGCGGCGAACAAATACTTCATAGATGGCATCACCAATATAAGCCAGCGCAAGGCCATTTAATTGTTCAGCATCCTCCATTGGTTCAAAATCCAGCATTCGTTTATCCTCTTTTCCATCTTGTCCCTTGCGGTGTATCTTCCAAAATAATGTTCATATTTTTCAATTGATCCCTAATCTCATCAGCAAGTTGAAAATTACGCTCTCGGCGCGCTTGATTCCGCTTTTCAATCAGTTGTTCGATCTCTTCATCGAGCCACTCATTTACTTCCAGCTTCAACCCTAAGACGGAAAAAAGATCTTCAAATTCTTTCATAAAAGAGGAACTGACTTTTTCAGCCGTAATCTTCTCCATCAAATAATAATTAGCTTGACGAGACAATTCAAACAAAACGGAAATGCCGTTTGCCGTATTGAAATCATCATCCATTTCCTTTATAAACTCTTCATGAAGCTGTTGAATCTTTTCCAGCCATTCGCTGTCATTTTCTGTCAAATTTGTACTTGCTTCTTTCCGGTGTTTTAAATTTTGGTAAGAAGTTTTCAACCGTTCCAGCGATGTTTTAGCATTTTCTAGCAATTCTTCCCTATAATTCATTGGATGGCGGTAATGAACGGACAACATAAAAAATCTCAACACTTCGGGATCGTGTTTTTGAATAATATCATGGACCAACACGAAATTTCCCAGCGACTTGGACATTTTTTCATTGTTAATGTTGATATATCCGTTATGCATCCAATAACGAGAGAAGGTCTTGCCGGAAACCGCCTCTGATTGGGCAATTTCATTCTCATGGTGAGGGAACGTTAAATCCTGTCCACCCGCATGAATATCAATCGTATCTCCCAAATAATGGCGAGCCATCGCCGAGCATTCAATATGCCAGCCGGGGCGTCCTTTTCCCCACGGGCTGTCCCAAGCAATTTCGCCTTCCTTTGCTGCTTTCCATAATGCAAAATCTAGAGCGTCCTCTTTTTTCTCGCCAACCTCGATTCGAGCTCCCACTTTTAATTCATCTATAGATTGATGGGAAAGCTTCCCATAGTCTTTAAATTTTCTCGTCCGAAAATACACATCTCCGTCAACTTCATAGGCGTAACCTTTGCTTTCCAACGTGCGAATAAACTCGATAATAATCCCCATATTTTCCGTAACCCTTGGATGAATGTCCGCTCGTTTGCAGCCGAGAGCTTCTATATCCTCAAAATAAGCGTTGATAAACCGATTGGCAAGTGTCGGGACATCCTCTCCCAGTTCTCTTGCGGCTCGTATCAGTTTATCGTCCACGTCCGTGAAATTGGAAACGTATTGAACATCATATCCGCGAAATTCCAAATATCTTCGCACTGTATCAAAGACGATGGCAGGGCGGGCGTTTCCAATATGAATATAATTGTATACAGTCGGGCCGCATACATACATTTTCACTTTCCCTTTTTCCAGGGGAACGAAAGGCTCCTTGCGCCTAGTAAGCGTATTATAAAGTTGAATTGACATTTTCTTTTTCCCCTTTCCGCAAGTTTTCGATTTCCTCTCGAAGTCTTTTTATTTCCTGTTCCATTTCATGTAAACGATCTGCAATTGGATCCGGCAAGTCGCGGTGATTTAAATCCTTTTTGATTTTTTTCCCATTTTGTACGACAATTCTTCCGGGAATGCCAACAACCGTAGAATTCGGGGGAACATCCTTTAAAACAACCGAACCAGCCCCTATTTTTGAATTCTCTCCAATTGTAATGGAACCAAGCACTTTTGCACCCGTTGCAATCAGCGCATTATCTTTGACGGTTGGATGGCGTTTTCCTTTTTCCTTGCCTGTGCCACCAAGTGTAACCCCTTGATAAAGGGTTACATTATCCCCGATTTCGCAAGTTTCTCCAATCACAACTCCCATTCCATGATCGATAAATAATTTGCGGCCAATTTTTGCTCCCGGATGAATTTCAATACCAGTAAAAAACCGACTCACTTGTGAAATAACCCGGGCTAGAAAGTAAAACTTTCTTTTGAACAAAGCATGGGCAATTCTATGAGCCCAAATGGCGTGCAGTCCTGAATAAGTTAAAATGACTTCAAGATAGCTTCTTGCAGCTGGATCTTGCTCGAAAACAGCTTCAATATCTTCCTTCATTGTTTTAAACATTCATCTCTCCCCCTTGATATGATTTTGTTTATTCCGTGCAGCTTTTTGCTGCTCCATTTCTCTTATCAATATTTCCAAAAAAGCATGATCCTACTTTCGCTATCCATTCCATTTTTCCATACAAGAAGCTTTTCTAAAGATCCTGATGACCATTTTGATATGTGCAAACCAAACACATTGGGTTTTTTTGCAGCTGCCTTTAAATAAGCATGAAACCGCCATAAAAATTTGATTTATATAAAAAAGCGCCCCTGTTGAAAGACAGAGACGCTTTTAGCGCGGTTCCACTCTGTTTGAGAACAGCGGCCAAACGGCCAGTTCCCCAAACTCATTCCTTTAACGGGGGCTACCGCCGCATCTTACTTTTCCCCTAAAATTTCAGATGCGGGCTCAGAGGTGCATTTCGAAAACCGAGAGGTTTAAACCACTTTCAGCCGGTGATGGTTCTCTCTGTTAAACATCGGTTTCCTACTTCTCCTCTTCAACGCTTTCTCTTTATGCTTTTCAATATATTGACTTTCGAACAAAATGTTAACGAAGAAGGTTTTCAATTCTTTCTGCCACTTTGTCTTTTCCGAGAAGTTCAAGAGTGTTCGGAAGTTCAGGGCCGTGCATTTGCCCCGTAACAGCTACCCGAATCGGCATATACAGCTTTTTCCCTTTATGGCCTGTCTCTTTTTGAACGGCTTTAATGGCCTTTTTAATCTCAGCTGCTTCAAACACATCCAGTTCTCGAACTTTATTCAAGAAGGTCCCAAGGACTTCCGGCACCTGTTCTTCGGAGAGAACAGCTTTTGCTTCTTCATTATACTCAATTTTTTCTTTAAAGAACAACTCGGATAGCTCTACAATTTCCGCTCCATAACTCATTTGTTCCTGATAAAGAGCGATTAATTTTCTCACCCATTGTTTTTCCTCAGGGGACAATGTTTTCGAAACACGCCCCGCTTTTATCAGATGCGGAAGCGCCAGCTCCACTACCTTGTCCAAATCCAACTGTTTCATATATTGGTTATTCATCCACATAAGCTTTTGCTTGTCAAAAACAGCTGGTGATTTGGAAAGACGATTGGGATCAAAAATTTGAATAAATTCTTCCCTTGAGAAAATTTCTTCTTCCCCTTTTGGGGACCATCCCAATAATGCAATAAAATTAAACAGTGCTTCCGGCAGATAGCCAAGTTCTTCATATTGTTCGATAAACTGGATAATAGATTCATCCCGTTTGCTCAATTTTTTGTGATTTTTATTTACAATTAACGTCATATGTCCAAATTTAGGCGGTTCCCAGCCAAAAGCTTCGTATATCATTAATTGTTTAGGTGTATTTGAAATATGGTCATCACCGCGAAGGACATGAGTCATACCCATTAAATGGTCATCGATCGTCACAGCAAAATTATATGTCGGCATGCCGTCTTTTTTTACAATGACAAAATCGCCGATATCGTCTGATTCAAAAGACACATGATTTTTGACAATATCATCGAATTCGTATACTTTCCCTTCCGGCACGCGAAAACGAATGCTGGGTTGACGCCCTTCCGCTTCCAGAGCTTTCTGCTGTTCTTTTGTTAAATGGCGGCATTTGCCCGAATAGCGGGGCGTTTCTCCCCGTGCAAGCTGCGCTTTCCGCTCCGCTTCCAACTCTTCTTCCGTACAATAACATTTATAAGCAAGACCTCTGTCTAAAAGGTCTTCATAATATTTTTTGTAAATTTCCGTACGTTCCGACTGACGGTATGGTTCATATGGGCCGCCAACATCTACACCTTCATCCCAATCCATTCCGAGCCATTTTAGGTATTTAAGTTGGCTTTGTTCACCGCCTTCTATATTCCGCTTTTGGTCGGTATCTTCAATCCGGATAATAAATTTTCCGCCTTGGCTTCTGGCGAATAAATAATTAAACAATGCCGTGCGTGCATTTCCAATATGCAAATGTCCTGTCGGGCTTGGCGCATATCGCACACGTATTTCACTAGCCATTATTTGAATGCCTCCTCTTGATTTCAATGCGCGAATCGATTCGATGCATGCTTTCCGTTTCCATTTTTCCAACTCTTTGCTGAAAATGAAAACAGAAACTGCTATCTCTCCCGATCACCATTTTTCAGGAAAAACCCGCATCCATACGTTTTCTTCCTGTAGTATTTTAACATCTTTGTCTTTTTGAATAAAGGTTATTCTCTTTCTTTCTCAATAAGGACTACGGCCAAAGAAGCGATCCCTTCTTCTCTTCCGGGGAAGCCCAGCTTTTCGGTCGTCGTGGCTTTGACATTGACCTGGCGAATGTCTGCTTCTAAAAGTTCCGCGATTTTTTGCCGCATTTGTTCAATATAAGGCGCCATTTTAGGCTTTTGGGCGATGATGGTGCCATCGACATTGCC
>k87-508243_pt1 | contig 11704 bp, 10 predicted proteins | sample MGYA00084031_6733416 | MGnify analysis MGYA00084031
ACCTGATCGTGCCGAACGAGCACGACGGCGGGCCGCTCCCGCCCGGAGGCGCGGGCGGCACGGGCCGCGGCCACCACGGCGTCCATGGGGAGTTCGAGCTGAAGCAGCAGCGCGGCGGAGCGGCGGATCACCGCGACGTCGTCTTCGGCGGGGCCGGTGACCGTACCGTTCGCGCCGGGTATCACGATGATCGAGTTGCCGCCGCTGTCCTCCACCACGATGTGCGCGATCCCCGACGGGCCGGGCACGGTGCGCAGGCGGGAGACGTCCACGCCGGCGTCGGCGAGGGCCGCGCGTATCTGCGGGCCGAACGCGTCGTCCCCCACCGCGCCGATGAACGCCGTGCGCGCCCCGGCCCTGGCGGCGGCGACGGCCTGGTTCGCGCCCTTGCCTCCGGGGATGGTGCGGAAGGCGTGGCCGGTGACCGTCTCGCCGAGCGCGGGCGCGCGGCCGGTGTAGGCGACCAGGTCCATGTTGGCGCTGCCGAATACGCTGATCACGTGACCTCCAGGGTGCGGCGGGCGAGTTCGTCCAGCCCGATCCCGTCGAAGCCGGTGATGCTGCTGGACAGCCGGTCCTCCATCTTCCACCGTTCCGGGATGCCCCGGTCGCCGGCCAGCGCCCCGGCCACCGACCCGGCGGTGGCGCCGGCCGAGTCGGTGTCCCAGCCGCCGGCCACCGCTCCGGCGATGGTCGCGGTGAAGTCGCCGCGCCCGTGCACGAGCGCCGCCGCGATCAGCGCGGCGTTGTTGATCGTGTGCACCCAGTGCAGGTCGCCGTGGCGCTCGTACAGCGCGTCCACCACCCGTTCGAAGTCGGGTTCGCGGGAGGCGACCTCGACCGCGTGCCGCAGGGCGGCGGCCAGCCGCGACCGCTCGGGAACCACCGACAACCCCGCCGCGACCGCCTCCTCCGCCGAGGAGGCGACCAGCGCCGCGGCGCACATCGCGGCGGCGAACATCGCGCCGTAGACGCCGTTGGCGGTGTGGCTGAGCCGGGCGTCCCGCCACGCCATGCGCGCGGCGGCCGCCGGGTCCCCGGGGTTCACCCACCCGTAGACGTCGGCCCTGATCAGCGCGCCGATCCACTCGCGGAACGGGTTGCGGTGGGTGGCGGTCAGCGGCGGTTCCAGGCCGGTGAGGAGGTTGCGGTAGGCGACGCGTTCGGCGGTGAAGACCCGGCCGCCGGGCAGTTCGTTCAGCCACATCTGGGCCACGTCGTCGGTGGTGAAGTCGCGCCCGTGCCGTTCGAGCAGCGCCAGGCCGAGCAGCGGGAAGTTGAGGTCGTCGTCCTCGGGTATGCCCGTGATGTTCTCGGCCAGCGAGTTGCCCGCGCTGCGCCGGTTCCACGGCCACCTGGCGGCGACCTCCGGCGGCAGCCCGACGGCGGTGAACCAGCCGCGGATCGGCCAGTTGCCGGTGGCCTCGGCGATCTCCCTGATGCCCGCGCGGGGGATCTTCTCCACCGGCTTGCCGAGCACGCACCCGGCGGCACGTCCGCGCCACGCGCCGAGAACCCGGTCCGGGTCGGGGGCGACCCGGCGGCCCTTTGCGGGCCAGTCGGGGCAGGCGGCGATGATCGCCTCCAGCTCCGACGGCTCCTCCAGCGGCGAGGTACGGGCGGCCAGCTCGTCGAGGATCTCCTCGGCCAGCTCGCGCAGGCCGGGCGGGGCCGGCTGCGGCGACGCTCCGGCGCGGGGCGGGGCGTCGTGGCCGCCCGCCTCCCGCCACCGGGCGGCCAGGTCGCCGACCCGCCTGCCGTCCTGCTCCGCCTGCCGCAGCTCGTGCCCGACCAGGTCCTCCGGCTGCACCCAGGTGAGACGGATCATCCCAGCAGCTCCTCGAAGGCCTGCTCGGCGGCGCGGCGGCGGCGGGCGTCGGCCTCCCGTATCCGGCGGGCGACCGCGGCCAGCGTCAGACCGGGCGCGACCAGGTCGAGGCGGCTGGCGGCGGCCACGTCCTCGCGCCAGTCGGCGGGGATCGCGCCGAGCCCGCCGAGCGCCCCGGCCAGCGCCCCGCCCATGGAGGCGATGGAGTCGGCGTCGCGGCCGTAGTTGACGCCGCCGAGCACGGTGTCGCGGTAATCGCCCTTGGCGATCAGCAGGAACGCCAGGGCGAGCGGCAGCTCCTCGATGCTGTGGACGCGGCTCGGCCGTCGCGCGCCCAGCCCCTGGTCGCGATAGGTGTCGGCGACGGTGTCATAGGGGGCCATGGCGGCGCGCAGCCCGGCGAAGGAGCCCTCCCAGTGCGTGTAGTCGCGGGCCCGCTCGCACACGGCCTCGATGGCGGCGCGGGTGCCGTCGTGCGCCAGCCGCAGCGCGGTCTGCACCACCGATTCGGGGGTGGCGCCCGGCCGCATCGCCTCGGCGACCGCGGCGGCCATCACCCCGGCGGCCTCCCGGCCGTAGCTGGACTGGTGCGCTCCGGCGATGTCGATCGCCTCGGCGTAGGCGGCGTCCGGGTCGCCCGCGTTGACCACGCCGACCGGCGCCATGTACATGGCGGCCCCGCAGTTGACGATGTTGCCGACGCCGGCCTCACGCGGGTCGGCGTGCCCGTAGTGCAGCCGCAGCACCAGCCACTTCTCGGCGAGGAACACCCGGTGCAGCGGCAGCGCCTCGGCCTCCAGCTCGGGGATCCAGCGTTTCTCGCCGATCAGCTCGTGCACCAGGTGGTCGGCGATCGCGTAGGCGTCCAGGTGGTCGCCCACCCGCTCGTACACGCGGACCAGCGCGTGCGTCATGAGGGTGTCGTCGGTGACGTGGCCGTCGCCCTTGTGGTAGGGCGCGATGGGGCGGGCGTTGCGCCAGTCGGGGTGGAACGGCGGCACGATGCCGGTGACCCGCCCGCCGTACCGCTGCTCGATCTGCTCCGGGGTCCAGCCCTCCGTGGCACCGCCGAGCGCGTCCCCCACCGCGGCGCCGGCCAGGCAGCCGGCGGACTTGTCCTCAAGCGGTGTCATCCTGCTCCTTCGTCGTCGTCTTCCGTCTCGTTCGTCGTGCTAGCGGCCAGGTCGTCGGCCACGGCCGCCAGATCCGTCCCCGCGAGATCCGGCAGGCAGCATCCGGCCAGCGTCCGCGCCGCCTCCCGCCACCGCTCGGGCAGCGCCGCGTACCCGCTGAGCGCGCCGGTCAGGGCGCCGGTCAGGGCGGGCGCGGAGTCGGCGAGCGCGGGCAGGCAGGCGGCGGCCGACACGGCGGAGGCGAATCCGCCGCGTGCGGCGACGGCCAGCGCGAGCGCGGCCGGCACGGTCTGCGCGGCGGCCACGCCGTAGCTGTAGACGTGGTCGTCCAGCGCCGCGTCCAGGGCGGGTACGGCCGCGAAGGCGTCCTCCGCCCGTCCGGCCGCCTCCAGCGCGAGCCTGGCCGCCGCGCCGATCGCGGTGTCGGGCGGCAGCTCGGCGAGGGCCGCCTCCACCGCCCGGTGCACGTCGCCGCCGCGCACGGCCTCGCGGACCGCCGCCGCCACGGCCAGCGCGGCCAGCACGCCGTCACCGGCGTTGGTGACCTCGGCGTCCGCACGCGGGTCGGCGCCCGCGGCGCCGTACGCCACGGCCCGCACGGCCGCCGCGTCGTCGAAGAAGTGCGGGTTGTCGTGGCCGCTCGCGGGCGGTTTCACCCCGGCCGCGAGGTTGTCCAGCGCGGTGCGCACCGAGATCCGCGCCCGCACGCCGGGGCGGCCGGACAGCTCGCCGAACGCCTCGGCGCGGTCCCGGCCCAGGGTGCGGGCGGTCCAGGCGAGCCACTCGGCGTCGTCGGAGGGGCCCACGGCCAGCGGTGCGACGGGCTGGTTCAAGGCGAACGGCACCGGCAGCGTGGTCACCGCGTGCTCTTCGGCGAACGCGTCGAGTTCCCGGCCCAGCCTCCTGGTCCACGGGGCGAGCAGCGCGGCGCGGTGCCGCCGTGCCGGCCAGCCGGCGGCGTCGCCGATGGCGAGCCCGATGAACGCGCCGCGGATCCTGTCCCGCATCGCCTCAGCCCCCCTCACCGAAGTCGTCGGCCGGGCGGCGGGCGTGAGCCCCGCCGCCCGGCCCCTCCCCCGCGCCGCCCGCGCCGGCCCTGGCACGGGCGGCGACGAGTTCATCCGCGACCTGCAGGACGTGCCGCCCGGCGACGACCGGCAGGCACGCTCCGCGCACCGGCGCGATGCGCGCCGCCCACCGGGCCGGAACGCCGCCCTCGCCGCGCCCCGCCCCCGCGAGGGCACCGGCGATGGCCGCGTTGGTGTCGGCGTCGCGGCCGAGGTTGGCCGCTGCGACGACCGACTCCTCCACGTCTCCCTCGCCGATCAGGTACGCGGCGAACGCCAGCGCCACCGCCTCGGGCGCGAGATCCGTCCACGGGTAGTGCCGCACCACGACGGCGTCGTGCAGCTCCCGCGCGGCGCCGCCGTCGCGGACGACGGCCACCGCGGCGCGGACGGAGCGGTGCGTCCAGCTGTCCTCGGGGATGGCGCCGAGCCCCGCCTCGACCACCTCGCCGGGCTCGGCCCCGGCCATCGCGGCGGCGACCGCCGCGGCCACCGCGCGGCCGCCGTGCACGCCCTCGCCGCTGTGGCTGACCACGCCGTCCTCGGCCGCCAGGCGCGCCGCCTCGGCGGGGTCGCCCGCGGCGAAGACACCGTACGGCGCGGCGCGCATGGCCAGGCCGTCCGACCAGCCGTGGTGGTGCCAGCGCCCGGTCAGCGGCGGCTGGAGGCCGCGGCGCAGCGCCAGCACGGTGCCCAGCTCGGAGAATCCCGCGCCGCGCATCGGGCCGGTGATCGCCGGGATGACCTCCTCGCGGTAGGCGCGGGCGACATCGTGCCTGGTGAGCGCCGAGCCGTGCCGGCACAGGAGCATCGCCGCGAAGATCGAGTACTCGGTGTCGTCGGTGCCGCCGCCACCCGGTTCGATCTCGGTCAGCCGGCCCCAGCGGCGCTCGATCTCGGCGGGCTCCAGGTTCTCCGCGGGGCGCCCGAGGGCGTCGCCGGCCGCCAGGCCGAGCAGGCACCCTCGGGCGCGATCACCGACGTCGCTCACCGCGCGTACCGCTCCAGTACCTCGTTGCCCTCCTTGGTCAGCCTGTCCGCCGCCTGGTCGAGGGTGATCTCACCCGCGAAGTACTGCTGGAAGACGGGGGTGGCGACCTTGCTCTTCCACTCGTCGAAGCCGTTGACCTTCAGGTACGGCGCGACCACGAGGTGCTGGGCGGAGGCGGTGGCGACGTCCCAGCCGTTCTCCTCGGTGGTGATCGACGGGTCCTTCGCGGCGGTCCGGCTCGTGGGGAGCAGCCAGTCGCCCTTGGCGAGCTTGGCCTGGTTGGCGCCGTTGAGGAAGAAGGAGATGAACTTCACCGCCTCGTCGGGGTGCTCGCTGTCCGCGGCGACCGACAGCGTCTGGGAGATCGCACCCTGCGCGGAGGTGTCGCCGCGCAGCGGCGGGAGGGTGATCCACTCGAAGTCCTCCGGCGCCTGCTCGACCACCTGCTGGCGCAGGTAGACCCCGGCGGGCAGCAGCGCGTACTTGCCGGCGAAGAAGCCGGGCAGCGGGTCGGAGGTGCCCATGCCGAGCGCGGCGGGGTCGGCGGACTTGTCCTTGTGGATCTGGTCGTGGATGCGCTGCAGGACCTCACGCTCCCCCGCGTCGACCCTGACCGTGCTCTTGCCGTCCGCGTCGGTCTGGAAGAACGTGCCGTTGAAGTTGAGCGCCAGGTTGAGCACCTTGTTGACCGGCGACTTCATCGCCCAGGCCACGCCGTACCGCTCGCCGGGCTTGGTGAGCTTCCGGGCGACCTGCGCGAACTCGTCCCACGTCCAGGGGTCGTCGACGGTGGGGATGCGGACGCCGGCCTGCTCCAGGAGCTTCTTGTTGGCGATGATGACCTGGGACTCCTGCAGGAACGGCACGCCGTAGACGCCCTGCTCGCCCTTTCCGCCGTCGAAGGTGACGGTGTCCCACGCGGTCTGGGGGATGTCGTCCTTCAGCTCGGCGGGCAGCCTGTCGCTCAGGTCCAGCAGGTAGCCGCGGGAGGCGAAACCGGCCAGCGCCGGGGAGTCGTTGTGGATGACGTCCGGCGGGTCGCCGCCCTCGAAGGAGGCGACGAGCTGGTCGTTGACGTTGTCCCAGCTGCCCTGGACGTACTCGACCTGGATGTCCGGGTTGGCGTTGTTCCACTCTTCGACCAGCGCCTTGTTGGCCTCGACCGACTCCTTCTGCCAGGCCAGGCTGAGGAACTCCAGCTTGACCGGACCGCCGTCGGCCGAGTCGTTCGATTCTGCCCCACACGCGGCGGCGGTCATGGCGACCAGCGCAGCCGCCGCGGCCGCGAAAGCGGTTCTCACACGCATGAGCGTTTCTCCCATCGGACTGTTGCTGTTGATGTGGCCGGTCAAGCAGGACGGCCGAAGGACTAACCCTTGACGGCTCCCGCCATCAATCCCGACCTGAGCCGCCGCTGGATCAGAGCGAAGAACACCAGGCTCGGCAGGGTCGCCAGCAGCGAGGCGGCGGCGAGCGGGCCGAGCCGTACGACGCCCTCGGGACCGGTGAACCGCACCAGCGTCAGCGGGAGCGTCGCCACGTCGGGATCCTTGAGCACGACCAGGGCGAAGAGGAACTCGTTCCAGGAGGAGATGAAGGCGAACAGCAGGGTCGCCACCACGCCGGGGGCGAGCAGCGGCGCCACCACCGCAGCGATCGCCCGCATCCGGCTCGCGCCGTCCACGGCGGCGGCCTCCTCCAGCTCGCGCGGCACCGCGCGGACGTACCCCTGCAGCATCCACAGCGCGAACGGCAGCACGAACGTGACGTGCACCAGCACCAATCCCGCCAGCGTGCTCACCAGGTTCAGGGCGCGCAGCACCATGAACAGCGGGATGATGATCAGGATGAAGGGGAACACCTGGCTGACCAGCACCCAGCCGATCGCGATCCGGTTGACCACCGACCGGTAGCGGGCCATCGCGTAGGCGGCGGGCAGCGAGATCAGCACCGTGAGGACGGCCGTCGCCACCGCCACGATCAGGCTGCGCAGCGCGGCGCCGGTGAGGTCCTGCTCGCTGAAGGCGGCGGCGAAGTTCTCCAGCGTGGGCTCCGCCGGGATCCACGTCGGGTTCAGGCTGGCCATCTCCCGCGGGGTCTTCAGCGCCGTGGACACCAGCCAGACCAGGGGGAACGCCAGGAAGATCAGGTAGCAGACCAGGGCGAGGTACTGCCCCGCGCGGCCGAGACGCCTCATTGACTCGCCTCCCGCATCTGCCGCCACAGGTACAGGCCCAGGACGGCGAGAACCACGATCACGAAACCGACGCCCAGCGTGGCGGCGTAGCCGAAGAAGCCGTAGCGGAACGCCTCCTCGTAGGCGAAGAGCATCGGCAGCCGGGTCTGCCCGCCCGGCCCGCCGGCGGTGAGCACGTAGACCAGGCCGAACTGGTTGATGTTCCACACGAAGTCCAGCGCGGTGATGGCCGTGATCACCGGGCGGAGCTGGGGCAGGGTGACGCTCCAGAAACGCCGCCAGACCGTCGCGCCGTCCACCGCCGCCGCCTCGTGCAGCTCCCGTGGCACGTTCTGCAGCCCGGCGAGCAGGACGACGGTCGTCTGCGGCAGCCCGGCCCAGACCCCGACGACGATGATCGCCGGGAGGGTGAGGGTGAAGTCGTTGAGCCAGGAGATGTTCCGCTCGATGAGACCGAGGTCGCGCAGCGTGGCGTTGAGGATGCCCGCGTCCGGGTGGTAGACCAGCCGCCACATCAGACCGATGATCACCGGCGGCATCGCCCACGGCACCACCGCGAGCACCCGCGCCAGCCCGCGCAGCCGCAGGTTCTGGTTGAGCAGCAGCGCCAGGCCCAGGGACGCCACGAACTGCAGCACCGTCACCGAGATCGCCCAGATCATGCCGATCCGGAAGGACGACCAGAAGTCATCGTCGGTGAGCAGGTCGGCGAAGTTGGCCAGGCCGACGAAGGAGGTCTCGTGGTTGACGCCGGCCTCGGCGTCGGTGAACGCCAGGTAGATGCCGTAGAGCAGCGGGCCGACGCTGAACACCAGCACCGGCAGCAGGGCCGGCAGGATCAGCGTGAGCACCTCTCTGCGCCGACGCCCGTCCTGCCGCGGCGGTCTCGCCACGGGCGCGGACCTGACCTCGATGGCGGTCATCCGCCCCCCTCTCGCACAACGTCCTCTCCAGGAGCCGTCCGCTCGGGGACGGCGCGCGGGAACCGCGTCCCGGTCCGCTCCGGCGCGCCGGGGCGCGTCTGCTCGGGCACGGCGGGATCGGCCGGACCGGACGGCGCCGCGTCCTCGCCCACGGTCGAGGCGCGGACCACCAGCCGGGGTGGGACGGTGATGATCCGCGGCTCGCGGTCGCCGTCCCGCAGCCGGTCGAGCAGCAGTTCGGCTGCGGCCCGGCCGCGTTCGGCCGAGCCGAGTGAGACGCTGGTCACCGCGGGCCACGCGTCCGCCGCCAGGTCGATGTCGTCCATGCCCGCGACCGCCACGTGCTGCGGCACCCGCCGTCCGGCACGCCGCAGCACGTGGAGCGCGCCCAGCGCGATCAGGTCGTTGGCGCACATCAGCGCGTCGACGTCGGGGGCGCGGGCGAGCAGCCTGCTCGTCGCCGCGGCGCCCTCGGCCCGGTTGAAGTCGCCGATCTCCACCAGGTCCGGGTCGTACGGCAGGCCGAGCGCGGCCAGCGCGTCCCGGTAGGCGCCGGCCCGGGCCGCGCCGGGCACGGTGTCGAGCGGGCCGTTCACGAAGCCGATGCGGCGGCGGCCCAGCGCGTACAGGTGGTCGAGGGCCAGCCGCAGGCCGGTGCGCGAGTCGGTGCGCACGTTGTCGACCCGCAGGCCGTCCGGCACCGAACCGATGACCACCACCGGGGCGCGGGCGGCGGCGATCGCCTCGACCAGTTCGTCCGTCACCCGCAGCGGGATCAGGATCAGGCCGTCCACGTAGCGCTCGCCGAGGCTGCGCAGCACTTCGATCTCCTCGCCCACGTCGGCGCCCGTGGAGTGCAGCACCAGGCGGTATCCGGCCGCCTTCAGCACCGGCTGGATCTCCCGGACCATCGCCAGGTAGACGGGGTTGCCGATGTCGGCCATGGCGAAGGCCACCTGGTTGGTACGCGCCGACTTCAGCGAGCGGGCCACCGAGTTGGGCACATAGCCCAGCTCCTCGGCGGCTGCCATGACTTTGCGCACGGTCTCCTGCCTGGTCGGCAGGCCGTTGAGCACCCGTGACACCGAGGCGATCGACACCCCCGCCCGCTTGGCGATCGTGGTGATCGTCGGTCCTTCACGCACGGTTGGCCAGCTCCTTCGACTTCGTTACCGTAAACGTTTACAGATCACTTGTTCCATTGCGGTAAACGTTTACGGTTGGAGGCAATCCAACAGCCAAGGCGCCGATAACGTCAAGTCACACCCCGATAACATTCGGCGATCTTGGTGGGGAGGGCCGGCCGCGGGCACGGCCGGCCGTACGGGAGCCGGGGCCGTCGCCGGCGATCACGACCGTTCCGGGCCGCGCACCGTGGCTCACCCGGCGGGCCGACCGGCCGGGGTCACCCGGCGGCGGGCCGCGCCGGAACGGCCCGCGAGGCGGATCCGGCGCGCCGCGGTCGCCGCCACCACCGGCGGGTCCTCGAACCGTCCCGGGCGTGGCCGTCACCGCCGGGCGCGGCCCTCCGCCGAAGCGCCGTCACGGGACGGCGTCCCCCGCGCGGGGTTTGCGGGCGCTGAGGCGCTCGATGAGGCCGAGCTTGAAGCGTTCGTGACGCCGGATCTCGAAGCCCATCGCGATCACCCGCGGCAGCGGGCGGTGGCTGTAGCGCTCACCGGACAACGGCACGGAGAACAGATCGACCACGCGTTGGAGCGCGCGTACGGGCCGGGACGAGGAGGACACGTGGTCGGCCAGGAGCAGCAGCCCGCCGGGGCGCAGCACACGGGCCATCTCCCCCAGCGCCGCCGCCTCGTCGGGGATCCCGCACAGCGCGAACGTGCACACCACCGTGTCGAACCGGCCGTCTTCGAAGTCGAGCGCCCGCGCATCCCCCCACCGCAGGTCGACCGGGCGGCCCAGCCGGGCCGCCCGCCTGCGGGCCTCGGCCAGCATTCCCTCGCTCCACTCCACCCCGGTCAGCCGTACGTCGCCGGGGTAGTGCGGCAGGTTCAGGCCGGTGCCGATGGCCACCTCCAGCGTGTCGCCCGCCGCCTGTCCGCACAGCCAGCGCCGGGTGTCGGCGAAGAAACGGCGCTCGGCGAAGGCCATCCGCCGGTCGTAGGCTCCGGCCTGCCTGTCCCAGTAACGCATCAGTCGCCGGTCGCGGTCCGACCGGATCGGTGCTTCCACCACCTCACCATAGCCGCCGGCGGGGCCGGGTGAACCGTCGCGCGGCACGGGCACGGCCGACCGGGCGGAGCGCGGCGGATCGGGATCAGAACCCGCCGCTGAGATAGCGTTCGGCCAGTTCGCAGGTGCCGTCGGTGTAGGCTGCGCCGAGCGTGCGCGCGATGTCCGCGCCCTGGTGAGAGCCGACCCACGCCACCAGCAGCAGCCGGCGGAACATGATGAAGGTCCACGCCTCCGCCTCGTCCTCGGCGGGCAGCTCCAGCACCGTCCGGTAGCCGCGCGCCCAGGCATCGATCAGCTCCGGCACCCGCGGATCGTGCTCGATGAAGCTCACCGCCGCCGCGAGGTCGTACATGTACCAGCCGAACCCGCAGTCGTCGAAGTCGATGACGCCCAGGTCCCGGCCGTCCACGAGCAGGTTGGCCAGGCGCAGGTCGGCGTGGATCAGCCCGTACCGCTCCGGGCCCGTCCCGTACCCGGCGAGCCGGGCGCGCAGCTCACGGTCCAGTCGGCTCAGCAGCCGGGCGGCCTCACCGGTCACCCCCACGCCGTCCCGCCACCGCCCCCAGCGGGAGGTCGCGCCGAGCGCGGCGTCGTAGTCCCAGTGGAAGCGGGTGAACGACGCGGGCCGCCGCCAGGCGCGTGCGTGGCGGTGCATGCGCGCGGTGACCTCGCCGAGCCGTTCGAACTCCTCCACCAGCCGATCCTGCGGCGGTTCCGTCCCCGGCAGGAACTCGAACATCACGCACGTGCGGGCGGGCCCGCCGTCCGGGTCGGGGACGCGCACCAGCGGCTCGCCGTCGGTTGCGGGCAGGACCCGGGGCGTGGTGACGCCCTCCTGGTCGCGCACGGCGGACAGCCAGACCAGCTCGGAACGGATCGCGTCGTCGGTGTGGTAGCCGAGGCGGTGGACGCGCAGGACCGCCCGTTCGCCGGTCGCCGGGTCGTCCACGCGGAAGGTCGCGTTCTCCGAGACGCTGATCAGCGTGACCTCGGCCTCATCGGACAGCGGGTAGCGCGCCAGCGCCGACCGGGCGACCTCGGTCACCCGTGCCAGAACGGCCCTGCCCTCCGACAGATCGTGGACCGGCATGCCGTGTCTCCTCTCCGCCGCCCGCGCGTGCCCGGGACATTATTCACCGCGGGCGCCGGGTGCCCGGTGGCGGCGGATCCCGCCCCGTCGCCCCGCGGAGGCGGAGACCCTCCGACCGAGAGGGCGCATTATCGGACGCAACATATCCCGATCTCGAATGTCCGAAATCAGGATTCGGACATCGATCAGCTGAGAGCGGAAGCGGTGGCGGCGGTCCGCCACCGCTTCCGCCGGCGGAGAGCACGCCGATCATGCGGACGGACGGGCGCGAAGGGC
>k87-18477_pt1 | contig 11702 bp, 5 predicted proteins | sample MGYA00084031_6733416 | MGnify analysis MGYA00084031
ATCTCGGTCAGGAGAGCGAAGAAATCGGGGCGGGCGACCAGGGGCTGATGTTCGGCTTCGCAACGAACGAGACGCCGGAATTCATGCCGCTTCCGATCGCGCTGGCGCACCGGATTTCGCGCCGGCTGGCGGAGGTGCGCAAGGACGGCACGCTTCCTTATCTGAGGCCGGACGGCAAGACGCAGGTGACGATCGAATACGAAGGCGACCGGCCGGTGCGCGTCGACACGATCGTCGTGTCGGCCCAGCACTCGGAAGACGTGACGCAGGAGCAAATCCGCCGGGATATCCTGGAGCGGGTCGTGCGGCCGGTGGTGCCGGAAGAGTGGCTTGACGGCCGGACGAAATACTTCATCAATCCGACGGGCCGATTCGTCATCGGCGGTCCGCAGGGCGACGCCGGCCTGACCGGACGGAAGATCATCGTCGATACCTACGGCGGGTATGCGCGCCACGGCGGCGGCGCGTTCTCCGGCAAGGACCCGACGAAGGTCGACCGCTCGGCAGCCTACGCGGCGCGCTATGTTGCGAAGAACATCGTCGCGGCCGGCCTTGCGGACAAATGCGAGATTCAGCTCGCTTATGCGATCGGCGTCGCGAATCCGGTATCGATCCGTGTCGACACATACGGCACGGGCAAGGTCAGCGACGAGAAACTGGTGGAGATCATCCGCGCCAACTTCGATCTCCGTCCGGCGGGCATCATCCGGATGCTCGACCTTCGCCGTCCGATCTACCGGCAGACGGCGGCCTACGGCCATTTCGGACGCACCGACATCGATCTGCCGTGGGAGCGCGTGGACCGCGCGGAGCAACTGCGTGCCGATGCCTTGAGATGACGTTGCGTGAATGCCAAGTCATAAAGCGCGTTCCGCTGTCGAAGCGGAGCGCGCTTTTTTTGTCACCCGTGCGTATAAAGATATGCGACGGATTGTCCGAAAAAGTAAGTACGAGTGTTAACGCGGGGAGTGATCATCGTTGAGGCGCATGCGGACCATCACCGTCCTGATCGCCATCATCCATTTGATCGGATATATGCTGCTTCCGCCCGGAACTGACGGATGGTTGGCCGGACCGGAAACGGCGGGAGCGGCCGCGGGAGGCCCCAAGCTGCTCGGGACGTCGCCCGCGAACCAGGCGACGGGCGTGAGCGTCGACACCAATCTGATATTGATTTTCGATGAAGAGGTAACCCGCGGAACCGGCTCGGCGGCCGTAACGATCCGCCGGGTGGACAACAACAGCGTCGTGGAGACGTTCGAGACGGCCACCAGCAGCCGGGTGTCCATCTCGTCCAACGTCGTGACCATCGATCCCACCCAAAACCTGGACCCGAATACCGGTTATTATGTGATCATTGATGCGGGCGCGTTCCGCAATACGAGAGGCGAAAATTATGCCGGTCTGAACAGCGCGACGGCCTGGCGGTTTGTGACGGGCGCCAAGGATCAGACGCCGCCCGCGCTGCTGCAGAAACCGGCTTCCGTGCAAGTGGGTCAGCCGATCGTCCTGACGTTCAGCGAGCCGGTCTACGCGGCCAGCGGCGTCATCACGATCACGAACATCCTCGATGCCGCGGACAGCCGCACCATTGCCGTGACTTCCGGGGAAGTCTCGGGGAGCGGCACGGCGACGATCTCGATTTTGCCTTCGATTCCGCTCAAAGCGGGCCAGACTTACAAGATCACCGTGCCGAATACGGCGTTTGAAGATGCCGCCGGCAACCGCCTGTCCGGGACGAACGAGTGGAATGTGACGGTTTCGGGCTCCGCGGTGACGATCACGGGCCTGTCCCCGGCAGACGACGCGACCGGCGTATCCGCCGACACCAATCAATTGGTCATGACGTTCAACACGGCGGTGCAGAAAGACACGTCAGGCAACAAGAAGATTACGGTCAAAAATCTGATCAGCAATGCCGACGTCTACAAGATTGATGTAAGCTCGAGCGCCGTGTCGGTCAACCAGAAGACGGTCACGATCCAGCTCCCCGGCAAATTGTCCGCCAATACGTCGTATTACGTATTGGTCGATCCGGGCGCGTTCTTCGACAAGGCGAATCCGAAGGTGCTGTTCCCGGGCATCCAGGACGCGACGACGTGGAACTTCACGACGATGCCGGGCAACGACGTGACGAAACCGACGATCGTGGAACTTGTGCCCGCGGACGATTCCGTCAATGCCGGGCTGTCCCAGTCGCTCAAAATCAAGTTCAGCGAACCGGTCTATCCGGGTTCCGGCGAGATTGTGATCCGTTACAGCCAGACGGACCTGATCTTCGAGACGATTCCCGTCACCTCGAGCAACGTCACCGGTTTCGGCACGGACACGATCAGCATCACGGTAACGAACCGGTTCGTGATGAACCAGTCGTACTATGTCCAAATCGGCAAACAGGCGTTCCGGGACGCGGCGGGCAACTATTTTGACGGCATCTCGGACAAGACGACGTGGAACTTCTCGGTCTCCTCGGATACCACGCCGCCGACGATCGCGGCGATGAAGCCGGCGGCCGGCACCAACAGCGTCGATCCGAACGAAACGTTCGAGCTCACGTTCAGCGAAGCCATCCGCATCAACACGCAAGTCCTTGCTTCGAAGCCGGTTGTATTCAGAGGAAGCAAGTCCGGTACGGGAACGGTCCAGGCGAATATCAGCGTGGACCCCGCGGATGGCCGGAAGCTGATCCTCAAGCCGGCGAGCGCCCTGCAGACCGGCGCGAGTTATTATGTCGAAATTCCGGCCGGCGTGATCGAAGACCTGGTCGGCAATCCGTTCGGCGGCATTCTGAACGAACACATCTGGCCGTTCAGCACGAAAGGAACGGACCGGACGCCGCCCGTCATCCAGAGCGCGGCCATGTCGGGTACCAACCGCATCGTGCTGACGTACAACGAACTGCTGGATGAAAGTTCCGTTCCGCCTACGGGAAGCTTCTACGTGACGGCGAACGACATCCGCGTCAATGTGACGGAGGTAACGGTCACCGGATACTCGGTGGTCCTGACGCTGCAGTCGGGGATCGTATACGGGCAGACCGTGAAGCTGTACTATACGAAGAGCAGTCCGGCGATTCGGGACCTGTCGGGCAACGAGGCGGCGAATCTGACGAACTATACCGTCAAGAACGAGGCGGGTTCCACGCAGACGGCGCCGATCAGCGGCTCGGTCAGCGGCAATATCCTGACGCTGAACTTCAACAGCTCCCTGCAGCCGGTCCATGAAGAAGCATACCGGCAATTCAGCGTCTATGCCGGGGGCGCGTATATTGCACCGTCGAGAATTGCCTCGAGCGGCAGCACGATTACGCTGACCCTGTCGTCTTCGGTCACGACGGAAGGGCCCGTCTCGGTGTATTATTCGTCCGGCGCCTATCCGCTCCGGGATGTGGCCGGCAACACGGTGGCGTCGTTCAGCAATTTCCCGGTTCGCAACACGCTGGACAAAACGCCGCCGGTCCTGCAATCCATCTACGGGTCCGGCAATACGATCATGTTGATGTACAATGAAACGCTGGATTCCGGATCGGTTCCGAAGACCAATCAATTCATCGTGATGGAGTCGGGCGTGTCGCGCGCGATCTCGTCCGTATCGGTTTCCGGAACGGTGGTCACGCTGACGCTGTCGTCGACGCCGACGAACTATAAAAATGTGACCGTCAGCTACCTCGGCAGCAGTCCGGCGCTGAGGGATTTGAACGGCAACAACGCGCCGCGGTTCAGCAATCAGCCGGTCACGAACGGCCTGGTCATCGTGAATCTGCAATCCGCCACGGTGTCCGGCAACGTCGTGCAGCTCTATTTTGACAGCACGCTCAAGACGACGAATCTGCCCGCGGCTTCCCAATTTACCGTGAAGGAAAACGGCGTGGTCCGCACGGTTGCGTCCGTGTCGGTCAGCGGCTCGGTCGTGAGTCTGACGCTGGCCTCGCCGATCAGCAGCGGTTCGACGGTGACGGTCAGCTACACGCCGTCCTCGACGGGCATGCTGCAATCCACGACGGGCCTTACCGTCCCCGCGTTCAGCGACTATGTGGTGACGCATGGAAGCGGCAATACGGGCGGTCCCGGCGGAACCGACCTCGGCGGCAATTTCGAGACGGCGACCGGCGGAGGCGTCAATATCAAGGAACAGGGGGCGACGGTTTCGACCCGGACGTCGTCCGGGGGCAGAACGGCGAACCGCTATTTCCTGTCCGCCAACACGGTGAGCGAGGCCTACAGCCTCAGCCGGTCGAGATTCAATGTGTACCGCGTGACGTTTACGGTACCTTCCTCGCAGGCCGCCGCCATGGTGGAACTGCCGGCTGATGCGATGTTGAACATCAAAAAACAGTCGAATCAGGCCACCTTCTCCGTGATGTATGGGGATGTCGCCTACGAGCTTCCGCTGGGCGCGCTCGACGAGAAGGAAATTGCCGATCTGATCCGGCAGTACGGCCAGGGCAATCTGCTGTTTGAAATCGACAAAGGTTCCGTCAATCAGGCGGGCAGATTGCGGACGGCCATCATGCAGCAACAGCTGGAGATGATCTCGGACACGTATGTGTTCAACCTGTCGTTCGTAAGCGGAAGCTACTCCAAGCCGTTAACGCAATTCAAGGAATATCAGACCATGAAACTGCTGCTGTCCCGCAAGTTGAGCGAGCGGGAGCACGTGGTCGTGCGTCTGGATTCCGAGACGGGCAAGCTTGCCCACGTGCCGACGATCATCTCGAATCAGGGCAACATGGCTGTCGTGACGTTCAAAAACCATGCGAACACCGCCTACGCGCTGGTCCGGAATACGGTGTCGTTCACGGACACGACCAATCACTGGGCCCACAGCGCCATTCAGTTCATGGCCAACCGGATGATCGCCGCGGGCCGCACCGGCACGAAGTTTATGCCGAAACAGCCGATCACGCGGGCGGAGTTCGCGGTGTTCATCGTGCGCGGGCTGGGGCTTGAAGGCAGCAGGTACGATGCGCGCAACTTCCGGGATATCTCGCCGAACTCGGAACTGGCGTCGTATATCGGAGCCGCCTACAAGGCGGGGATCATCTCCGGCGTGTCGAGCACCCGCTTCGATCCGGACAGCCCGATCACGCGCGAGCAGATGGCGTCGATGATGGTCCGCGCGGCGCGCGCGATGGGGGTTGAAATTCTGACGACCCGTTCCCAATCCGAATATCTGAAACCTTACAAGGATGCGGGAACCCTGTCATCCTGGGCGAGGAGCGACATGGTCAAGGCGATCGAAGCGCAGATCATCAAAGGCATGACCAAGGACTCGCTCGGTCCGAAGCGGAACGCGACGCGGGCCGAAGCGATCGTCATGATCGAGCGGCTGCTCCGGTATCTGAACTTGATGTGAGACCATTCAGCCGCGCAGACCGCCCCGTTTCGGGGCGGTTTCCCGTTTCGGGGCGGTTTTTTGTATGCGCGGGAGGAAATTTTCGGAATTTGTCCATTGGGATCGGAACTTTTCGTTCCGAACGGGAGTCTATTTCTTTGCAGAACTTGCGGATGGGAGAGAAGAGGAACGATGCGAACGGACGGATTCGGGAAGCATCCGGGCGCCGGGCTGCCGCGTCTGCGGCGGCTGGCGCGTTATGTGCGGACAGGCGTCATCGGGATCTCGCTGCTGTTGACGACCGCCGGCGGCGCGGCATGGCCGGCTGCGGCGGCATCGTCCGCGGGGAACGGCAAGGCGTCCGGGCCTGCTCTGCATTTGATCGGGGAGACGCCCGTGACCGCGGGCGCGATGCGGCGCACGTACGAATTCCTGCCGGAGCAGAACGGCACGAACGGGATGGCGCGCGTGCACGTCATCGCAATCGATCTGACCCAACCGTATGTGTCGCTGAACGCGATGACGGGGGGCGGCACGGTGCCCGGCAGGGCGACCGTCGGGAACATGGTGAAGGAGACCGGCGCCGTTGCGGGGGTTAACGCGGACTATTTTGATATGTCGGGCGTCCAGCCGGTGCCGTTCGGCTTCCATATCGCGGGAGGCGAGCTGGTCAAATCGGCGCGCGGGATTGAAGGCATGTACATGTTCGGCATCACGAAGGACAGGGTGCCGGTCATCGACCGCTTCCGGTTCACGGGCAGCGTCGTCGCGTCGAACGGGGCGACATTTGCGCTCAAGGGCGTGAACGAGGCGGCGTTCTGGTCGAACGAGGGCGCGAGCCATGCGAACGCGCTGTACCTGTATACGAGCAGCTGGGGGGAAGCGGAACGTCCGCTCGACGCCAGCACGTCACCGACGGAAGCGCTCGTGCAGGACGGCATCGTCGTGTCGGTATCCGACAAGGTTCCGCTGCCGGTCCGGCCGCCGGAGAACGGCTACATTCTGCGCGGCCACGGCACGGCGGCGAAGTTCATCCTGGAGAATCTGATGCCGGGAACGCCGGTCACGGTATCGTACTCGCTCGTATCGGAGACATCGGGCAAGTCGTACAAGGCCGACGACTGGAGCATGATGATCGGCGGCCATACCATTCTGGTGGACGGCGGTGCGCCGGCCCAATATTCGCGGAGCGTCTCGAGCCTGAGTCCGAACGCCGACCGCGCGCGCACGGCGATCGGTTATTCGCGGGACGGAAAAACCGTCTATCTGGTGACAGTCGAGAAGAGCGGTTCCAGCGCCGGCGCCACGCTGCCGGAACTCCAGCAGATTCTCGTGATGCTCGGCGCATGGCGGGCCATCAATCTCGACGGCGGGGGATCGACGACGATGGTTGCCCGGCCGCTCGGGGAGTTCGCGGCGCAGCTCACGCATGCGACGGAAGACGGCGGCTCCGGTACGTACCAGCGCCCGGTCGTGAACGGCATCGGCGTCTATACGAGCGCGCCGCAGGGGAAGCTGAAGGGCATCCTCATCTCCGGCCGGCAGGTGCTGTTCGTCGGCGAAGAGGTGGCCTACACGCTGAAGGCCTACGATGAATATTACAATCCGCTGGATCCTTCGGGCATTGCCGTCACCTGGCGTCTGGACGATCCGAAGCTCGGGAGCCTGACGGACAACATCCTCAAGCCGGCGCGCCCGGGCACGGGGACGTTGACCGCGAAGGCGGGCAGCGCTTCGGACAAGCTGGCGTTCGAGGTGATCGGCGAAGCGCAGATCGTTCGCATGACGATCGGCGCCTCGCAGGCGGAGCTCGCGCCGGGCGCGTCGATTAGCGCGCCGGTATCCGTGGAATTGTCCGACGGCCGGAAGCTGTCCGTACCCGCGGCAAGCGTGCGGTGGGAATTCCGCGGCTTCACGGGAACGGCGAAGGACGGCGTCATCCATATCGACAAGGTAAAACCGGGCGTGAGCACCGGTTACGCGATCGCCCGCTACGACGGCTATTCGGCGCTGCTGACGCTGAAGGCCGGCGAGGCGCTGCCGTTTGAAGATTTCGAGAGCGGCAAGACGGCGGTTTCGGCGTCGCAGGCGCCCGCGCAAGTGACGGCGGAGGCGGATCTCGTCAGCGGTCTGCCGGGCGAAAACGAGTCGACGGTGCTGCGGCTGCGGTATGATTTTTCGACGAGTGCGGAGGACCGGAACAAGGCGGCCTATGCCGTATTGGGCGAGCAGGGCGTCGTGCTTCCGGGAGAGCCCGTCGGCCTCTCGGTCGACGTGTTCGGCGACGGCAGCGGCCACATGGTCCGCGCGATGATCACGGACGCGGACGGCAAGGATCAGCTCGTAACCCTGGCATCGTCGCTGAACTGGACCGGATGGAAGACGGTCCGTGCGGATCTGGCGTCGTACAAACCGCCGTTCAGGCTGAAGAGCCTGTATGTCGCGTCGCCGAAGGAGGGGCAGGCGGCTCGTCCGGCGTCCGGCGAGGTCTATTTTGACAACATCCGGCTGCATTATCCCGTGTCCGACGGGCAGGAATACGAGACCGTCGTGCTCAAGATCGGCTCCCGGCAGGCGACGGTCGGCGACAAAACGTTCACGCTGGATGTCGCGCCCTTCGTGGAGAACGGCGTGACCTACCTGCCGCTGCGCTTCGTCTCGGACCAGCTCGGCGGCAGCGTCGGCTGGGACGGACAGGCGAAGAAGGCGACGCTGCTGCGCGGCGACCGTCTGCTGGAACTCAGGCTCGGATCGGAGACCTATATCGTGAACGGCGAGCGGAAGCCCGCCCCGGCCCAGATCCGGATCAAGAACGGCAGGACGCTCGTCCCGGTGCGGCTCGTGTCGGAACAGCTCGGTCTCAAGGTGACCTGGAACAAGCAGGACAAGACCGTGACGATCGAATGACCGAAAAGCGAACGGCCCGCGAATTTGTGATATATTTAGAGATGAGAGCAGGAATCCATTCGCGAGAAGGTGCTTGATGCCATCGTGGATTTCCGGATCCAGCATATCGACAGCATCATCAAAAACGCGATCTCGGTCATGGAACAGAGCAAGTACCAGATCTTCGAGATCGCCGAATCGGCCCGCCAGGAGTGGCTGCAGCTCCGGCAGGAGCTCGAGCGGGTCAAGAGGGAAACGAGCGAGACGATCGACAAGGTGGACGAGCTCGAGCGGGAATACCGGCGGGCGCGCATGCATCTGGTCGAGGTCAGCAAGGATTTCATCCGCTACAAGGAAGCCGACATCAAAAGCGCCTACGAGAAAGCGACGCGAATCCAGTTGGACCTGCTCATGTATCGCGAGAAGGAAGCATATCTGAAGGCTCGCCGGGACGAACTGCAGCAGCGGATCAAGAACGTCGAGGTCTCCGTGGAGCGCGCGGAGACGATCAGTTCGCAGATCAACGTCGTGCTGGAGTATCTTTCCGGCGACCTCAACCAGGTGACGCGCATTCTGGAATCGGCGAAGAACCGTCAGCTGATCGGGCTGAAGATCATTTTGGCCCAAGAAGAAGAGCGGAAACGGATGGCCCGGGAAATCCATGACGGTCCGGCCCAGTCCCTGGCGAATCTAGTGCTTAGGACCGAAATTGCGGAAAGGATGCTGATGAAGCAGGAATTTCAGCTGGTTCAGGAAGAATTAATGGAATTGAAAAGTCAGGTTCGTTCAGGACTGGAAGAAATCAGGAAGATCATTTTCAATCTGCGACCGATGGCTCTGGACGATCTGGGACTCGTGCCGACGCTGCGAAAGTTCGTGCAGGACTTCGAGGAGAAGACGAAGGTCCGCGCGGTGTTCGAGACGACCGGCCGCGAGCTCCGGATGCCGTCCGCCATGGAGGCAGCCATCTACCGTCTTGTCCAGGAAGCGTTCTCCAACGCCTTGAAGCATGCTTCGCCGACGTATGTCAGCCTGGAGATCAAGTTCTATCCGAAGCGGGTCCATATCGTCATCCGTGACAACGGCGTCGGCTTCGATGTCGAACAGACGATGGCGCGTTCGAAGCACAGCTCCCATTACGGGTTGATCGGTATGACCGAACGGGTGGAACTGCTCAACGGCAAGATGGAAATCCAATCCGCGAAAGGACAGGGGACCAAAATCTCCATTTCCATTCCCGTGGATACGGACCTCTGAAAGGAGACGTGATCAGCATGGACCTCAAGGCTGCGGGAAGCCGCAAAATCAAGGTGCTGCTGGCGGACGACCATCAGCTGTTCCGCGAGGGCCTGAAGCGGATCCTCAACATGGAAGAGGATCTGGAGGTCATCGGCGAGTGCAGCGACGGCATCCAGGTGTTGGAGTTCTGCAACCACACGAAGCCGGATATCGTCCTTATGGATATCAACATGCCGGTCGAGAACGGGGTCGTGGCCACCGAGCGGCTGCGGGACCTGTTCCCGGACGTAAAGGTCATCATTCTGTCCATCCATGACGACGAGAGCTATGTCTTCGAGACGCTGCGCAAGGGCGCTTCCGGTTACCTGCTGAAGGATATGGAAGCGGAAGCCCTGGTGAACGCGATCCGCGCCGTGGCGGAAGGACACGCATACATACATCCGAAGGTGACGGGCAAGCTGATCAACCAACTGCGCCGCATGACCTATCTGAACGACATGGGCGTCATGTCGGGAGCGGCCGCCAGCAAGGAGTCCGGCGTCAAGTTTGTCGGCGAGAAAAGCCCGCTGACGCGGCGCGAGGCGGAAGTGCTGCGGCTGATGGCCGAGGGCCTGAGCAACAAGGCGATCGGCGAGCAGCTCTTCATCAGCGAGAAGACGGTCAAGAACCACGTCAGCAGCATCCTGCAGAAGATGGAAGTCGACGACCGGACGCAGGCCGTCATCAATTCGATCAAATACGGCTGGGTGACGCTGTAAGCCGCCGGATCGCGCGTGCGAACGTGCGGGCGGCATGGGGCGGCGTTGGCGGGGGAACCCGGAAGCGCCGCTTGTGTTCCGGAATCCGGATTTCGGGTGTGAGGGCCCCCGTTTGCCGGCCGGATGCGGACGGGCTTCGTGCCATGGACCGCTTCGGGCCGGGAGGCGGGGGCTTCGTGTGTCCGGCGCAGGGCTTTCACGACTGGGCATCCGTGCGCATATGCTGTTGGCACGAAGGAGGCGGATGCTCATGTGGTGGATGCTGCTTGCGATCATCGGCTGCTACGCCTTCGCCGCGCTGGCGGTGCGGGCGGCCGTCCGGCGGCATCGGGTGCGGCGCACCGGCACGCATGTGGTGCTGCTTGCGGGCAATCAGGGCGGTCGGATCGAGTGGTATCTGCGCCGGCTGCGCCGTTGGTCGCTCCGCACCGGCCGGGACGTCCGCGTGACCCTCGTGGATTGCGGATCAACCGACGATACCGTCGCCATCGCGGAGCGGTTCGGCCGGAGGACGGGAGCGGTGAGCGTCGTGCGCCCGGGATGGCTGGCCGCTACACCGGAGCGGCGGGAACGGCCGGAGTTGATCGGGGTTGAAATCGGTCGCGATGGCGCGGTTCGATGCGGCAATGACAGGGCGCGCATCCCTGGGGATCTGCCGAACGAAGATGAAGTGCAACTTCCGGAGGAGCTGCTGCTTTTTGATCTGAGCAATCCGGAGGATGTGGCGAGATTGCCATAGATCCGGTTGATGCGGCGGGCGGCGGGGGAACCGATCGAGAGCTGTCCCCGCGAATCTCGCGAATCGCCGAGTCGCCCTTCGATCCTGCGGCCGCCTGCCGATGATCCCGCGCCGGCCGCTCGAACGGGCCGGAGCGGATTGGCTTCAAGATCTTGATGGGAGAGCGGATTTGTTCTATAATGCTGGCAAAAGGTTGTTCGGTTGGCAGGAAGCACCTGCCTCGCAATTGTGCGGGGCAGGTGTTTTTTCTTTGCGCTTCGGCGGCCGGGCCGGGAGATTTTTATCGGACGGTATTCCAGTAATGGGAATATTCGTCTAATATTTAACTGATCGACAAAAATTGATCAGGGAGTGTCGGATTCCTATGATGCGCATGGTGAAGAAGCTGTGGGTCGCTGTGATCGTTGCCGCATTGTCGGTCTCGGCTTTCGGCGTCTCGGCGGCTGAGCAACAAGTGGCCGGTTCCTTCAAGGACGTACCTGCCGGGCATTGGGCCGCCTCGGTCATCCGGGAGGCGGTCGGTAAAGGCTATGTGGCCGGTTATCCGGACGGCACGTTCAAGCCGGACCGGAACGTAACGCGGGCCGAGTTCATGAAAATGCTCGTCTCGGCGCTGGGGCTTCCGCACTCGCAGGACGGCGGTCCGTGGTATCGGCCTTATGTGGCGGCACTCGTTGAGACGAACGTGCATCAAGAGACGGATTTCACCGATTACGACCGGCCGATCACCCGCCTTGAAATGAGCC
>k87-1092369_pt1 | contig 11697 bp, 6 predicted proteins | sample MGYA00084031_6733416 | MGnify analysis MGYA00084031
CGGCCACCCGCCGCTGGGGTACTGGGCTTGCAGCAGTTTCTCGAGGCCGGTCGCAAACGCGCGCTTATACGCCTCATCCCGGTGAACAGCGTACATGTGCGCCATGACGAGAAGCTGGGTGGGTAGGATTCCATCGGGAACGCTGAGCTGGCCGAGGGGTATCCCGATAATCACTTCCGGCGAGTGGATACTGCGAGCCATGCGCGCCGCCAGGCGCACCGCCTCGGCCGAACGCCACCAATCGGGCGCTTTGGCCGCCACCTCGTGGTACTCGATCTCAACGGGCGTCCCAAGGTCCGACGCCGCAATCCCCCCGGCGAGGGCGTGTCCGTCGAGAGCCCACACGCGCACGTCCGCGTAGTAAGACTCGCCAAGGCTCGCCTTGTCGCGCCGCCCCGCGTCGGCGAAGATCAGACGGGCTCTTTTCCAATCGCCGTCGATCGGTGTTCGAAAGGGAAGAGGACCGGCGGCCGGCTGATCCAGATCGTTAAGGTACACCAAAACGGCGTTCTGCTTTGCATCCGCCACGATGCGCACGGTATTCCAACCGTCGCGCAGCCGGCCGACGCTCTGGGTCCTCGTCCTTCCTCCCTCGGTGAATCGATACGCCAACGCCCCGCTTTGACCGTCGACGAGCCAGTTTACGTTGTGATCCGTCCCCGCGGCGTCGTTCAAGTAGTAGTTGATCCCCGTACCCTTCACCCACCGCAAAGCGTGCTGCACGACGACGGTCGACGCGTCCGCCGCAAACTCGACTCGAAAGGAGCTGTCGGCCTCCGGATCGCCGATCATTTGCACCGCCCGCCCGCCGGGCGCACTGGGGTCCTCCACGACGCGAAGATACTTGCCCCGTGCGACCCACCGGCTCGGCAGCTGGCCGGGCGCATCCTCCGTAAAATCGTCGGCAAACAGCAAGCGGGCACCCTCCGGGGGATCCGGAGCGCCGGCCCGGGCAGATCCGCTTAGACCGGCGAGGCTCCCAACAATCGCCATCAAACAGAGCACAACGCACCCCGCGCGCCCCAACCGCCTCGGGACCGCCGACCCTTCCCTATAGAACTGAAGTCGTCTCATCGCTTCTTATCCGTCACTCCTGTGCATACGCCTCAATGATCGGCTTGATCTCCCTGGCCACGGCTGCCCAGGCCTTCGTGTTTTGAACGAGCGCCGCCTCGAGCGCCCCGTTGAGGGTGTTGGCGATCGCGGCGACATCACCGACGAGCAGCGTCGTCAGGGGTGGCCCTGGATCGGCCATGTTGGTAAAGAGCGCACCCAGATTTAGATGAGGCGCAAGTTGCTGATAAAAGGGCATGGCCGATCGGCGAACGGGCGCCAGTCCTTCGTAAAGCGCCGCAATCTCTTGTCCCCGCTTAGAAGCCAGGAACTTGATAAACCGCCACGCCTCATCCGGATGGGGCGTGTCCCTCCAAATAGCCCAGCCGTCGTCTCCCGAGTAAGCTTTCCGCCCGTTTACTCCGACGGGTGAGGGGGCGAGGTTCCACGCGAAACTTCCGGAAATGTTGGCCTCAAACTGATCCAACACCGAGTGATTCCCTTCTTCGACCATTCCCAGATCTCCGCTGAAGAAAGCGCCGCGATTGAAATCCGGCGACGTAGACTGGTCTTCCCAGATCATCTCCTGCAAAAATGTCATGGCTGCGACCGTCTCATCTTTTGCGCCCCAGAATTCCCGGGGATTTTCAAAATTAAAGAACCCTCCACCAAAGGCCCTGGCCCACACGTCCAGCCGCCGATAGTCTTTTGTATTCGTCGAAAAGCCGTAGCGCGTCACCCGGTTTCCGTCGAAAAGCGTCAGCTTCTTCGCGAGCTCCCGCACGGCTTCATACGTCCACTCGCCGCGCTCTTCCAGCTCGTTCGGGGTGACAAGGCCGGCTGAAGCGAAATGATCCTCGTTGTAATAGTACACCGTCGTGATCATATAGCGAGGGAGCCGGTACATCACGCCTTGCATGTCGCCGGAGTTCACAAAGGACGTCTGCCAGGCGATCGGCCAGAAATCGAGTATATCCTCCTGGGTGAAATCCCGCTCAACGTAAGGACGCAGGTCCAAAAGCACCCCGGCGCGCGCATAGGCTTGACCCCAATCCCCGAACACTTCGGTCACATCCGGCCCCGTGCCGCTGGCCCACGCGACGAGCGTCCGATCGGTGTAACCGCTTGGCGCAGGCAAAAATTCCACCCGAATCCCCGGATTCTCCGCCTCAAACTCGGCGATCCAAGCAAGGGCAGCTTCTGTGCGCAAGCCTCCGCCTCGATACTGGAAGACAAGCGTCACGTCCTCCGCCATCACAGCGCTGGCAATCAGCAAGCTGAGGAGAGCAAACACGGCCCCTCTGAGTATGCTTTTTCCACCCATTCCTAAACTCCCCTTTCATTGATTCGTTATTAAATTTTTCTGTTTATAACGTTCCTAATCCTCCAACACGTTTTTATCCCGTCTTTTTGTTTAACGGCTATTTCAGATCAAACACAGACTTCTAGTGACATTTAAGGAGGTTCATGACGAATCGTATATAAGAATAGAGCTGCGTGTGTACATATGCCGATATGTGGACAAGACTGGGCAGGATGCTCGAAAAGCACGCGCTGGTGGAGCTCGTGATTTGGAGGTGCGGTCGTGATGCCACGGATCGAGAAGGAACTTGGCTTGATCTGGCTGCCGCTGGGCGGCGTCTTATTGGCGCTTCTCCTTGCCCTGGGCGCCGCGCACGCCGAAGGGATGAGCATGGATCTCAAGGAACAGCTGGGGGTTCCCGCGGAGCTTGAGCCTCAGTTTGTATTGATCGCGACCAGTCCCGACAAGAACTACACCGAAGAGCAGATCCAGCAGAACGGTCCGGACATTCTCTCGTTGGAAGCCGCGCACATCGGGGGGCAGCGCGTTCTCTTTCGAGTCACCTTTGCCCACCCGGTGCAGTTCATCGGCGGTCCTCTCCTCCACTTTTACTTGGACCTGGACAACAACTTGGAGACCGGCCGCCAAGACAACCCGTCGCACCAGGGTGTCGACATTATGGTCACCCTCTCTGAAGGCTCCGTCTCGGTCCGGCCCCACAACCCCGCTTACGGGGCAGGCAACGCCTTTGCCGGCGGCCTCGTCGTCGACAACGTGCTCTACACGGTGTTAGAGGCGCCGCTCAGCGGCGACGACGAATGGGTCCGGTTTCGAGTGCACCTTCTCGCGGAGCGGTGGGTCGCCGGTCGTACCGTGGGCGCCTCGGACTCGACGCCGCGACAGGTAGCCGAGCTGCGCCGGCAAAGCCCAGGCGAGCTCCCTCGCCTTGACCGCGGGCTGCTGTCGAGCCTCACACCGCTATCGGCCTACCGCTATCGTGACGCCTTTGTTAAGTACGAGACGTTAGAGAACAAAGGGCTCCCCTACAGCGCCGTCGCGCCTCCCGAGCCCTTCGACTTCGGCCGTGAGCGGCCCATCGTGCCCTTCGCGTCCGAGGTCCGCCACCCCGGCAAGGCCGGAACCGCCTCCCGCCGCACCGTTCCGGTCCACCTTCTCGAAGAGGCGGGGGTGGCTCGCGCGGAGGCCCCCGTCACCTTTGGCCTGCCGCTGCCCCAAGGCGCCGTCTACGACCTTGCCCATTTCCGTCTCCTTTCACCCGCAGGCGATGAGGCCCCGGCCCAGTTCACGGCGACGGCCTTTTGGCCCGACGGCAGCCTGAAATGGGTTTTGGTCGATTTCGTCGCGCAGCTCGGCGCGCGGGAAGAGCGCGTGTATTCGGTAGAGTTCGGCCACGAAGTCCGGCGCTCCGCAAGCGAACAAGCTGCGGCGCTGCGCGTCGAAGAGAGCGGCGACGCAATCGTAGTCACCACCGGGCCCTTGCGCGCCCGCATTAACAAAAACGCTTTCAACCTGTTTGAGAGCGTCTGGCTGGACACCGACGGCGACGGCGAATTCAGCAGCGACGAGCGCGTGGCGGCGCCGGGCCCCGAGGGCGTCGTGTTGGTGGACGAACACGGCGTCGTCTACACCACGTCGGCGCGTCCGCCCGAAAGCGTTCGCGTCGAAGAAGCGGGAAGCCAGAAGGTGGTCATCCGAGTGGAGGGCCAGTACGCCGCGCCCGGCGGCGACACGTACATGCGCTACATCACCCGCCTCACCTTCCGCGCGGGGTCAGCGCGCGTCCACGTGGCCCACACGCACGTAAACGATTACCTCAAGACCGAGTTCACGGACATCACCTCGCTTTACGTCCCGTTTGTAACGCCGGCGCCCATCACCCGGGCGGAAGTCTTTACGGCCCAGCCGCCCGCGCCCGGCTTCACGGTGCACAGCGGCTCCAAAGTCCGGCTCTTTCAAACCGATGAGCGCTCTGCGACGGTCACCGCCGGGGATGCGGGCGAGACGGTGCTGCGGCGCTCGTTTTGGATGCCCGGCGCCTTTCCGGGCGTGATCCGGGCCGAAACCGCAAAAGGCGCCATCGCCGCGGTGATCCACGACTTCCAGGAGCGCTGGCCCAAAGGGCTCGCAGCCGAGGGGTCGACGCTGCGGCTCGAGCTGCTGCCCGAGCAACCCGGCGAATCCTTCGGCGCCAATCTGCCCTACTATTTGATGTATCCCTTCGTCTCCGGCAAGTACCGGTTCAAGTGGGGTAACGCGTTCACCGAACGCTTCACCGTCGATTTCAGCGGCGAAGCGTCCCCCGAAGAGCTCGCGGCGGAAGGACGGCTTCCGGTCGTAGCCGTCATCCCCGCCGCATGGTATGGGGAGACGAAGGCGTTTGGCCCGATCGCGGCCGCAAGCGATGCCCTGCCCGACAGCGAGCTATTGCGCGCGTGGGACCGCTTCGTAGCCGACAGTTACCTCTCCCACCTGGGCCGGAAGATGTCGCAGCGCGAGTTCGGCTATCTCAACTACGGCGACTGGTTCGGAGAGCGGGGACGGAACTGGGGCAACAACGAGTACGACCTGGCCCACGGCTTCTTCATGGAGTTCGTCCGCACGGGCGACCGCCGCTACTACCGGCTCGCCCTGGCCGCAGCCCGCCACCAAGCGGACGTCGACATCATCCACGCCTATCCCAACGCCGCCTTCATCGGCGGCAATGCACCGCACTCCGTGGGGCATACCGGCGCCTGGTCCGAGACGCTGCCCCAGGCGACGTGGAGCAAAGCGTACGACGCCATGTACACGGCCTCCAACGGGCACACCTGGGCGGACGGGATGGTCGACGCGTGGCTCCTGGCCGGCGAGGCCCGGGTGATGGAAGCGGCGCTCGCTTTGGGCGAGCACATCGTCTGGTCGATGGCGCCGAACTTCCGGGCCCTAGGCACTCACGAGCGCTCCGCCGGTTGGTCCCTGAAGGCGATCCTGGCCCTGTACCGGGCCACCTACGACCCGCTGTACCTGGAGGCCGCCCGCAAGATCGCGACGGTTGCCCTCGAATCGCAGGATTTGGCCGGCAGCGGAGCTTGGCCGCATGCTCTGCCTACCGACCATGCCGGCAACGAGCCCGGCGCCGTCGGCAACAACCTCTTTTTGATCGGCGTCCTCCTGGGCGGGCTGCAAGCTTATCACCAGGCAACGGGCGATCCGGCCGTCATGACGTCCCTGGAGGCGGCCGTCGCGTGGGTGATGCGCTCGTGGGATCCCGAGCGCCGGGGATGGCCCTACTCGGCCACCGTCGAGGGTAGGCCCCTTTACACGCCTTCGACCAGCCTCAACACCCTGGTCATCCCCGCCATTGCCTATGTCGGCGCGCAGCGGGGCGACGCCCGCCTCCTCGAGGCGGCCGCGGCGGCCCTCGACGGCTATATAAGGTCCGGGGCGAAAAGCGACGGCAAGAGCATCGCCCAGGCCCTGCATTTTACAGCCGAAACCTTGGCCTGGCTGACGGAAGGGAGGGCGAAACCGGAACGGAGTCATCCGTGAGCGTAAGAGCCGCCTATGTCAACGCGTGCGACATAAAAATTATCGAGTGAGAGGAGTCCGCCATCGTGCTAACGCGACGATCACAGCAACGACGTGTTGCCACCGTGGTGGCGTCTTTCCTGTTGTTCTTCATGGCTGGCGGTGCCGCCGCGGCTGAGACCGTCACCCTCCGGTGGGCGACCTGGGGCCCGCCCCTGGTCGACCAGCAGCTCATCGAAGCCTTCGAAGCGACGCACCCCAACATCCGCATCGAGTACATCGGCTCCTCCTACGGCGAACACCACGGCAAGTTGAAAGTGCTGGCCGCCTCGGGCGTGCCGGTGGACGTCTTTGCCGTCGACGGATACTACACCGTCGAGTTCGTCGCCGCCAATATGCTGCTGCGCATCGACGAACTGATGGCCCGCGACGGCGAATTCAAGATGGAAGACTACTTTCCCCCGGCGCTTTTGGACGTGCAGGTAAGAGGGGCTACCTACGGCCTGCCGTACATCTCCGCGCCCCAGTACATGATCTACAACGTCTCCCACTTCAAAGAAGCGGGGCTGCCCATTCCCGATCCTCACTGGGACCGGGAGACCTTCGCGGAGTACGCTCGGAAGCTCACCCGCTTCGAGGGGGGCCAGACCATCCGCTACGGCACCCACCACTACATCGGCTGGGGCACCTTCTGGCATTGGATCTGGTCGGCCGGCGGCCGGGTGGTCGACGAAAATCACCGGCGCTTTTTGCTGACGGAGCCCGAGGCCGTCGACGCCCTCGAGTTTCTCAACACCCTGCGGCGTCAAGGCATCAGCGGCCCCGGCAACTTCGCGGCCGAGACGGCTTCCATCTCGCAAACGTACCCGGCCGGCTTTCCGTCGGTCTCCGGCGTAGAGTGGCCCTTCGAGTGGGACGTCATTCTTTGGCCTGCGGGTCCGGGAGGGCAGTACTCCATCTGGAAAGGGAATGTGATGGCCATCAACCCCGCCACGGAGCACCTGGAAGAGGCGTGGACCTTCCTGAAGTTCCTGCTCGGGCCCAACAGTCCCGGCACGGAAATTTACGTCCGCAACAAGCGCTTCCCGCCGTCCACCCGCGACGTCGACCTGTGGAACGTCTTCCACAACCCCGGCGACGACCCGCGCAGCCTGAGGGAGATTACGCTGCTCCTTGCTTCGGGCCACGGGCGGCCTCTCCCCCACTTGCTGCAGTGGGATGCGGTGGTGGTGAATACGATTCAGCCCGCGCTCGCTCAGATCGAGTCGGGCCAGCTTCCGCCGCGCCTCGCGATGGAACAGATTCGCGAGGCCGTGGAGCGCCTGCTCGAAGACGAACCCGTGTATGAGTCGCCGTAATTTCGATGGGAAGAGGGACGTCCACCATGATTGAGAAGCAGCAGGTGCAGGGAGAAGACGAACGGCTGGCCATCGACGGGGGGGCGCCGGTGCGCACCGCGCCCTTCCCGTCGACGCTCCACGGAATTCAAGAGATCGGCCAGGAAGAGATCGACGCCGTCACGGACGTTCTCCGGCGGCAGAAGATTTTCCGCTTCCTGCTCGACGACGAATCGTCTTACGCCAGCCGCTTTGAGGAGGCCTACCGCCGGCTCACGGGGCGCAAACACGCGCTGGCCGTCACCGGCGGCACCACGGCCCTCATCACGGCCCTGGTCGGCCTCGGCATCGGCACCGGCGACGAGGTGATCGTGCCGGGGTACACCTACATTGCGTCAGCGGCGGCGGTCCTGACGGTGGGAGCCATTCCGGTCATCGCCGAAGTCGACGACACCCTCACCCTCGACCCCCGCGACGTGGAGCGGAAGATCACCCCGCTCACCAAAGCGATCATGCCCGTCCACATGCGGGGACTTCCCGCGCAGATGGACGAGATCATGGCCATCGCGCGCCGCCACGGGCTGAAAGTGATCGAGGACGTGGCCCAAGCCAACGGCGGCCGGTACAAGGGGCGGATGCTGGGTGCGATCGGCGACGTCGGCTGCTTCAGCTTCCAGCACTACAAAGTGATTACCAGCGGCGAAGGGGGAATGGTCGTCACTGACGACGACGAAGTGTACGCCCGGGCCGCGTTCAAGCACGACTCGGCGATGTGCTTTTGGAAGCCGGGTTGGAGCGTCCGGCCCTTCGCCGGGGAGAACGCCCGCATGTGCGAGCTGCGCGCCGCCGTCGGCCTGGTGCAGCTGGGCCGCATGGAAGGCATCCTGGCCCAGACGCGCCGGATCAAGGCGCGCATCGTGGAAGGCATCCGCGATCTGCCCGGGATCACGGTGCAGCGGGTAGCCGATCCCGAAGGCGACTGCGGCATCGTGGTCATCTTTTACCTGCCTTCGGGCGAGGAGGCGAAGCGCTTCTCCGAGGCGCTGCGGCGCGAGGGAATCCCCAACGGCACCATTTACAACAAGGGCGTTCCCGACCGGCACATCTACTGCCACTGGGATTACGTCATGAACAAGTGGACCAGCGACCCCACGGGCTATCCCTGGAGCCCCAAGTACTATCGGGGCAACGTCGAGTACAGCCCCGACATGTGCCCCAACACCCTGGACTACCTGGGGCGAGCGATCACGATCGGGATCAGCCAGCGCTTCACGGACGCGGACGCCGATGACATCATTCGGGGCATCACCAAAGTAGCCCGGGCGTTCTACGGGTGAGGAGGCGAATCTCGTGCAAGGCGTCTACTCCGGCTGGCCAAGCGGAGTGCGCGCCGCCGTCTCGCTCTCCTTTGACGACGCCGCGCCCTCGCAACTGGACTGCGCGATCCCCATCCTGAACCGCTACGGACTGCAAGGCACCTTTTACGTCAATCCCGGGCCCGGCCAGCGCTTCGAAAAGGAGCTGGATCGCTGGCGGGCCGCCCGCCGCGCGGGCCACGAGATCGCGAACCACACGATCACCCACCCCTGCAGCGGCAACTTTGCCTTTATCACTCCCGACCGGGCGCTGGAAAACCTGACGCTGGAGCAGATCGAAGCGGACATCGCGGCAGCCTCCGCCCGCCTGCGGGAGCTGATTCCCGGGATCGGCGCGTTCAGCTTCGCCTACCCCTGCGGCCAAACCTACGTCGGCCGCGGGGCCCGGCGGCAGTCGTACGTGCCGGTCGTCGCCCGCCACTTCACGGTGGCGCGCGGCGTTGGAGAGTCGGCCAACGATCCGCGCATCTGCGATCTCCACTGCCTCAGCTCCTGGATGGTGCAGCACCTGTCGGGAGAGGAGCTGGTCGCAATGCTCGAGCCGGCGCTGGCCGCGGGGCACTGGGCCATCTTTTGCTTTCACGGGATCGGCGGCGACCACATCCCCGTCGACGCGGCGGCCTTCGAGCACCTCGTCCGTTACCTGGCCCAGCGCCGGGAGAGCGTGTGGACGGACACGGTCCAGCGCATCGGCGAGTACGTGGCGAAGCGCCAACACCTTGAAGGGACGGCCGCGGCGGGCGCGTAACGGCGGCCCCGCGGCCCAGGGGCGCCGCCCAGGGGAAAAGGCGGCCCGAGTTTTCAGACTCTCCCCGGTTTTCTTCTGTTGACAAAAACCGTTCGAATTCGATCGGTCCGATTGAGCCGAAAGGAGGCGAGCGCATGTCCAGGTTGCGATCCATCGCCGGCGCACTCTGTGCGATGCTCCTGCTCCTTGTGCCGGCTGAAGGCGCCGAAGTGACGCTCACCGCCATGGGCTCGTTTCCCCCGGGGCAAGAAGCGGGCGACGTCCTTCAGCGCTACATCGAGGAGTACGAGCGCCTTCACCCTCACGTCGAGATCGATCACCTGCCCCGCACCGGAAGCGACCTCGAAGCCATGGAGCAGATCCTCGTCCGCACCGCGGCCGGGAATCCTCCCGACATCGTGTACGTCCCCCAAGTGCTCCTCACCGATTACGTGGTGCAAGAGATCGTCACGCCCGTCCCCGACGCGATCGCCGAACGAATTCGCTCCCACTTCCTCCCCGGGGCCCTCTACGTCGCCGAATACAACCACGTGCTCTACGGGTTCCCTACGGAATTGATGACTCAAGCCTTGGCGTACAACGCCGTGGTCTTCGAACGAGCCGGCCTGGCGGACGAAGCGCCGCAAACCTGGGAGGAGCTGCGGGAATTCGCCCGCAAGCTGACGGTGCGGGGCGACGACGGCCGGATCGTGCGGGCCGGTTACGGCATCATGAACTACGCCACACCGGTGATCGCCTACCTCCTCACCTACAGCCGCTCGTACGGCAGCGACCCGATCAGCCCCGACCTCCGCTCCGTTCACTTCACCAATCCGGTGACCGTCGACGCCGTCCGCTTCCTGAAAACCCTTCACCTCGAAGATCAGACGGCGGTGATCGGCCTGCCGGGCTGGACCGACTACAACTTGGGCATGTTCTTCGCCCACGGACCGTGGCAGGCGCAAGGGTTCCGGCGGGTCGGGGCCGAATTTTACGACAGTTTGCGCTCGGCGGCGCCTCCCCTGGGCTCGACGGGCCGGCGCGAGGCGACGTTCTACGGGTACCTGTGGGCCGTCACCCCCTACGCCCGGCACCCCGCCGAAGCGTACGACTTCCTTTTCTGGCTCACCACGGAGCCCACAGAGCGCGGCACGACCCGCATGGGCGACGTTTTGGCGACGCTCGGTTCGATTCCCACCACCCGCGAGGACGCGGAGCACCAGCCCTCCATGGAGGAGCCGTTTATGCAGGGTTTCCTCGAGGTGCTGATGATCGACGCCGCGCGGCCGATTCCCGCGATCCCCGCGTGGCTCGACGCCTTCCTCGAGCTGGGGAACCTTGTCACACAGGCGATCCAGGGCGAGCTGCCGGAGACGACGGCGATGGAGCGGGCCGATCAGTACATTCAGCTCCGCATCGACGAATACTTCGCTCGCCTCGAAGGAGGAAGGTAACGCATGTTGCAAGCGGCAGCGGCGCGCGTGGACATTACGCCGCCCGTCGGAGTCGATCTGCAGGGTTACGCGGGGCGCACCCACGGCGCCGTGGGCGTGCTCGATCCCCTGTTTGCCCGCTGCCTCGTGGTCGAACGCGAACGCGGCCCGCGCTGGGCGCTCATCAGCGCCGATCTCATCTCTTTTGAAAACGATGAAGCAAACCAGATCCGGGCGCTGGCCCGGGAGGCGCTGGGCGCCGACGCGGCCGTGAGCCTGGCCGCGACGCACACCCATTCCGGACCCGCCCTCCTTCGCCTGCGCAACTTCGGTGAGCGTCACGAAGCCTACATCGCCTACGCCATCGAAGCCATCGGCCGCTGCGTGCGCGACGCGCTGCGCCGGCTCAGGCCCGCGCTCGCCGTGACGTCGACCGGCGAAGCCTCCTTTGCCGTGAACCGCCGCAAGCCGACTCCCGGCGGTCAGATCGCCTTGGCGCCTTATCCCCAGGGCCCGGTCGACCGCACGGTCACGGTGACGACGTTCTTCGCCGCCGGTGAAGGCGACGGAGCCGCCGCTCCGATCGCCGTGGTCACCCACTATCCGTGCCACCCGGTCACGCTGGGCGCCAACGACTTGATCTCCGCCGACTTTCCCGGGGTATACGCCCGCACGGTCGAACGGCTTTTCCCGGGAACCGTCGCCCTCTACCTGAACGGCGCCTCGGGCAACATCAACCCGCCTGCAATGGACGGACCAAAAACGATGGAGCGCTGCGGCCTGGAGCTGGCCGGCGAGGCAATCAAGCAAATGGCGCAAAGCATGGCGATGGCCCGCTGCGGCGCGCTTTCCGGCGCGGGCGCCTCCTCCGGCCCCACCTCGTTGCCTTCTTCCCCGTTGGCGGGGGCGCAGTTGGCCTTTGCTGAGCGGACGATCGAGC
>k87-1604959_pt1 | contig 11694 bp, 11 predicted proteins | sample MGYA00084031_6733416 | MGnify analysis MGYA00084031
AAATATTTTTTTGGTCTCCCTCACCATCTTCATTTCTTCCAGTGTATATCCGTTCTCATCTGGAACGTCTATTTGGGGAATGGCATTAAACGCCATCTGAAAGTGTTTATTCAATTTCCCGACAGGCAATTGCTGTGGGTCAAACGGTTCACCGTTCAACACTGCACGGCTTTGATCCAGCAGTTCTTTCACTGCGTTCGCCCCTGCTCCGGAAACTGCTTGATACGTCGACACAATGAGACGCTTGAAACCGTAATAATCGTACAACGCCTTAAGGGCTACGACCATTTGAATCGTAGAACAGTTAGGATTAGAAATAATTCCCTGATGTTCCCGAATCTTTTCACTGTTAACTTCCGGAACGACGAGGGGAACGTTCGGGTCCATGCGGAATGCGTTCGTATTGTCGACACAGACGGCCCCGTGTTCGACAGCGTGGGGCACGAGTTGTTTACTCACACTGCCGCCGGCACTGAACAAAGCAATATCCACCCCGCGAAATGCGTCCGGAGTGGCTTCTTCGACAACAATGCTTTCGTTTTTAAACGTCACGGTCTTCCCTGCTGAACGTTTGGAAGCCAGACACTTCAAATTTTTGACTGGAAAATCTTTCGCTTCCAATTCACGAATAATTTTTTCCCCAACTGCTCCTGTTGCTCCTACGACAGCTACGTTCACAGTTTTGTTACTCACTCTTTCCTCCTCCTGCACCCGGGAAAACCGAGCACACGCCAATTCTTTTACCTTCTATTATGAGGGTAAGTAGCGGAATTTTTCAACCACTAACGGTTGAATTTGTTTTCCATGCATGGCTTCCCAGCACGTCTCCGGTATGAGTTCCATTCTCGATACGAGAGAATTCGGCTTCGTCTCTGGCGAGTCCTGCCCAAACGGGACAAAATAAACGTTTTTTGCCGCGAGCAGTTTCGCCAAATTCTGAGCATTTAATCCGAGGGCATCGTTTGTCGAAATGGCAACGACAAGGGGGCGACCATTCCGCATCGTCGCTTTGGCCGCCATTAACACCGGACTTTCTGTCAGAGCGTTGGCCAGTTTTGACAGAGAGTTGCCGGTACACGGAGCGACGAGCATCACATCGAGACGCTTACTCGGTCCGAGAGGTTCCGCTTCCGGAATGGTTGAAATAATGTCTTGCCCGGTAATATCGCGAATTTTTTGCAACCACATTTTCGCTTCCCCGAATTTTGAGTCGACATTTGCCACTGTGTAAGAAACGACGGGAATGACTTCCGCTCCAAGGTCGACTAATCGCTGCATTTGCGGCAACACTTGATCGTGGGTACAGTGAGACCCTGTCAGTCCGAAGCCGACCGTTTTTCCAGCAAAGTTCACGACGCTCCCTCCTGTTGACGAATCTGTTCTTGTATTAACTGGGACAAAGTGACCGCAAGAATTCTTCCTGCTGTCTTAGGAGCGACAATCCCGGGTAAACTGGGAGCGAGCATAGCTTTAATTCCCCGTTTTTCTGCGTAGCGAAAGTCAGTGCCTCCGGGTTTGGATGCTAAATCGATGATGAGTGTATGACCCGGCATTTGCTTGATCACTTCAGCCGTCACAACGTGCGCGGGAACCGTATTGAACACGATGTCGGCATCCCGCACGTTAGAGGCAAGGTGATCCGTATAAAACGGGCCGAGCCTCATTTCGTCTGCCCGGGCAAAATGTTCCGACTTTCTAACGCCGACACGAACGTGAGCCCCTAACGCTTTCAACGTTCTCGACAAGGTGAGCCCGACCCTGCCCAGGCCGAGAACGACGACAGTCGAACCGTGAAGCGTAATATTCGTGTGTTGAATCGCCATCATGAGTGCCCCTTCGACTGTCGGGATGGAGTTGTAGATGGCGACATCATCCCGCTCTAAAAGCTCTACAAGCTTGATCCCACGACGTTGACAGAGATTGTGCAGGTAAGGTTTTGCCATACCAGTGTAAATGGTGCACGTTTCAGAGAGAGGCATCATCCAGTCGTTGGTGAGGCGAATTTTTTTTGAGGTAAAAATGCTTTCAACATAACCATTTTCATCCGTTCCGACGATAGGCAGCACGAGGACGTCGAGCGTCTGTCTGATTTCCGGTGTTAAATCTCCTTTGCGAGTCCCGCTAAATTCGCTGTCCAAATTGTCAAAACCCATTAGATACACAGTGGCATCCTGTTCGATGCAGTGCTTGATAATTTCCAGCTGGCGGGCATCTCCCCCAATGAAGGCAATTTGAACCCCAGTGAGCATTGGATGCGCTCCTTTCTGGCTTTGGCAGGCGATCACTTTTGATACTCTATCGTATGTCGATGCCCGCTGTACGGTGACTACTCCCTAGTGGCGTACTGTTTTCTCTGAGCCTCGACGATGACCATCTCCGATCCGATTTTTTTAATGTGGTTCCACGGAATCTCTATCTCCATGTCCGCCTTTTTAAACCAAGAGGACCGTACAGGGAGGATAAGAGCTTGAATGGCTCCAGTTTGAATGTCAATGGCAAGATCGGCCTGGGCCACCATCCCGAGTCTTTCACCGTTTATGACGTCAATCATTTCTTTTCCCGCAAGATCGCTCAACCTCATCTCCCACTACTCCTTCACTTCGTAGTTAATAACGCGAAAACCGTTACTCCCCCGCGACAACCGCCTCAGACTTCTCAATGTCTGTTACAGAAATGTATGAGACAGTAAAAAAGAGTAGTACCGTCCCTCCATTCGGCACTACTTGACGTCACTCCACGTGTTTTTGTTTCGCTTTCATGTATTCCAAGATGAGGGCATCCAGTTCTTTGCTGAGCAACAAGAGTGACGCACTGGACAAATTGGTGATGTCATCTCCAATCTTTTGGTGCAATTCACGACGGAGCGCTTCAACTCTTGTTTCTAATTCTTTTAAACTAGGTGACTCCACGCGTGTCACTCCTATCCGTCTTATATCCCAGTGTGGCCAAATCCGCCGTCCCCTCTGTCAGTCTCGGAGAGGACGTCCACTTCTTCCCATTGCATTTCTGGCACTTCTTGAATGACGAGTTGGGCAATGCGCAAACCACGCTCGACAGTAAACGCCTCGTCTCCGTGGTTGATGAGAACGACTTTGATTTCACCGCGGTAGTCTGCATCAACCGTTCCCGGTGCGTTCAGAACCGTGACGCCGTATCGCAAAGCCAATCCGCTGCGCGGACGCACTTGCGCTTCAAGGCCTTGGGGCAAAGCGATTTTAATCCCTGTCGGAATTAATGCCCGTTCCCCTGCCTTTATCTGGACCTCTTCCGCTACAGCGGCAAACAGGTCAAATCCGCTCGCTCCACTGGACATGCGGGCAGGCAGGGGAAGATCGTCATTCCCCGGCAGACGGGTAATTTTGACGTTATACATTTGGATCACTCCGAAAAGCTTCTGGCACATCGTCGTGAGGGGAGATGAGGGCGAAACTAAGGGGACCGGAAAACAGCCGTTCAGCCAGTTGAACGACATCGTCCAACTGTATGCTGTCAATCTTTTCGACCACTTCGTCCAAAGAAGGATGTTTCCCTAGCATCAACTCGTTCTTTCCTAAGCGACTCATGCGATTCGTCGTACTCTCCATACTTAACGTAAAACTTCCTTTCAACTGTTCTTTCGCTTTGTTGAGTTCCTTTTTCGTAACGCCGTTTTCGCGCACATCGCGGAGAATGTTCAAAATAAGTTCATACACGCGGTTTGTCTGATTCAAACCTGTCCCGGCGTATATTCCGAACGTGCCAAAATCCTCATAAGCCAAATGGTAGGAGTAGACCGAATACGCCAATCCGTGTGCTTCGCGAATGTCTTGAAACAGCCGGGAGCTCATGCTTCCGCCGACAATGCTGTTTAACAACGTCAAGTCGTAAATGTGCGGATCGTGAATCGCAAGCCCTGGTAAACTGAGGCAAAAGTGGGCCTGTTCAGTCGGTTTGACACGCTGTTCAATCCCCGGATAAAATTGGGGGGACGATGGGACGGACTGCCCGCCTCCCCTCTCTCGCTGAAATTGGCCGAACCAGCGCGTGACCTCGTCACGCCATGTGTCGGGGATGTTTCCGGCGACTGTAATCACAGTCCGATCTGGAGTGTAGTGTGTTTTAACGTACTCTTTCAAATCTTCTGATTTAAATTGACTCACATTCTCTAATGGGCCGAGTATCGGGTACCCAAGGGGATGGCGAGGTATTGACGCCTTCGAAGCCAGATCGTGTATCCAATCGTCTGGCGTGTCTTCCACCATGCGAATTTCTTCAATGACGACCTGCTTCTCTTTCTCCATCTCGCCTTCGTCAAATGTCGAATGAAAAAACATATCGTGCAGCACGTCGAGTGCAACGTCGACGTGCTCATCGAGTACCCTCGCGTAGAAACACGTATACTCTTTCGACGTAAAGGCGTTGACATGCCCCCCGATGGCGTCGAACGTTTCCGCAATGTCCCGCGCCGAACGGTTTTTCGTTCCTTTAAACACCATGTGCTCGATGAAGTGAGCCATGCCGTTAGTATCTGGACTTTCAAACCGCGAACCGGTCTTCACCCAAATACCGATCGCCACAGAGCGAACGTAGGGAATCTTTTCCTCAATGACTCGAACTCCGTTAGGCAGCGTATATTTTTTTTTCAACATACTCCCCCTCAAAAACTTAAGCGATAGTCCTAATATATCAAATGTGAGGTAGGGCCTCAACACGGGGAATACGTGCTGGTGACAACACTTCATCGACTGTTCCCGGCCATAGTTCCCGCTCTTTTATGATGCGAATGATTTCGGGTAGCGCCTTCACTGTCCGATCCGTCGGATGCATGAGCACGAGCGTGCCGTTTTCGATTTTAGGGGCTACTCTTTTTACCATGGCTTGGGGGGATGTCGTTTTTCTCCAGTCGACTGTATCCGCCGTCCACAAAACTGTCTTCATTCCGAGTTCGGCCGCCGTTTGTACCACTTGGTCATTAAAGTCTCCAGACGGCGGCGCAAAGTACTTGCTCGTAACCTGCAACGTCTCTTCGATGAGCTCATCTGTCTGTTCGATTTCCCGCCGCATTTGAGCCTTCGTCAACCGGCTCATTTGGGGGTGATGGTAGGCGTGATTGCCAACTTCGTGCCCGTTTTTCACGATTTCCCTGGCTACATCGGCGTGTTTGGCCAGCCAGCTTCCGTCTAAAAAGAACGTGGCTCGAACACCTTCTCGCTCTAAAACGTGCAAAAGGGATCGCACATGCTCGGTTCCCCAGGCCACATTCACCATCAGTCCGACCATCGGTTTTCGCTCATTGCCACGGTAAATCGGATGGGGAGGTAAATCTTCTAACTGAATGTCAGGTGGGATCTCCCGGAATACGAGTTTCAGTGGTTTTTCCGCTCCCCTCTCCCGGGCGAGGGCTAAAGTGCGGGATTCGTCAACGGCGAGGCCGTTGTAGGCGGGAATGGCTTTCCAAACGGGGTCGATGCGCGCGTTAACCGGAGGTTCTGAATACCGCTCAGCTGCTTCCTTCACACGGATTTCGAGATTGTCGTCCGCACGGGGAGACGTTTTGGAAGCCGGAACCCCCGCTGATGCCTTCACGTGTTCGACATAGTGCGTGACGGGAGGGGAAAACAGGATGATCGGCGCACATATAAGTCCTGTCACGATGAGACATAAAAGTTTAACCCTCGTATCTTGCACCCTGTTTCACTCCGGTTTCGTTTTCTCTATTTTATGCAAGGCGGGGACAGGCTATGAAACAGAAATAAAAAAAGAGGCAGATGAACCTCTGTCTCCTTTTTGTCACGATGTTTGACCGATGTTAGGGCTTAGCTGTTTTTTTTGACTGTTCGTTTAGGACGGCTTTGCGCGATAAGTTAATGCGTCCCTGGCTGTCAATGTCTGTCACTTTGACGGTCACCGTATCTCCTAATTTCACGACGTCTGACACTTTGCCCACACGTCTGCGATCCAACTGCGAGATGTGGATGAGCCCCTCTTTGCCCGGCAGCACTTCGACAAAGGCGCCGAATTTCTCAATGCGCTTCACGGTCCCGGTGTACGTTTGTCCGACTTCGACTTCTCGCACCAGATCTTCAATTAATTTTTTGGCCTTCTCATTTGCCTCTGTATTGGCTGAAGCGATGTAGACACTTCCGTCTTGCTCGATGTCGATTTTAACGTCGGTCTCTTCTATGATTTTGTTGATCATGCGCCCGCTGGGCCCAATGACATCGCGAATCTTCTCCGGAGGGATGTGCACCGTCGTAATCTTGGGCGCGAATTCGGACAACTGGTCGTTCGGCGAAGCAATGGTCGACGCCATGTGATCCAATATTTTGATCCGCCCCTCGCGAGCCTGTTCTAACGCTTGAGCCAATATGTCCCGGTCGATCCCTTCAATTTTGATGTCCATTTGTAAAGCGGTCACGCCTTGACGTGTTCCCGCGACTTTAAAGTCCATATCTCCCAAGTGGTCTTCCATTCCTTGTATGTCCGTCAACACTGCCACTTTATCCCCTTCTTTAATTAAACCCATGGCAATGCCGGCGACAGGCGCTTTGATCGGTACACCTGCGTGCATGAGCGCCAGAGTGGAAGCACATATACTCGCCTGGGACGTGGAACCGTTCGACTCGAGAACTTCGGACACGAGACGTATCGTATAGGGAAACTCTTTCTCTGAAGGGATAACCGGTTCCAGCGCCCGTTCCCCGAGTGCTCCGTGCCCGATTTCCCTCCGTCCCGGTGAGCGGATCGGGCGCGCTTCGCCGACGCTGAACGGCGGGAAGTTGTAATGGTGCATAAAGCGTTTGGATTCTTCCAGATCCAAGCCGTCCAATTTCTGCACGTCGCCGAGGGCCCCGAGGGTACAGACCGATAGGGCCTGCGTTTGGCCCCGCGTAAACAGTCCGGAACCGTGGGTGCGAGGCAGTACGCCCACTTCAGACGTCAACGGACGGATATCGCGCAGCCCCCTTCCGTCTGGACGCGTGTGCTCGTCCAGTATTAAACGCCGCACTTCCTCTTTCACCAGTTTATCTAAAATGTCGGCAACTTCGCGCTGCGTCTCTTCCTTTTCCGCTTCGTCTTCAGAGTCGTAAAGGGACAGTATCTCTTCTTTTACTCGCTCAATGGCATCCTCGCGTTCGGATTTCTCTGGCACTTGAATCGCTTCGACGAGCTTGTCAATCGCTTGCTCCCGGACCTGTCTCTCCAACGCGGGGTCGACTTGATGCAACTCAGGTTCCATTTTTTCCACGTCGAGCTCGGAGACGATTTGCTCCTGGAAAACAACCAATTTTTTGATCTCTTCGTGCCCGTACATGATCGCTTCTAACATGACCTCTTCCGGCACTTCCTCGGCTCCGGCCTCGACCATGTTAATCGCTTCTTTCGTCCCGGCGACCACTAAGTGGATATCACTCTGTTCCGTCTGTTCGACCGTCGGGTTTATGACAAACTCGTCCCCGATTCTGCCGACGGTCACGGCGGCAATGGGACCGTTAAACGGAATGTCGGAGATGGACAGGGCTGCACTGGCGCCGACGATGGCCGCCATTTCAGACGAACAGTCTTGATCGACAGACATGACCGTCGCAATCACCTGAACTTCATGGCGGAAACCGTCAGGGAACAGCGGGCGGAGTGGACGGTCGATCAGACGGCTAGCCAGTACTGCCTTCTCACTGGGACGCCCTTCCCGCTTAATAAACCCCCCGGGAATTTTACCGACGGCATACAGTCGCTCTTCGTAATTGACCGTGAGCGGAAAAAAGTCGAGATCTTTCGGTTCATCTGAAGCCGTCGCCGTAGCGAGTACCGCCGTATCGCCGTACCGCACCATGACAGCGCCGTTGGCCTGTTTGGCCAGTTTTCCTGTTTCAATGACGAGCGGACGCCCGCCTAGGTCATATTCGTAACGTTTCTCCATGTTGTGATAAAATTCCTCCTCTCTGCTTAATTCATTCGTCATAATTAACAGTATCTCCTGCTCGCAATTGAAATAAAAGTTAAATTGAATAAAGCGGGGAATACCCCGCTTTGCGTTAACGCCTTAAGCCCAAACGTTTAATGAGCTCGCGATAGCGTTGTACGTCTTTGTCGCGCAAGTAATTGAGCAAGTTTCGCCTTCGCCCGACCATTTTCAGCAGCCCGCGGCGAGAATGGTGGTCTTTCTTGTGGACCTTCAGGTGCTCGTTTAACTCGTTAATGCGTTCGGTCAAAAGGGCGATTTGCACTTCTGGAGAACCGGTATCCCCTTCACTCCTTTTGAACTCGTTAATGATCTCGTTTTTCCTTTCTTGGCTGAGACCCACGATGTTCACCTCCTACAATTTTAAACCCCTTTACCCCGTAAGCTGTCGAGGCTATCAGCTAACCGAGTAAAGGTTTCTATGAACTTGAACCGAAAATAAGTATACCACAAAACAGTACACCCTCCAACCGTCACGACGGCCGTCCGGCGAAAACTGGCACGTATGGGATAGCTAACTTCTGACTTGTCCGATGAGCGCCCGCGTGCGCCAAACATCTTCATGCATTTGTCGGACCAGTTGCTCGGCTGAGTCGAATTTACGTTCCGGACGCAAATAGTGCAAGAAGTTGACATACAGGCGTTCGTCGTACAACTCGCCGTCGAAGTCCAAAAGGTACACTTCGACGGAAACCGACTCCCTGTTATCCTCAAATGTCGGGTTGTACCCGATGCTCATCGCCCCGCTGAACATCTTCCCCTTCCACTCGACCTGTACGGCATACACGCCGTTTCGCGGTACGATGTACGGATCGTCCATGTGGAGGTTCGCTGTAGGAAAGCCGATCTCTTTCCCTCTTCCGGCACCGCGTACGACAACGCCGTCGATGCGGTAAGGTCTGCCGAGAAACTGGGAGACCGTTTGAACGTCACCCTTGTGCAGCAAACCGCGCAACAAGGTACTGCTCACCTTTTGGCCTTTTACGTGAAACGGCGGCACGATCTCGACTGTCAACCGACCTTCACAGAGCTGCCTTAAGTCTTCTGCCTTGCCGCTCGCTCGATGTCCAAACGTATAGTCGTAGCCAACAGTCGCTCCCCGCAATTGCAGCGGAACTAACACGTCTTCTACGAACCCCCGCGGAGTAACGGCCGCAAGCTGACGGTCAAAGTGGACGACATAGGTCAGTTCCATTCCCGCCCGTTCAAACTGTAGCAGTTTTTCCCGGAGGGGTGTCAAATATTGAAAGGACCTGTCGGAAGAGAGCACGGCCCGAGGATGGGGGTCAAACGTCATCGCCGCAGGTGGACAGTGTAAACGCGCTGACAGACGTTTCGTCCGATCAAGGACGTGACGGTGCCCCAAATGGACGCCGTCAAACGTGCCGATGGCCACAACAGAAGGCTGAATAGCCATCACGATTTCATCTTCTAGCGGGTACCGAATATGGATGACTTCCATGGCATGTCACCTGTTTCCTGCAAAAACTTTTACCGGTCTCGCTCGTTTGCCGGTACGGTCACACTTGTACAGAGCCAGAAATTCGGATGCGGTATACACGCGTAGTAAAGTGCCTGATTGGTAATGTCCTTCCGGGAGTGTGATCGGGCGCCCGTTCACGACAGCGTGGCGATCCTCAAGGGGAACCGTATGAGCCGGAAAGTGGACAAGGCCGCTGTCAATCGGCTTCAGCCACCTGGATGGCCACAGATCCACCGGAGTGTCTTCCAACTGCGTTAACGTGACACACTCTTCCCGCGAATACGGCCCGCTTTTCAGCCGCACGAGATGCGATAAGTGCGCAGGATATCCCAGCGCTCGTCCAACGTCGACACACAGTGTACGAACGTACGTCCCTTTGGAACACTGAACGACAAACTTCACTTGAGGGAAATTTCCGTCACGTATGTGGACGAGTTCAAGACGATATATGTAAACTTTTCTCGCCTGTCGCTTGATTTCCTTCCCTTCTCGAGCCCAATCGTACAGTCGGCGCCCTTTTACTTTCACCGCTGAGTACATCGGCGGAATTTGCTCAATTTCCCCTTGAAACCGGCGAAAGACGTCAATTACTTTGTCTTTTGATACATGTCTGACAGGTTCCCGTCTGGTAACTTTCCCTTCCTGATCTTGTGTGTCGGTCGCAATACCTAAAGTCAAAACACCCTCGTAAGTCTTGGGCAAGTTTTGAACGTATTCGACAACGCGCGTCGCTCTGCCGAGGCAAAGGGGGAGGACACCTTGAGCAGCAGGGTCCAAGGTGCCAGTGTGTCCCACCTTGACTTGTTTAGCCAGGCGGCGCACTTTCGCCACGACATCGTGTGATGTACAGTTTGGCGGTTTCCATACAGGTAAAATTCCGTTCAAAAAGCGAGCCTCCTCCTCGTGGCATCAAGGACCGTCTTTTGAACGTCAGCGAGAGCTCCTTCCATGTAACAGCCGGCGGCGCGGGCATGTCCCCCGCCCCCCAGTTCTTGGGCGAGGCGGCCGACATCGAGTTTTTCACGGGACCGCCAGCTCACCTTCACGCCGCCATCGTCGACTTCTTTAAACAGAATCCCGACTTCCACTCCTTCGACATTTCGCGCAAAATTGACCATGCCGCCCACATCTTCTTCCTTCGCTCCCGCTCGTTTCATTTGTGCTGCCGTGACCGTCAGCCAGGCGATCTGACCGTCACTAGACAACGTGAGAGACGACAGGGCTTCCTTTAACAGGTGTAATTTGGCACGGGATATATTTTCAAACACGCGGTTGGCAATATCGCTCGGGACGACTCCGTACTCGAGCAAGTGGGCCGCTAACTTCATCACACGCGGAGTCGTGTTCGGGTAGCGGAAACCACCGGTGTCTGTCATGACACCCGTATACACGGCCTCAGCGAACGACCGATTCCACTTCAACTGCATGTGTGTGATCCACTCGTACAACACTTCCGCCGTCGCCGCCCGATCGTCCAACACGACGTTGACATCGCCAAAGCGATCGTTCGTCGGATGGTGATCGATATTTAACAAAGGGGTTTGCCGTTCAAACACTTGTTGGACGCCACCGAGACGCTCGCGGTCCGCTACATCTACGCTGATGACCGCATCAAACGAGTGTTTTTTCGCCTCTTCCCAAGGCAGTATTTCCTCCGCCATCTCCAAAAACTGGTATTTCTCAGGAACCGACGAATCGTTGGTGAGCACATACCGCTTGCCGAGCTGTTTTAATGCGTGGGCGACTGCCAAGGTGGAGCCGATGGCGTCACCGTCTGGCTGGACGTGGGACACAACGAGGAAAACGTCATAAGCCTTGACAAAATTCGTTGCCTTTTGCCACTCATCACTGAACGTCTCCAGACGAGTCATCCGATTTCACTTCTTTCAACAGCTTCTCAATCCGGTTGCCATACTCCGTTGATTCATCCACTTTGAACAAGATTTCTGGCGTGTGTCTCAAGCGTATCCGCCTTCCAATCTCCGTTCGAATAAACCCTTTTGCCTTTTCCAGTCCTTCCAATGTACCTTCCAAGTCATTCTTGTCACCCATGACACTGATGTAGACTGTTGCCTGCTGCAAATCGCCTGTCACATCGACACCCGTGACCGTGACAAAGCCGACCCTCGGATCTTTCAACTCGTGTTGCAGTATGTGGCTCATCTCTTTTTTGATCTGTTCGCCAACGCGATGAGGTCGTATGCGCAAAGGGGTCACCTCCCAACGTCTAACTAGCCAACCCAGTGGTCGACTGAGAGCACTTCTAACT
>k87-729253_pt1 | contig 11686 bp, 10 predicted proteins | sample MGYA00084031_6733416 | MGnify analysis MGYA00084031
GCGGCGGCGCGGTGCTGCGCGGCCACATCGAGCGGCTCGGCCTGACCGTGCACACCTCCGCCGGCGTCAAGGAGATCCAGGCGGGCCTCCCGGTCGATCGCGACGACCCGCGTGCTCAGCCGCGTCGCCACGCCGTCCGGCACCGGATAGGTGAGGTCCTCGGCGCTCTTGCCGCCGAGGTAGGAGGTGAGCGCCACGCGGTCGTAGGCGGGGCGCGGCTCCTCGCCGAACACCGTGATCCGCCCGCGGAACCCGCGCGCGGTCAGCGTCTCCACCAGCCGGTGGGCCGCCGGGCCGTATCCGACCACCACGACCCGCGTCATCGTCGTCCCGTTCGTCGTCATGCCGTCGCCCCTTCCTGCTCGCGCAGCCAGCCGATGACGCCCTCCACGGCCTCGCGGCAGGTGCCGCAGCCGGTCGTGGCCCGGGTGACGGCGGCCACGGCCTCCACGTCCCGCGCGCCGGACTCCCAGCACGCGCGGATCCGGCCTTTGGTCACGTCGTTGCACCGGCACACCCTGGCCGAGTCCGGCATGCGCACAGGGCTGTCGGCCACCGGCGGACCGGTCACGCCGGGGAACAGCAGGCCCGCCCGGTCCCCCGGCAGCGGACGGCCGCCCCGGTCGAACAGCTGGGTCAGCGTGCCCACCACGGGCGTCTCGCCGACCAGGATCGCCCCGACCAGCCGGTCGTCGCGGATCACCAGCTTGTGGTAGGTCCCGCGGGCGCGGTGGCTGAAGCGCACCACCTCCGCACCGCTGTCGGTGGTCTCGTCCACGTGGGTCTCGCCCATCGCGGCCAGCTCGACGCTCTTGGCCTTGAGGCGGGTGACCGGGCGCGAGCCGCGATAACGGGATCCGGTGCGGTAGCCGGTGATCAGGTCGGCGACGACGGCCGCCTGCTCCCACGCGGGGGCGACCAGGCCGTAGACGGTGCCGTCGTGCTCGGCGCACTCGCCTATGGCGCGGATCGCCGGATCGGAGGTGCGCAGCTCGTCGTCGACGACGATGCCCCTGCCGACCTTCAGCCCGGAGGCTGCGGCCAGGCCGGTGACCGGGCGGACGCCGCAGGCCAGCACGACGAGCTCGCCGTCCACGATCTCACCGTCGGCCAGCCGTACCCCGGCGGGGCGGTTCCCGGCGCCGCCGAGGACCTCGACGACGGTCACGCCCGTCTTGATCCGCACGCCGAGCCCGGCCAGCGTCTGGCCGAGCACCTGGCCGGCCTCCGGGTCGAGCTGGCGGTCCATCAGGTGGTCCGCGAGGTGGAGGAGGGTGACCGGCAGGCCGCGCCCGGCCAGGCCGCGGGCGGCTTCGACGCCGAGCAGGCCGCCGCCGACCACGACGGCGCGCCGCGCGGTCGCGGCGGCGGCGAGTATGGCCCGGCAGTCGTCGAGCGTGCGGAAGGCCAGGGCCCGTTCGACACCCGGGATCGGCGGCACGACGGCCTCGCTGCCGGTGGCGAGGACGAGCGCGTCGTACGGTTCGCGCCGCCCGTCGGCGGCGACGACCTCTTTGGCGTCGCGGTCCACGGCGACGATCTCGGTTCCGAGCACCGCGGTGACGTCGTGTTCGGCGTACCAGCCGGGGGTGACCAGCCGCACCTGGTCGGGGCGGGCCGTGCCGGCGAGCACGTTCGACAGCAGCACGCGGTTGTAGGGACGGCTTCGCTCCGCGCCGAAGACGGTGATCGGCATCCGGGGGTCTCTGGCGCGGACCTCCTCGACGAGCCGGGCGCCCGCCATCCCGTTGCCCACGACGACGAGCCTCATGCGGCCTTCTCCAGTCGTACGGCGCAGACCTTGAACTCCGGCATGCGGGAGATCGGGTCGAGCGCGGTGTTGGTGAGCAGGTTGGCCCGCCCTTCGGCGGCGTAGTGGAAGGGCATGAAGACCGTGTCGGCGCGGATCGTGCTGTTCAGACGGGCCACGCCGGAGGCGCTGCCGCGGCGGCTGATCACCTGCAGCCTCTCCCCGTCGGCGACGCCGATCCGCTCGGCCAGGTCGGGGTGGAGTTCCACGAACGCCTCGGGGGCCGCCTCGGTGAGCGGGGCGATCCGCCTGGTCTGGGCGCCGCTCTGATATTGGGCCAGCACACGGCCGGTGGTGAGGTAGAGGGGGTAGTCCTCGTCGATGTCCTCCGCCGGCGGCCGGTGGGCCACCGGGGTGAACCTCGCGCGCCCGTCCGGGGTGGCGAAGCGGTCGAGGAACGGGCGGGGTGTGCCGGGGTGGTCCTCGGAGGGGCAGGGCCAGAAGACGCCTCCCTCCTCGGCGATGCGCTCGTAGGTGATGCCGGAGTAGTCGGCCGGGCCGCCCGCGGAGGCCCGGCGCAGCTCCTCGAACACCTCTTCGGGGTCGTCGGGGAAGCCGCGCGGGTGGCCGAGCCGGGCGGCGAGCCCGGACAGGACGGCGAGGTCGCTGCGCACCCCCGAAGGCGCGGCGACGCTTCGCCGTCGCAGCAGAACCCGCCCTTCCAGGTTGGTCATGGTGCCGGTCTCCTCGGCCCACTGGGTGGTGGGCAGCACCACGTCGGCCGCTGCCGCGGTCTCCGAGAGCACGATGTCGCAGACGACGAGCAGGTCGAGGGAGGCGAGCCGGTCGATGACCCGGCCGACGTGGGGCGCGGAGACCAGGGGGTTGGAGCCGAACAGCAGCAGCGCCCGCGGTCCGTCGCGGGTGCCGAGCGCGTCGAGCAGCTCGTAGGCGGAGCGGCCGGGTCCGGGCAGGGCGGCGGGGTCGACGCCCCACACGGACGCCACGTGCGCCCGGGCGGCTGGGTCGTCGATGCGGCGGTAGCCGGGCAGCTGGTCGGCTTTCTGGCCGTGTTCACGCCCGCCCTGACCGTTGCCCTGCCCGGTGATGCACGCGTACCCGGATCCCTCGGTGCCGGGCAGGCCGAGCGCGAGCGCCAGGTTGATGAACGCGGTGACCGTGTCGGTGCCCTTGGCGTGCTGCTCGACGCCGCGCCCGGTGAGCACCATGGCTCTGCGGGCGGTGCCGAGCAGGCGGACCGTCTCGCGCATCAGCGCCACGGGAACGCCGGTGATCCGCTCGACCCGCTCCGGCCACCAGGCGGACACGGAGGTCCGCACCGCGTCGAAGCCGGTGGTGCGAGCGGCGATGTAGTCGTCGTCGACGTACCCCTCGGCGATGGCCAGGTGCAGCAGGCCCAGCGCCAGGGCCAGGTCGGTCCCCGGGGTGATCTGCAGGTGCAGGTCGGCCGCTGCGGCGGTGGGGGTGCGCCGGGGGTCGGCGACGATGAGGCTGCCGCCGCGCTCACGCATCAGGGTCAGGTGGCGGATGAACGGCGGCATGGTCTCGGCCATGTTGCCGCCCGCGATGAGGACCGCGTCGGCCTCGGCGAGGTCGGTGATCGGGAACGGCATGCCGCGGTCCATGCCGAACGCGCGGATGGACGCCGCGGCGGCGGAGGACATGCAGAACCGCCCGTTGTAGTCGATCTGGGAGGTGCCCACGGCGACGCGGGCGAACTTGCCCAGCAGGTAGGCCTTCTCGTTGGTCAGCCCGCCGCCGCCGAACACGGCCACGGCGTCGGGGCCGTGTTCGGCCCGGATCGCGGCGATCCGGGAGGCGGCGTGGTCCAGTGCCTCCTCCCACGTGGCGGGCCGGCCGTCCACCAGCGGCGTGGTGAGACGCTCGCCGTTGGTGAGCAGCTCACCGGCCGTCCACCCCTTCTGGCATAGACCGCCCGCGTTGGCCGGGATGTCCCGCCGCGGGGTTATGGAGACGTTCCGTACCACGCCGTCGGCTTCGTCGGCGGCGACGATCATGCCGCACTGCAGCGCGCAGTAGGGGCAGTGCGTCGCCGTGCCCGCCTTCACATGCTCCGTGGTGGGATGTGAGGTGATCGGCATGGATCCGATGGTGGTGCCGAGCGGTTTCGCCATTGGGTCCCTCCTGTTACCGCTGTGCTACAAGCCGCCGGTCGGGTTCGTCGTGGTTCACCGCGTCCACCGGGTCAGATGCGCGCCGCGGCGAGGCTCGGCAGCGTCGCCGAGCCGACCTTGCGCAGGTAGCACGCCCACGTCAGGACCGAGCACACGACGTAGAAGGCCGCGAAGGCGGCGAGTGCGGCCCCGGCGCCGCCGGTCGCGGCGATCGAGCTGCCGAAGCCGCGGTTGATGAGGAAGCCGCCGTAGGCGCCGACGGCGGAGATGAGGCCGATGGCGGCGGAGGCGTCACGGCGTCCGGCGAGCAGGGCCGCCTCGTAGGCCGGGGTGTCCGGCGTCAGCCCGGCGGTCGCCTTCGCCCGGAAGATCGCCGGGATCATGCGGTAGGTGGAGCCGTTGCCCACGCCGGTGGCGGCGACCAGCAGCATGTAGGCGGCGAAGAACAGCGGCAGGTCGTGCCGGCTCAGGCCGAGCCACACCGAAAAGACCGCGCCGGCCATCACGGTGAAGTTCCACAGGGTGACCCGGGCGCCGCCCATCCGGTCCGCCAGCCAGCCGCCCACCGGGCGGACCAGCGAGCCGACGAGCGGGCCGAGAAAGGCCAGCGACACCAGCGAGGCGTGCTCGGGGAACTGGCTGTCGATCAGCAGGGGGAAGGCGGTGGAGTAGCCGATGAAGGAGCCGAAGGTGCCGATGTAGAGGAACGACATGATCCACGTCTGCGCCCGTCCGGCGATCCTGAGCTGTTCGCGGGGGGAGGCCTTGGCCGTGGCCAGGTTGTCCATGCAGAACCAGGCGCCGACGGCGGCGGCCAGGATGAACGGCACCCAGAACAGGCCCGCCGCGGCCAGGCCGAACGCGGTGATCACCATGGGCATGACGAGTTGCACCGAACTGACCCCGATGTTGCCGCCCGCGGCGTTGAGGCCGAGGGCCGCGCCCTGCTTGGCCTGCGGGTAGAAGTAGGTGATGTTGGACATGCTGGAGGCGAAGTTGCCTCCGCCGAAGCCCGCCGTCGCGGCGATCACCAGGAAGGCCCAGTACGGCGTGTCCGGGTCGTTCACCGCGACGGCCAGCAGCACCGCCGGGATCAGCAGCAGCAGCGCGCTGACGGCCGTCCAGTTGCGGCCGCCGAAGGCGGCGGGCGCGAAGGTGTAGGGGATGCGCAGCGTGGAGCCGACCAGGTTGGGCAGGGAGACGATCCAGAAGAGCTGGTCGGTGGTGAACTCGTAGGCGCCCAGGTGGACCGCGACGATCGACCACACGGTCCACAGGGTGAACCCGAGGTGCTCGGCGAAGATCGACCAGATGAGGTTGCGCCGGGCGATCCTCTTGCCTGTGCGCTCCCAGAAGTCCTCGTCGTCGGGCCGCCAGTCGCCGATCCAGCGACCCGTGCGGCGGCCCGTCGGGGTGTCCTCGGTGACCGTCATCGCTCCTCCAGCGGATGGTGGGTTGCCGTCCGCGACGGTAGGAGGAGCGCGTTACACGCACCGACGCCTGGTTACGACGCGCCGTTACATGTGACTCACCGATGTAACGAATCCCGCACAACCCGCACCTCCGCAACATCCCCGTAACCCGCATCGGCGGGCGTGCGGCTGTGCCCCGCCGACGGGTACGGCACTAGGACGGCGTGGTGAGGTGACGGACGGGCGAGGAACGGGGACGGTAGCCACGGTCCTCGAGAATCGTCAGGACGTTCCCGAAGCACCGTCTCATCTTGGGAGTGACGCATGGCCGTACGGCCCATCCGCACCTTCGACGATCCGGTGCTCCGCCAGGTGGCGGAGCCGGTCACCGTCTTCGACCGCGAGCTGCGCGCGCTGGTGAAGTCGCTGCGGGCGACCATGCGCGCGGGGACGGGCCGGGCCGGGCTGGCCGCTCCCCAGATCGGCGAGCCGGTCCGGGTCGTCGTCTTCGACTGCGACGGGAAGTCCGGGCATCTGGTCAACCCGCGTCTGGAGCTGTCCGAGCGCCGCGTCGTCGCCGACGAGGCGTGCCTGTCGGCGCCCGGCAGGTGGTGGCCGCTGGAGCGCGCCTACGCGGTCACCGCCCGGGGCCGTGACATGTACGGCAAGCCCGTGACCGTCCGCGCCCTGGGCACCCTAGCGCGGGTGCTGCAGCACGAGGTCGACCACCTGGACGGCGTGCTGTTCATCGACCGTCTCTCCGCGGAGGAGCGCGAGCGCTTCCTGGCGAACGCCTGACGGCCGGTCCGCGCACGCCCGGTCGTGTCGGCGGGCACGGCGGGCGTGCCGGAGGGTGCGCCGACGCGGCTAGGAGACGCGGAGGCGGACACCGAGCAGGGCGTCGGCGGTGTCCGCGACCAGCGCCGGGGCGTCGGCGTCCGCGCCCTCCCCGGCCAGGGCCCGGCCGGCCCACTCGTCGATGACGGCCAGCGCCCCCGGCGCGTCGAGGTCCTCGGACATGCGCTCGCGGACCCGGTCCAGCACCGGCCGCGCGTCCGGCCCGGCCGGGCGGGCGACCGCCTCGCGCCAGCGGGCCAGGCGCTCCTCGGCCGCCGTCAGCTGCGCCCGGGTCCACTCCCAGTCCTCGCGATAGTGGCGGGCCAGCAGCGCCAGCCGGATCGCCATCGGGTCGGTCTCGCGCCGCAGCTTGGAGACGAACACCAGGTTGCCCCGGGATTTCGACATCTTCTCGCCGTCCAGGCCGACCATGCCCGCGTGCACGTAGGCCCGGGCGAAGGGCCACTCGCCGGTCGCCACGTGCCCCTCGCAGGCGCCCATCTCATGGTGGGGGAAGATCAGGTCGGAGCCGCCGCCCGTCACGTCGAACCCGGGACCGAGGGTGGCCAGCGCGATCGCGGTGCACTCGATGTGCCAGCCGGGCCGTCCCCGGCCGAACGGCGAGGGCCAGGACGGCTCACCGGGGCGCTCGGCCCGCCACAGCAGCCAGTCCAGCGGGTGCTGCTTGCCGGGACGGCCGGGGTCGCCGCCGCGCTCGCCGAACAGGTCGAGCATCCGCTCCTCGGCGTATCCCGACACCGCGCCGAACTTGGGGGCGGCGGCGGCGTTGAAGTAGACGTCGCCGTCGAGCTCGTAGGTCGTCCCCTTGTCCCGCAGCCGCCCGATCAGGTCGGTCACCTCGTCCAGGGCCTCGGTGACGGCGACGTAGTCGTGGGGCGGCAGGATGCGCAGCGCCTCCATGTCGGAGCGGAACAGATCGATCTCGCGGTCGGCCAGGCCCCGCCAGTCCTCGCCGGTCTGACCAGCACGTTCCAGCAGGGGATCGTCGACGTCGGTGATGTTCTGGGTGTAGCGCACGTCGTGACCGGCGTCCCGCCACATCCGGTTCACCAGATCGAAGGCGAGGTAGGTGTTGGCGTGCCCCAGATGGGTCGCGTCGTAGGGGGTGATGCCGCATACGTACATGCGGGCCGTGGGGCCCGGCTCGATGGTGCGGATCTCGCGCGCGGCGGTGTCGTAGAGCCGCAGCGCGCGTCCGCCTCGGGGCAACCTGGGAAGCTCGGGAGCAGACCACGATCGCATGCCCCGAGCCTATCCAGGCCGTGAACCTGTCCCACTACCCCGGGGTGGCCAACCCCCGCACCTTCCGGGCGCCCGGCTCACGGCGACGTCCCGGGCCGCCGGGCTCGGATCAGGGCAGGATGCGGCGGAAGGCCCGCGGATCGGCGGGCCGGGCGGAGAAGTCGTAGCGCACGCCGTCTTCGGCCAGGGCGAGCAGCGTGACCGAGGAGCTGCCCCAGACCTGGCCGTCGGGCAGCTCGTGGCGCACGACGAGGGCCCGCGGGTCGTCGGGCGCCAGGCCGTCCCCGGCGGCCAGCTCCGCCCACCGTCCCCAGTAGGCCGCCGGTTCCTCCTCCGGGCCGCGGCCGTCCGGGCGCGGCGCGGCGGCGAACCTGGGACGGAAGTACGCCACACGCCGGTCGCCCTCCCCCCGTTCCCATCCGCTGTTCACGATCATGTGGGTTCCGGGCGGCAGCCCGTCCGCGGTCAGGGAGACGCCGTCCCAGTGCCACAGCCGCACCCCTGCGAGATCGGCGAGCACGAGGTGGAAGGGGTCGTATCTGGACAGGTCGGCGTCCAGCAGGTCGCCCTCGGCCGCCGCCGCGAGCGGCAGGTGGCCGCGTGAGCGCCGCCTGTCCTCGCCGGCCGGCACGCCGCGGCCGTTGAGCAGCGCGGCGGCCCGCCGTGCCGCCGGGTCGACCGCGAGCCAGGTCCCGCCCGCCCGCAGGTCACGCCCGCCGATCAGACCGGGCCGGTCCGGCCAGTGCCGTCCAGGCGGCTCCCAGGGCCGCTGGGCGAACTCATCGCGCACTCCGACGAGCAGCACCGGCACCTTCGCATCCGGGACGACGCTCACGACCACCGTGCACACCGCGGGCCACCTCCTCGCGCGTCCCCCGAATGGTACGTTTCGCCGCGCATCAGGATGGAAGCGACCCCGGCTCGCGCCGACGGCGGGCGTGAGCCGTCAGATGGGAGGCCAGGGGACGGCGGGCCAGTCCTTGGAGGGGTAAGGGTGGATACCGGTCTGCAGCAGGCGACGGACCCGCCGCCGGACGGCCTCCACCTCGCCGGGGGCCAGCAGCTCGCTCAGGCGGCGGCCGAGCCGGCCGCCCTGAAGGTCGCGCTCCAGCCGATGCAGGACGTCGATCGCCTCGCTGGGCAGCTGTTTGCCGCGCCACTGCCACAGCACGGTCCGCAGCTTGTCCTCCTCCGAGAAGCACACGCCGTGGTCCACCCCGTACACGTGCCCGTCGGGCCGCGGGAGCAGGTGCCCTCCCTTGCGGTCGGCGTTGTTGACCACGGCGTCGAAGACCGCCATCCGCCGCAGCGCCGGAAGACGACTGCGGATGAGAGCCATGAGGTCGACGTTCTCGTCGGTGTCGATCCAAAGCTGGCACATGCCGGGACCGAACGGCCCGTCGCGGTAGACCGTGGGCGGCACGATCCGCCAGCCGGTCGCCGCGGACACCTCGAAGGCGGCGACCTCCCTGGCCGCCAGGGTGCCGTCGGGGAAGTCCCACAGCGGGCGCTCGCCGCGGACCGGTTTGTAGACGCACGCCGCGCTGAGGGAGCCGAGGCGGATCGTGCAGTACAGCGTCATGTTGCTGGCCTCGATCAGCCGCCCTGCCACCTCGATCCGCCCTTCACGCAGCAGGCGCAGCGCGGTCTCGTCGTCCATCACGCCGGCGTCGTCAGCGCTCAGCATGTGCTCGCCCTCAGCGGTCACGCCACACCTCGCCTCGCCGTCCCGCGTGCACCCCCGGTTCGTTCGCTCACGCACCCCCCTGGCTTGCTCGGTACCCGTTGAGCCGGACGCATACGTGCCCCTCGGGGTCCAGCGGCTGCCCGCACAGGGGGCAGGGCGGCCGCCCCGCGGCGACGAGCGCCTGGGCGCGCTTGATGAACGCCCTGGCGACGCCGGCGGTGACCCGCACCCGCAGCACGGCGGGCTCAGGCGAGTCGGGGTCATCCTCGTCGGTGATCTCCTGCGCCTCGATGACCACCCGACCGGCCTCGGCGTCCCACCCCAGTGCCATGGCGCCGACCCGGAAGTCCTCTTCGATCGGCTGATCCAGCGGGCCGTCGTCGGTGAGCTCGACCGGGGCGACGGCGGGCACGGGCGCGGTGCCGCCGCTGGCGCGCAGCACCTCGTCGAGCAGCTCTTCGAGGCGATCGGCGAGCGCCGCCACCTGGAACTTCTCCAACGCGACCGTCGTGAGCCGCCCCGCGGCCCGCGCTTGAAGGAAGAAGGCGCGTGATCCCGGTTGCCCCACGGCACCGGCCACGAACCGCTCGGGTGGATCGTAGTCGAAGACCGGCATAACCCGACCCTACGTGGTTCCGGCGCCGCCGCCCACGACGGCGTCGCTCTCGGCGAGGTTTTCTCCCCCGTCCTGCCGCTCCGGCTCCTCCGGCGGGCGCAGTCCCGCCACGTCTCCTCCGACGTCGTTGAGCCGGAGGACGAAGGGGCGCAGGGGGGTGTAGCGCACGGCGGTCAGCGACGCCGGGTCGGCGGTGATCCGCTGGAACTGGTCCAGGTGCAGGCCGAGGGCGTCGGCCACGATCGCCTTGATCACGTCGCCGTGGCTGCACACGAGGTAGACCGCCTTCGGGCCGAGACGCTCGTTCCACTCCCTGACCGCGTCCACGGCACGGCGCTGCACGGCCGCCAGCGCCTCCCCGCCGGGGAACACCGCCGCGCTGGGGTGGGCCTGGACGACCGGCCACAGGGGGTCTTCCGCGAGCTCCTTCAGCGGCCGCCCGGTCCACTCGCCGTAGCGGCATTCGGCGAAGCGCTCGTCGACCTCCACCCGCATGCCCTCGCGACCGGCGGCGATCGCCTCGGCGGTCTGCACGCACCGCTCCAGCGGGCTCGACACGATCGCGTCCAGTTCCAGGGACGCCAGCCGGGCGGCGAGCGCCTCGGCCTGGCGGCGGCCCTTCTCGCTCAGTCGCACTCCGGGCGTCCACCCGGCGAGGACCGGCCCGGTCAGGTCGGTGAGCCCGTGGCGGGCGAGCAGGAGGGTCGTCACATGCCAAGCCTAAGCCGATCTGTGATGCGGCCCGCCACGGATGGGGCACGGCGGCCCGAGGCAGGCGGCAAAACACACCGGGCTACCGTAAACGGAAGCTCGCCCGGTGTTCCCCCGTCCGGGGCGGTAGCCTGGGCAAGGTCATGGAGCAGCGCTATGTCGGCCGGAGCGGACTGTCCGTCTCCCGCATCGGCCTCGGCACGATGACGTGGGGCCGCGACACCGACGCGGACGAGGCGGCGCTGCAGCTTCGCGCCTTCGCCGAGGCGGGCGGCACCCTGATCGACACCGCCGACGTCTACTGCGGCGGCGAAGCCGAGCGGTTGCTCGGGCGGCTCATCCGCGACGTGGTCCCCCGCTCCGATCTGGTGATCGCGACCAAGGCGGTGCTCACTCCGGACGGCAGACGGCCGTGCGACGCCTCGCGCCGTCATCTGGTGGCGGCCTGCGACGCCTCGCTGGCGCGCCTCGGCGTCAGCGAGGTGGATCTGTGGCAGCTGCACGCGTTCGACCCGGAGGTGCCGTTGGAGGAGACGCTGGCGGCCGTCGACACGATCGTCTCCTCCGGACGGGCCGCCTACGCGGGGGTGTGCAACTACGCCGGCTGGCAGCTGGCCGCGGCGGCGACGGCCCAGAAGGCGGTTCCGGGCCGCACGCCGATCGTGGCGGTGCAGGCCGAATACTCGCTGCTGGCCCGCGACGTCGAACGCGAGCTGCTGCCGGCCGCGGAGTTCGTCGGGGCGGGGGTGCTGGCGTGGTCGCCGCTGGGCCGCGGGGTGCTCACCGGGAAATACCGCACGGGCATTCCCGCCGACTCGCGGGCCGCGACACCGCACTTCGCGGAATTCGTCCGCCCTTATCTCGACGAGCGTTCACGCCGGGTGGTCGAGTCGGTGTCCACGGCGGCCGAGGGCCTGGGCGTATCCCCCCTCGCGGTGGCGCTCTCCTGGGTGCGCGACCAGCCCGGCGTCTCCTCCGCGATCGTCGGCGCCCGCACGAGCGCCCAGCTCACCGCCATCCTGCAGGCGGAGGACCTGGAGCTGCCGCACGAGATCAGAGAAGCCCTGGACGACGTCTCGGCCGAGTGACACCCGGTCGAACGCGTAGAACAAGAATCACCTTCGCATATTACTAATAGATACCGAACCGCAACTATTTATGAAAATGACCTGTGTCTAAACAAAACTAACAAGGGGGTGACCTGAGAATCGGCCGCTTCCCGTGCGGCGCCGCGCGGGAATCCGCTCGCGGGAA
>k87-2024413_pt1 | contig 11677 bp, 9 predicted proteins | sample MGYA00084031_6733416 | MGnify analysis MGYA00084031
GGTTTGTCGCTCTTCAGCAGCGTATCGGATTGGGAATGTCGACATAGAGCGGCGATTCGCCTCTCCGCTGAAAGATGCTGACCAGATTGGCTTTTGCCGGCAAGGTTTGGTCATGCAGCAAAGCATCGATGCAGTCTGCCATTCGCTTGGACAAGAGGCGCTGGCGCTGCTCCAGCAGGGTATTTCTGACTATGCTCCAGAACGCGGACTCGTCCTGCCCGCCGTATTTGGCAAGGGTACGGACGACATAGCCGAGGTGGTTGACAAAAAAGTAGTATTGCAAACGGAGCCACGCCTGCTCCCGCGTATAGAGAACCGGGCTGTCCGCATCTACCAGTCCGCCGACCCAGCCCTTGCCAATGGCGACTTGCCGGTCTACGCTGATGCCCTCCAGATCGCGCACGTACAGCTTGACGGGCCAGCCGTTCTCCAGCTTGACCAGCGAATTTTGGGCGTGTGCTTCCAGACTCACTCCCATTTCCGCAAAAAGCGAGAGGATTGGCAGCATGCTGATCGCAAGGTACTGCCGGAACCAATCGCCCAGATCGGGCAAACGGCTCTCTTCGTGGTCCCGCATGGCACGGAATAAAGCGGGTTCGGTCTCGCCGGGCGGCGTTTCCATCAAGGAGCCGACGACGAAGGCAGGACTTTCCTTGCCCATCAGCTCGGGCGGATTTTCCCGAAAGACAACGGCGCATTCCTGCATGAACAGGTCGTTTTCCTGAGGGGGAACATCCGGCAGGGAGATGCTCCGATACCCGTATTCCATCAATACCTGCAAGCGCTCGGTATAAAAGGCTTCCTGTTCGTGCCGGACGATTTTCGCCGCATCCATCGTCCGCTTGATTTGCTCCTGCGTGTTTACTCTGACAAAGTTCGTGATGCGCACATGGAGCGGCAGCTTGTATTGGCAGCAGTGTCCAGGCTCCCAGACGGTCCTCACCGACGAAGTGGGATATGTGCGCTCTCCCAGCGGCCCCAGATCGGTGATTTTTCCCGCAAGAAAAAGGCTCCGGAATGGCTCGCGCGAGGAAAGGTAGTGTGCCTGCCACGGGTGGCAAGGAAGCAGCTTGTAATGTTCTCTTCCCCTCTCCGCTTTTGATGCCGCCGCTTTCCGAACACCTTGCGGGATGCAAGCTTCCTGGCTGTCCCCTTCAGGGGCTTGAATCCACTCCTCCACGATCAGCTCAGGGGAAACAGCCAAATAGTGCAGCTGAAATGACGCCCCCAGCTCCGGTGCGAACCTGTGCAGCTCCCCTTTGGCGAATCCTTCCGAGCTCTTCGGGGTCGGGTGAAACGGATGGCCGCGAAAGAGCGATTGTTCCGACGGAAGAAAGCCGTGGGACGGATGCCGAGTCTTTTGCTGGAGCAGGAAATGCCGAAGGTAGCTTTCTGTTTTTTGCACGCTGTTTTGGATGTTCAGAAGCAGTTCGCCTTTCTTTTGGAGGCGAATGTCTTCGTTCTTTTCCAGGCAGGAAAGCTCATCGAGGATAAAATGAATCAGCTGCCAGCCTTCCACCTTTTGATAGGAAGACCCCGTTGTTTGATAGAAAGAGGTGCCATACGCGTGTTGCCCCCCTCTGGACCAAAAGCTCATCTCCCCTGCGAGTGAAACGCCGGTGTTGGGCAAGTCAAGGCGAAACATCGCCCCGTCCGTGAGCGGAATGGATAGCTGTTTTTGATCAGGCTGGACTCTCGGGTCAAAAATGCCGTTTTCGCGAAGATAGGCGTTCAAAATCCGCTCGATTGCCGCATGTTCGGCCAGCCGCGCCTCCAGTGGCTTGTGCGGCTCCAGCGGCTCCAATGGCTCCGGTGCCTCCATTGCCTCCATTGCCTCCAGCGGCCGCTTTTGGTGAACGGTACCCTCTGCATGTTTCATTGCCGGATCCCCTGCCTTTCGTTTTCAAAAATTCCGAAAAGGTTGCTCGGAAAGCAAAGCGTCAATACAAGGAAAGCGGAAGGCCGACCCCGAGCTCCACTGCCCTCTGATACATTTTTTGGGCGCAGGCGATGTCCTCGACAGCCATGCCCATCGGGTTGAGGATAATGATTTCTTCGTCTGTCTCCCGGCCGCATTTTTCGCCGATGACGATTTCGCCCAGCTCCGCATGCAGCCGCTCGCGCGAGAATTTTCCTTCCAACACGAGCTGGTTGATCACTTTTTTCTCCCGGTTGCACTGCTCCCAGTCGTCGACAACCACCTTGTCGGCGCGGATAAACACTTCTTTATGCAAGTCCATAATCGAGACATTGCTGACAAAGGCCCCTTTTTGCAGCCATTCAAACGGAATGTAGGGCTGGTCCGCGACGGTGCACGTCACGACGACTTCTCCCTGGCGAATCGCTTGCTCGGCTGATCGGTCCACGGCAAAAGCGACAGCCGGGAAGGCTTCAGCCATATCCTGGGCGAGCTGCCGGGCCGCCTTTTCGTGCAGGTCGAACAAATGGACGGATTGAATCTGGGGGAATTGTTCCAGCAGGGATTGGAGCTGCCGTCTGGCGATGAGTCCGCAGCCGATGCACGATACGGTGGCAAACCCTTGCTTGGCCAAGTGGCGGGCAGCCACGACCGTGACCGCCGCCGTTCTCATGCTGCTGATCATGCCCGCCTCCATCACCGCGATCGGATAGCGTGAGACAGGATCGTTCAAAATAATCAGACCGCTCGCTCTCTCCAGCCCTCTTTTTTCCGGATTGTCATGCTTGCTGCCGATCCATTTGATGCCGGAGACGGAATCCTCCCCGCCGACATGCGCAGGCATGGCAATAATCCGGTCGGCGATATGGCCGTCTTTTTCGTCTGTCCGCAGGTACGGCTTCAACGGCTGGACGTATTGGCCGCGGGCGTGCTTGGCGAGCACCTCGGCGATGGCTTCGACATAGAGGGCGGACGTGTTCCCGCCCAGTGAAGCGATGGCCTCCCTGTTGAGATAAAGCAGGGAGGGAGCATGGGAAGCAGCATGGTTCGTGAGCGCGTTTTGCTGATTGGTTGCGTGGATCACGGGACACACCTCTTTCGTTTTGCGTAGTGTTTAAAGCGAAGGCAAACCGGATGCCCAATCGTCATCGTAAACCGTGTCGAGGTAACGGTCCCCTCTGTCCGGCAGGATGACGGCGATGCGATAGGAGGGAGGAAAGGAGGGAAGCAGCTTCCGAACAGCGGCGATGACCGAACCGGAAGAACCTCCGGCGAAAATCCCCTCGTGGAACAGCAGGTCCCTGCAGCCCTGCACGGATTCGCGATCGCTCACGTGCACGACCTCGTCAATTTCGTCCGGGTTCAACAGCTCGGGGACGCGGCTGGAGCCGATGCCCGGCAGTTCCCGGGGAGCGGAGGGTGAACCGAAGATGACCGAGCCGACTGCATCCACTGCCACGATTTTGATGCTCGGAAAAGCTTCCCGCAGGCGACGGGCGTTGCCCATGATGCTGCCTGTCGTGCTCACGGCGGCAAACAGGCAATCTACCGGCCCGTCCAGTTGTTCCACGATCTCGCTGCCGGTCCCGTGATAATGGGCCTTCCAGTTCAGCTCGTTGGCGTACTGGTTGATCCAGAAGCTGTCGGGGAGTATGGTCAACAGCTCCTTTACTCTGCGGATACGGGTCTGCAAATATCCGCCCTGGTCGTCAGGCTGATCCACCATGTCAATATTTGCGCCGAGCTGGTGCAGGATTTGGAGATTTGCCTTCGTAATTTTCGGATCGACGACGCATGTAAACGATAAGCCGTAGACTCTGGCAACCATTGCAAGCGCGACGCCGAGGTTGCCGGATGTGCTCTCGATGATGTGGGTGCCGGGACGAATCGTCCCATCCCGCAGCCCCTGTTCGACGATGTAGCGGGCGGGACGGTCCTTCATGCTGCCGCCCGGGTTCATAAACTCAAGCTTCGCCAGCACGCTCAGCCCTGGACGCGCAAAAAGCCGTTTGAGCTGAACGAGAGGAGTGTGTCCGACGCAATCGACGATGGAGGATGCGATAGTGGGTCGTGTTCCTGCAAAAGGCATACGGTTGCCCTCCCTCAAATAAAAATGATAATCATTATCATTGTCGTTCAAAAAAATGAGGATTTGCCTGATAGGAAGATCCCTTTGCGTTTATATCCATGCTTGATTTTGCTACATTCAGAAAAGGCGCCCTACTTTGCCCAGCAAAAAACGGGGTGCGAAAACGAACGCCGTGACCAGGCTGTACCGGCCAAAGTCTGTCTGGTTGACGGCTTTTCGTGTTTTTGCGAAAACAGTTTCACTTCACCCTCACCGATCAGAAAATCACCTCCTTTCCCGTCCAATTCTCCCGTGGGCAACCCCATTTTAGATGATATTGATAATCATTGTCAATAATGTCTTTTCCTTACATTTTTCCTGATTTTTTATTTTCCGTCAGAAGCAGATAAATAAAATATGGGGCCCCGATCATCGCTGTAATCAATCCGCAGGGAAGCTCTACCGGAGCAGCGATCGTCCGGCCTACAAAATCGGAAGCAAGAACAAGGAGCCCGCCGGTCAGTGCAGAGGCCGGAAGCAGCGTCGTATGGGAGGGACCGAACAACCGTCTGGCGATATGGGGAGCCATCAAGCCGACAAAATACACGGTTCCGGCGGTCGCCACGGAAGCTGCTGCCAAAGCGACGCTGACCAGAATCAGCCCGCCCCGCACCCACTCGATTTTGCTGCCGAGCCCTTTGGAGACGTCGTCGCCGAGCTGCAGCAGGTTCAGTTGGCGGGAAAGCAGAAACGCCAGCGGGAGAAACAGGATCATCCAGGGAAGGAGGGCATAGAAGTGCTCCCAGCCTCTGCCGTAGACGCTTCCCGTCATCCAGATCAGGGCCTGCGTCACGAGCATGATCTTTCCCGACATCATGATGATCGTAATAAAGGCTTGCGCGATTGCGGAGACGCCCACTCCGACCAAAATGATCCGGTACATCGAGCTCCCCTCCTTCCAGCCGAGCCAGTAGGTGAGAATCGCCGCGAGCAGCGCTCCTGCAAAGGCGGCAGGCGGCAAAAAGCCGAGCGGAACCGCCGGCAGGGCGACGATGACGAGAACAGCGGCGAGAGATGCCCCTGCATTCAGTCCGATGACGCCGGGAGAAGCGAGAGGATTGGAGGTAATCCCTTGCAAAATCGCTCCCGAAACAGCCAGTCCCGCCCCTACCAGAAAAGCAATCAAAGCACGCGGAAGACGCAGCGTATTGACGATAAACGAATGTTCCCCGCTCCCCAGTCCGAACAGCGTCTGAACCACTTCCCACAAAGACAGCTCGTATTCGCCCGCCCCTATATTGGCCATAAAAAAAGCGATGGCAAGCAGGATGAGCAGGGCAAAAAGCGTTGTCGGGCGCCTATTCATCATTTCCCCTCTCATAGCTTGTGCACCCTCCTCCGCGCCAGGTAGATAAAGAATGGAGCCCCGATGATAGCTGTCATCACGCCGACAGGCAGCTCCTGGTTGTCCAAAATGAAGCGCGCCGCCACGTCAGCAAGCAGCAGCAACGCAGCTCCCGCTACCGCCGAGTAGGAAAAAATCCAGCGGTGGTCTTTGCCGACGATGGACCTGACCAGATGCGGAACAGCGAGCCCGACAAATCCGATGGGACCGGCCACCGCCACGCTGCTGCCAGAGAGCAGCACCACAGAAATGAAGGCGAGCGTTCGCACCATTTTCGTTGGCTGTCCCAGGCTTTTGGCTACATCGTCTCCGAGCTGCAGCGTATCGACTTCCCTGCTCAGGAAAAAGGCAAGCAACAGCCCGGCTGTCATAAAGGGAAGCACCTGAACGAGAAGCGCAAGATCCCGCCCTACGACCGACCCTGCCAGCCAAAAGCGCATTTCGTCAAGGGAGCGCTCGTGAAAGATCAGGATCGATTGGGTGGACGCGGACAAGAGGGTCGTGACAGAGACGCCGGCCAGCGTCAGCTTCAGAGGAGTCATGCCGCCGCGCCCGGCAGAACCGAGCAGAAAGACGAGGATGGACACCGCCCCCGCCCCGAGAAAGGCTGCCCATGCATAAAGGGTGAGATTATGCCCGCCGACGAGAAACAGGGACAGGACAACCAACAGCGCGGCTCCGTGATTGATGCCCAGCAGATCGGGAGCAGCCAATGGGTTTCGGGTCAGAGCCTGTGTCATAGCCCCCGCTACGGCGAGGCACGCTCCTACCGCCGCGGCAATCAACGCCCGGGGAAGACGGGTGGTAGAAATGATCAGATGTTCCCTGGACCCGTCAAATTCCAGGAATGCTTCGACAACCGTCAGCATACTGATGTCCACAATCCCAAATGAAATGCTGATCCCGATGAAGAGAAGGACTGCAACAAGTCCCATGATCAGCCCGGCAAGCAGCCGGAGATGTTTCCGCGATTTGCCCACAACGTTCACTCGCAATCCGGATGTGATTTACACAAATATCCTTGACAACCTTATTTATCAAGTATATGATTCGTAATTGTGAGAATAGTTATCATTCTCATGAAAAATATACAAAGCAAGGGGGAATCTGTCAATGTATTCCATGTCAAGACATGCCCTTTTCTTTTTTCTACTGATACTGTCGCTCTCTCTTTTCCTGGTTGGATGCGGCAATTCGGCTGCGCCATCCGCTCAGGGAGCACCGGCGTCCAACGCTGCGAACTCCAGTACCTCGCCCCAGGAGAATGCGCCAAGCCAGGAAGGTACGCAAGCGCATGCCGTAAAGGACGCGATGGGAGAAGTAAAGGTGCCGGCCGAACCCAAGCGCATCGTCGTTCTGGACAATGGCGCTCTGGATAATCTTCTGGCACTCGGCGTAACACCTGTTGGCGCTGCCACAGTGTCTCTCGACAAACCGTTTTTCTCGTATCTGGGCGACAAAACGAGCGGAATCGAAAAGGTGGGAACGATCGACCAGCCGAATCTGGAGGCCATCGCGGCATTAAAGCCGGATTTGATTCTGGGAACCAAAGACCAGCACGAAGCGATTCATTCCAAGCTGATGGAAATGGCCCCCACTGTTTTTGTTGAGACGATGGGGCTGGATTGGAAGGGAAACCTGAAGCTGCATGCCGAGGCTGCGGGGAAAGCGCAGGAAGCGGAAAAGCTGATAGCCGATTATGAAAAGCGGGTGGCTGACTTTCAAGCAAAGATGGGCGATAAGATCGGGAAAACAGAAGTTTCCGTGTTGCGGATGAATGCGGACCACGTTCGCATTTACCTGTCGGAATCGTACAGCGGGAAATTTATCGAGGAGCTTGGATTTCCCCGCCCGAAGGCCCAGTCGGAGAAAGACTTTGCCAAGAAAGCAACCGAGGAGCAAATCGCCGATATGGACGGAGACGTCATTTTCTGGTTCAGCCGCGACCAGGAAAACATCATGACAACCAAACTGAAGGGAAATCCCCTTTGGGCGACATTAAAGGCAGTTCAGGCCGGGAATGTGTATGAGGTATCGACTGACCCGTGGCTGAGCGGGATGGGGATTTTGTCGCGAAACCTGATGCTGGATGAAGTGATCAAGCATCTGGACAAGTAGAGTGGGCATTAATAATGGAGCCAGTGTGTTTCGGGGTTCGACCGGAGCATGCTGGCTTTTATTTTTTCTGAGAACGTCCACGGGCAAAAAATAAAATTCCACAGAAACCAGCTATTGACAGTTTGTATTTACAAATGTAATATCAAAGGCAGTCAGTTTCTTTTACAAATGTAAATGGTAAACCCAAATTGCCGGAGAGGGGAAAACATGGATATTTTGATTCGCGCTTTTCTTTGGTTCCTGGATGCTACCGCAGCGGCGAGCGTCGTCCTGCTGCTGGTGCTGGCTGTGCAAAGACTGCTGCGCCGCAGGCTGAGTCCCCGTCTTGTGCATGCTTTGTGGCTGCTGGTGCTGTTAAGGCTGCTAGTCCCTGTTTTTCCGGACAGTCCGGTGAGCATTTTCCACCTCTTGCAGCTGGGCAAGGCAAGCAAACAGGCCGTCGTGTTGGAACCGCTGGCTGAGAACCGGCTGCCTTCGGAGATGGTTGAAAATCTCCACTATGCTGCATTTCCAAAGACTCAGATGCATCCGCCGCTTATGGAAGGCTCGCAGCAGCCAGCGAACGTCCCTGCCCGTCAAGCAGATGAAGGGACGGAACAAGCGGGCTTATCCTATTCACTCGCTTTGCGACTAGCCGCTGTCGCGTGGCTGGCCGGAGCGGCGGCCCTGATTCTGTATGTGGCCGCATTTTCAGTGAAAATGGGTCGCCAGCGCAGACGGCTGGAGCTGCTGACAGATCCCCAAATCGTGTCAATCATAGAGGATTGCCGACTGCGCCTGGGGATCAGGGAACCTGTTCCTGTCTATACCGGACGACAGGGGAAAAGCCCGTACCTCTCCGGACTTTTCCGCCCGTGGATCTATTTGCCTCAGGAAATGGCCAGGGAGCTGAGCGCTTCCCAGCTTGCCCACATCCTTTTGCACGAGCTGGCCCATCACAAGAGAAAAGACATCATGTGGAATGCGATAGGGAGCTTGGCGCTGGCGATCCATTGGATGAATCCGCTGGTGTGGATTGGCATGAAGCGGATGAAAGCAGACAGGGAGCTAGCCTGCGACGCCTGCGTTCTGGAGGTGCTCGGCGAAGCGGAGGCGGTGCCATATGGGATGACGATCATCGAATGCCTGAAGCGCTTTTCGCCCGCTGGCCGCCAGTCTGAGCTGCTGTATTTTTTCGGACCCAATCAACAAATGGAAATGAAGAGGAGGATTCACATGATCAAGTCGTTTAAAAAGGGATCGTATAAACTGTCTGTCGCTGCCGTTTTATGCGTAGGGGTGCTGGGGGCAGCCACATTGACCAACGCCAGCAGTCCGGTGCCTTCGACTGGCCCGGTGCCCGCCAGCGCTCCTCAAACTCCCGGGAGCCAGTCCGCAAGCACGGAGACGGTTGAGAAGGAACGAATTCTGTTCGATTATGATTTTCAGCGGCCGTATGCCAGTCTGGAAAAGGTCGTCAAGATTTCCGGCTTCAAATTTAAGGTTCCGGCAGCCTTGCCTGACGGGTACCGTTTTACAGTCATCCACTTTGCCCCGAAGGAAAAAGCAGGCACAAGCTTGGCGTCATTGCGCTTTGCCAAAACTGTCGAGGGCATCAACCACGACAGCTTTCGGTTAAAGGCACAGCCTGCCGAGGCTGATCTGGAAGCCGTGACCGACGATTTCGATCAAAACGACTTTACAACGATAACGATTATGGATGGCGATAAAAAGACCGAAGAAAAATTGGAGAAGAAGAAAGAGACCTTCAACGTTAACGGGCAGAAAATCGTAAAATTCACCATACAGCACGGGGACGAAAAGGACTTTCAGCGGCATTATTTTTGGCAGGACCAAGGCGTCCAGTATGAGATCACAAATTCCGGATCAAACTTCAAGTTCAAGGATGACGAGATTATCAGCATCATCGGCTCGATGAAATATCCTGATGAGGAGCTGTACAAGCGATTTATCAGCGAAGAACAGTTGAACGAAGGCATTTACGACACAGGAGATGTAAAGCGGCTGCCTGAAGCGATTGGCTTTGTGCCCAAGTTTCCCTTTGAGCTCCCGGGAGCGATTCAAGCCGACCGTGCCTGGATTGGCGACAAGATGAACTTCAGTTTTCCAGAAAATGAGGCAGACAAAAAGAACAGGGATCTCACCATTTTCTATAAACCGAAGGATGAGACCAAGGCGGGAGTCAAAAGGGTAAAGCTTCAGCAAATCAAAAACAACAGCATGTACGAAACGATGAAGAAGAACGGTACCGTCGCTTTTGAGCGGATCGACGGCGAAAAAAATGAAGTGAAGCTGCAGCCGGTCAGCATAGCGGGAAAAGAGCTGCTCAAGACGGTCAGCCATAAAACAGACGGACCATTGAGCAGCGCGAGGGAGGCGGAGCTGGTCGTCTACTTCTGGAAAGAAGACGATGTATGCTTGAAGGTCACCTTTTGGAATGACGGCCCAGCCGATGACAGTCCCGAGCGGAACAGGATTTTGCAATTCCTGATGAATGAAAAGCCCATCGATTTGGTCAATTTCAAATAACATTGACAGCTTGCGTTTACGCCTGTACGATTATGACTCACAATTTCTTTTGTTTACGAGTGTAAATGGGAATTATAAAGGGAAGCAGGGTGACCATATGGCCAATACGCCGAAAATATCGGAATCCGAGTGGGAAATCATGAAGATAATCTGGAAGGACAACCCGATAACGGCCGACCAAATTACTCTGCAGCTGCCGAAAGAGATCGAGTGGAGCGATCAGACAGTCCGCACATTTATAAATCGACTATTGAAGAAAAAAGCCATCGGGTTCGAGAAAGAAGGAAGAAGCTACAAATACTACCCTTTGGTATCGGAAAAAGAATGTATTCGAGCCGAAAGCCAGTCTTTTCTCAAAAGAGTGTTCGGCGGAGCAGCTCATCTCATGGTCAGCAACTTTCTGGAAGATGCCCATCTATCCGAAAAGGAGATTGAGCAGCTGCAGAAAATTTTGCTGGAGAAGCAGGATTCCAACAAAAGGACATAACCTTTTCCATCGCAGCCTCGCTATTTTCTTGTACACAAGCAAACCAGAAAGAAGCTGTACCGCACAAAGACAGCTTCTTTTTTGCAATTCGTTTTGATAGGAAATTTGCTATCTTTTCTCCTATAATCCTTGGATTCACAGCCGCAATCGTGTACCTTAATAAAGGAGTTATTCATCGAGGCAACGATTATGTCCCCAGATACAGAGCAGTAGGGTCTAATAGTTTTCATCTAGTAGGAGTGTGAATCCATTGAGCTTATGGGAAGCGTTTGTCGCCCTGATCCTCGGACTGGTTGAGGGACTCACCGAGTTTGCGCCGGTCTCTTCTACCGGCCACATGATTATCGTCGACGATTTCTTGTTCCAGACCAAAGAACTGTATTCCCCGGAAGTCGCCAATACGTTTAAAATCGTGATCCAATTGGGGTCGATCCTCGCAGTCGTCGTTCTGATGTGGGACCGCTTCATGAACCTGCTCGGGCTCAAAAAGATGCCGGGCCAGTCCACCTCCGGACCGCGCCTGAATCTTTTGACCGTGCTGATCGGTCTCATTCCAGCCGGGATTTTTGGCGTTCTCTTTGACGATTACATCGATGAATACCTGTTCTCGACAAAGACGGTCGTCATCGGCCTCGTCATCGGTGCGCTGCTGATGATTGCGGCGGACTGGTTCCGTCCGGGCCGACCGAAAGTAGTGACAGTCGACCAAATCACCTATAAACAGGCGCTGATGGTCGGACTGATCCAATGCTTGTCGCTGTGGCCGGGCTTTTCTCGCTCCGGGTCCACGATCTCTGGCGGTGTCCTTCTCGGGATGAGCCACCGGGCGGCTGCCGATTTTACGTTTATCATGGCAGTGCCGATCATGGCGGGAGCAAGCTTCCTGTCGCTTTTGAAAAGATGGGAATACATCACCTTCGATGCCGTTCCTTTTTTCATCGTCGGGTTTATCAGCGCGTTTGTCTTTGCGCTTATTTCGATCCGCTTCTTCCTGAAGCTGATCAACCGCGTCAAGCTGGTTCCGTTTGCGATTTACCGCTTGGTGCTCGCGGCTGTGATTTACTTTGTGTTCCTGTAAGACGGCTTGATTTAACAGCCATGTACAGATTGACACGTCTCCTTGCCGAATGGAGACGTGTTTTTTTATGTGAA
>k87-354229_pt1 | contig 11672 bp, 14 predicted proteins | sample MGYA00084031_6733416 | MGnify analysis MGYA00084031
ATCCCCGAGTCGACCCGCACGCCCGGCCCGGACGGCTCGGCCAGCGCCAGCACCCGTCCGCCGGTGGGCAGGAAGCCGCGGGCCGGGTCCTCGGCGTAGACGCGGGCCTCGATCGCATGGCCGTCCATCCGCACCTCGTCCTGGGTCAGCGGCAGCGGCTCCCCGGCGGCGACCCGCAGCTGCAGCTCCACCAGGTCCAGGCCGGTGACCAGCTCGGTGACCGGGTGCTCGACCTGCAGCCGGGTGTTCATCTCCATGAAGAAGTACTCATCCGGCCGGTCCGCCGACACGATGTACTCCACCGTGCCCGCGCCCACGTAGCCGACCGCGCGGGCGACGGCGCAGGCGGCGGCGCCCATCCGCTCCCGCCGGGCGGCGTCCAGCAGCGGGCTCGGCGCCTCCTCGAGGATCTTCTGGTGGCGGCGCTGCAGGCTGCACTCGCGTTCGCCCAGGTGCACCACGTTGCCGTGGGCGTCGGCGAACACCTGGACCTCGATGTGCCGGGGGTTCTCGATGAACCGCTCCACCAGCAGCGTGTCGTCGCCGAACGCCCCGCGCGCCTCCCGGCGGGCCGCCTCGATCGCCCCGGCCAGCTCGGCGGCGTCGCGCACCAGCCGCATGCCCTTGCCTCCGCCGCCCGCCGACGGCTTGAGCAGCACCGGCAGCCCCACCTGGAGGGCGGCCTCGGCCAGCTCGGCGTCCGACAGGCCCGGCTCGTCCCGGCCGGGCACCACCGGCACCCCCGCCGCCGACACCGTCCGTTTGGCGCGGATCTTGTCGCCCATCGCCTCGATCGCCTCGGCGGGCGGCCCCACGAACACCAGCCCCGCCTCGGCGCAGGCCGCGGCGAACGCGGTGTTCTCCGCCAGGAACCCGTAACCCGGGTGCACGGCCTGCGCCCCGGTCCGTCGCGCGGCCTCCACGACCGCGGCGATGTCCAGGTAGTCGGGGATCCGCACCGCCTCGTCGGCCTCCCGCACGTGCCGGGCCCCGGCGTCGGCGTCGCTGTGCACGGCGACCGATCGGATGCCCAGCCGCCGCAGCGTGCGGGCGATCCGGACGGCGATCTCGCCCCGGTTGGCGATCAGAACTGTCTGGAACATGGCCCTCACATCCGGAACACGCCGTAGCCCACCGGCTCCAGCGGCGCGTTCGAGGCCGCCGACAGCGCCAGCCCCAGCACCCGCCGGGTGTCCAGCGGGTCGATCACGCCGTCGTCCCACAGCCGCGCCGTGGAGTAGTACGGGTTGCCCTGCCGTTCGTACTGCTCGCGGATCGGCCTTTTGAACTCCTCCTCGGCCTCCGCCGACCAGTCCTCGCCGCGGGCCTCCAGCTGGTCGCGGCGCACCGTGGCCAGCACCGAGGCCGCCTGCTCGCCGCCCATCACCGAGATCCGCGCGTTCGGCCACATCCACAGAAAGCGCGGCGAGTAGGCCCGCCCGCACATCGCGTAGTTGCCCGCCCCGAACGAGCCGCCGATCACCACCGTGAACTTGGGCACCCGGGCGCAGGAGACGGCGGTGACCATCTTGGCGCCGTGCTTGGCGATGCCGCCGGCCTCGTACTGGCGGCCCACCATGAACCCGGTGATGTTCTGCAGGAACACCAGCGGGATCGACCGCCGGTCGCACAGCTCGATGAAGTGCGCCCCCTTGAGCGCCGACTCGGAGAACAGGATGCCGTTGTTGGCGACGATCCCCACCGGATGGCCGTGGATGCGGGCGAACCCGGTGACCAGCGTGGTGCCGTACTCGGCCTTGAACTCGGCGAACCGGCTGCCGTCCACGATCCGGGCGATCACCTCGCGCACGTCGTAGGGGGTGCGCGGGTCCGGCGGCACGATCCCGTACAGCTCCGCGGGGTCGGCGGCCGGTTCCTCGGGCTCGGCGACCTCCCACGGGCACGGCTCGCGGGGGCCGAGGGTGGCGACGATGTCGCGGACGATCCGCAGCGCGTGCTCGTCGCTGTCGGCGAGGTGGTCGGTGACCCCGGAGGTGCGGGCGTGCAGCTCCCCGCCGCCCAGCTCCTCGGCGGTGACGACCTCGCCGGTCGCGGCCTTCACCAGCGGCGGTCCGCCCAGGAAGATCGTGCCCTGGCCGCGGACGATCACCGCCTCGTCGCTCATCGCCGGGACGTAGGCCCCGCCCGCCGTGCACGACCCCAGCACCGCCGCGATCTGCGGGATGCCGCACCGGGACATGGTGGCCTGGTTGTAGAAGATCCGGCCGAAGTGCTCCCGGTCGGGGAACACCTCGTCCTGCCTGGGCAGGAACGCGCCCCCCGAGTCCACCAGGTAGATGCACGGCAGCCGGTTGTGCAGCGCCACCTCCTGGGCGCGCAGATGCTTCTTGACCGTCATCGGGTAGTAGGTGCCGCCCTTGACGGTGGCGTCGTTGGCGACGATCACGCACTCGCGGCCCCGCACCCGTCCGATGCCGGTGATGATGCCCGCGCCCGGGGCCTCGTCGTCGTACATCCCCAGCGCCGCCAGCGGCGACAGCTCCAGGAACGGCGATCCGGGGTCGAGCAGGCCGTCCACCCGGTCGCGGGGCAGCAGCTTGCCGCGCGCCAGATGACGCTCGCGGGCCCGTTCGGGCCCGCCCTGCGCGGCGCGTGCGATCCGGGCGTGCAGTTCGGCCGCCAGCGCCCGGTTGATCTCGGCGTTGCGGGCGAACTCGGCCGCCCCGGTGTCCGCCCGGCTGCGCAGCACCGGTCCGGTCATCCCAACTCCCAGCGAGTTAACGAACGTTAACAACGGCGATGTTAATGAACATTAACACTGCTCGTCTAGACTCGGACCATGACCCAGGCCCCCGCTCCCACCCGGCGCGCCGAGATCCTGGCCGCCGCCGCGGACCTGTTCGCCCGCCGCGGCTACCACGGCGTGTCCATCGCCGATCTGGGCCGCGCGGTCGGGCTGACCGGGCCCGCGCTGTACCGGCACTTCCGCGGCAAGGACGCATTGCTGGCGGAGATCCTGCTGGACATCAGCCGGCGGCTGCTGGAGGAGGGCGTCCGCCGCGCCGCCCTCCCCGACCCGGCGCGGGCCCTGGACGCCCTGCTGGAGTGGCACGTGGACTTCGCGCTCGACAACCCGCAGCTGATCACCGTGCACGAGCGGGAGCTGGACAACGTGCCCGAGCCGCAGCGGCACGAGATCCGCCGCGCCCAGCGCGCCTATGTCGAAGAGTGGGTGGGCGTGCTGTGCCGGCTGCACGACATGCCCGCCGAACGCGCCCGCGCCGCCGTGCACGCCGTCTTCGGCCTGCTCAACTCCACCCCGCACAGCGCGGGCGCGCTCGACCGGGCCGCGATGGGGAAGCTGCTGTGCGCCATGGCCTCCGCCGCCCTGCACCGCGCCGCCCGCCCCTGAGAGCCCGCCGCCCCCTCCGGCGCCGCGGCGCCTCGGCCGCGGCGGGCGGCATCGGGGCTCACCCGTCCGGCGCCCGGTCCTCCGGGAGGGGGATCCGGCGGGCGATCCCGTCGCCGGTGAACCGCACCCGCCATACGTACAGCGCCATGTCCCCCCGGTCCAGGGACTCGGGCACCGGCGCGTCGGCCACCACCCGGACCAGGCATGAGGACCGGGGCGCCAGATGGACGCCGGAGCCGATGCGGATCGGCCCCTGCGACCCCCGCAACCGGGCGATCACCCGGCTGCGGCCCGGCGGCTCGCACAGCCTCTCCGGGGCGCCGAACCGGAACACGCAGCGCTCGGCGTGCTCCGCCGGCACCGCCGTCCGCCGCAGCAGCAGACCCGGCGGGAAGACCAGCGGGAGCGGACGGTGATGCGGATTGGTGAGCACGTAGTCGGCGAACGCATACCCCTTGCCCGGCGGCGGCGCGGGCAGCCCGGGCAGCGGCGCCCGCTCGACCCCGGTCCGCACCGCCGCCATCGTGTACCGGTCGCCTTCGGGGGTGGCGACCGTCACCGGTCGGCCGGCGGCCGGACGGTCGGTCGCCGGCGGCATGGGGGAGGGGCCGGTGACATGGGCGACCTGGCGGTGCAACGACGCGCCCGCATCCAGCGCCGCCAGCAGCCCCGCCGTGGCCGTCAGGCCCAGGAGCGCGCTCAGGGCGCCGCCGAGCCGGCCGGCGCCGCGCCGTCGGCGCCGGGACCGGCGGCGGGAGCGGGACGTGCGGCGGCGATGCCGGGGGGTGCGGGCACGGGATGCCATGACTGTCTCTCCGGGTGCCTGGGCATGGGGCGGGCGAGTCCGGGCCGAGGGTGCCGAGCACCCGCCCGGCGAGCCGTCCCCGCGTGCCGTCCCGCCGGGCGGCCCCGCTCACTGTAGGCCGATGCGCCGCCCCTCCGCGGGGAAAACGCCCATGCCCCGGCGCCGCCCCGTGGGAAGGCCCCGGGACGGGCGTCGGTCCCCGGCCGGCTACCCGACCGCCGCCGTCAGCAGGGCCGCGGCGAGCGCCGTGACGGCGAGCCTGGTCAGCAGCGGCATGCGGGCGGCGGCGCGGGCGTTCCACTCCGGATCACGGCTCCACAGCACGGTCGCCGCCGTCAGCGCCCGGCCCAGCCCGAACCCCAGCCCGGCCGCCGTCGCCGCCGCCAGGGCCGGATGGCTCAGCAGCAGCGCCAGCGCCGCCATGTACGGGGCCGACGACGTCACGTACGTGCGCACCCCGGTGCCCAGCTCGAACCCGAACTGCATCGGGCCCAGCCGCGGACGCCGCTGCAGCACCTCCAGCGGGATCTGCCGGGCGTTCTGCGGCAGCGACAACCGCAGCACGCCGAACTCGCGCAGCACCCCCGTCGCCGCGACCGCGGCGACGGCGGCGGCCCGGCCGCCCTGGGGGATCGGCTCCGACAGCCCCGACAGCAGCCACACCGCCAGACCCGACAGGGCGCCCCCGAGGAGCAGCCCCGCGGTGAAGAAGGCGAGGATCGAACCCTGCCCCGACGCGGCTCGCCAACCTGGCGAGAACAGCACGGCGTTGCTGTTGTGCGTTCAAACCGACCCGGACAACGAGTACCCGGCGAGCGCGCCCACCGTCGCCCAGCCCAGCACCATGCTGTCGCGAGCGGCCGCCGCCACCGCGGCCATCGCCACCAGCACGACGGGGACCAGCGGGTCGGTGATCGCCCGCCGCACCGCCCCGGCGGTCGCGGAGGTCACTGGCATTCCACCGTCCAACGGCAGACGGTCCGGTAATACGGCCGTTTCGGCCCGTTGCGCCGCCAGCCGTCGTGGCAGCGGTACGTCCGGTACTCGGCGCAGGGGCCGCACTCGCCCTTGAACTTCCACAGCCACCCGTCGGCCCATCCGCCGTAGCACTCGTTGGGCCGCAGCTTGTGGTTCGGCTTGGACACGCTCGAATGGTGGTAGCCGCGCCGCTTGCCCTCGGTGCGGCAGCAGGAGGCGCAGACCCGGCTCGGGCCGCAGCCCGGCGAGCAGTCGTGGTCGGCGGCGTACGACGGGCAGGGCAGCGGCTTGATCTCGTAGTACTCGTCGAACTCATCGGCCGGGACCTCGCGGGCGGCCGGGAACACCCCCAGCACCGCCATGCCCAGTCCGAAGCCGGCGGCGGCGATCCCGCTCAGCAGCGAGCGCCGGCTCGGTCGCCGTCCGGTCCGCGGGATCCGCCGGCGGGCGCGCGGGGTCCCCGGCGGCACCGGCCCGTACAGCGGGACGACGTCCTCCACCCGGATCCGCCTCTCGGCCCGTTCGGTCACGACGACCTCCCCGGCACCGTCGCCCGGCCCTCGCCGGTCTCGGCGAGCAGCTCCCGCAGCGCCTCGGGCGAGCCCACCGGCCGGGCGGCGCGGACCCGTCCGGACCGGTCGACCAGCACCGCGAACGGCACCGCGGGGATCCGGTACTCCTCGAACAACGAGGCCTCCTCGGCGTGCACCGCGACGTCCTCGGCCGGCTCCCGAGGGGCGCGGCCCGCATAGAGCGCGGCGACCGGCAGCGGCCGGCCCCGCTCGGCGCGGATCGCCCGCAGCTCCGCCAGCACCCGCGGACACGCCCCGCAGTCGGCGTCCAGGAACAGCAACAGGGTCCGCTCGGCCGCCGGGTCCGGCGCCAGCCGCGCGAAGTGCGGGGCCGGCGCTCCCACGGCCGGTCCCGGATCGGCCGGGCGGCCTCCGCCGGCCAGCAGGTGCACCCGCCGCACCAGGCCGGCCACCACGAACGCAAGCAAGGCGATCGCCGCCCAGGTCAGTAACACGATGGTGGTCTGGAAATCCATCACGCCCTCCCGTGCTCCCCGTGGGCCCATCGGCTTCCTCGCTCCCGGGCGTCCGGACGCTCCATCGCCTCCGGCAGCGCCCACAGCAGCACCGCGAACACGGCTCCGGCCAGCGCCGCCTGGACGAACTCGACGGACGGCGCGGCGGGGAGCGCGATCGCCGCCGCGGCCGGCGCCGCGGCCAGCGCCAGCGCCGACGGCGCGCCCGCCCGCAGCACCACCCAGCCGCTCACGGCGGTGTCGGCCCCCGAGCAGCCGCACGGCACCGCCCTGCTCCGCGCGTTCCGCAGCAGCCGGTGCGCGTAGGTCGCGTACACCGCCAGCAGCACCCCCGCCGCGACCAGCGTCTCCGGCAATCGGTCCGCGCCCGTCGCCACGGCGCTCGTCAGCGCCGCCGCCAGCAGGCCCTCCGCCGCCACCACGAGCGCCGCCAGCGGACGCACCAGGGGGAGCGGCACCGTGCCGTGCCCGGCCAGCGCCCGGGGCAGGGCGTGCGGGGCGCGCAGATGCTCGAGGAATCCCAGCAGCAGCACGCCCGTCACCGTGCACGCCGCCACCGCCGTGAGCGCCGCGATCACGGCGTCTCCTTCAGGGCGGCGGACACCGTCAGCCGGTCCAGCAGGGTGGGGGCCTGCGGCGCCTCCTCCGCGTCGGGCAGCACGGTCACCACCGCGGTGGGGGTGGTCATCACGAAGTAGATGCCGCCGTCCTCGTGGGTGTCGCGGTACAGCTCCCCGGTGCGCAGCCGGGTGCCGCGGTGGGCGGGCAGCCGGCGCGCCGTCTCCCGGTTCAGCGGGCTGATCTCCAGCAGGCCGATCCCCGGGACGTCCTTGACCAGCGAGGCGGTCTCGGCGATCACCGCGCCGTGCCGGGTCCTGGGGGTCAGTGCGGCGCCGTCCGGATGCTCGGTGATCTGCAGCGCCGCGAACAGCCGGATCGCGTCGGCCGGGCGGGCGTGATAGAAGTGCGCGCACACCGCGTGCCGCCGGCCCTCCCACGCCGCCGCCAGCACCCGCTCGGTCCCCGCGCGCCGTTGGTGTTCGGGGAAGTCCGCCAGGCTCTCGTCGCGGACCACGGTCGTCCCGATCCGCAGCCGGCCGCCCTGCATCCGGTACTCCTCGGTCAGCCGGTCCACCCCGAGGCCCTGCGCCCAGTCCGCGACGAACGCCCGATCCACCGCGGTCAGCTCGTGCAGCCTCCGCATGAAGCCCAACCGGACCACCGACGAGTAGGGGGCGCTCAGATCCAGGTCCCCGGCCAACGTGATCACGGTGCCGTCCAGTGTCCGGTGGATGGCCTCGCCTTCCCCCGTCACGGTCATGCCGCCCCTTTCCGTAGGAACAGACGGTGATCGTACATGTTCGTTCCGTCGTCGTGGGGAGAAGGGGCGGTCTTCGTCTCTGGGTGAACACGGCCCCGGACGCCGCGTCCCGCTACGCTCTACCGGCGTGCCACGTCCACGGTCGCTCACCGAGGCCCGGATCGCCGCGGCCGCCCTGGCCGTCCTCGACCGGGACGGCCAGGACGGGCTGACCATGCGGGCGGTCGCCGAGGAGATCGGCGTCAGCACGATGGCGCTCTACCGCTACGTCGACGGCCGCGAGCACCTGGAGAGCCTGGTCGTGGACCACATGCTGGCGTCGGTGGACGTCACGCCGCCCGCCGCGGCCTCCTGGCGGGAGCGCGTCATGGCGCTGTGCGAGCGGGCCCGCGCGGCGATCGGGGAGCACCCGGCGGCGGTGCCGTTGGCCTTGATGCACCGGCACACCGCGCCCGCCGCACTGCGGTTCGCCGAGGCGCTGCTGGAGGTGCTGGCCGAGGCGGGGTTCGTCGGCGAGCGGCGGGCCGTGGCCCTGCGCGCCCTGCTCGGCCAGCTGTTCGGATCGCTGGTGCTGACGCGGTTCGGCCCGTTGAGCGGCCCCGGCACCGCCGCGCTGGCGGCGCTGCCGGAGGAGGAGTTCCCGCTGCTGGCCGACACCGCCCGGCACGCCCGGTCGATCGCCTCCGACGAGGAGTTCAGACGGAGTCTGGAGCTGGTGCTGCGGGGGATGTCCCCGCGCTGACGGCGGTCCGCGCCAGATGCAGGATCTCCTCCACCGACCACTGGTCGTAGACGTGCTCGCCGTACTTGACGGCCAGCACCCGCCCGTCCGGGCCGATCAGGAAGTCGGCGGGCAGTCCGAACCGCCCGCCCCGCGGCCGTGGCGGGGGAGTCCGGTCGCGCCGCACCAGCGCCGTCGTCACCGCGGTGACGATGTGCCGCCAGGCGCGCGGGTCCAGCAGCGACCGCTTCGCCGACTCCACGCCGAACTCCGCGTACAGCCGCTTGTCCGGATCGGCGATCACCGGGAACGGCAGGTGGGCGACATGGGGGCGCAGCTCCTCGGCGGAGGAGTGGAACACCGCCGCCTCGCGCACCCCCGCCGCGGCGATCTCCGCGTGCCGCCGGGCGATCGGGCGCAGGTGCAGGCTGCAGACCGGGCAGCCGGCGAACCGGCGGAACTGCAGATGGACCGGGCCGTCCGGGTCGGGCACGGGGACCCGCTCGCCGTCGACGGCGACGAGCTCGCGGGCCGGCACGACGGCGCCGGGCGTGATCGGGCGGGCCGGGGAACGGGTGGGCATGGCGGCCTCCCGAGGTTGGTGTACAACGTACGCTTACGATGAGCGTACCTCGTACGCTCACGAGTCGACAGGCCTCTGGCCAGGCCTCTGTTCAGGCCTCTGCTCGACGGACCCGTCCGCCGGGCCGGGTCAGCCGCTCATCTCCTCGGCCAGGGCGGCGGCGAAGGCGTCCACATCGGATTCGGCGGTGTCGAACGAGCACATCCAGCGGACCTCGCCGGTGCGCTCGTCCCAGGTGTAGAAGCCGAACCGCTTGCGCAGCCGGTCGGCCGCCTCCCGGGGGATGATCGCGAACACCGCGTTCGCCTCGACCGGCCGGGTGATCCGCACCCCGGGGATCGCGCGCACCGCCTCGGCCAGCCGGCGCGCCATCGCGTTGGCATGGGCGGCGTTGCGCAGCCACAGATCGCCCTCCAGGAGGGCCAGGAACTGGGCCGAGACGAACCGCATCTTCGAGGCCAGCTGCATCGAGGACTTGCGCAGGAACGCCGTCCCCCTCGCCGCCCGCGGGTTCAGCACCACGACCGCCTCGCCCAGCAGCAGGCCGTTCTTGGTGCCGCCCAACGACAGCACGTCCACCCCCGCGTCCGTGGTGAGCGCCCGCAGCGGCAGGCCCAGCGCGGCGGCGGCGTTGGCCAGCCGCGCCCCGTCCATGTGCACCAGCATCCCCCGCTCGTGGGCGTGCGCGCACACCGCCGCGACCTCCTCGGCGGTGTAGACCGTGCCCAGCTCCGTCGACTGGGTGATCGACACGATCCGGGGCTGGGCGCGGTGCTCGTCGCCCCAGCCCCACGCCTCCCGGTCGATCAGCTCGGGGGTGAGCTTGGCGTCCTCGGTCGGCACCGGCAGCAGCTTCAGCCCCGCCACGCGCTCGGGGGCGCCGCACTCGTCGGTGTTGACGTGGGCCTGCGCCGCGCAGATCACCGCCGACCAGCGGTCGGCCATCGCCTGCAGGCCCACCACGTTCGCCCCGGTGCCGTTGAACACCGGGTGCACCTCGGCCTGTTCACCGAAGTGCCGGCGGATCACCTCCCGCAGCCGGGCGGTGTAGACGTCCTCGCCGTAGGCCTTCTGATGACCTCCGTTGGCGACGGTCAGCGCGGTGAGCACCTCCGGATGGACGCCGGCCCAGTTGTCGCTGGCGAAACCGCGGTCGGCGGGGTCATGCAGCCGTGAGATCAAGCCTCTTCCCGTTCAGCTCGGCGGCGGGCCGCTCCCACAGGCCCGCGATGACATCGGCCAGCTCGTCCACATGGGTGAACCCGCTGAAGTCCTTGCCGGGGTCCCGCTCGCGCATCTCGTCGGTGAGCAGCGCCTTGACCACCACGATCGAGGCCGCCGCGTCGGTGCCGGTCAGCGAGTCGGCCATCGCCAGCATCCACGCCTCGGCGGCGGCCTTGGCGGCGGCGTACGCGGCGTTGCCCTGGGTGGGGCGCCGCGCGGCGGGCTGGGAGACGATCACCGCCCGGCCGTGCGGCGACCGCGCCAGGTCCCGGCAGAACGCCAGCGTGCTGTGCTGCAGCGTGCGGATCAGCAGGTCGTGCAGGAACGCCCAGTCGGACAGGTCGGTGTCGGCGAACGTCGCGCCGCCCCGCCAGCCGCCGACCAGGTGCACCAGTCCGTCCACCCCGCCGTGCTCGCCGACCACCCGGCGGGCGAACGCCCGGGTGCCCTCGGCGTCCAGCAGGTCCACCACCGCGGGCTCCACTCCCGGCAGGTCCCAGGACACCGCCTGCACATCGGCGGCGATCACCCGGGCCCCGGCCCCGGCCAGCCGTCGCACGGTCGCCCGGCCGGCCGGCCCGGCCGCCCCGGCGACCACGATCACCTTGTCGCGCATCGGGTCGTTCACCCGCAGCTCCCCTTCGTCGATGCGATCACGCCGCCGGGCCCCGCCCGGGGCGCCCGCGGTCGGCGCCTCACGGTCGCGCGTCCGGCGCCCGCGGCGGCCGGCCGTCGCCGACGTCGCCGACGGCGTTCCGCCCTCGGCCCGTCCCGGTGACAGGATGCGGCTCCACGTACCCGTGATATCAGGCCCCGACCTCGGGGCGCATGCGGCGGCCGGTCCGGCCGCCGCCGTCCCGAGACGGCCCGCGGGGTTCGGGGGCGCGGCCCGCCGTGGTCACGGGCGGATCTCCCGGCCGTTCCGCCCGGCGGCGTCCGGCAGGTCGCCGGGCCGGGCGGAGGCGGCGGCCCGCAGCCGGTCCACGTCCTCTCCGAGCCGGGCCACGTCGGCCTGCAGCTCCCGCCAGATCCCGGTCCGCTGCTCCAGCCGGCCGATGCGCTCCCGCAGGTCGGCCAGCCGCCGCTCGGCGGTGGCCAGCCGGGACTCCTGCCGCTCGGCCCGCTGGTCGGTCCGCAGCATCCGCGTGGCCAGGCGGGCCACGTCCTGCTCGGTCTCGTGGATCCGCGCGTCCAGGTGCGGCAGCAGACGGTCGTTGAGGTCGTCGATCAGCGCCCGCATCTGCCGGCGCATCGACTCCAGCTCGGCCGCCTGCTCGGCCAGCGTGCGCTCGAGCCGCTCGGCGCGCTCGCGCTGGGCCGCGGCCTGGAGCCGCAGCCGATCGATCTCGGCGCGATGCCGCTGCGTCTGCGCGATCATCTCCTGCCCCTGCTCCACGACGGACGACAGCAGCCGCTCGATCTCTCCGGCCGCGCGCCGGGCCAGCCGGGGGAAGGACAGGGACATGGGGCGCTCCCGGGTGTCTCGCAGGTGAACAGCGGTTGGCCGCAGGGTTGATTCCACTTTAAGTGAACGGTTGCGAGACGACCGGGATCTTCGTGTCGCTTCGGACGGACCGTCGAGGCCGGTCACGTCCGGCCGACGCTACCGCACGGTCGCG
>k87-1553265_pt1 | contig 11669 bp, 9 predicted proteins | sample MGYA00084031_6733416 | MGnify analysis MGYA00084031
AAGGGGGACTGCCAATGTTTTTGCTTGTTTGCTCTTTCCCTAGAAAGGAATAGCAGTGACTGTCTTTGAAGCATTGATGCTTGCGATCGCTTTCGCAACATTAATTGTCAAAATCAGTAATAAAAACGACAAAAAATAAACCCGTCATAATCTTTAGCAAGGATTGACGGGTTTATTTCCGTATTAAAATCAAGCTACCGTCTTAAACGGTCTACCAGAGAGCGTATATCTAGTACGCTCTCTTCGTGTTTATTATACCAAGGTATCACCTAAAAAGCTAGCCGCTAAATCCTCAATAGGATTTAGCGGCTTTTTTAATTTTCTCTTGTCAAAATCGTTTGTGTAATTTCATACAATTGTTCTTTCGCTTGGACCTTTGTTTCAGGAAGTTTGCTGATTTCTTTCAGCGCTTTTTCTGTGTAATGAGTGGCTAATTGTTGGGCCTTTTCTACGCCACCTAGTTCATGGACAAGACGATAAATTTCCTGTGTTTCTTCATCGGTCAAGGCTTCTTTTTTCATTAAAAGTGGCAACAAGACTTCACGATTGGCTTCAAGTGCATAAATCAAGGGCAAAGAATACACGCCTTGACGTACGTCTTCTAAGACGGGTTTGCCGATAGCATCGGCAGTTTGCGTATAGTCCAAAATATCATCAATAATTTGAAAAGCCAGTCCGATATTTTCGCCGATTTCACCACAACGTTTGGCAAAACGTTGGGAGGTGCCACTTTCATAGGCACCGACAAAACAACTTAGCGCAAACAGTTCCGCAGTTTTCCCGGAAATATTTTTTAAATATTGGTCAATCGTTACCTCGAAATTATAGCGATTGTCCATTTGACCAAGCTCACCAGTCAGGACTTTTTCCATACTGCGCGAATTTAATTGAATGCTTTTTAATGAAGAAGAATAATCAGATAAGAGCTTGAAACAGCAAACAAAAAGATAATCGCCTGTATACACGGCTGTGCTATTGCCAAAGCGCGAACGCAGGGTTGGCAAGCCACGACGCGTATCGGCTTCGTCGACAATATCGTCGTGAACTAACGTGGCGGTATGCAGTAATTCAATGGAAGCCGCTAACGCTGTCGCCTTTTTAGGGTCCCGCTGTTCACCAAAATAAGAGAACAACAGTTGGTAGGCTGGACGTAGCAATTTGCCGCCAGAATGAATCATGTCATGGACAGCAGCTTGAATCTCTTGATTATCGATTTGAACCGCTTGTTCCATCAAGCGAAGAGTAGTTGTTAATTCTTTTGATAACGTAGGATAGGTATTCCACATAGGATGTATATTCATAAGATGACTCCTTTAATTGTGGCGGACAGGTTTTCAATTAGAAAAATTGACTCCACTTATGTTTCGTTGTTTGTTCATAATTCAGTTGGAATTTTCGTAACGTCTGGACATGTTGTAGTAAATAATTAGCGGCAATCCCAATGGCAATCCCTGAGAGTAACCCAAACAGAGATAAAAATGGTAAGTACAGCATCGGCGCCCACGAATGAGCAAAGAAAGAGGTCGTTAGCAACTGACCAACGTTGTGTAAGAAACCACCAACGGCACTAATCCCAATGATGCTGACCCGTTTTGGCCCCAGCTGCTTGACAAGCAACATGCCGAAATAACTTAATAAGGCACCACTGGCACTATAGAAAAAGGTCGAAAGTGTGCCGCCCAGTAATGTCGTTAAAATCAAACGTAAACAGACCAGGAAAAAACTATCACGCTTACGCATGGTGAAAATCGCAATAATGGTAATTAAATTTGCTAGACCGAGCTTTGCCCCAGGAGCAAATGCGAAAGGGTAAGGAATCATATTTTCGATTAAGCCAATAATGACCCCTTGGGCAACGAGCATAGCAATATAAATATTCTTGTGTAATTTGCTCATAGTTGTCGTGCTTAATAAATTAAGCTACCGTCTTCACTCCCATCAGAAGCTTCCACGGTGATAAACAAATTGTGGGGTAGACAGGCAATCGGGGTTTCACCAGGTTTGGAAATCCAGCCTCGTCGAACATCCACTAAGTCAGCACAGTTGGCTTCCTTCACGCGGATACGATCACCATCTACTTCAATCAGGTTGTAATCACCGTCTTTTGCTTCGTATTTATATGTATAATGCGGGCCGTCCTTTTTTAAGTCAAAGACTTTGATTACTTTGTTGTCTACTTTCAAGACTGCTTGATACGTAGCCGCTTCTTGACCACGGTTTTGCATGGCAAAAACAACAAGGGGCAGAAAAGAACCAAGAACTAAAACAGCAATAATAATAACGTCCCATGTTTTCAAGCGACTTTTCTTAATGAATTCTTTGATCGTCATTTTCTTCTCTCTCCTTTGGTGTTTTTTCTTGTCTATCATAACATAATGAACGGAAAAGAAGTATTCTTTTCCAGTTGAGCCACCATATTATATAAAAGAAAATATGTGGGACAAAAGTCATGCTTGACTGCTGTCCCACATACTAAATCCTATGATAGTCAGCTGAAGACATGTGTCTCAGCTTTTGCTCGTAGTTGTCAATCGATGATCGATTGCTTACTTACCGCCGTATCTAGCTTTCGGGGTACCATACCACGCTTTACCAAGTTTGCGTTGAATCCATGGAATTACCCAGCGGTCTAAACCGACAGCACGGCCTGAACCGTTCATCAAAGCAAAAGCGACAAAGATAAACCAGATATTTACCCAATAGAACATGCCAGATAAACAGAAGGCAATTGTTAAACCAATTGTAGCAGCACTTGATAACCAAGTGAATAAACCAGCAATCAATGCTAAAGCAATACATACTTCAACGATTGTCATGAATTTTTGCATGAACAAAGCAACTTCTTGGTTTGGCATCATAAATTTCATTACGCTTTCGAACCATTTAGGCATGTGATCAAACACTTGCATTGGTGTTTCGCCGTAAGCGTAGCTTAAACCAAAGTGCGCTGCTTGTGTTGCCGCATCGGCACCACCGCTTGCCGCCGCATCCGCCGCACCACTTGCAGCAGTTGTTGCTGTTTCAGTTGCTTGAGAAGCACCTGTTGTTACTTGTTCTTGTAACCAAGGGAATGGGAAAACGACTTTATCTGTGAACCAAGAACCATCACCAAACCAAGTGCTTGGTTTCAAGTAATCGCCGTTGCCGACAATTTTCTTCATTGATTCGACTAACCAAACCATACCATAGAAGACACGTAGCGGAACACTCCACAAGACATTGCCGTAACGAGACGTATGTCCGCGAGCAACAGAACGATCATCTTTAATATGGAAGATTTCGTGCATAATGTATTGGAACATGTAGTAACCAGAACGAATATCAAAGAAGTATTTCAAGTTAACGATATGTTTCATAATGATGGCTAAGAAACCACTCAAATGAATTTTATCGAATAAGTTGGCAACGCCCCATTTCGCGCCGATGGAAACCATGAATCCTTGGTAGTTTCCTTTAAAGGCATGTTTTTCGCCGCCTTTAATATCTGCAACGATGTTGGCAGCCGCAGTATGACCTGTTTGTTCAGCTGCTTGAACGATTTGAGGAGTTGGTGTATTTGGTGTTTCTTCGTAATAAACCAAGTCACCAATGATATAAATGTTTTTGTCTTCGTAACCTTTTGCTTGCATGTATTCATTCGCGACTAAACGACTACCACGTGCTGCTTCTAAACCAAAGTCAGCGGCATCAGAAGTTGCTTTCACACCAGCTGTCCAGATTAACGTATGCGTTGGTACTTCAGAACCATCTTTTAATTTAATGTGATCTGCTGCAACTTCAACGATTGGTGAGTTCAATAATAATTGAACATTTTTCTTTTCTAGATAACGTTCTGCTTTGGCAGCATCGTTACGAGATAACATGTTTAAGATGGTTGGCATTGCTTCAACAACCATTAATGTAATTTCGTCTGGATCAATTTTGGCATCTTTCGCTAAACGATCTTTCCAGTCGATTAATTCGCCGACCATTTCGATCCCAGTAAAACCAGAACCACAGACAACGAATGTTAACATTGCTTTGCGTACTTCAGCATCTGGTTCGATGGCTGCTTTAGCAACGGTTGCTTCAATGTGATGACGAATTTTCACTGCATCATCAAATGACCATAAGGTGAAACCATTTTCTTTCACGCCTGGTGTTCCAAAGTCGTTTGGTTCGCCACCCATACCCAGAATTAACTGGTCAAATGGATAAGAACCTGCTAAAGTTTTCACAACTTTGTTTTCTTTGTCGATTCCAGTAACAGTATCTGTTACCAATTTTACGTTTTTCTTGCGTGAGAACAAACGTTGTAAGTCGTATTGAATTGCTTCTGGTTCAACACGTCCGCCTGCTACTTCATGCAATTCGGTCATCATAGTGTGGTAAGAATGGCGATCAATCAATGTGATTGTTACGTCCGTATCTTTTTTAAATTTCTTTGCTAGAAATTTAGTAGCTGAAACGCCAGCATACCCAGCACCTACAACGACAATATTTTGCTTTGTCATTGACAATCCGCTCCTTAATATTGTAAGTAGTAAAATAGTGATAATGATTAATAAGTACACAATCGACTAACATTATATAAGTATTTCACGAATTTGTCTAATATAAATTTTAATTGTCAACAAATTTACTCCAACGATGAGTTTTTGATGAAAAAAAGACCGAAATGTAAATATTTTTAGGGGATGGTCTTGACAACGTTTTTAAAACCATTATAATGTGTAATGTATCACAAACTTTTGATGTTTGTGAAAATCATGAAAGAAAAGGTGACTATCAATGAAAGTGAATAAATTTGTTAAAGGTTTTGCGGCAATTGCATTATTTAGTTTAGTATTAGCAGGCTGTGGCGCAGACAAGAAAGACAACACAACGAACTCTTCTAGCGCAGCATCTTCAGAAACGAAAAAATCAACTGAATCATCAGCACCAGCGAAAAAAGTTGCCGGTGGCGATTTAAAAGATGGTACGTATAAATTAGAAGAAAAAAATGAAAAAAATGGTTACCGTGCAGTCTTTGAAATGACTGTAAAAGACGGCAAAATCACTGAATCTAAATATGACAACATCAATGCTGACGGCAAATCTAAAACAGAAGACACTAAGTATGAAGAAAGCATGAAAGCAAAATCTGGTGTTGGACCAAAAGAATACATCAAACAATTAAACGATTCTTTTGTTAAAGCACAAAGCGCAAGCGGTGTGGAAGTAGTAACTGGTGCGACTCATTCATCTGAATCATTCCAAAACTACGCACAACAATTAATCCAAGCAGCACAAGCTGGTAACACAGACACAATCGAAATCGACAATGGCGCAGCATTGAAAGATGGTACGTACTCATTGAAAGAAAAAAATGACTCAAACGGCTACCACACAACATTCTCAATGACTGTGAAAGATGGTAAAGTGACTGAATCTAACTACGATAACGTAAACGCTGACGGCAAATCTAAAAAAGATGACACTGAATACGAAAGCAAAATGAAAGACGTTACTGGCGTTGGACCAAAAGAATATATCGAAACATTAAACAAAGAATTTGTTAAAGCAATGGGCGAAGAAGACGGCTCACCTGCAGGTGTTGAAGTGGTAACTGGTGCAACACACAGCACACATTCATTCATCAACTACGCACAACAATTAGTGAACGCTGCTGAAAAAGGCGACACAACTGAAATCGTTGTTGACAACATCGTAACAAAATAAGTAATAATAAATGAATCGTGAAGTAGTTCCTGAAACGCTTTTCAGCAATTACTTGACACCATTGAGGGGTTGGGAAAAAGTCGGTTGGCTGACTTTCCCGCCCCTTTTTCTTCGCTAGTTCTGTCCATCATTTCACAAATTTTTTCACAGAAATTTGTGAATTTCCAAGAGAAAGACTTTTCATTTTTTCCAAAAAAGGCTACTATGCAAGAGAACTTATTTTTTAATTAAAGAAGGAAAGAAGAGGGAATCCTATGAAAAAGAAACTTCTGCTCATGGTGAGTGTTCTAGCAGTGCTGTTTGTGGCAGCTGCTTGTTCCTCAAAACCAGAAGCGAAAATTAATACAGAACCATACTCTGACCGTCAAACAATGCTTGGTACCTACGTTCAAATTCGCATCTACGATGATGGCAAAGAAGACGTCTTACCGAAAGCCTTTGCCCGTGTCAAAGAACTAGGCGACAAAATCACGGTCAACCAACCAGATTCAGAAATTGATGAAATCAACCAAGAAGCAGGCGTGAAACCAGTCAAAGTCTCAGATGACCTGTATCCTTTGTTGAAAAAAGCCTATGAATATAGCAAAGACTCCCGCGGCGGCTTCGACATGGCGATTGGCCCAATCACCTCTATGTGGCACATTGGCTTCGATGATGCCCGCAAACCAAGCCAAGCCGAAATTGATCAAGCCTTGAAACTTGTCGATTACACGAAAGTCAAATTCAACGACAAAGAGCAAACCGTTTACCTTGAAGAAAAAGGCATGCAATTGGATTTAGGCGCAATTGCCAAAGGCTTCATCACCGACGAAGTCGTGAAAGTCCTCAAAGACAACGGCGTCACCACCGCTATCGTCGATTTAGGCGGGAATGTTTACGTCTTAGGACATAGCCCACGTGGCAAAGACATGGATTGGACAGTCGGGATTCAAGATCCGAATAAAGCCCGCAACACTGTTTTAGGTCAAGTCAAAGAAAGCAACAAAACCTTAGTCACATCAGGAATTTATGAACGCTACTTAAAAGTCGATGGCAAAACGTACCACCATCTCTTCGATCGTGAAACTGGCTATCCGTTTGATAACGACATCGCGGGTGTTACCATTATCACCGACAAATCCATCGATGGTGATGGTCTCTCAACAGCCGTCTTCTCAATGGGCGTCAAAAAAGGACTAGAATATGTCGAAAGTCTGAAAGGAACCGATGCCATTTTCGTCACAAAAGACGACAAAGTCTACATCAGCAAAGATATCGAAGGCAACTTTGAAATCGGCAAAGACTCTGGCTATACGATGGGGAATCGGGCCGATTTGAAATAAGGAGCGACCAAAAATGTCTTTAAATGTGTTTTTAAAAGTAGTGGAAATTCAGACGAAGCTAGCCAGTCTTTTTCCCTTCATTATCGGGGTCTTGTTTTCAATGACCTATTTCGGGGAAGTTCAGTGGGGCAACACGCTGGTTTTCTTCATTGGCATGGTGGTCTTTGATATGGCCACCACCGCCATTAATAATTACATGGACTTCAAAAAAGCCAAATCTGACGTCTATAAATATGAAGAAAATATTATCGGACAATCAGGCGTTTCACCACAACTGGTCCGCAACATGATTTTCGCCATGATTGCCTTCACTGCCGTTGTGGGTGCGTACTTAACGGTTCAAACAGGCTGGCTCTTCCTCGTATTAGGGGGGATTTGCTGCTTCATCGGGATTTTCTACACGTATGGACCGATTCCGTTATCCCGCATGCCCTTGGGGGAAATTTTCAGTGGCTTCACGATGGGCTTAGGCATCTTCGTCTTAACCGTTTACTTGAACGTCGTCACCAATCCGCCGTTTTACTTAACGGTCGATTTTGCTAGCGGCGCCTTTCGCTTAGACGGCAATCTCTGGGCGGTGCTTGCGATTGTCGTGGCGTCCTTGCCCTTGGTCTGTTCGATTGCTAACATCATGCTCGCCAACAATTTACGGGACTTAGACACGGATATTGAGAACCATCGTTATACGTTAGTCTATTATATCGGGCGCCCAGCAGGGATTGTGCTGTTTCAAGTGTTAGCGCTAGCTGGGTATCTGGTGATTTTATTCGGCTTCATTAGTGGCATTTATCAATGGCCAGTGTTAATTACATTTGCTACTTTGCCTGTCATTTGGAAAAATATTCAAACGTTTAAACAAGAATTGCCGCAGCCGAAAAGTTTCCGCCATTCCATTAAAAACTTACTGGTTTTCAATGGGACCTATGCTTTAGGGCTATTAATCAGTGCCTTGCTTGGTTAGAACCTAAAAAAGTGCGAGGGATGCGAAAAAAATCTTGTTTTTTTTAAAAAGAACGCGTCGAAATAATTAAGAAAAGCTCAAAATGTTAGTCTTTAATGCTAACATTTTGAGCTTTTCTCGTTAAAAAGAGTAAAAACTTAAACTTTGAACGCGTGGTTTCGAGGGAAAACAAGCGTAAAATAACATTTTTGTTCGTCGATAATTAAATAACAAGCTTGTAAACGCTGTTCTATCAATGTATTTCAAAAAATTCGCATAGGGTGTGTAAAAATCGTCTACTTCTACAGGGGGTTTTTTTGTTATCATAGAGGTATGAAAAAAGGTTGTTTGAGCAGTAATTGTACAGAAGCTCAAATCTGTTGTTGATTTAAAAGGAGGTTTTTAAATGAAAAAAAAGCGTTATTTAATGATTGTGTGTCTACTATCTTCTCCTAGTTTTTTTATAAATGTTGAAGCGTCTGATGGTGGTTCTAGTTCGGTGGGGATTGAATTTTACCAAAATCCGACAACACCCGCTCCTAAAGATGCCCCGCCGAAAACAGATGCGCCAGCTGCTGATCCCAAGGGACCAGCTGGTCCTCCGCAAGGAGATCAACGAAGTGGTGGTTCGACACAGACCACCACAACTGGCTCAACGCTCCCTCGTACAGGGAGCAAGAGTCAGGCAAATCTTAGCATTCTCGGCTTAGCCTTAATTGGCTTAGTGGGAATCGTACATAGAAAGAAGGAACGACATGAAACAGATAAAATTTAAACAGTTAGCAACATTTGGCTTATGTTGTTCATTATTAGGCAATTCATTGACAGGCGTCACAGCGGTTGCGGAAACTGTGACGATTGAAAGTAGCCCGACGGCAGAGTCTACGAAAGAGAGTACAGAGAAAAGTACTAAGGAAAGTACAAGAGAAACAGAATTACAGACAAACAAAACAGAAGAAGAGACTTCAAAAGTAGAAGTCACCAAGGAAGAAACTACTTCAGAAAAGCAAGAGACCACGGAAACGGTTGAAGAAGGAAACTCAAAGGCTACGGAAGAGTTTAACGATTTGGGGAGTCTGTTACAACCAAAGCAAATTTCTCCTAAAGCAGTAGAGCAAACTGCGACTATTCCAGCTGTTACATATAGATTCGGCTTTATTAATGAAAAAGGAGCGATGATTGCACCATCTTCTTTTGTGATGCAAACCAATTTAACGACTGTCATGAACGCAACGCCGAGACAAGTCGGCACAGCTACAGGAGTGAATAATGGTAATTTGAAACATTTGACCATACCAAGCCAAGTGTTAACGCATACAGCTGGGACTAACACAGCTTTTTCAGGTGCAACAGCTTTTCGATTAACGGTTCCAAGGTATTATAAGATGCCTACAGTAAAACCAGGAGCTCACTATACAGGATCTAGCACAGCCTATCCAATAGCTACAACAAGACTAAGATATATATATAGTAGACCTGATGACCGTTTGGAAGTAAACGGCGAACAATATGGCTTAAGGGTAATATCAACTGCTCATTCCTATGCAATGTTTACAAGTCGCTGGACAATAGATTCAACCAAAACACATTTTAGTGGAGTTTTATCACGCGCTGTCACAGATAGTGAAGAAGGAAAAAGTTACCCGAGCTATTACACCACAGACGATACGATGTATTATTTCTTAGAAAACCGCCGTGTTACTGAGAATTTCGTCGATGCCACAGGTGCCAAAATTACACCACCAACTGGTTTCATCCAAGGCAAACAAACCGTGATTGATAGTAGTCCGTATACCTTTAAACAAAGTGGCACCTTACCAGAATCTTACACAAGTGGCGGTAAAACCTACAAATTCAAAGGTTGGTACAAAGGCAAAACCGAACCAGCCACATTAGAAACTAGCAAAACACCAAGTTACGCTGTTACTTATGATGACAATGATGATTTAAATGTGGTCTATGAAGAAGTAAACTTCCCAGAAGCAACCTATCAATTTGGATTTGTGAATGAAGCAGGACAATTAGTGAATCCAACGGACATTAACATTACCTATGATTACAAAAGTATTGCTTATAGAAGAGCAACTGAAGGAGCAGATGCTACTGTTTCTTTTGGGACAATTGCGACCAATCAAAGTGCTACAACAGTGGGTAACTTAAAAAATGTTACACTACCTGCAACGTATATAGCTCGTCCTACTGAATCAGGCTGGAATGGAGATGCATATTCTAATTTCTCAATTAAACTTCCACGGTACTATCAATCGTTAAATCTTTACGATAAAACAGGCAAAATTAATCCAAGTTATCCATTACCAGTATATACTCAGAATTATAGTGATATTGCTAACGTGGTTCGCCCTGAAACATCGGTAATTACTTGGTTAACATTAACACAAAGACCAGATCAGAGTTACACACCACGCGAGACCTATTCAGTAACTGATCCTAGTGTGAAATATCCAGACTTTTTACGTAGAGCAATTTATAGTGCTGACGCGGTCTCTGGACGTATAACATATAATACTTTCAGTGGTCCAGTTTATTATCACTTAACCAATCGTAAGGTCACCGAAAACTTTGTTGACGCTACTGGCGCCAAAATCACGCCACCCACTGGTTTCACGCAAGGAAAACAAACGGTGATTGATAGCGATAACTTCACGTATACGAGTGCAAAAGCTTTACCAGCGAGCTACACAGCAGATGGAAAAACGTATCTGTTCCAAGGCTGGTACAAGGGAAGTGAAAAACCAGCAACCTTAGAAACAAGTAAAACACCAAGCTATTCAGTCACATATAATGATCAAGATGATCTGACAGCAGTCTACAAAGAAGCAAGCATCAGCGCTAACGTAACGATGCGTGGTGCAGTCGATGTCATTGACAATGGGGCGCCTATGGAATATTGGGAAGTCCTCTTGAAAAATACTGGTGAAGTACCATTAACATCAATCAAAATCAAACCAACGACAGATTGGATGTCTGGAATTAGTGCGCCTACTGAACTGTTTATTTTAGGTACGGGTCAAAATACGAAAGCTCGACCAATTACGAAAGAACAGTGGGAAGCCGGTTTTGAGATTCCTTTAGACAGCAGTCTTCCTGTTGGTGGTCAACTAACGATTAATCTAATTGGAACAAAAGTCACAGGGCAACCAGGCCAAGTGTTAAAAGCCGCTGTGGAAGTCACGGGGAACTTTGGTAACTTAAAAGCTTCAGACACTGTTCGGATTAAAGATTTAGATCAAGAAATAAAGGAACCGACGGGCGAAGGGTTTATCAGCGTACCAACTTTCGATTTTGGTCAAGTTGGCGTTGCTAGTGCTACGAAGCAACATGGGTTGAAGAAGGCCGCTGATTACTATGGCAACGGCACTCGTAATCCGTATGTACGAATTAGCAAAACCCAACCGAATTGGAGTTTGACGGCACAACTGTCCCAACCAAAATCAGCTACAGACAGCTTGCCAACAGCGACTCGCTTATTATTAGGTGCGGCTCCTGTTTCAAGTTTCTCCAATTACAATCAACCAACGGAGTTGAAAAATGCCATTGGCACCACGAATGCCATTCACTTAACGGCAAATAATGCGGCGACCAGCATTATTGCCAACCAACAATTCACTGGTAGTGATGTCTATCAATTGGACTTTACGTTTGATAATATCAAACTAGAAGTACCAGCCAATCAAGGAACGGCTGGT
>k87-1618942_pt1 | contig 11669 bp, 9 predicted proteins | sample MGYA00084031_6733416 | MGnify analysis MGYA00084031
ATGTAGACGCCCACTTTTGCAAAGGCCGTCTCAAAGACGGGATAGCCAAAATTTCCCGGTTTGAAATAGTATTTCTCCCAAAAACCGCAGCCGTTGTCGCCGACTCCCACGTGGGGGATGTGCTGCTTGCGGTATTTGCCGAGGTAACGGCCGTCCGCATCGATCACAGCAGCTGTATTGTAGTAGGTACCAATACCTACCCGCTCATAGACCGGCAGAATGAGCACCGTCCCCAGCTCTTTGGCCAGCGACTGAAATTGCTGGACGGTCGGCCCATCCGGGACCTCCTCGGCCGCTTCATACCATTTGGTGTTTTGTTCGGCGCAGAAGTACGGACCGTAAAAGATTTCTTGCAGACAGATAATTTGAGCGCCTCTGCCCGCTGCCTCGCGAACCAGCCGGACGTGTTTTTCGATTGCCTTTTCTTTATGGACGTGGACCGGCTCATCGCCGTGAACGTCGTTTTTCGCCTGGATCAGGCCGATTGTTACCTTGTTTGCCATAGTGGAAGTCTGCCTCCCTTCAATGGGTTTGGGGTTATGGCTGTTCAAAAGTAGTGCGTTTGATATACTGGCCGCTTCCTGCCTGCCCGACGAATTGCTTGTCGCGCACCACGAACGAGCCCCTCGATAGAACCGAGACGACCTCGCCGTACACTTCCATTCCTTCAAATGGGTTGTAGTCAACGTTCATATGGTGCGTTTCGACGGAAAGCGTACGCTTTACATGCGGGTCAAAAATGACGATATCGGCATCCGAGCCTACCGCAATCGTTCCTTTTCTCGGGAACATCCCAAACAGCTTCGCAGCCTTCGTAGAAGAGATGTCCACGAACTGGTTCAGGCTGATGCGTCCCTGGCGTACCCCCTCGGAATAGAGGATCGTCAAGCGGTCTTCTATCAACGGACCGCCGTTGGGAATCTTGGTGAAATCACCTCTCCCCAGTTCTTTTTGACCCCGAAAGTTGAAAGGACAATGATCGGAGCCGACGGTCTGCAATATGCCGTTCTTCAATGCGCTCCACAGCACTTCCTGATTCCATTTCTCCCGGAGCGGCGGTGACCAGACGTATTTGGCTCCCTCGAAGTCGGGCTGATCCATGATACTCACATCCAAAGCCAAATATTGCGGACATGTCTCCCCGTAGACATTCCAGCCTTTCTCCCGCGCCTCCGCTATCCGCTGTACCGCCGATGCACAAGAGACATGGACGACGTAAAGCTGCGAGCCCGCCAACGCGGTCAAAGCAATGGCTCTGCCCGTCGCCTCTCCTTCCGCCTCGGGCGGCCTGGTATAAGCGTGATAGATCGGATCGGTGTTCCCCTCGGCCAGTGCTTTCTTGGTCAAATAATCGAGGACATCGCCGTTTTCCGCATGCACCTGTACGAGCGCCCCCAGCTCCTTGGCCTTGACCAAGGTTTTGAACAAAGTCTCATCGTCTGCCTGGAAGACGTTTTTATATGCCATAAACACTTTCAGCGAAGTAATCCCTTCCGACGAGATGACACTCTCCAGCTCCTCCAGCACCTGATCGTTTGCCTCCGCGATCATCAGGTGAAACCCGTAATCAATGACGGCTTTCCCGCGTGCCTTTTCATGCCAGGTCGCAATCGCCGATTTCAGCGACTCTCCTTTTTTGGTCAGACAGAAATCGACGATGCTGGTCGTTCCGCCAAATGCCGCTGCCCGGGTGCCGGTAAAGAAGTCGTCCGCCGTCACCGTGCCTCCAAACGGCATGTCGAGGTGTGTATGCGGATCGATCCCGCCTGGAATGACATAGCATCCGGTGGCGTCGATTTCTTCCGCACCGTCAATTGACAGCTGATGACCGATCGCGACTACCCGTTCGCCCTCGATCAATACGTCAGCCTGATACGTATCGGCTGCCGTCACTACTGTACCTCCGCGAATCCATTTTTTCATCTTATACCCTCCTCTTTTCCCGGCCCCGTCAGGGCAAATGCTCTGGCGGTATGTCTCTTGCCAGTACAAGCTATGCGTTCAGAGGTGAAAACATTACTCCTGGGCCGCTTCGCAGCTTCGGTCTGCTGCCAGTGCCGCTTGCCGCTGGTTCCAAGAGAGCGGCGGCTGATCAGACGGGATTTCTACCATCTCTATCGTCCCTTCGACCGGACATACGATGGAGCAGAGATTGCAGCCGACACAGTCTTCTTCACGAACGACCAGCCTTTCTTTCCCGGTCATTTCGTCAGTCACAATATCGATGCACTGGTGAGAGGTGTCCTCGCATGCAATATGGCACTTGTTGCAATTGATGCACGTTTCCTCGTGGATGCGGGCAACGACCTTGTAATTCAAATTGAGATGGCCCCAATCGGAATAGGTGTGCACAGCTTTGCCGACGATGTCCATGACCGAAGCGATTCCCCGTTCATCCAGGTAGTTGTTCAGGCCGTCGATCATGTCCTCGACAATCCGAAATCCGTGATGCATGGCTGCGGTGCATACCTGGACGCCGCTCGCTCCCATGAGCAAAAATTCGACTGCATCCTGCCATGTGGAAATGCCGCCAATCCCGGAGATCGGAATCCCCACCTGCGGATCGCGAGCGCATTCCGCTACCATGTTGAGCGCGATCGGCTTCACCGCTGGTCCGCAATAACCGCCGTGCGCTCCTTTTCCATCCACATGCGGGATCGGCAGCCACGAGTCCAGATCGACTCCGATCAGGCTGTTGATCGTATTGATCATGCTGACGGCATCGGCTCCCCCCTCTGACGCTGCACGGGCTGTGAAGCGGATATCTGTTATGTTTGGCGTCAGCTTGACGATGACAGGCGTCTGGGCGACTTCCTTGACCCACTCTACCTGCTGCCGGATCAGGTCGGGGTGCTGACCTACTGCCGAGCCCATGCCGCGTTCCGCCATGCCGTGCGGACAGCCAAAGTTCAGCTCCAGTCCGTCTACCCCTATGGCCTCCACTTTCTTCACGATTTCATGCCACGCTTCGCGCTTGTGCTCGACCATGAGCGAAGCGATCAACGTGTGCTTCGGAAACAGCTTTTTGGTCTCCAGCATTTCCTTCAGGTTTTCCTCGAGCGGTCTGTCCGTGATCAGCTCGATGTTGTTGAAGCCGAGCACCCGCTGTCCTCCGAAGTGAAGTCCGGCAAACCGGGACGTCACGTTTATGATCGGTTCCCCCAGTGTCTTCCAGACTGCTCCTCCCCACCCCGCATCAAACGCCCGCTGCACCTGATAGCCGGAATTGGTAGGCGGTGCTGAAGCCAGCCAAAACGGATTGGGCGACTCGATTCCCGCCAAATTAATGCGTAAATCTGCCATTGTTTCTACGCCTCCTTCTTATAAAACTGGCTGAGACTTTGCTTCCAGCGCCGTGTGGATCGCATGAGCCGCCCGCTTTCCGTGATTGGCTGCATCCACGACCATCGCGTCCGTATTCCCTCCGCCAAAGATGACATCGCCCGCGGCGTAGACATGCGGATGAGAGGTTCGATACGTGCCTTCCTCGATCTCCACGATTCCGTTTTTGTGCTGAAGCCCGAACATTTCGATCAAGTCCACGTGCCGCGTTTGCCCGATTGCCTTTACAACGAAATCCACTTCCATTACAAACTCGCTGCCCGGGACCGGCTCCGGACGCCTTCGTCCTTTTGCATCCGGCTCCCCAAGCTCCATCCGCATAAGCTCAATACCGGTCACCCGTCCGTTTTCGCCGATAATCCGGGTCGGCGCTACCAGCCAACGGAATTCCACGCCATCTTGTTTCGCAAATTCATACTCGAACTCGTAGCAGGTCATCTCTTTCTCTGTACGCCTGTAAAGAATCTGAACGAGCTGGGCACCCAGCCGTTTGGAGGCAGTGGCTCCGTCTATCGCCGTGTTTCCCGCCCCGATCACGACCACTTTCTTACCGAGCATCAAATCCGTAAGCGGTTTCGTTTTCGTATCCTCCACAAGGGAAATCGCATCGAGAACGCCGATCAAGTCTTCGCCTTCGATGTTCAGCATCGGGACAGCGCCCATGCCTGCCGCAAGCAAGACAGCTTCAAAGCTCTGCAGAAGGTCCTCCGGTGTCACGTCTACACCGACGCGGGTTCCAGTCTTGATGGTCACGCCCATCTGCTCGATTTGCTCAACCTCCCACAGTGCAACCTCCTGCGGCAAACGGAAGGAAACGATGCCATAGGTGTTTAGCCCGCCGGCCTTTTCTCGCGCTTCGAAAACCGTTACTTCATAGCCGAGACGGGCAAGCTCTCGCGCTGCCGAAAGACCGGCTGGACCGCCGCCGACGATAGCGACGCGCTTGCCATTTTGCTCTCCTGCATGAAACAGAATTTTCTGATTTTTTATTGCCCAGTCTGTCGCATGACGCTGAAGCAGCCCGATCATGATCGGCTTGGAGGCGTGATTGAGCACACAGGCACCTTCGCACAGCTCCTCTGTCGGACAGACCCTGGCACAGCTAGCTCCGACCGGGTTTGCCTCCATAATCGTCCTCGCCGACCCGAGCAAATTGCCGGTCGCAATTTTTTTAATAAAGGACGGGATGTCGATCGAGGTGGGACAGGCCTTGATACAGGGGGCATCGTAACAGAAAAGGCACCGGTTTGCTTCGTCTATCGCTTCTTTCGGCTTCAGGGCAGGAACTACTTCTTGAAAGTTTGCCTGCAGCATAGATGCGGTCTTTGTTTCTTCGCGGCGAACGCTCATTATGCAACAACCTCCTCAGGCGTTCTGAAAATTGCTTCCTTGCTATTATCAATGTGGAAAAAAAGCGTTTTATGATTCCTTCATCACCTTTTTTAAATAGGAGGTTCCTGAAATGAAACCGACTTCCCAGGCATGATTGATTTCAATGCAGAATAGGCTGATACCAAAACAAGAATTGAGGGGGATGGCATGAAGGATTACGATCAGCTGATTGCCAGACTCAAGCAGCAAATTGCAGAAGCGATGGACCGGTTGGAGAGATTGGAAGCCGAACGGATTGCTTTTGAAGCGCAACGCTCGGAGAGAAAAAACTATGTATCATCGCGCGAGATTTTGGACCTGCTCGCCTCCCGGAGCGGAAGGACGGGAAGCATGGCCTCGATTAAAAGGTGGGCAGACGATGGGCTGCTTGGCACGGTCATCGATGAGCGCGAGGTATTTCCTTTGCTGGCAGGCAAACAGGGAAACAAGCGCTTTCTGTATCCGCGAAAAGAAGTACTGCGCTTTTTGCACGGAAAAGGTTTGCTCGTTCCCAAATTTGACGTCCTGGATCGCGTTCGTCTGGAGCGGAACGGGAAATGGGTTTGTGCGGTCATCACGGCTGTCGCCTTAAGCAAGGCTGATCCTGCAGATGAGCTGTTTGTCTACCAGGTACAGATCGAGGAAAACGGCGAAGTAATAGACGGGGTCACGGAGGGTGCTTTGCAGAAAGCCAATCAGACCTCCACTTCTCTTGCCCGGTCGTAAGGAGGAGTTATGGAAACAGCTGTTATCACGCTCGGCAATACTGTAGAAAACCAGGAATATTCTCGCCAAATTCGCGACTTTCATAAAAAAAAGGGGCAGCCCCTCACTATCCGTTTCAGTGAAGAGCTGACCCATATCATCCTGGAAGCCCCTTGCTTGTACGTACCCGATCGCAACATACTCGGAAAAGAAGCGGTTGTCGAAGGGGTGGTCAAGAAGAATGGCAATCATCTTGAAATTCACCCGCGAAGCAAGGGAAAAACGATTAATTTGCATCTGGATTCGGAACTGGTGAACGAGCTGGAGCAAATACGCCTGAAGGTGGCGAGCAAGACCCAGCACGACGTCATCCTGGAAATGTTCGTTCGCGGACTTCGCGCATACCAAGCCGAACAGGATGACCAGCCCGCAACCACTAAAAAAGAGCGGGGATGAGCTTATTTATAGTCCCCTTTTAAATAGTTGTAAAACGGTTGATCGACCCAAAACTGATACGTTTCCACGCTGGCAGAAGGGTTGATTTTTTTCAATCCGGATACGACTTTGGCCGAATCTTCGTTCAGGGTAAAAGTCTGGGCCAGATAGCGGCCTTTTTTCAGCACATTGTTTGTGATCACCGGATACTCATCCAGCTTTGTCAGGGAATAGTAGAGAGGCTGCCACCAGGACGATTTGAGAAGACCGGTCATATCCTCTTGATTGCGCTTCGCGTATTTCAGTACGAGCGGTTGGAATTTCTCTTTTTCTTCGACCGTGGCAAACTCCAGACTCAGATCGTATTCCTTGGCGTAGGCAATGTGATTGCCGTTGTCGATCGGGACTACTTGATAATCATCCGTTTGTACCGGCTCGCCCCATTCTTTCAAATAAACAAAAGCAGACGTTTTCGGCTCCAACTGTACTTTCGCAGCAATGCCTTCGCTGCGGAGCAGGCCGACCAATTGCACCGCATGGACGATATCGCTATGCCCGTAGGTGATCGTCCGTGCGGGATCAAAGTGGGGATCAAACTGCGTGTCCTTGAGATTGTAACCGGTGATCAGGTTTTGTTTCAGTCCTTCATCTACGGTCTTTTGCAATTCTTCTGTCCTGATCAACTGGGATTCATTCCACGCCTGGACGAGCTTTCCGAAGATGTCGTCGTCGCTGATGGTGCCGAGAAAGTTTTGCTGCTCTCCGTGAAATTCTGCCACCTTGTTCAAGAGCTGATAGGCGAGCTCGGCGGATACATTTGCTTCCAGCTTTATTCCGGACAAATCCTTTGCAGAAAGGAACCCGGTGTCAAAGGCGACCGCCACCTCCTGTGCCGCTTCCTTGGCAATCCCTTCGCCTGCTTTATACGTCAAGCCGGCTGCATCCCAGGCTGCGGAGATTTTTTCGTCCGAATACGTATGCGCCAGTTCCTTTAAGTCAGCAGCCTTTACGGAAGCGCTGATTGCCTCCCATGCCAAAAGCTTATTGCTCGCCGAGCCTTTCGGGAAGAAAGAATGATTGGCCCCATCGCTGTTAACCGCTATACTGGAAGAGGCTAGCAGCGTTTCCAAAGCCTTTTCAAACTGCTGTTTGGTAATAGTCCCGGACAAAGTGATTCCGTACCGCTTTGTGATGTAGGCGGCGGCATCTTTGACGGATGTTGGCTGAGGTGCTGATGTTTGCACCGCAGTAGCTTGCACCGCCAAAGAAGAAGTGGATGCGGGCGCTGCATACACCTGCGTGCCAGCGGTCACCGCTAAAGCGGTTAGTAAAACTGCCCCCGCGGCTGCCTGTTTGATCGTACGTCCTTTGTTCATGGTTTTCCTCCCCTGTCGAAATGATTAAAACATAGAATTCCTATGTATTTACTTAGTATTCATTACGTTGTACCTTATCATGATCCCCAACCCGCGTCAATACCTTTCGCTTTTGCTTGGGACATCTTCCTGGATCTGCCGACCAACTGCCGATAGAGTCTTGTTTGTTCATACATGGACATGATTTGTCATGCCTTTCGATATACACTTTTGGGAGGGACACTTGTGGAATACAAAAGTCATTTCGACTTACCAATTCAACTGATCATGTTTTTCCCGTTTCTGATCCTCCTGGTTCTATACGCGCTAAATATCCTCACCAGTATCTGGGCCTATCGGGACGCTCGCAAACGCGGCAAAAGCAACGAATACGCTTTGCTTGTACTCATTGGAACACTGCTTTTTCCGGTCATGGGTCTGATTGTCTATTTCATCATGAGAAAAGATTCTTGATTCTGAAACCATGAAACCAAACGGCCTCCTTTCCCTTTCTGCTCGTCTTAGGGCAGGTCAGGAATAGGAAGCCGTTTTTGTTATTTGATTGCTTAGGCTAATTCCGCAAACGCTTCACGCAGTACGCGAGCGATGAAGTCAATGTCTTCGCTTGTAGTCGAGAAAGGAGGCGAAAGGGTGAGAACGTTATTGAAGCCCGGTATCGTATCGCCATTTCGTCCGATGATCAGGCCGCGCTGTTTACAGGCTCCGATGACTTTGGTCAATTTGTCAGGCGCTGCCGGTTCCTTCGTTTCCCGATTTTCCACCATCTCGATGCCCATCAGAAAACCGAAGCTCCGAATGTCGCCTACATGCGGATGCTCCTCTAAGAACGACAGCTTCTCCCGCAGCTCCTCTCCCAGACGGCCAGCCCTCTCGATCATCTGCTCTTCTTCCATCAGCTCAAGGTTTTTCAGCGCGAGCGCACAAGCCGCCGGATTTCCGCCGAACGTATTGACGTGACGGAAGTGCAGGTTGACTCCTTGCTCGTTAAACTTGTCGGCAATGTCTGCCCGCACCGCGGTAGCCGACAACGGCAGGTACGCACTTGTGATCCCTTTGGCCATGGTCACAATGTCAGGCTTGATGCCAAAGTTTTGATGACCAAACTTTTGACCGGAACGGCCGAATCCACAAATCACTTCGTCGACGATCAAAAGGACGCCGTACTTGTCACAGATTTCCCGCACCTTCGGCATGTACTCCGGCGGAGGAACGATGACGCCGCCGCCTGTGATCGTCGGCTCCATAATGACGGCCGCCACGCTGTTTGCTCCCTCCCAGTTGATGACCTCGTCGAATACCTGGGCACACTCGAGGCTGCAGCTCCCGTAGGACTTTCCGAATGGACAGCGGTAGCAATACGGCGGGGAAACGTGGAGAAAGCCCGGCGCCAGCGGCTCGTATTTTTGTTTTCGGATCGATTGTCCGGTAGCAGCCAAAGCTCCCATCGTATTGCCGTGATAGGCCCGGTGACGGGAAATGAACTTGTACCGGCCCGGCTCGCCGTTCTGATGGTGGTATTGACGGGCGATTTTGAAGGCTACTTCATTCGCTTCCGAACCGCTGTTGGAGAAAAAGACCCGATACTCTTCACCGAGCCACTCGCTCACCTTTTCCGACAGCTTGATCGCTGGCACATGGCTTTGTGTCAGCGGGAAGTAGGCCATCGTTTTCAATTGCTCATAGGCAGCCTCAGCAAGCTCTTGCCGGCCGTAGCCGATATTGACGCACCACAGGCCAGACATGCCGTCCAGGTATTTGTTTCCGTCAATGTCCGTCACCCACGAGCCGCTCGCTTCCGTGACGATCATCGGATTGGGATTGTAGGGCGACATGTGATGCCACATGTGCGCCCTGTCTTTTTCCAGCAGGGATTCCTTTTCCAGCGTATGAGTTTGTTGCTCCTGGCTCATTTTCGATCCTCCCTTTCGTTATTTCACGAATACTTTTTGGGAACCGATACTGGTATCGCCGTCGTCAAACCAGCGCGACGTAATCGTCTTTTTCTTCGTGAAAAAGTCGACGCCGTCTTTGCCGTTGGCATGCAGGTCTCCGTAAAACGAGTTCTTCCATCCGGTGAAGGCGAAGAAGCCCATTGGCGCAGGGACGCCTACGTTGACCCCGACCATGCCGGCTTCCACGCGCTGTACAAACTCCCGTCCCCACTTGCCGTTTTCTGTGTAAATGGTGGCTCCGTTTCCAAAGCGGGATTTGCTGATCGTTTCAAGTCCTTCCTCGAAATTCTTGACCCGCATGACGCTTAGCACAGGCGCAAAAATCTCGTCTCGGACGATCACCATCTCGGCATCCGCCTTGTCAAAAATCGTAGGCCCGAGGAAATAGCCCTCCGGGTTTGCTTTCGCATCCTCCCGTCCATCCCGAACGAGCTCGGCGCCTGCGGAAAGTCCCTGCTCGATGAAACCGTGCACTTTTTCCAAATGCGAAGCGCGAATGACCGGTCCCAGGTCAACTCCCGGCTCTAGCCCATTCCCCATTTTCAAGGCGTTGGACTCTTCGATCAGATGGCGGATCAGCTCGTCTGCGATCTCCTCTACTGCCACGACCGCGCTCGCCGCCATACAGCGCTCGCCTGCACAGCCAAAGGCGGAGCTGACGATGGTTTTGGCTGCTCGCTGCAGATTCGTGTCCGGCATGACGAGGTGGTGGTTTTTGGCCCCGGCCAACGCCTGGACGCGTTTTCCATGCGCTGCGGCTGTCTTGTAGACGTACTCGGCGACTGGCTGCGAACCGACGAAGGAGATCGCTTTCACATCCGGGTGCTCCAATAGCCCGTTCACCACATCGTGAGCGCCGTTGACGACGTTGAATACGCCATCGGGCAATCCCGCTTCCTTTAACAGCTCGGCGATCCGAATGCAGGACAGCGGCGTGCGCTCGGACGGCTTCAAGACAAATGTATTGCCTGCCGTAATCGCGATCGGGTACATCCACATCGGCACCATCAAGGGGAAATTGAACGGCGTAATTCCGCCAACGACGCCAAGCGGAAACCGTATTACCTGGCAGTCGATGTTCCTGGCGATATTCGGGAGCGTCTCACCCATGAGCAGCGTCGGCATTCCTGCCGCAAACTCCACCATTTCAATGCCGCGGAGCAATTCCGCGTGTGCCTCAGGCAGGTTTTTCCCGTTCTCCAGCGTAATCATTTGCGCCAGCTCATCCTGGTGCTCCCAGAGCAGGTTTTGGAAGCGGAACATGATCCGGGCACGATCTACCGCAGGGGTCTGACTCCAGGCCGGAAAGGCAGCCTTGGCCGCTTGCACAGCCTTGTCCACGTCATCCTTCGTCGAGAGTGGTACGCGCGACAGCACTTCGCCTGTTGCCGGGTTGGGGATATCCTCATAGCGCTCCGTCTGGGACTCCACCCATTCTCCGGCGATGTAGTTTTTCAAAGTAGGACCAACTGTTGTTGTACTCATCCTTTCAACTCCTTTGCGCACATGCATGATTGATAATTCTATCTTATCTGAACATTCAACGCGCCATCACTAGACAAACTGACAGGAGTTCGGTAGTATTCATGTTACAGACTGTCTATAGGAGGAGAAGAATGACCAATGAATGGCGCCTGACCGTGGCAGATGTCGTCAAACGTCCTTTGTTTCAGCACGCGGAAGTGGTCGCAGGCAGTCGGGGCTTGTCCCGCTCGGTGCGATGGGTGCATGTATTGGAAGCGGCTCACACTGTTCAATACCTGAACGGCGATGAGCTGATCCTTTCGACCGGACTCGGATTTGGCGAGGCAAAAGAAAAGCGGCTGGCTTATCTCTCCGAGCTCATTTCACGGAAGGCGGTCGGGTTATGTATCGAGCTTGGCGACTACATCCCGCAAGTGCCACAGGACATGCTTGAGCTCGCTGACCATCATGACTTTCCACTGATTGTCTTTCATAAGCCTGTTCGCTTCGTTGACATTACACTGGATCTGCACGAGCATTTGATCAACCGTCAAATGCAGGCGCTTCGCAACCTGGAGACGTATTCCCGCAGCTTGCAGCAGCTCAGTCTGCAGACACAGGGAATTCCGAAACTCTTGCAGCATTTTCAGGCAAGTGTACACACACAGGTGTTTTTTTTCCCCTTGGATGGAAATCCTCTCTACGTCCCTCCCCTGCCGCAGGTTGTTCAATCGGAGCTGTCCGGTTTGATGCGTACGGCCCTGCCGCAAGGGGACGATTCCGTCTCGAGCAGCGGGATCATCGCGCTCTCGGACAAAAAGAAGCTGGTCTACCAGCCCATTATCGTCATGGGACATCTGCTCGCTTATGTCGGCTTGATTCTGTATGATCGGGAAGCCGACGAATACCTGCTATTGACGCTCGATTACACCGTTAGCTCGATGGCCCAAATTCTGATGCGAAAAATGTTTGCCAAAGAGCAGATGCTCGCAGCAGAGAATCGGCTGTTCGACGATCTGATCGC
>k87-64740_pt1 | contig 11669 bp, 6 predicted proteins | sample MGYA00084031_6733416 | MGnify analysis MGYA00084031
GTCTTAGGAAATGCAATCGTATCTCTTAAGTTCGTTCTACCTGATAAGAGCATGACTAATCTATCAAGACCTAAAGCAATACCGCCATGTGGTGGCGCACCATATTTGAATGCTTCAATTAAGAAACCAAATTGATCTTGCGCTTGTTCATCAGTAAATCCAAGTGCTTTAAACATTTTTTCTTGAAGATCTGATTTATGAATTCTAATAGAACCTCCACCTAGTTCAAAACCGTTAAGAACGATGTCATAAGCATTTGCTTCAACATTTGTAGGATCAGTTTCTAACATCGATTCATGTTCTTTTTTAGGCGCAGTAAATGGATGATGGGCTGCTACATATCGTTTTGAATCTTCATCGTATTCAAATAATGGCCAATCTGTTACCCATAAGAAATTATATTTATTTGGATCAATTAATCCACGTTCTTTACCTAATTTATTTCTTAATTGAGCTAAACTTGCTGCTACAACGTCTTTTTTATCAGCTACAAATAATACTAAATCACCATTGGTAGCTTCTGTACTACTTAACAACTCGGCTACATTATCTTCAGTAAAGAATTTACTGATAGGTCCATTTAAACCTTCTTCAGTAACTTTAACCCAAGCTAAACCTTTTGCACCATAAATACTTACGAAAGTTTGTAACTGATCTATATCTTTTCTTGAGTAATCATTTGCTGCACCTTCTACAACAATCGCTTTGACTTCGCCGCCATTTTCAACAGCAGATTTAAATACTTTAAAGTCCATTTTTGATGCAAGGTCAGATAAATTAATCAATTCCATACCAAATCTAGTATCCGGTTTGTCAATTCCGTATCTTTCCATAGCTTCAGCATGAGTCATACGTGGGAATGGTGTTGTAATATCAATGCCTTTGACATCTTTCATAATACGCTTCATTAAACCTTCATTCATTGTTATAACATCTTCTTGATCAACGAAACTCATTTCAATATCGATTTGAGTAAATTCAGGTTGTCTATCTGCTCTTAAGTCTTCATCTCTAAAACATTTAACGATTTGGTAGTATTTATCAAATCCACCTATCATTAATAACTGTTTGAATATTTGAGGTGATTGAGGTAAAGCATAGAATTCACCATCATGAACACGTGATGGTACAAGATAGTCCCTAGCGCCCTCAGGTGTAGATTTTGTTAAAACAGGTGTTTCAACTTCGTAAAATTCACCTTCATCTAAATAATTTCTAACCGAACGTGTAATTTGATGTCTCATTTTGAATGTTTGAGCTAAACTTTCTCTTCTTAAATCTATATAACGATATTTCAAACGTACATTTTCATCAATGTCATTCATATCTGTTATAGAAAATGGTGGTGTTTCTGATTCATTTAAAATAAGAATATCAGAAACTTGTACTTCTACTTTACCAGTATTAATTTTGTCATTGACTGATTTTTCGTCTCTTTTGCTTACTAAACCTTTAACTTGAATAACATATTCAGAGCGTACTTTTTCAGCAACTTGTAAAGCTTCTTCAGAAAAGTCTGGGTTAAAGACTATTTGTACAACACCTTCACGGTCACGCAAATCGATGAAAATTAAACCACCTAAGTCACGTCGCTTTTGTACCCATCCGTTTAATGTAACTGTTTGTCCAATATATTCTTCTGTAATTTTTCCTGAGTATGTTGTTCTCTTATCCATTATGATTCCACCTTTATATAATTCTCTAATTCTGATAATGAAACAAGTGTTTGTTCACCAGTTTCCATATTTTTTACTTCAACTTTTTCTTGTTCTAATTCGTTTTCACCAATAACAATTGTATTTCTAGCATTAAGTCTGTCTGCTTGTTTCATTTGCCCTTTTAATTTTCTGCTAAGATAATCTTTATCACAACTTATACCAGCAAGTCTTAATTTGTTAATCAATTGTACTGAAAATTGATCGGCTTTTTCACCCATCGTAGCTATAAATAAATCAATTGAGTCTTCTTGTTCTATTTCAATACCTTCTGCTTCAAGCGCAAGTAATAATCTTTCAATACTCAATGCAAACCCTATACCTGTTTCTTTAGGGCCATCTAACAATTCTAATAATCCATTATAACGACCGCCACCACACAATGTCGTAATAGCTCCAAATCCTTCTGCATTACTCATAACTTCAAAAGCAGTGTGCGTATAATAATCTAATCCTCTAACAAGATTCGTATCGATTTCATATTCAATACCTAATTCATCTAATAAGTGTTTAACATCATCAAAGTATTGTTTAGAATAATCATTTAAGTATTCTGTAATTTTCGGTGCATTTTTAACCGCTTCTTTGTCTCTATCGACTTTACAGTCAAGGATACGCATCGGATTAGTGTGTAATCTACTTTGACAATCACTACAGAACGTATCAATAACCGGCTCAAAGTGAGCTTGTAATGCTTTCGTATAGTCCGCTCTTGATTCAGCATCACCAATACTGTTTATAACTAATTTTAAATCTTTTAATCCAAATGATTGATAGATGTGTACGAGCATTGAAATAATTTCAACATCTATTGACGGGTTTTCTGAACCAATTGCTTCTACACCAAATTGAACAAATTGGCGATAGCGTCCTTTTTGTTTTCTTTCATACCTAAACATAGGACCGCTATAATATAATTTTACGGGTTGATTAGGTTCACCTTGCATTTTATTTTCAATATAACTTCTCACAACACCTGCTGTGCCTTCAGGTCTTAATGTAAGACTTCTATCACCTTTATCTTGAAAAGTGTACATTTCTTTTTGTACAACATCAGTTGAATCACCAACGCCTCTACTAAATAATTCTGTACTTTCAAAAATAGGTGTTCTAATTTCTTTATAATTATATAATTTCATTAATTCGTGTAATTTATTTTCAATGTATTGCCATTTATAAGTATCTTTTGGTAATAAATCTTGTGTACCACGTGGTATTTTTATCATAAAACTTCCTCCTTTAAAATAAAAAAAGCCCCTTGTATGCATATACATACAAGGGACGAATTTTCCGTGTTGCCACCCTAATTAGTATTCATTATATATGAATACTCACTTCACAACATTGTAACGGGTGTTAACCGACCTTACTTTCATAAGGTTCCCTCTTCTTGTGTTCAAAAGTATACGCGGTATCTTTATAACTCTCAGCATGTGTTATAATCTCTGTTTCTCACCTAAATTGTACACTATTCAAGAATATGCGGTGTATAAGTTATTTCGTAATTTATATTAATATTACCTTCATAAGCAGAAACAGTCAATATCTAATTTGAAAAGTAAACTTTCAAGCCATCAACAATCCCTGTTTCTACGATATGTCGATATTTTCGATCTACTATTAAATCTTCATCAGTTGGATTACTGATATAACCTAATTCCAGTAAGACAGCTGGCATTTTAGTTTGACGAATAACTTGGAAGTTTTCGTTTCTAACGCCTCTATCTGACAGAATTGATTTTTGGTTTATAGATGTGTGTAACGTCTTCGCAAAATCTTTTTGAGTATCATGATGATAATAAACTGTTAAACCATGTGGTGCATAAGAATCAAGTGCATCATTATGAATACTAATAAATACGTCACCATCTTCTTGTCTATCTTTTAATTTAACATATTCATCTGTTGTTCTCGTCATTTTAACTTTGGCGCCTTCATCTTCTAACATGTTTTTAAGTTCTTTAGCTGTTTCTAAAGTAATCACTTTTTCAGTTACATCCTTATGTTTAGAACTGGCTGCTCCTTGATCACTGCCACCGTGACCAGGGTCTAATACGATTACTTTATCTTTCAATGGTTTTAAGACTGGATTCACATCTTCTTTTATATCTAAATTAGTATGCCAACCTGCAATCCAACCCTTTTCATTGTCATCATTTTTCACTTCAAACCATTTACCTTTTCGATCGGTAATTTCAAAGTTGTCACCTTTTTTCACATCAAAAATGATAGGATAATATGCTGCTGGTCCCGTCCTAAGTTCCCCATCTTCTTTCATGGATAACGTTTTAGGTTCATCTTCATTTGGTATTAACAAGCTTATAATAATAATTAATAATACAATCAGTAAGACCGCTACACCAATGACTGGGACAGGCTTTATTCTCCTTTTTTTAAACCATAAATTAATTCGGTTCATTGAATGTTACCATCCTTACTTTCAAAAATAATTGTAATTGGTCCATCATTCGTTAATGACACGTCCATATGTGCGCCAAATTCACCTGTTTTAACTTTAATATTATATGATGCTAATTGCTCATTAAAATACTCATAGATTTTCAAAGCTTCGTCGGGACTTTTAGCATTTGAAAAGCCAGGTCTATTCCCTTTTTTAACAGAAGCATATATTGTAAATTGTGATATGGATAATATTTCACCTTCAACTTGGTGAATATCTAAATTCATTTTTCCTTCACTATCTTCAAAAATTCTCGTTTTAGCAATTTTTTTAGCTAATATTTCTGCATCTGTATAAGTTGACTCTTGTCCAACACCGACTAATAACAAAAATCCTTGATTAATTTCATTTTGACTATTTTCAGATGTTACTTTTGCTTGACTTACTTTTTGCAAAACAACTTTCAAAAATATTCACCTCTTAATTCCATACACGGCTTACTGTATAGATATCACCTAATTGTTTAATTCTATCGACGATTCGATATACATCGTTCACGTTTTTTACCATAACACTTATATTAATAACAGCATTCTTATCAATATCAGCTTTTCCAGATACTTTCACTAACTGAACTTTAATTGCATTGACAACTTGAAGCACTTCATTAAGTAAGCCATTTCTGTCATATCCAGTAATTTCTAAATCTACTTGATAACTCTTCTGTTCGTTTGAATTTTTAACCCATTCAACATCAATTAATCGTTCCGTTTCATTTATAATGTTTGGGCAATCTTTACGGTGAACTTTAACACCATGACCTTTAGTGATATATCCTATGATGTCATCACCAGGTATCGGATTACAACATTTAGAAAGTTTAATAAGCATATTATCTAAACCTTCAACATAAACGCCAGTTTCTGTTCTAATATCCTCTTTAATAGGAATAGATTTACTCACTTCTTGAACTTGATTAAGCGACTGTCTTTTGCGTTCTAATCTAATTTTTTCAGAAAGTCTATTAACAGCTTGTAGTGCTGTAATACCTCCAAAACCTACCGCAGCGTATAAATCATCTTCATTAGAAAAATTATATTTATCGTTTACAATTTTGATGGTTTCCGATGTAAGGACATCATCTACATTGAATCCTTGTTCTTTAATTTCTGCTTCTATCATAAATTTACCTTTTTCAATATTGGCAGAACGATCTTGCTTTTTAAAGAAACTGCGAATTTTACTTTTCGCACTAGATGAACGTACAATTTTTAACCAGTCTCTACTTGGTCCGTATGAATGTTTACTCGTTCTAATTTCTACGATATCACCAGTTGAAAGTTTATAATCGATTGGCACTATTTTCCCATTAACTTTCGCACCGATCATTTTATTACCTACTTCACTATGAACGGCATACGCAAAGTCAATTGGCACTGCACCATACGGCAATTCAACAACATCACTTTCTGGAGTAAACACGTAAACTTTATCACTTTGCAAATCATATTTTAATGATTCCATAAATTCTTCAGCATCAGGAGATGTATTATCTGTTTCAGCGATTTCTTGTAGCCAGCTCATTTTTTGTAAGTACTCTTCTGACTTATTGCTTAAGTTTTTACCTTCTTTATATGCCCAATGTGCTGCAACCCCGTGTTCAGCAATCTCATGCATTTCAAATGTTCTGATTTGAATTTCTAAAGGATCACCGTTTGGGCCTACAACTGTTGTATGTAATGATTGGTACATGTTTTGTTTAGGCATAGCTATATAATCTTTAAATCTACCAGGCATAGGTTTCCATAAAGTGTGGACAAGTCCTAATACTGCATAACAATCTTTAATGGATGGAACAATTACCCTAATAGCTAATAAATCAAAAATTTGTTCAAATTGTTTCTTTTGTTTGACCATTTTTCTATAAATACTATAGATATGTTTTGGTCTACCACTAATATCACCAGAAATACTCATAATGCCCATTTCTGATTCTATATCTTTAATGGCATTTGTTATATATGTTTCTCGCTCGCTTCTTTTCTTTTTCATAAGATTAACTATTCTGAAGTATTGAACACTATCAATATATCTTAATGAAATGTCTTCTAATTCCCATTTAATTGTGTTAATACCTAATCTATGAGCAAGTGGTGCATAAATTTCAAGCGTTTCTTTAGCAATTCTTTTTTGTTTTTCTTTAGGCATGGCCTTTAAAGTTCTAACATTATGTAGTCTATCAGCTAATTTAACTAAAATTACACGCACATCTTTTGCGATGGCTATAAATAGTTTACGATGATTTTCAGCTTGTTGCGTTTCTTTAGATTTATATTTAACTTTTTTTAATTTTGTAACACCGTCAACGATAATTGCGACTTCTTCATTAAACATCTCTACTAAATCATCATACGTATAAGGTGTATCCTCAATAACATCATGAAGGAAGCCTGCAACAATTGTTGGGCCATCTAGTTTCATTTCTGTTAAAATACCAGCAACTTGTATAGGATGCATGATATATGGCAAATTATTCTTTCTAATTTGTCCTTGATGCGCTTTAAAAGCTAAATCATAACTTTTTTCAACAAGACGATATGCGTCTTTAGATAAGTAACTTTTAGCTTTATATAATACATCATCAGCACTATAAGGATATTCTTTATTCATAGGGACACCACCTCATCATATAATTTCTCTTTAATATTACTATTATAGCAATTATTAATAGTAATACGCCACAGTTAATTGTGATAATTAAATTAAAAATAAAATAGTCACGTTGTGACTATTTTATTTATTACTGTGTTATTTTATTCGTCATACGAAATTAAAGAAACAACATCGTAGCCTTTAAGTTTTTCAATGCCGTTTAAATATTTTAGTTCTATTAAGAAAGCAATACCTACGACTATGCCTCCTAATGACTCAATTAAATGTATCGCTGCTTCAATTGTGCCACCAGTTGCTAATAAATCGTCTGTTATTAACACACGTTGACCAGGTTTAATAGCATCTTTATGCATCGTTAAAACGTTAGATCCATATTCTAAATCATATTCATAGCGGATCACTTCACGTGGTAATTTACCTTCTTTACGTACTGGTGCAAACCCGATGCCCATAGCGTAAGATACTGGACATCCAATGATAAAACCTCTTGCTTCAGGTCCAACTACTATATCCACTTGTTTGTCATGTGCATATTGAACAATTTGATCTGTAGCATATTTGTATGCTTCACCATTATCCATAATTGTTGTAATATCTTTAAAATTCACGCCTTCTTTAGGCCAATCTTGTACTTCTGAAACGTATTGCTTTAAATCCATTATACTTCCTCCTCAGTGTTGTTTAACAATGATTGAACCCAGTTAATAACTGATTGACTGTCATTGTACAACAATGTCTTCTCTATTTCTATTTGTTGTTTTTTTGCTTGATATAATGGTGCGTTTTGAATCTCATTCTTTTCCGCATCTTTATTGATTTCAATTATACCATTATTTATTGTAATAAAGTTAAGCTCGTAAAAGCAATTTAAAATGAACTTTAAATGATCAGGTTTTATTTTTACAGCTTCACATAGCTTCATACCTTCACTTTGAATGTTTGTTTCTTTTTTAGTATATAATGCTTTGTAAACTGCTTTAAATTTCTGATCATTAGGCATACCTTCAAAATATGAATTAGATTGTCCTTTAAACACTAAATAGTATTTCTCGGCATTGATTGAACTCAAAGTACGTTTAAACGCTTCTATATCTTCAGGTAAATCTCTTAAAACACATGTTTCGATTTCATTGTCATAACCTTCACCGTAATAAATATATTGATCATTCACTTTTTCTTCAGATTTATTAATGACAAACAATGCATTGTCTTGATTTATTTTAAGTAAATCATGTTTGTTTTTACTTCTATAATCAAAAATTGTATGTTCATTACTTAATTCTAAATCTTTAAGAATGATTTGAGGTGACTGATGACTATTCCATTCATTAACATTTAAACTTCCTGCAACATTTATAGATGTATCATTTGATATATCATGAACTAAATTGCCAAAATTCCAATGCAAAGCTGCAATATTTTTATCAGTTAAAGTTAATTTAAGATGTTTTTCACCTTGACCAATACCTTTAGCAGATTTAACTTGCACGTTCTTTATTGAAAATATTGGCGCCGCTATATCAGTACCAAAAGGTCTCAACCTTTCTAAATCAAAGATATTATCCACTGTAATATCCGAAGTGTCTATTTCTGCATCAACTATTAATTGCGGCAATAATGGTTTACCGTCAGTTAATTTAGACATTTCTTCATTTAAAGCTGTTTTTAAAGGTTCAATCGCATCGATTTCTAAAGTCATACCAGCTGCCATATGGTGGCCACCGAACTTTTGAATAAGATCTCCATGTGCTTGAAGGAATTCAAACATTGAAACTTGCTCAATACTTCTTGCTGACCCTTTAGCATGATTTTGATCGATGTCTACGTTTAAAACAATTGTCGGTAAATTAAATTTTTCAACAACTCTAGAAGCAACAATTCCAAGTACGCCTTCATTCCAATTTTCTTTTGCAAGAATTAAAAATTGAGCATTTTGTTGAATTTCGACTTCTGCCAATTGCATGGCTTCTTCTGTAATTGTTTCAACAATAGCCTTTCTTTCAGTATTAAAATGATCCACTTCTTCAGCAAGAAATGTCGCTTCATCATAATCCTCACTCATCAGTAGCTCACCGGCTAATCTAGCATCATCGAGTCTACCAACAGCGTTTAACCTTGGTCCTATAATAAAGCCAACTGTTTGTTCACTCACTTCGTCATTAAAGTCAGCTACACTTAAAAGTGCTTTAATACCTGGTGATGGATCTTCATTTAATATGCGCAACCCTTGTTTAACCATGTATCTATTCTCATCCGTTAAACTCACTAAGTCTGCAATAGTCCCTATTGCAACGAGTCCAAGGAATGATTCAGGCAAATCATTTTTAAGTGCTTTTGACAGTTTATAAGAAACACCGACTCCAGCTAAGAACTCGAATGGATAATCAAAGTCTGGATGCATAGGATGAACAATTGCGTATGCATTTGGTTTTGTTTCACCAAATTCATGGTGATCTGTAATGATAACATCAATCCCTAATTCATTAGCCACATCTATTTCATGATGACCTTGCACACCATTATCTACTGTGATAATTAAAGTTACGCCTTCATCATGCGCATTTCTAAATGCCGCTTCACTAGGACCATATCCTTCAGTAAATCTATTTGGAATATACCATCCAACAGTCGCACCTAGAGATTCTAAAGTTTTTACAAGAATTGTCGTAGAGGTTACACCATCTGCATCATAGTCTCCATAAACTAATATTCTTTCATCATTTTCAATTGCTTTATGTATTCTTGAAGTCGCTTTTTCCATATCACTTAATAACATAGGATCATGGAACAAAACTTCTTTAGATAATAATTTTTCAATTTTATCTTCTGTTGTATAGCCTTTAGAAATTAATGTTTTTTCTAACAGTGGGGAAATATTAAATTTTTTTATAATTTGTTGATCAATATCTTGATTATTTTCAGATACAAGCCATTGATAACGCGCTTTAGTCATAACAAATCTCCTCATTTCTACTCAAAACATTATACATGAAAAATAGTACTTTCTCTACTAAACAAATTAAGCATAACAAAAGCTAGCGCTTACGACCATTGTTAACTATTCATAAAATCTATTTGCATTAAAAAACAAAAAAATCCTGCCTCATATTCGAGGACAGGATTCTTTATTGATTTATACAAGTATTTTTTCGTCGTTTGATTTCTTTTCTTCATAAACAACTAATTTGCCGTTGTCTGTTTTCTTAAGTTGTCGTTTTTTCAACATACCCCATAGTGGGACAGCAACGAATACAGATGAGAATACACCTGACACTAAACCAATTAATAATGCTAATGAGAAATTGAAGATACTTGGTGAACCAAGTATTAATAATGCAACTACAACAATAACCACGGTTAACACTGTATTAATCGATCTCGTCATAGTTTGTCTAATTGAAGAGTTAACAATCATATCAATTGTTTCTGGCTTTTCAATGACTTTAACTTTGCGTAAGTTCTCTCTCACCCGGTCAAACGTAACGATGGTGTCGTTAATGGAATAACCGATAATCGTAAGTACTGCAGCTATGAATGTAATGTCTACTTCAAGTCTAAACAGACTGAATACCGCTACTATCATGAACACATCATGTAATAATGCTAACACTGCAGTCGTACCCATTCGCCATTCGAATCTGAATGTCACGTATAGAACAATACCTAACGCTGCATAAACCATAGCTTTAAGTGCATTCATAGCTAATTCTTGACCAACAACTGGAGAAACTGTGCTGACGTTAGGATCATGACCTAACGATTTGTCGAAGTCTGATTTGACTTTTTGTATTTCTGATTTATTTAACGCATCTTTAAATTGGACTGTTGCCATCTTGCTACCTTTGCCACTTGTTGTAACTTGTGACGGTTCTAATCCCATATCTTTAAACTGTTTAGAAACTTGTTCAGTTTTGATTGCTTGATCAGATTGTAAATCTACTCTCGTACCACTAGTAAAGTCGATACCTAAATTCAATCTAAATATGGATACAATAATCGCACCGACAATGATGGTGATTAAACTAAACGTCAGTAATGGTTTAGCTAGTTTAACAAAATTAATTTTGTCGTATACAGATTTTAAATCATGTACGTCCAATCTTTTGCTGATATCATGTCTATCTTTCTTAGAAACACCAAACCAATTATATTTTTTCTTGAAATAGTTTGAGTTAACAAGTAGTGATAACAAGACTCTTGTAAAGAATACAGAAGTAACAAAACTCATTAAGATTGCTAATAATAACATTGTAGCAAATCCTTTTACAGAGCTTTCACCGAATACGAATAGCACTAAGGCTGCTAAAATTGTCGTTAAGTTAGCATCCAGAATCGTAATGAATGAAGATCCCGAACCTTTTTTGAAGGCTTGTTGCAATGTCCTTCCTATCCGCAACTCATCTTTAATCCGTTCATACATAATAATGTTAGCATCGACTGCCATACCTACACCTAAAACTAAGGCTGCAAGTCCAGGAAGTGTTAACACACCGGATATAAAGTTAAATGCCAATAATGTTAAGTAAACATAAGCACTTAGCGTTATAACAGCTACGATACCTGGCAGACGATAATATACAAGCATGAATAAGAAAATGATACCTACACCGATTGATGAAGCCAGTACAGTTTCTTTCAATGCATCTTTACCGAATTGAGCACCAACCGATGTCGAATAAACTTCATCTAATTTAACAGGTAAGGATCCTGAATTTAATAAATCAGCGATTTGCTTAGCATCTTTAACGCCTTCTTCACCATCAAATCCACCAGAAATTTCAACGTTTTCTGAGTTGATTGGTTGGCTTACAGTTGCTGCTGAAATAAATTTCGGTTTTTTACCTTCTTGTTCTTTTTTAGCTTCTTTAGCGTAACTGTCA
>k87-202292_pt1 | contig 11667 bp, 13 predicted proteins | sample MGYA00084031_6733416 | MGnify analysis MGYA00084031
CGGCACGCGCCAACGCCCGTCGGCTGGCGCGCAACGCGGACAACCGAGCGGGCCGCCGAGAGATGCAGCATGAGGACCAGGGGATGCCCGCCGGCCGGCAGCCGGCCGAACCGGGGCAGGGCCGCGGGCTTGGTCGATGCACGCCGGCACCGCCGGGCGAGTCGCTCAGGGTGCGGGGTTGCGGTGGCGGTGCCTCCGGCGGGGGCCTCCGGCTCCGGGATGGCCAAGATCACGCGCGGGCGGTGGGGTGGGTGGGTGGTTGCGCGGGGTGCCATCCCGCCCGCCGTCGACCCGGGGCGAGCCGAGCCGGAACCTGGCCCCCGGTCAAGGTCGTACGTCCGGCTGGGCGCTCCACCTTGACCGGGGGCCAGAACCCGGCTCCCCACGTGGGCGGGTCGACGGCACACGGGATGGGCAGCAAGTTGCGCTTTAGCCGAAGGCGCTGTGAGGTGACTGACGGCCGGATACTGCCGGCATACGTCATGCCTGGTCTAGCCTGCCGAACCAGGGGAGGAAGCGCCCAACCCTCGCCACATAGCGGCGGTAGGCGTCACCATGGGTCGCCATCAGGTATGGCTCCTCGACTGCGCGGACTTGCAGTTGCAGCGCGATGACCAACACGAGCCAGGCGACGAGCGAGACGGCATTGGGTACCAGGAGAGTCAGGCCGAGGCTGGTGGTTGCCATGGCGGTGAAGACGGGATTGCGTACGAGCGCGAAAGGGCCGCTGGTCACCAGGCTGGTGCGCTCGGTCGGGTCGACGCCGACGCGCCAGGAGGTGCCCATGGCGAGCTGGGCGGCGAGTGTGGCGGCGATGCCGGCGATGGTGACGACCAGGCCGACGACGTGCAGGGCGCGGTGGCCGAGGCCGGGCAGTGGCGACAGGCCGGCAAGGGCAGTGGCCGGCCCGGCAAAGCCCAGCACGATGGCGGCGATGAAGAGCAGCTTGGCCCACCAACGCGCAGTGCCGGGCCGTCCGGCGTCGAGGCGTAGGCCGGTGTCGCCGGTGCGGCGCCATTGGGCCAGGGTGCGCCAGCCGAAGGCGAGCAGCAGGCCCAGCAGGTAGAGCAGCAGCGCGAGCCAGGCCATAGTCACCCCTTCCGCTCGGTGCAGCAGGCATCGCAACCCGAGCTTTGGGCGGTGGCAGTTTCGGCGGCAGGCAGCGGTGCGCAGTCACCGCAGTGCTCGCCGCGCCAGGCTTCAAAGCCTTCCTTGACCGCGACCCCGGCGATGACAAGCGCGGCGATCGGATCGGCCCACGACCAACCCCAGGCGGCGTTGAGGGCCAGGCCGACGAGGAGTACCGCGGACAGGTAGGTGCACAGCATGGTCTGTGTCGAGTCCGCCATGACCGTGACTGAGCCGAGTTCCCTGCCGGTGCGCCGCTTGGCCCACACGAGCAGCGGCATCACGATCAGCGATGCGACGGCCAGGCCGATACCGACCGGACTGGCATCAGCACCCCCGTCGGCCAGCAGCGACTGAAGGGCATCGACCGTCACCCAGGCGGCCAGCGCGAAGAACGACACGCCGATCAGCCGCAGCGCCAGCCGCTCCCGATCCTCGGGCACACGGGAGCGGAACTGCCAGATCAGCACTGCTGCGCTGGACACCTCGACGAACGAGTCCAGACCGAAGCCGATCAGTGCCGTCGAGGAGGCCGCCGCGCCAGCAGCGATCGCGACCAGGCCCTCCAATAGGTTGTAGCCGGCGGTGGCGTAGGCCAGCCACAGGCTGCGCCGCGACAACACCGCCCGACGCTCCGGGCTCAGCACTGACACGCTCACGCGCTCACCCCCACCGGGGAGCCGGCCGGAGTCCCGTAGACCGGGCACAGCGCAACCGCCTCACCCGTGGCCGCCAGGACCTGTTCCGCCGAACGCAGCAGGTCCAGTAGTTCCGGCCGCGTCAAGGCGTAAAACGACTGGCGACCCTCAACCCGGTAATCGATCAGGCCGCAGTCACGAAGACAGGCCAGGTGCTTCGACACCGTCGACTGTGCTAACCCCAACTCGCCAGTCAGGTCCACCACCCGGGCCTCGCCTAGAGCGAGTCGGTGCAGGATAGCCAGACGGGTCGGATCACCAAGGGACCGAAACAACGCAACGGCAGGAGCCAGCCCCTGAGTACAACCAATCGCCATGAAGCGATGATAGCGCCAAGTCTAGATGAGTCCTAGGGGAAGGGCTGCTATCGCATAAGCGGTCGCAAGGCGTGGCCACCGAGCAGCCATCGAGGCTAGCCGCATGCGACTTGTGAAGATCAACGGGTACAGATCCGGCACAACCGAGACCGGCAAGCCATGGGAAACGTCGAGAGTCACCGAGGAGCACGGCCCAGGTCAGAGCGGCGATGTGCCCGGTTCCGGTCGATCCTCGCTCAGCTTGCGGCTTAGGGGTTCGAGTCCCCTCGGCTCCACCACCAACAAGGCCTGGTCACCAGCTCCCGTCGCGTTGTTCACCTGCCCTCACCACGAATCTGGAGTCGCGGATCGGGAGCCCTTGTTCCAGCGGTCAGTCGGTCCTTCGGTGGCTCATCGCCCTACCCGTGAGCAGGTCCTGGCAAATGGCGCCCGCGGTGGAAAGATGGGTGCGTGATCGGGAAGCTGGAGACGGAACCGGCGCGCAATCGGCCTGACTTGCTCGCTCCCTCGGTGGTCGCGGCGCTCGCCGCGTGGCCCGCGGACGCCCCGGTGGGCGTCGACGACGTCCTTGTCGCGCCGATCGATCCGACCGTGGCGGACACGGCCGCGTTCTGCGAGACGTACGCCGTTGGACTTCACGAATCCGCAAACTGCGTCATCGTCGCGGGCAAGCGGGAGGGTGTCACGCGGTACGCCGCCTGCGTGGTGCTCGCGACCACCCGCGCCGACGTCAATGGGGTGGCCCGCCGTCGCCTCGATGTGCGCAAGGCGAGTTTCGCCCCCATGGACGAGGCGACAGGGCTGACGGGTATGGAGTACGGCGGCATCACGCCGATCGGGTTGCCGGCGGACTGGCCGATCTTCGTGGATGCGCGTGTGGTCGAGACGCCGCACGTGGTGATCGGTTCAGGTGTGCGCCGCAGCAAGATCGTGATCCCGGGGTCCGCGCTCGGCGCGCTGCCGCGGGCCGAGGTCATTGAGGGCTTGGGCAAGCCGGTGAGCTGAGTCCGCGCGCGATGAGACGTGGGCCGGTCCTGAGGGAACCGGCCCCATTTATCGATAAAGATAAATGTCGTTGCACGTGAAACATCCTCGCTGGCCGTGCTGAGGGTCAGCGGCGGGACGCGGTGTGCCGCCGAATCTCGGTCAGCACCTTGAGCAGCGTCTCCGGCGGCTGCGCGCCCGTGACGACGTACTTCCCGGCGAAGACGAAGGTCGGCACGCTGGTCACCCCGATGCGCCGCGCCTCCTCGACCTCCGCGCGCACCTCGTCCACCCCAGCCGAGGAGTCCAGGTACGCCCGCACCTCCTGCTCGTCGAACCCGGTCGTCGCCGCCACCGAGGCGAGCGCGGCCCGGGACCCGACGTCGACACCGTCGACGAAGTGGGCGCGGAACAACGCGTCGACCATCTCGCTGGCGCGTCCCCGCTCGGCGGCGAAGCGCACGAGCCGGTGCGCGTCGAAGGTGTTGGCGTTGAGGGCGCGGTCAAAGCGCAGGGTCAGCCCGGACTCAGCGGCCACGCTCGTGACGTGCGCGAGGAGCTGGCGCACCCGCTCCGGGCCACCGAACTTCTCCGCCAACGCCTCCGCCACCGGGCGCGGCTCGGAGACCGGCCGCGGGTCAAGCTGGAATGGGCGGTAGCGGAGGCTGACCTCGCCGTCGTATGAGTCCAGGGCCTGCTCAAGCCGACGTTTGCCGATGTAGCACCAGGGGCACACGATGTCGGAGTAGATGACGATCTCCACGCTGCCGAGGAACGCCGCGATTACGCGATTTGTTCCCGGACCTGCCGCTTGAGCCGAGCCACGATCGCGTGGCCACCCCGCACCCGGAGCGGGCTGATCGCTTGGGCGAGCCCCATCTGCTCGTAGAGGTCGTCCGGGATAGCGAGGACCTCGGCGGCCGTGGCGTCGGCGAGGCCGTCGGCGAGGATGCCGGCGAAGGCCCGAGTGGTGGGGGACTCAGGCGGGCAGTCGAACCAAATCGTCACCTTCTCGTCGGGCGTCGCCTTCCCCGTCCCGGAGCCCACCTGCGCCCGCAAGAAGAAGGGGGTCTGGCACTCCACCACCCGTTCCATGCCCTCGGGAGACACGCCCGGCGGCAGCGGCGGGACGGCGTCGACGTACTCCAGCAGCATCTCGAGCACCACGTCGCGCGGCGCGCCGGCGAACTCCCGCACGATCTCGGCCAGCTTGGGCGGCATACCGGCAGCCTACCCTCCGCGTCGACCGGGTCACCGGCTGACGGCCACGGGGGTGGGGTTCGGCGCGAGGTCCGGGTCCACCAGGTGATCTCCGAACCGGACGGTGCCGTGGCCGGGGTTCGGGGGCGGTGCGAAACTGATCAGCTGAGGAGTTCCAGGGGGTCAGGCGTGCGCTGGCGCAGTTTCGTGGCGATAGGGGACAGCTTCACCGAAGGGCTCGACGACCCGTACCCGGACGGCACCTATCGCGGCTGGGCTGACCTCGTGGCGACGGCGCTCGCCGCGGTGGCCGGGCCGGATTTCAGCTACGCCAATCTCGCCATCCGCGGGCGGCTCTTCGACGCGATCGTGGCGGAGCAGGTGCCGGCGGCACGCGCCATGCGTCCCGACTTGGTGAGTTTCGCCGCCGGCGGCAACGACGTGCTGCGACCGTCGTTCGACGGTCAGCGACTGGTCGCGCGGTTTGACGCGGTGGTCGGCGAGCTCCGCGCCACCGGGGCGGACGTCCTGCTGTTTCGCTTCGCCAACGTGGTCTCTCGGCTGCCCGCGCAGCGGATCATCGGGCCGCGCGCCGCGCTGCTCAACCGCGCGATCGGTGAGATCGCGGATCGGCACGGGGCGATCCTGGTGGACCTGTACGAGGACGATGCGTTCCAGCATCCCTTGATGTGGAGCGCGGATCGGCTCCACCTCTCAGAGCTCGGGCATCGCCGGGTCGCGGCGCGCGTGTTGACCGCGCTCGGCGTCGCGTGCGATCCGGAGTGGCTGCTGGTTCCCCCGCAGCCGGAGCCGACCCCGTGGCTCGCCGCGCGGACCGCCGACCTGCGCTGGGCCCGGCAGCACCTGGCGCCGTGGATTGTTCGCCGGCTCACCGGTCGGTCCTCTGGTGACACGGTGACCGCGAAACGTCCGGTGCTGGCCCCGCTTGTCGACTGACCTGGCCCGTAGCGGGGATGGTTCGTCCCATCGCGCCCGGCACGCGGGCGTACGGTGGGGCACGACGAGGAGGAATCAACATGCCCGTACCGAGCGATCCCGCGCCGGAGCTGCGGGGGTACGCCGAGCCGGAGCGGCTCGTGACCACGGGGTGGTTGGCCGAGCACCTCGGCGCGGACGGCCTGGTGGTCGTCGAGTGTGACGAGGACGTCCTGCTGTACGACACTGGCCACATCCCCGGCGCCATCAAGATTGACTGGCACACCGAGCTCAACGACCCGGTGACCCGGGACTATCTGGACGCCGAGGGCTTCGCGGAGCTGTGCGCCGCGAAGGGCATCCGCCGTGAGGACACCGTCGTGTTCTACGGCGACAACTTCAACTGGTGGGCGGCGTACGCGCTGTGGGTCTTCTCCCTCTTTGGCCACCCGGATGTGCGGCTCCTCAACGGAGGGCGGCAGAAGTGGGTCGCCGAGGGGCGCGAGTTGACCCGGGAGCGGGTCGAGCGGCCGCGGGTGGAGTACCCGGTGCCGGTGCGCGACGACAGCGCGATCCGCGCCTTCCGTGAGCAGGTGATGGAGCACATCGCCGCCGGCAAGCCGCTGGTGGATGTGCGCTCCCCGGCCGAGTACAAGGGCGAGCTGCTGCACATGCCCGAGTACCCGCAGGAGGGGGCGCTGCGCGGCGGTCACATCCCGGGCGCGGTCAACAAGCCGTGGAAGTCGGCGGCGAACGAGGACGGGACGTTCAAGTCGCCCGAGGAGCTGCGCGCGATCTACGCCGACCAGCTGGGACTCAAGCCCTCAGACGACATCATCGCCTATTGCCGTATCGGTGAGCGCTCCAGCCACACCTGGTTCGTGCTCCGGCACCTGCTCGGCTATCCCCGGGTGCGCAACTACGACGGCTCGTGGACGGAGTGGGGCAACCTGGTGCGGGCGCCGGTGGTCCGGGGTGAGGAGCCCGGCTCCTACACGCCGCCGGCCTAACCCGTTCCGGTGACGACGGTCGTGAAGCAGTGGGGCGACCTCGTGGTCGCCTCACTGGTCATCGTGCCACTGTCTGTGGTCGCGGTCCCGCTGCTCGCGGCGTGGCGGCTCCGGCGGGGGGTGCCGCGGTGGCTGGCGTGGCGGCGCAGCCTCGCCGAGGCGGGGATGGTGGCTGGAACGCTGCCGTGGCTGTGGGTGGTGTTCTCACCTGGTCCGGGCCCGCGCCAGGTGCACGTGATCCCGCTGCGGGATCTCGTCGGTCAGGTGGGCGAGGGCGTGGACTTCGTGACGGTCCAGGTGCTCGGCAACCTGCTGGTCTTCGCCGCGCTCGGGTTCTTCGCCCCCGTGCGGTTCGCCGCGCTGGCGGGGTCGCTTCGGGTCTTCGGGCTGGCCGCGGCGTGTTCCGCGGTGATCGAGATACTCCAATATCATCTCGATCTCAATCGAGTGTCGTCGGTCGACGACGTATGGGTGAACGCCCTTGGCGCGGTGTTGGCCGCCCAGGTCTCCCGCCGGTTCTGGGCGACCCGATCGCGGGCGGTTGAGCGGGTGCGCGCCGGCTCCTCCGGCGAGTCGTCGTCCACAGTGCGCTACCGGTGCGGACGTCGCTCGGGATCTACCGTTGTTGATCGTTTCGGGACGAAATCGCGCGAGGCGGATTAGGCTGGCCGAGTGACGGTGGAGCAACGGGTAAGGAATGGCACGACGCGTCGGCGGTCACGCCGAGACGAAATCCTCGAGATCGCGGTTGGGCTCTTCGCGACGCGGGGTTATCACGGCGTATCGATGGATGATGTGGGGGCCGCGGCGGGGGTGACCGGGCCCGCGCTCTACCACCATTTCGCCGGCAAGGAAGCGATGCTGATCGCGGCGTTGATGCCGGTCAGCGAGAGCCTGCTCAAGGGTGGGCGCGAACGGGTCGCGGCGCACCCTGACGATCCCCGCGCCGCCCTGGAGTCGTTGGTCGACTTCCACGTCGAGTTCGCCCTGGACAATCCCGCGGTGATCGCGCTGCACCTGCACGAGCTCGATCGCCTGCCCGAGGAGCCGCGTCGGCAGATCCGCCGCCTGCAACGGCTCTACGTCGAGGAGTGGGTGACCGTGCTGACCCGGCTGCGCCCGGAGCTGTCCGCCGCGGAGGCCCGCATCCTGGCACACGCCGCCTTCGGCTTGATGAACTCCACACCGTTCCTCGGGGGCGAGGTGGAGCGCGAGCGGCGGGCGGAGCTGCTGCGCGCTGCCGCGCTCGCCGCGCTGCTGGGGTAGTCCGCGGGAGGGAGACATGTTCGAATCGCTCCTCGTCGCGAACCGGGGGGAGATTGCCCGCCGGATCATCCGTACTGCCCGCCGGCTCGGTATCCGCACGATCGCCGTGCACTCCGAGGCGGACGCGGAGCTGCCGTTCGTCGCTGAGGCGGACGAGGCGGTCTGTGTCGGGCCGGCCAACCCTGCGCAGAGTTACCGCAACGTCGACGCGATCCTCGCCGCGGCGAAGAACACCGGCGCGCAGGCGCTGCACCCGGGCTACGGCTTCCTGTCGGAGAACGCCGAGTTCGCCCGCGCGGTCATCGCCGCCGGTCTGACGTGGGTCGGCCCGGACCCGGAGGCGATCGAGGCGATGGGCGACAAGCTCAACGCCCGGAACGTGATGGCCGCCGCCGGGGTGCCGGTGGCGCCGGGGACGACGGAGCCGGTGACGGACGTGGCCGCCGCGCTCGCCGCGGCGGCCGAGATCGGCTACCCCGTCATGGTCAAGGCCGCGGCGGGTGGCGGCGGGATGGGCATGGCGGTCGCCGCGGACGAGGCGGCGCTGCGGGCGGCGTACGAGCAGGTGACGTCCTTCGCCGCGCGGATGTTCGGCAGCTCCACGGTGGTGATCGAGCGCTATTTCCCCCGCGTCCGCCACGTCGAGGTGCAGATTCTGGGCTTGGCGGATGGGCGTGTGGTGGCGCTCGGCGAGCGAGAGTGCTCGGTGCAGCGGCGCAACCAGAAGCTGGTGGAGGAGTCGCCGTCGCCGGCGGTGACCCCGGAGCTGCGGGAGCGGTTGCTGGCCGCGGCGGTGCGGGCCGGAGAGGCGGTCGGCTACCGCAACGCGGGTACGGTCGAGTGCCTCCTCGATCCGACGACGGGGGAGTTCTTCTTCCTCGAGATGAACACGCGGCTCCAGGTCGAGCACCCGGTCACGGAGATGGTGTACGGCATCGACCTCGTCGAGGAGCAGTTGCGGGTGGCGGCCGGGTTGGCGCCGAGCGTCGACCTCACCCAGCTCACGCCGCGCGGGCACGCGATCGAGTTGCGCGTTAACGCGGAGGATCCCAAGCGGTTCCTGCCGGGGCCGGGTGCAATCACCACATGGGTGGAGCCGACCGGTGAGGGGATTCGCGTCGACTCCGGGTACGCCGCCGGGACGACGGTGACTCCGTTCTACGACTCCCTGCTGGCCAAGGTGATCGTCTACGGCGCGGATCGGGCGGAGGCGTTGGCGCGGGCGCGGACCGCGGTGGCGAATTTCCAGGTCGCGGGCCCCAAGTGCAATCTGCCGTTCTTCGCGGAGTTGCTGGACAATACGGAATTCACCACCGGCGACTACGACACCGGGATCGTCAGTCGGATGCGCTGAGCGCGGCCGCGGCGGTGACCGCGGGTGGACGCTGGGGAGGGGGTGGGGGATGGTCGCGATGCCGAGCGCGGTGTCCCTCCGTGAGGTGGGACCCCGGGACGGGCTGCAGAACGAGAAGCCGGTGCCGACGGAGGCGAAGGTACGGCTCTTGGACGCCTTGTCGGCCACGGGGGTGCGCCGCATCGAGGCGGTGTCGTTCGTGCATCCGCGCGCGATCCCGCAGATGGCGGACGCCGGGGAGGTGTGGCGGCGGGCCCGTAAGGCCCCGGGGGTGCGCTACTCGGCGCTGGTGCCGAATAGGCGCGGGGCGGAGCGGGCGTTGGCCGCGGGGTTTCGAGACATCGAGGTGGTGGTGTCCGCCAGCGACACGCACAACCGCCGGAACGTCAACCGGTCGACGGCGGAGTCGCTCGATGACATCGCCGCCATCATCTCCGTCCTGCACGCGGCGGGGGCGAGCGTCGAGGTCATCATCGCGACGAGTTTCGGCTGCCCGTATGAGGGGGACGTTGACCCCAAGCGGGTTGCGTCAATTGTGGATCGAGTGGTGGCGGACGGCGCGGACCGCGTCGCCTTCGGCGACACCACGGGAATGGCGACGCCGCGGCGCGTCCGCGACGTGGTGACCGTGGTGCGCGACCGCCACCCGGACATTCCGCTGCTGCTGCACTTCCACAACACGCGGGGTACGGCGCTGGCGAACATCCTCACCGCGTTGGAGCTGGGCGTCACCGAGTTCGACGCGAGCGTCGGCGGGTTGGGGGGGTGCCCCTACGCGCCGGGGGCGAGCGGCAACGTGGCCACCGAGGAGGTGGTGCACATGCTGCACGACATGGGGATCGACACCGGAATCGACTTGGCCGCGCTGCTTGAGGCGGCGGCGCTGGCGCAGGAGATCGTGGGGCGGGAGCTGCCCTCGGGCGTGTTGCGCGCCGGCCCGAGGGTGCCGCTGACGCGCTGAGTGAGCCACCCCGAGGGTCCCGCTGGCGCGCTGAGCGGGCCGGCCGAGTGCTGCCTCGGTGCCACGCCCTGGTCGTGGACGGTCGTGCTGGGCGGTCGACAGATCGACGCGTGTGGGTTAACCTAACGATCGTTAAGCACAGTCGGGCGGGCGGAGCTCCGCCGAGCCGCGTGAGGAGAAGGAGCCGGCGTGACGCTCGACGCAGAGGAATTGGCGCGACTGCGCGCCCGTATCCAGGCCGGCGGCGCGGAGAAGTACCACGCGGCGAACGCGGCGAAGGGCAAGCTCTTCGCCCGGGACCGGATCGCCCACCTCGTCGATCCCGAATCGTTCGTCGAGGACGGCCTCTTCGCCAACGCGCTCGCCGATGGCCTGCCCGCCGACGGCGTCATCACGGGCATCGCCACCATCGGTGGGCGCCCGGTCTGCGTCATGGCGAACGACTCGACGGTCAAAGCGGGATCGTGGGGCGCGCGGACCGTCGAGAAGATCATCCGGATCATCGAACGCGCCTACACCACCGGATGTCCGATGGTCTATCTCGTGGACTCCGCCGGAGCGCGGATCACCGACCAGGTCGCGCTCTTCCCCGGCCGCCGGGGCGCCGGCCGCATCTTCTGGAACCAGGTTCGGGCCTCGGGTGCCATCCCGCAGGTCTGCGCGCTGTTCGGCCCGTCAGCCGCGGGCGGCGCGTACATCCCGGCCTTCTGCGACGTGGTCGCGATGGTCGAGGGAACGGCCAGCATGTACCTCGGCTCAGACCGCATGGTGGAGATGGTCACGGGGGAGAAGACCACGCTGGAGGAGATGGGCGGCGCCCGCATGCACTGCACGATCTCGGGCGTCGGGCACTTCCTCTGCGCGACCGAGGCCGAGGCGCTGGAGGTGGTGCGGCGCTACCTGTCGTACCTGCCGGACAACTGGACGCAGGAGCCACCGGTCGCCTCCCCGGTCCCACCTCCATCCACTGTCGACATTGAATCGATCGTCCCCGCCAACGAGCGGCAGCCGTTCGACATCCGCCGCCTCATCACCGGGCTGCTCGACGAGGGGTCGTTCCTCGAGATTCACGCGCTCTGGGCGCGAGAGGTCGTCGTGGGATTCGGGCGGCTGAACGGCTTCGTCGTCGGGGTCGTCGCCAACAACTCGATGGTCAAAGGCGGCGTGCTCTTCGTCGATTCCGCGGACAAGGCGGCCCGCTTCATCCAGCTGTGCGACGCCTTCAACGTGCCCCTGCTGTTCCTCGCCGACGTCCCCGGTTTCATGGTGGGCACCGCGGTGGAGCGGCAGGGCATCATCCGGCACGGCGCCAAGCTGATCACCGCGGTCTCGGAGGCCACCGTTCCCAAGATCTGTGTGGTGGTGCGCAAGGCGTACGGCGCGGGGCTGTACGCGATGGGTGGGCCGGGGTTCGACCCGGACGCGACGATCGCCCTGCCGACCGCGCGTATCGCGGTCATGGGAGCCGAGGCGGCGGTCAACGCGGTGTACGCCAAAACGATCGCGGCGATCGCGGATCCACGCGAGCGGGCGGAGTTCGTCGCCGCCCGGCGGGCCGAGTACGAGCGGGACATCGACATCGTGCGCCTCGCCAGTGAGCTCGTCGTCGACGCGATCGTCCAGCCGCGTGACCTCCGCGACGAGCTCATCCGCCGGTTCGCCGCCGCGCGCGGCAAGGATCGCCATTTCTCGCGGCGTCGCCACGGCGTCACCCCGGTCTAGTGGCCACAGTGGATGGATGCGCGCGGACGAGGAGGAGCGATGGACTTCACGCTCACCGAGGAGCAGCGGGCGCTCCGCGAGACCGTCCGGA
>k87-1375060_pt1 | contig 11662 bp, 12 predicted proteins | sample MGYA00084031_6733416 | MGnify analysis MGYA00084031
AGTGCGCCGGCGGTGTCGGAATGTCCGATTTGTCCGCTCGAACGCTCATCTCACGTTTGGCAAAAAATGCCGGGAATTGATCCCTGGTTTCTTTTCCGCATTTCGGTATGTTACAATAGGCTTTGTTGGACAGGGGTTTGGAACGGTTTTGGGGGTGGGTGCACGTGTGGAGAAATCGGACGAGGAGGAACATCCGACACCGCTTTTTTCGTGTCATCATGGCGTTGTGCGTGTTGAGTCTGTTGGCGGGCGGCTACGTCAGCACGGTACACGCCCAGGAAGCTCCGCAACTGGACGTCAAATCGGCCATTTTGGTGGAAGCCGAAACGGGGAAAGTGCTGTATGCATACAACGCCCAGCAGCCGTTGCCGCCGGCCAGCATGACGAAAATGATGACCGAGTATTTGGTGCTGGAGGCCATTGAGAAGGGCACCATCACGTGGGACCAAAAAGTGCGGGTATCGGAAGCGGCGGCCAGTTTGGAAGGATCGCAAGTGTGGCTGTATCCCGGTGAAGAACGGACCGTGAGGGAACTGTTTACAGCCATGGCCGTCTATTCGGCCAATGATGCCACCGTTGCTTTGGCCGAATTGTTGGCGGGCAATGAAACGGCCTTTGTGCAGATGATGAACGAAAAGGCCCGCGAAATGGGGATGAAAAACACCCACTTCGTGACCAGCAGCGGTTATCCGGCAGAAGACATGGATCCGGCATTCCGGCCGCAAATTGACGGAGAACATGTCATGTCGGCGGAAGATGCGGCCATATTGGGACGGGAACTCATTTTGAAACAGCCGGGCATTTTCGAATTTACGACCATTCCGGAAGCGGTGTTCCGGGAAGGGGAAGGCAAGGGCGAAGTTCGGATGCACAACTGGAACTGGCTGATCAAGCCGTTGGTTTTCGCCTATGAAGGGGCCGACGGTTTGAAAACCGGAAACACGGAAGCCGCCGGTTATTGCATCACGGCCACTGCCAAACGGGGCGATATGCGCTTGATCGCGGTGATCATGGGCGCCAAGACCATCGAGGATCGGTTTCGGGAAGTCCGGAAACTGTTGGACTGGGGCTTCAACAATTTTACGGTGCAAACGCTGGTGAAGGGCAAAGAACCGGTGGAAGGGTTTGAACAAGCGCCGGTGGTGGACGGGAAAAAACGGTACGTCCCCGTCGTGCCGCAGCAAAACTTGACGGTCGTGGTGCCGAAAGGTCAGGGCGGCGATTATCAACCGAAAGTCGTGTGGAATGAGGAAGCCTTGAAGGCACCCATCGAGCAGCAGCAAGTGGTCGGTTGGTTGAAGATGGTGCCGGCGGAGGGCGATCCGGACACGTTTTTAGCCAATATCCCGGAAGAACAGCAAAACGCAGTGGCGTTGGTGGCCCAGGAGAACGTGGAAAAGGCCGGTTTTGTACGCTTGTTTTTCCGCTCCATTAAAGACCTCATCGTCAGTGTGTTCCAAAGCGTGGTCGGCCGATGAAGGGATCGGCGTTGGGCAAGACTCTCGTCCTCATTTGTCAGGATGAGAGTTTTTTGCATCCATACCGCAAACGGAGACGGCAAACAAGGGGGGATTGGCATGTTGGACAGCAAACTGCTGCGGGATCATTTGGACGAAGTGCGGGAAAAACTCCGGCATCGCAATGAAGACATCAGCGGATTGGACCGGTTTAAGGACCTGGATGTGCGCCGCCGCCAACTGTTACAGGAAAGTGAGGCCCTGAAAAACCGCCGCAACACGGTCAGCCAAGAAGTGGCGAGAAGAAAGCGGCAAGGAGAGGCGGCCGACGATTTGATCGAGGAAATGCGGCAAGTCGGCGAGCAGATCAAACGTTTAGACGAAGAGTTGCGGGTCGTGCAAGGGGAACTGGACGACATCTTGCTCACGTTGCCCAACATTCCCCATGAGAGCGTGCCGGTGGGCGAGTCGGAAGAAGACAACGTGCCGGTGCGGTATTGGGGGGAAAAGCCGAACTTTTCGTTTACGCCGAAACCCCATTGGGAATTGGGAACGGATTTGGGACTGTTCGACTTTGAACGGGCGGCGAAAGTGACCGGATCCCGCTATGTGTTTTACCGGGGATTGGGAGCGCGCCTGGAGCGGGCGCTGATCAACTTCATGTTGGATTTACATACGACGGAACACGGCTATGAAGAGATGTTCCCGCCGTTCATCGTCAACCGCCACAGCCTGTTAGGGACGGGCCAGTTGCCCAAATTCGAAGAAGACGTATTCCGGATTGCCGAACACGACGACTATTTGATTCCGACGGCGGAAGTGCCGGTAACGAACTTTTTCCGGGACGAAATTTTGTCGGCCGACCAACTGCCCATGAAATTTGCCGCCTACAGCGCCTGTTTCCGTTCGGAAGCCGGCGCCGCCGGAAGAGATACCCGGGGGCTCATTCGCATGCACCAGTTCAACAAAGTGGAACTGGTGAAGTTTGTGGAGCCCCAGCACTCGTACGACGAACTGGAACGGCTCGTCAACGACGCCGAACAAGTGTTGCAGCGGCTGGGATTGCCTTACCGGGTCGTGTTGATGTGTACCGGCGATCTCGGCTTTACGGCGGCGAAAAAGTACGATTTGGAAGTCTGGCTGCCGGCCAGCGGCCAATACCGGGAAATTTCTTCTTGCAGCAATTTTGAAGCGTTCCAGGCCCGGCGGGCCAACATCCGGTACCGCCCGCATCCGAAAGCCAAGCCGGAATTTGTCCATACGCTGAACGGCTCGGGGCTGGCCATCGGGCGGACGGTGGCGGCCATTTTGGAAAATTACCAGCAGGAAGACGGCAGCGTCGTCATTCCCGAAGCGTTGCGCCCGTACATGAACGGCGTCGAGGTTATCCGTCCGCAGTAACGGGAAGCAGCAAGAGCCGGCGCCGATACCTCGTTTTCGCGCGACCATTGATCCGGTTTTCCTGGCGCCCCGGTTTCTTAGACCCGGTTTCCCGGCGGAAACCGGGATTTTTTATCTCTTTTTCCAGCGTTCGAACGGTTCGAGGTAGCCGTCCACCATCAGTGTGTAAACGGGGATGCTCCGCGCTTCCGGAACTTTTTTCAAATCGGCAAAAAAGGCAGCCAACTTGTCGGGATAACCGATTTTCACCGCTTCCGCTTTCGGACAGGCGACGTAAATGGCTCGGATGTTGGCCCAGTACGCCGCGGCCAAGCACATGGGACACGGTTCGCCGCTGGCGTATAAAATGGCGCCGTCGAGGGTGCTGGTGGCTAAATGGCGGCACGCTTGGCGGATGGCTTGGATTTCGGCGTGGGCCGTCGGGTCGTGGAGTTGGGCCGATTCATTGACGCCTTGTCCGATCATTTCCCCTTCTCGGACGACGACGGCGCCAAAGGGGCCGCCATGCCCGCGGGTCACGTTGTCGATGGCCAATTGGACGGCCTGTTGAAGCCAATGGCGGTGATCCATGGTTTCCCCTCCGTTTTGGATGCTGCCAGTTATTTTACCGAATGGGATTGAAAACGTAAATTTTCTATTGACCGCCAGAAGATTTTTGAATACTATACTGGTATGCCACACACCACATACCACATACCAGGAGAGTTTCCAATGCCGTTTTCCAAAATTAAACAGACCAAATCATTGAAACAAATCGCCTTTGAAATGATCAAAGACGCCATTATCAACCACGAGATTTTGCCGGGAGAGCCTTTGTACGAACGGTATTTGAGCGAGAAGCTGGAAATCAGCCGGACGCCGATTCGGGAAGCGCTTCAACTGTTGGAACAGGAAGGCTGGGTGACGTCCGTTCCCCGGAAAGGGACGTTTGTGTCCAACATTTCCGTGGAAGACGTGGAAGAGATCATTCAGCTCCGCCGGGCATTGGAAATACTGGCCATCGAGTTGCTCATCCCGAAAATCACCGAGGAGCAATTGGCGACTTTGGCCCGCATTTTGGAGATGCAGGCTAAGACCCAAGATGACAAAAAGATGTTCATCGCCATCGACAAAGATTTCCACTTCCATTTGGCGACGTTCAGCGGCAACCGCCGAATCGCCCAGCTCATCGAAACGTATGGCGATCAGATGCGCTGGTTTGGGTACCGGGCCGTGACCCAATCCGGACGGGTGGAAGAGACGCTGAAAGAACATGAGGCCATTTACGAAGGGCTCAAAGCGCGGGATTTGGAGCGGGCGAAGCAAGCGGTGCTCGATCACATGGAGAAGACCCGGCTGGCCATCTTGTCCAACATCCAGCCGAAATAAGGGTTGGATAGGAGGTTTTTTGCTTGCGAAAATTTGACATCACGGTGGAGGACGCGAAGAGAGGCAAGCAGAGGACAGACATCGTCGTTCGGGACGTGTTGATTGTCGGGTATGGCGGTCGGGATGTGGAAAAGACGAAAGAACATATCCGGGAGTTGGAAGCCATCGGAGTGGCGCCGCCGCCGACCATTCCGACGGTGTATCAGGTGGACGTGGCCAATGTGACCACCGGTTCCGCGATTGTCGTCACCGGGAAAGAAACGTCGGGGGAAGCCGAGTACGTGTTGTATCACAACGGAGACGAATGGTTGGTCGGCGTCGGGAGCGATCACACCGACCGGGCGTTGGAGCGGGAGAGCATTTTACGTTCGAAAGAAGTATGTCCCAAACCGTTGGCCCAGCAGTTTTGGCGCCTCGAGGATGTCCGGTCACACTGGGACCAGCTGGTGTTGCGCTCCTGGGTCATCGATGATCGAGGACGTCGAAAATATCAAGAACACGATTTGACGGCATTGCTTCCGGTGGATGTGTTGTTGGACAAATTGCAGCTGTTTGGCTATGTCGTACAACCCCACGTGCTCATTTTTTCCGGCACCGTTCCGACGTTGGAAGGATTTGTGTACGGACATCGGTTTGCGTACGAGTTGTACGATCCCGTTCTTCAACGTTCCATCAGGGGCGAGTACGAGATTGAGGTGAAAGGGGGAACGGCCCAATGAAAGTGGCGTTGATTCAAATGGACGTGGCAGCGGGGCAGCCGGAGCGGAATTTTGCCCATGCGGCCGAGCTGATAGAACAAGCGGCGGCAGAAAAGCCCGATGTCATCGTGTTGCCGGAAATGTGGAACACCGGTTATGACTGGTCGCAGGCGGACCACATCGCCGATGTAGACGGCCGACAGACCCGCCAGTTGTTGTCGACCATGGCGCGAAGACACGATGTTCACATCATCGGCGGCAGCGTCATGTATCGGGACTCCCAAACCGGCCAGACGTTTAACACCATGTTGGTGATGGACCGGTCCGGGCAAGAGGTGGCCCGATACGACAAAATCCACCTGTTTCGTCTGATGGACGAGCACCGCTATTTGTCGGCCGGCAATTCGTTTCAGACGGTCGACATCAACGGCGTCACCGTCGGGGTCATGATCTGCTACGATTTGCGTTTTCCGCAGTTGTCCCGAAAGTTGGCCCATATGGGCGCCCACGTGTTGGTCAACGTGGCCCAATGGCCGACGCCGCGGGTGAACCATTGGCAGACGTTGCTCCGGGCCCGGGCCATTGAAAACCAAGTGTTCATGATCGGCGTCAACCGCGTCGGCGAAAGTTTGGGCACGCCGTTTCCCGGCAGTTCCATGGTCATTGATCCGTTCGGTGAGGTGTTGTTGACCGGCGACGGTCAAGAACACATCTATACGGTGGATTTGGATTTGGAACGGGTCGAACAAATGCGGAAGACGATCCCAGTTTTTCAAGACGAACGGTTGGATTTATATGGACAATAAATCTATAATAGGTAGATAGTGGGAAAAGATAGAAATATAAGGAGGGGTTGACATGTTCAAACGAAAATTTTTCTTGGCCGCGGTAATGATGTTGTCGCTGTCGCTCGTGTTGGCCGGATGCGGAGGAGGAGGGCAGAACGCGAATACGGCGAATGAAAACGCCGGGAACGACGAATCCGCTGCAAGCCAAGAACCGATCACGATCCGCTTGGCCCATACGGGGTCTGAAAGCCATCAATACCATATCGGTGCCACGCTGTTCAAAGAAAAATTGGAAAGCTTGAGCAACAACACCATGCAAGTGGAGATTTTCCACAACGCCACGTTAGGTAGCGAAAAAGACGCCATTGAAGGTGTCATGAATGGCACCATCGACATGACAGTGTTGGCGGCCGACAGCTCTTTGTCCAACGTCGTGCCGGAAATGAACGTTTTCGGCATTCCTTTCCTGTTTGAAGACAAGGAACACGTCTACGCCGTATTGGACGGTGAAATTGGACAAAGCCTGCTGCAAAAAGTCGACGAAAAAGGCATGAAAGGACTGGGTTATTGGGAAATTGGTTTCCGCAACATGACCACGGCCAACAAACCGATTGAAAAACCGGAAGATGTGGCCGGCTTGAAAATGCGGGTCCAACCGGCACCGGTTTGGGAAGCGTTCATGAAAGCGTTGGGCGCCAACCCGACGACGGTGAACTTTAACGAACTGTACAGTGCGTTGGAGCAAGGGGTTGTGGACGGACAAGAAAACCCGGTGGCGACGATTCTTTCCATGAAATTTTATGAAGTGCAAAAGCAGCTGGCTTTGACGCAACACACGTATTCGCCGGCAGCGGTGTTGATGAGCAATAAATTGTATGACAGCCTGACCGACGAACAAAAACAATGGGTAGCGGAAGCCGTTCAATATGCGACGGTGGAACAGCGGAAAGTCTTGGCGGAACAAGAAGCCAAAGGATTGGATGAGTTGCGCAGCTACGGTGTGAATATCACCGAACCCGATCGGGCGGCTTTTGCAGAAAAGACGAAAAACGTGGCCGATGCCGTGGCCGACAAAGTGCCAGCTTCACTGATCGAACAAATCAAAGCCGCGGCCAACTGAAGCTGGTCCATTTGGAAGGCTGCCTCAGCGCAGCCTTCTTTTCTTCCCATATTCGCCTGGCATCTTATCCGGCTTCTTTTCGAGACTGATTGGAAGGTGGTGCAACGGTGTTCAAGAAGGCGGCCCGATGGTGGTTGGAAATCTTGACAGGCGCCTGTTTGCTGATGATGGTTGTCATGGTTTTCTTGCAGGTGGTGTTCCGGTTTGTCATCAAAATTCCAGCACCTTGGACGGAAGAACTGGCTCGATTGGCGTTTGTCTACATGGCCTTCTTTGGCATTGTGTTGGGTGCTAAATACAACATGCACTTGAGCGTGGACATTTTGGAGAAAGTTCCAAAGAAATGGAAAGCCGTGATTTTGACGGCCAGTTACGTGGCCAGTATCGCCTTTATGGGCGTGTTTACGTGGTACGGCTGGGTCCATGCCCTCAATTCCCAGGTGCAGCGGACACCGACGTTAGAAATTTCGTACTTATACATTTATCTGATCCTGCCGTTTACCGGGATTTTGACCATCTTTTACTTGCTGAAAAGTTTAATCGCGGTATGGCGGCATAAGGATGTGGAAGACCGATGATTTGGATCATTGTGTTGTTGTTCGTGCTGTTTTTTCTCCGCGTGCCCATCGCCTTTGCGCTGGGGATTTCCTCGTTGGTCGGGCTATTGATGAGCGGGACCGACATGATTCTCGTGGCGCAAAAAATTTTCTCCGGCATCGATTCGTTTACGCTGCTGGCCATTCCGTTGTTTGTCCTGGCCGGTGAGCTGATGAGCGTTGGCGGACTTTCCAAGCGGCTGGTGGATTTTGCGGCGCTGTTGGTCGGGCACCTGCCGGCGGGATTGGCCATGGTGGCGGTGTTGGCGTGTACATTCTTCGCCTCGATTTCTGGGACTGCTATCGCCGATGCGGCGGCCATCGGCGGCATGTTGATTCCGGCTATGATCGCCCAGGGGTACGACCGGCGGTTCGCTTCTTCGCTGGTGGCATCTGCTGCAACCATCGGTCCGGTCATTCCGCCGTCCATTCCCCTCATTTTGTACGGAGTCATTGCCAGCGTGTCCATCGGCGATTTGTTCATCGCAGGCATCGTGCCCGGCATTTTGATGGCCCTCGGCTTGATGTTGTACACGTACTATTATGGCGTGAGACATCACATCAAGGGCCGGGAGAAAATGGCCTCTTTGAAAGAAATCGTATTGGGGCTTAAAGATGCGTTGCTGGCCTTGATGTTGCCCGTCATCATCATCGGGGGCTTTCGCTTTGGGATTTTCACGGCGACGGAAGCCGGGGTCGTGGCCGTCGTGTACGCTTTGCTGGTTGGGTTTTTGTACCGGGAGTTGGACGTGAAAAAAGTTGCAAAAAGTTTGCTGGAATCGGCGGTCAGCTCGGCGACCATTCTGTTTGTCATCGGTAACGCCACGTTGTTTACATGGCTGTTGGCTTATCACAACATCCCGCAAAAGATCAGCGCCTACGTATCGGCCATATCGACGGAACCTTGGGTCATCTTGTTGCTCATCAACATCATTTTGTTGATTGCCGGGACGTTTATCGACACCATCAGTGCTTTGACCATCTTCACGCCGCTGTTTTTGCCGGTCATTTTGGCCGCGGGTATCGATCCGGTGCATTTCGGGATTATCATGATAGTGAACTTGACCATCGGCATGATTACGCCGCCTTTGGGCGTCGCTCTGTTTGTGACGTCGTCCATTGCGAAGATCAACTTGGCGGAAATGATTCGGCCGCTGGTGCCCATGCTTTTGGTGCTGCTGTTGGTCTTGTTGCTCGTCACCTACATTCCCGAATTGAGCTTGTTCCTGCCGCGTTTGTTGGGCTAGGCAGGTGCAGCACGCATGCGCAGGCTGACGGTCTCGATCGTTTCCCACGCCATCTTGGCGGCGGTCATCGGCTTGATGCCGGTATTGCTCATCGTCGATGCGGCGTTGAACAAAGGATGGCCGGTGTCGCACACCATCGCTTGGGTGTTTGGCTGTTATGTCATGGCCGGTCTCATCGGGATGGGCATGTCTTGGAAGACGAAACTGCCCATCTGCGGATCTCATTCGGTGCCGGTGGCCGTCCTCTTGGGAACGGCGTTGGGCCCCTTTAGTCTGGAGGAAGCGACAGGAAGTTATTTGCTGGCCGGGTTGTGTATGCTGGCCTTGGGATTATCAGGACAGTTTGACAAAGTCGTCCGTTACATTCCGATTGAGATTGTCATGGCCATGTTTGCCGGCACGATGATACGCTATGTGTTGGGCATCATTACCATTATCCAAGAACATGTTTGGTTGGGTGTGGCGGCGCTGGCGGGTTACTTGTTGTTTTTCCGGTTTTTTCCTTCTGTGCCGGCGCCGTTGGGCGCGTTTTTGCTGGGAGGAATCGTGGCCTTTTACCTCGGAGAAATGGACGCGCCGGCGTGGGGAACGTGGCAACTGCCGGCACCGGTCATGCCGGAGTTTTCCTGGCAAGGGTTCGTGTCGTTGAGCATTCCCATTGTGTTGTTGGTGTTGGGTACGGAAGGCATCCAAGGGTTCAGCGGCCTGCGGTTGGGCGGGTTTCGGCCGCCGGTGAACCAAATGGTGGCGGTGTCGGGAATCGGCACCATGTTGGCGGCGCTGTTTGGCGGTCATAGTGCCAATACGGCCGGCATCATGACGACGGTGTGTGCCGGTCCCGAAACCGGCCCGGCACAGGAGCGGTACAAGGCGGCGTTTTTGGCCGGTGTGATCATGCTCGCTTTCGGTCTTTTGGCCAGTGTGCTCATTCCGTGGATTGTCAGCTTGCCCCGGTATGTCATTCACTTGTTCAACGGTTTTGCCCTCATTCCGGTCCTTATCGGGGCGTTGAAAATATCATTTCAACAATCTCAGTACGTGCTCTCACCGTTTGTCACCTTCGTCTTTTCCATGTCCGGCATGTCTTTTTTCGGCATGCACGCGTCTTTTTGGGCGTTGATTTTGGGGGTTTCGCTGCTCTGGTTGTTGGAAAGAAAACGTGGTGAACGGGCGGAAAGGAGTTGAGGGGTGGATGCGCGGTACGCCGCAGGAGATTCGCACGTTGATCCGCCATGGCCAATGGCGTTCGCCCACCAGCGGTCTGGCGCCGGGGTATGCGCAGGCGAATTTGGTCGTGCTTCCCAAAACATACGCCTATGACTTTTTGCTCTTTTGCCAACGCAACCCAAAGCCGTGTCCCCTCTTGGAAGTGACGGATCCCGGGGATCCGGAACCGAAACGGACGGCGCCCGGGGCCGATTTGCGCACGGATGTGCCCAAGTACCGGATCTACCGGAACGGGAAATTCGTAGAAGAGGTATACGACATTCGTTCCGTGTGGCGGGACGACTTGGTGTCTTTTCTCATCGGGTGCAGTTTTACGTTTGAAAAGGCGCTGTTGGACAACGACATTCCGGTCCGGCACATTGAAAATGGGTGCAACGTGCCTATGTACAAGACCAACATTCCGTGTGAGCCGGCCGGCGTGTTTCACGGCAACATGGTGGTCAGCATGCGCCCCATGACGCCGCAGCAAGCCATCCGGGCGGTTCAAGTGACGTCCCGGTTTCCTGCCGTACACGGGGCACCGGTGCACATCGGGGATCCGGAGCAGATCGGCATCCGGGATTTGTCGCAGCCCGATTTTGGCGATCCGGTGCCGGTGAACGAAGGGGAGATCCCGGTCTTTTGGGCGTGCGGCGTGACCCCGCAGCTGGTGGCCATGACGAGCCGCCCCGAACTGATGATCACCCATGCGCCGGGCCACATGTTCATCACCGATGTCAAAGAGGCGTCCTATTCGGTTTAGGTTTCTTCCCTTGATTCGGGAAAATCGGTGCGTTATACTGGGGGGTGGAGAGGTGGCCGAGTGGTTTAAGGCAGCGGTCTTGAAAACCGCCGAGGGTGCACGCCCTCCGTGGGTTCGAATCCCACTCTCTCCGCCATCTTGCTTACGATTCAACGGGACGGTTTGCCCGCTGTTCACCATGAGGGGACAACGACCTTCAAAAAACAGAAGGTCGTTTTTTTATGTTTTATATCCATTTTCGATAACCGGACTTCGATGACCCTTCGCATAGATGGTGGTCCTTGCCGTTGTCCTTGCCAACGGACAAGACGGGTGCCGCTTCAAAAGGAGCGGCCTTTTTTGTTGGGCTTTTATGTTCATGGATGTTTATAAAATTTTGGCCAACTGTGTGCACAGCTGTTCCAAGTAATATTCATCTGTCTCATCAAACCGCCGGTAAAGCGGACTGTCGATATCGAGCACTCCGAGCAGTTGCCCGTTTTTCAGGATCGGTACGACGATTTCCGAATTGGATGCCGCATCGCAGGCAATGTGTCCGGGAAATTGATGGACGTCGTCCACCCGGATCGTTTTCTTTTGTACGGCAGCGGTGCCGCAGACGCCTTTGCCCAAAGGGATGCGGACGCAGGCCGGCAACCCTTGAAAGGGACCCAGGACGAGTTCTTCTCCTTCCAGCAAGTAAAAGCCCACCCAATTGATGTCTTGCAGCGCGTGGTTGAGGAGGGCGGCGGTATTGGCCAAATTGGCGATGGCGTTGCTTTCTCCGGCAGTTAGAGAGGTGAACTGTTTGAGCAACCATATGTACGCTTCTTCTTTGGCACCGGAATGATGGAACGGATGGAACATGGGAATCCCCCTTTTCAATGACCGCAGATGATTTCTCCGTATGTTTTGCCGTTGCTTTGTCACGGTTTTCATCCATCTTATCTTCCCTTCCCCGAGAAAGCAATGACAAAATAGGCGTTTGCCCGAGGAACAATCGCCTTCCCGAACCCATATGCTAGCCTAGAAATACGAT
>k87-1836419_pt1 | contig 11662 bp, 10 predicted proteins | sample MGYA00084031_6733416 | MGnify analysis MGYA00084031
GAACCCGAAGGAACGGAGTTACAGTCCGTCGCGTTTAGCCAGACTTCGCTACACTCCCATATCTCAAACAACTATATTATAATACCAAATTTTTGAGACCTTGGCAACCCTTTTAATGGGCTTTTTTCCAATTTTTTTTGAAAGAATCACGTAATAAACCAAAGACTGTCCAAAGTGACACAATAATAATTAATTTTTTGAGTAAATCTGTATCTAGACTAGTAAAGAATTTAGCTGCAACCAAGACACCAAGAACGCCACCAATTGCCACACCAGCAAAGCCGCGCCAAGATATACGATCCATTTTAATGACATTCCAAGCAGTGGTTGGCATAATTAAAGCAGCATCTAACATCATGACTGGAAAAGCAATCGCCGGATTAACACCCATCAACGAGAAAAAAATCAATTCTGGTGCATAGTTACCTAGCCCCATAGTCATCAAAACACCAATGCCTAAATTAAACACAATGCCTAAGATCAACCACCACCCATGAAGCCCGTGAACGCTCATGGCATTGCTTGAACCTGGTGTCGTAATCATACGAATAATCATAATCACAACGGCTATAAATAGTGCCCCTGCCATCACCCGCTGCACAGTCGGTGCATGCCAATTTTTTGTCACGTGCGTTCCAACGTAAGCGCCTATAACAGCAGCTGTTGTCATTGGAATTAACGTGGTTAATTCCACCTTGACCGCAGTAATAAAGAATAAAGCTTCTACCATCACGGGAAAGGCATGCATCGCATTTAGTGTGCCCGGTAATTGCCGATCATCTTGGACAAAATGCGTCGCACGAAATGCGGCTGTTGTGGTGGCAAATGAGCCAATCCCTAGCGTGTCACCAAAGTCAGTGAAAAAACCAATAAGCATTCCTAAACCGAAACGTTCAAATATTGGTTTTTTACGCATAAGATACGTACGGGCAACGATAACAACCATTAATATCATTACTACGACTAACAAAATCTGAATAAATAAAACAACTGCTTTTTCATGCATAAGACGTGATTACTCCCAGAAAATCAATACACACTATTGTATCAGAATTTGGCACCTAACGTCGTATTTTTGTATGTCAAAATCAAACGCCTCACAGCGTATTTGTTGTGAGGCGTTTATTATCATTACCAAATTTGCACACGCAATGATGGGTCTAACCACATCTTATCTGTAGCTATTACGCCAAACGTGTTAAAGAACTCATCAAAATTCTTAACTTGGACATTAACTCTTAATTTTGCCGGCCCATGTGGGTCAGATGCCGCCAATAATTGCATATATTCTGGTCGCGCTTTCATACGCCAGATGGTTGCCCAACTTTCAAAGAAGGCACGCGCTGAAAAGTCATCATCTAATTTAGCAGCAGCTAATGCGGCGGCTAAGCCACCTAAATCAGCCACATTTTCCGACACAGTCAGCTTACCATTAACCTTGGCACCATACGATTCTAAACCATCAAATTGTGCCACGACTTGATCTGTTCGTTGTTTAAACGCCTTAAAATCCGCATCAGTCCACCAGTTATTAAGACTACCGAACTCATCAAATGCTGCACCATTAGTATCAAACGCGTGTGATATTTCATGTGCAATCACTGCACCAATACCACCATAATTGGCTGAAGATGATTGCGAGAGATCATAAAATGGCGATTGAAGAATAGCCGCTGGAAAGACGATTTGATTCTGCTGCGGATCATAATAAGCATTCACTAAGTGCGCAGGCATATGCCATTCACTACGATCGACCGGTTGCTGCCACTTAGACCACTGATACGCTACTTCTATTTGTCTAAACTTTAGTGCTGTCTCAAATAGCGTAGCGTCGGGGTCGACAATTTTCTTTGCTAAACGTGCAGGCAACTGCTCTGGATAGCCAATGTGTGGCACAATAGTATCTAACTTGATAACCGCTTTTTTCTTTGTTGTCTCATTAAGCCAGTCATTTGTTTCCAAACGCTGTTTGAAGACATTAATCATCGTGGCCACTTTCGCCTCGACATCCGCTTTAGCTTCAGGAGAAAACTGTTGTTGCGCGTAATAATAGCCAATCGCTTGATTAAATGGCTGCGCCGCCAAGTAAAAAGCGGCTTTTTCCGCAGCCATCGCTTCAGGCAGACCCGTCAGAGCACGCTGATACTGACCACCAAGCACCCGTACCTCATCTGACAAATAAGCTGTAAACTGGTTAGCAACAGTCACAATGAGATAAGCTTGCAACAATGGCCAAGCTGCCTCCGAGTAAAATTGTGGTGCCGCAGCCCAAAAACGCTCTTCAGGAACAATAATTTTATCTGGCTTTTGACCGACTAAGGCAATGATAATTTCATCTAATGGCAATTCAGGTGCAAGTGCTGTGAATTCAGACCATTTATAAGGGTGGTACAATTTCGCGTATTCGTGACCAGCTTCTTGGCTAAGCACAACAGCCGCCGCCTTGGCATCTAACGCTAAATAGCGTGTGATCAAGTCCTGCACTTCATCCTCTGAGAAACCAAACTTGGGTAATAATGCTTCCTGCGCCTCACGAAATTGCTTTAAAAGCGCTTGGCCTTGCTCATGGCCAGCTTCATAATAGGTTGTATCAGGCAACACTAAATCAAAAGCGCCGGCCCATAAAACATTCGTACGTGCATCTTTAAAATCAGGTTCAACCGCAAAAGGTAACGCATTTGGTAAGCCTTGTTGTTCTAAAGTCACAATATGCTCGGCAAAATCTGAAAAGGACGTATATCGCTGATATTGCTCTAATAATTTTTTAACCGGCGCTACACCTAATGCATCACGTGTAACAAAATCTGTCGCGAGGTGGTGATAGGCAATAAATTGCTTTAATATCGGTGATTCTGGTAATGCCTTGCCTTGCTGCCATTTTTTTGTTGTCGACACCAACCATTTTTCAATATCATCGGATAGATCACTAAAGCCGCCCGTACGTGGCTTATCATTGGGAATAACAGCTTGTTTTTCCCATTCCCCGTTTACTGCTTCATAAAAATCATCTTGCAACTTCACCATACTTTACCACCTTTATTTAATAGTTAATTATAATCATACACGTTGTTAACGCATTTATCACAAATCCACTGCACCATAAAAAGCTATAACTTTACCGTTTAAAAGGATGTTATAGCTTTTTCAATCATCGCTGCGCCGCTTTGTAGGTAGCAGCTTCTTCTGGTGTTGCCAAAACAAAATGACCTGGATTAACTTCAATCATGTCTCTTTTCTTACCATCAGTTTCAACACTCGTATCATAGTCGACATGCTGTCGTGCCTTTTCCACTTCTGGATCAGGTACGGGGATGGCAGATAACAGACTCTTTGTATAAGGATGTAGTGGGTGATTATAGACAGCATCAGCAGAACCAATCTCTAATAATTTACCCCAATGCATTACACCAATACGGTCAGAAATATATTTCACCATCGACAAATCATGCGCGATAAACAAATACGTCAGTGAGTGTCGTTGCTGTAATTCTTTCATCAAATTAACAACCTGCGCCTGAATAGATACATCAAGTGCCGAAATAGGCTCATCTGCAATAATAAACTTTGGATCAACAGCCAAAGCACGTGCAATACCAATACGTTGACGTTGCCCACCAGAAAATTCGTGTGGATAACGCGTCGCATGATCTTTATTCAACCCGACAAGGTCAAGTAACTGTTGCACTTTTTGATTGCGATCAGCTTTTGACTCAGCTAATTTATTGATATCAATACCCTCTGCTATGATATCTCGCACCTTCATTCGACCGTTTAGACTGGCTTGGGGATCCTGAAAAATCATTTGTGCATTTTTACGAAACTCAGATAGTCGCTTGCCTTTAAGGTGCGTAACATCTTTGCCTTCAAACAAAATATCACCAGCTGTGGGTTCGTACAACTTAAGTATTGTCCGGCCAATTGTTGTCTTTCCAGAACCAGATTCGCCAACTAAACCAAACACTTCGCCTTCATAAATGTCAAAACTAACATGGTCAATCGCACGAACTTCGTTAGACTTACCCTTATTAAAATATAATTGTAAATCTTTCAGCTCAACTAACTTTTTTGGTGTTCCTTCAGTCATAATTAAGCCTCCTGTCCTTGAATTTCTTGCCAATGTGCCCAACGTTTTTGGATTTTTTCAGGCGGTGTGACTTTAGGTGCTCTTTCATCAAGTAACCAAGTCGCCGCATAATGCGTGTCACTCACCTTAAAGAATGGTGGTTCTTCTTTTGAATCAATCGCTAATGCATAAACGTTACGCGAGGCAAAAGCATCACCTTTTGGTGGCTCTAATAAATCTGGCGGTGTCCCAGGAATAGCTTCCAATGACCCAACTTCTGTATCTGTTGTCGGCATTGAATTTAACAATCCCCATGTATAAGGATGCTGTGGATTAAAAAATATTTCATCAACCGTGCCATACTCAACAATTTTGCCGGCATACATCACCGCAACACGGTCGGCCATACCAGCAACAACACCCAAATCATGGGTGATAAAAATAATTGAACTGGCAGTTTCTTCTTGCAGCTGTTTCATCAAATTTAAAATTTGTGCTTGGATTGTTACATCAAGCGCTGTTGTTGGTTCATCAGCAATTAAAATTTCAGGGTCTGCTGCTAAGGCAATGGCCACAACAGCACGCTGCCGCATGCCACCAGACCATTGATGTGGATAATCGTTAATATGCTCTTCAGCATTGGGAATCCCAACACCTTTCATCAGTTCCAGCGCACGCGCTAAAGCATCTTCTTTTTTCATCTGCCGATGTTTGATTAACGGCTCAGCAATTTGCATGCCAATTTTCATCGTTGGATCTAGACTTGTCATAGGGTCCTGAAAAATCATTGCAATCTCATTACCACGAACTGATTGCCACTCATTTTCCGTTAAGTCCAACAAATTACGATCTTTAAACAACAAACGTGAATTATCAGGAATAGCAGCGTTTTTAGCATTTAAGCCCATAAGTGTTTTTGTTGTGACTGATTTGCCCGAACCGGATTCACCAACAATCGCCAACGTCTCGCCTTTATTTAAATCAAAAGAGACATCCCGAATCGCTTGCACTGTACCAGCATAGGTATTGAAGTTAACGTGCAAATTTTCAACTTTTAAAATTGGATTATTTAACATATTTGCACACCTCTTAATCTTCACTCGCACGTGGGTCAAATGCATCGCGTAGCCCATCACCTAATAGAATGAACGCTAGCGAAATCAAAACCAACATGACGGCAGGAATTAATATTTGATAAGGATAGAATTGTAACATTGCTTGCGCATCAGCAATCAATGAACCCAATGAGGCCGTTGGTGGCTTAACACCCAAGTTAATGGCAGACAACACAGCTTCAAACATAATAGCATTCGGCACAGTCATCATGACTTGAACAATAATTGTCCCAGCCATATTCGGAATAAGGTGTTTAATAGCAATTTTTGTTGAACTTTCACCCAGTGATTTTGCGGCTAACACATAGTCACGTTCCTTCAATGATAGTGTCATGTTACGAACCTGTCGCGCCATACTTAGCCAGCCAGTCATAGCAATCGCTAAAATAATAGACAGGACACCACTGCCAAGTAGTAACCCAAGCATTGTGACAATAATCAAGTTTGGGATAGATGATAGAATTTCGATAATACGTTGCATGACATTATCAATCCAACCACCTTTCCAACCGGAAAAGACGCCATAAGCAACGCCAATTAATAAGTCAATCAGCGTAGCGACAATAGCAACTAACAATGAAATACGCAGGCCAACAATCACACGTTTTGCAACTGATCGACCAATGTTATCCGTACCCAAAATAAATTTCTTGCCGTCTGGTACGCCTTGTGAGGCGTAGACATCAGTTGCTGAATTGTCACCTGGTGCCTTGATTTTCCCATCCCAACCTGGAATAGGTAATCCTGAATTTGGTGGTAAGTTCTTATAAACACCAACTTTATCAGAGTTAAATGAATTAGCCGCTTTTTGCGGTACTAAAATATTAGATACCACTGCAAACGCCATAATAAAAATTAAAAACCACATTGAAATGACCGCTAGCTTGTTAAGCTTTAGTCTACGCCAAGCATCTTGCCAAAACGACAGAGCCGGCTTTGCGATATGTTCGTTGGCATCAGAGCTTTGTGCGCCAACGATGACAAAATCTTCAGTATTTGCTGCCATCATAAGCCTCCTTATTGCAAACGAACACGTGGATCAACAATTGCTGTTAAAATATCTGTAATCAGAATCATTACCATTAACATTGCAGCATAGACAATCGTTGTTCCCATAATTACCGGAAAATCCTTTGACGGAATTGACAGCACAAATTGCTGACCAATACCCGGGATGGAAAAAATTTGTTCAATCAATGTTGAACCAGTTAGCAAAGCCGCTGCCATCGGTCCAATCAAAGTCAAAACAGGAATCATTGAGTTGCGATAAGCGTGTTTATTAACAATTTCTTTATCACTTAGCCCTTTAGCCTTGGCTAATTGTACATAGTCTGAACCGAGCGACTCAATCATTTCCGAACGAACAAATCTCGTTGTCACTGCCGCTGGGCTGGCAGCTAAAGCTAATGTTGGTAATATTGTCTGCGAGAATGTACCCCAGCCAGAAACTGGGAACAATGGCCACTTAAAGCCAAACAAATACACAAGAATAATACCCAAAATAAAACTTGGTACAGAAATCCCCAGCGTTGATAAAATACCAGATACGCCATCAATTTTGTTGTTCTTATTACGAGCAGAAATAGCACCCATAAACAAACCAGCAATAACACCTACGACCAAGGCTTGTGCCCCTAACTGAGCAGATACAGGTAACCGCTGGCCAATTAGCATGCTAACAGGTTGGTTTTGATATTGGAATGAAATACCAAAATCACCATGAGCTGCACCAACAAGATAATTCAAATATTGTTGCCAAAGTGGTAAGTCTAACCCATAAGTGGTTTTCAACTGTGCCAATGCTTCGGGTGTCAATTTGGGGTTGTTAAACGGTGTTCCTGGCATAATTTGCATTAAGAAGAACGTCGCTGTAATAACTAAAAACAGTGTGAAAATCATCAACACTAGTCTTTTTAAAATGTATTTCCACATAATATGACTTCCTATAATTAACAAAATAAGAATTAACTGACGTCAATCCTTATTTATCCATTCAATATAATTAATTATAACAGTGTTTACTTCTTCACTGCCAACTTCCAGTCTTGATTCAAACCAGTCGTATTAATAACCATCCCTGTAACCTTAGGATTCTGCAATGAGTATCCTGAGCGGAAATACAGCGGGTTAATGTTGCTATCCTTAAACAAAGCGGCTTCAGCGGCTTTGTAGTCCTTATCACGTGCTGATTGGTCAAGAACATCAGTTGTTTCGGCCTTCTTTACAGCGCTTGTGTAAGTTTCATTCTTGAACTGGCCATTATTATATGAAGCACCGTCCTTGAACAAATCATAGTAAGTTGAACCTTCAGGATAATCACCACCCCAAAGCGTTACTACAACATCAAAATTTTGTGTTTGAGAATCTTTGATACGCTGTTGGAATGGTACCAGTTTTTCGTTTATTTTCAAACCTGGCAATGCTTTCTCCCAAGAACCTTGAAGATAGTCTAATGTTGATTTTGCTGCTGGACTGTCAGCATCAGAAGTAATTGTCAAACTAGCACTCTTTTCGCCCAACTCTTGTAAACCTTCTTTAAACAAATCGGCTGCTTTCTTAGCGTCGAAAGTATAACCTGGTGCAACATATTTAGCTAAATCTCTACCAGAAGAAGTTTTAGCTAAGTCTTCCGGTACTAGCCCACTTGCCGGTGTAGAAATACCAGATGTCACTTGATCTGTTAATTCTTTTCGGTTAGTAGCCAGATTCAAAGCTTCACGAATCTTAGCATTAGACAGGAATTTGTTTTTTCCTGTTTGATTATATTCTAAGAATGCCGTTGTTGCCTCTGGCGCCTTTACAGCATCTTTATTATTTTTATTTGCCTTATATAATTCCGGTGTATTTGCGATTGAAACACGGTCAATTTTGCCCTGCTTATATAATTGCACAGCAGTATCAGGCTTTTGAACGACTTGAACATCAATTTCTTTTGTTTTAACATTCTTGGCATCCCAATAATTATCATTTTTCACCATTTTGAATGTGTTGTTCGTACCATTCCAACCTTGTACTTTATATGGGCCAGAATAGAGTGTTGTATCAGAATTAGTAGCATACTTCTTGCCTTGCTTATCAACATAACTCTCTTTTTGTGGCATGAAGTTAGTAAATGTTAACAAATACTCAAATTGTGGTAATGGTCGCTCTAATTGGAACGTGATTGTATTACCTTTTGCAGTAACACCTAATGTATTAACAGCTGCTTTACCGGCAGAAATTTGATCAGCATTCTTTACACCAGAAGCCAAATAGGCATATTGAGAAGCTGTCTTTGGATTAACAATACGCTGCCACGTATAGACAATGTCTTGAGCTGTCAACTTTGAACCGTCAGACCACTTCAATCCATCTTTCAAAACAACTGTATATGTCATACCATCTTTCGATGCTTTAACAGATTTGGCCAATTCTAGTTGTGGCTTCCCTTTTGAATCAACACGCATCAAGTTAGCACCTGAGTTACCAATAATTGTACCTGAATAAGTGTCAGTATTCTTAGAAATATCCAATGTCTGAATTGGTGTTGGCAATTGGAATGACAAATTTTTGCCACCATTTGCTGAACCGCCCCAGAGGCCTGCAGCACGTGTACCGGCACCGACAACGACTACCGCTGCTGCACCAATGGCTACCTTTTTCCATGTTTCCATAGCATATATCCTCCCGAGATATAATTGTGTTATTTTAAGCTTCTTGATTAACAGATATTAGTATACCATGTGTAATTCTCATATACAACTAATTATTTGTTATTTTTTTGAAATAATAAGTATTTAACACGTTTTTATTAGATTATTAACATAATATTTAGTCCATTATTATGGACTAAATACCACTTTATGCTAACTTATGATCAGCCCATCTGGCAATTAGCGACAAACCATAATTCAAGACAAAGTAGACTAGCGTGATTGCCACTAATACAGGAATAATGTAGGTTGAATTTTGTGCATAGATAATTTGACTACGATATGTCATCTCAGCCAGCACGATTCCCATTGCCAAACTTGTATCTTTCACCAGTGAAATGAGTTGTGAAATGATTGGTGGAATCATCTTTTTGTAGGCTTGTGGCAGAATAATATAAATCATTGTTTGCATATTACTTAATCCGTTAGCACGGGCACCTTCAAACTGGCCAATATCAATTGACTCTAGTCCACCACGAACAATTTCAGCTAACATGGCAGATTCAAAAGTACTCATAGCCACAACAGTTGCCCAAAAGATTGGTAAGTGAATACCTATTTTTGGTAAAGCAAAGTAGACAAAGAAAATAATTAGTAGCAACGGCAAGTTTCGAATAACATTGTTAATAGTTCCAACGAATTTAGAGAAATAAGGCAATCGCTCAAATTGGATGATACCAACAACAGACCCGAAAATTAAACTTAAAATAACAGATATAATCGACACACCAACAGTAATTCCAAGTCCACCTAACAAGTACATGACATTCTGTGGTGTGAAGGCGCTAAAAATTCCTAATGTAACCATAATTCCTCCTTACGCCGCGTGCTTGAGCTTACGCTCAAGATGTTGCATGTAATAGCTTAGTGGTAGTGTAATAATTAAGTATAAAATACCAACAATGATATAAGTACTAAAAGTTTCAAATGTATTAGCGGCAATCATATTACCTTGATACATTAAATCCAGACCACCTACGAAAGCTAGTATCGATGAATTTTTGACTAAATTAATAAATTGGTTGCCTAGTGATGGTAAAGCCACTCGGAACGCTTGTGGCAAAATAATGTACTGCATAGCTTGCGCAAAAGACAAACCATTTGCACGGGCGCCTTCCATTTGCCCACCGTCAATTGATAAAATGCCTGCACGAACTGTCTCGGCAATGAACGCAGATGTATAAAGCATCAATGCAATTGTTCCCGACATAAAGCCGCTCATTTTAACGTATTTTGATACGACAAGAAAGAAGAAAAATGTAATAATCAACAACGGAATATTACGAAATACTTGCACATAGACATTCCCTACCTTGCGCACCCACTTTTTAGGCACAATTTGCATAATGGCAAAAGCTGTGCCTAAAATCATAGATCCGACCAAGGCAATTAAGCTAGATAGTAATGTGTATCCGAACCCTTGCATAAATGTTGGAAAATTATTTTGTAATAATGCCATTACTTCGCCTCCAAACTGTGCCAATCAAGCCCTGGCACATCACTGAACCATTTTTTAACGAGTTGATTATAGACACCATTTTCCTTAATTTTGGCTAATGCCTTGTTTGCTTCGCGAATCATCGGCTTTTGATTGTTATCAAAAGCAATACCATAAGGTCCATGCGTGAATGTGCCACCAGCTATATGGTAGTCAGGGTTTTCTGTTGCGAACCCGTATAAAATCGCATTATCTGTTGACATCGCTTGTCCTTGTCCACTCTTGAGCGCCTGCATACCAGTCGCATAATCCTGAACAGCTAACACCTTAGCTTTTGGCGCAAACTTGGCAATTTCTGTTGCGGCTGTTGTGCCGACCACGACAATGATTGTATATTTGCTATCATTCATATCCTTAACAGAATTGATGCCAGAATCTTTTTTAACCAGAATTGATTGTCCCGCATCGAAATATTGGTTCGTAAAATCAATGATTTTCTCACGCTCAGGTGTAATTGTCATTGTTGACACAGAACCATCAATATTGGTGTTCTTAATCAATTGCATTTTCGACGAGGCAGACACCGGTACGAATTCTGCAGACATTGGCACGCCGGTTTGCTTAGATATTTGTACTGTTAATGCTTTCGCAATATCAATATCAAAGCCTTCTGGTTTACCTGTCTTGGTGTTCATTAGACCAAATAACTTTGTATCAGCTTTAACACCCCATACAATACGACCAAGTTTTTCAACACGAGCTAACGTATCTTGATGCGCTTCGTTTTGCTTAGCTGTGGCTGTTGCCCACATTAAACCGAGGACAATAACGGCAGCTAAAACAATTGTTGCGATAATACCAAATTGTCTTTTTTTAGCTTTTTCCATAATAAGTTACACGTTTAGATGAACACTAAACGTCCCCTCCTCTACTTTTAATGATCAGCAACTTGACTCAAGAATTGCTTTGCACGTTCTTCCTTAGGATTTTCAAAGAATTCTTTAGTTGAACTATCCTCCAAAATTTCCCCATCTGCCATGAAGATAACACGGTCGGCAACTGCCTTAGCAAAGCTCATTTCGTGAGTCACGACAAGCATTGTCATCGAAGAGTCTTTAGCAATATCTCGCATGACGTCTAAAACATCACCTATCATTTCAGGATCCAACGCTGACGTTGGTTCATCAAACAATAACGCTTTAGGCTTCATAGCTAGTGAGCGTGCAATTGCTGCACGTTGCTTTTGACCACCAGATAGTTCAGAAGGCATATTGGCAGCTTTATCTGCTAAACCAACTTTTTCAAGTAGCGCCATTGCTTCACGCTTATTTTCAGCCTCATCACGCTTCAAGAC
>k87-445752_pt1 | contig 11653 bp, 15 predicted proteins | sample MGYA00084031_6733416 | MGnify analysis MGYA00084031
CCAGGTGCGGGTGCCCGGATTTCGGGTCGAGCGGGTCGTCGATCCCATCGGGGCGGGCGACGCCTTCGCCGCCGGCTACATCGCCGGCTTGCTGGAAGGGATGAGCCCGGTCGAGGCGGCCCGCCTGGGCAACGCGTGCGGCGCCTTTGTCCTGGGGACGCCGGGCGATTACGAAGGGCTGCCCGAGCGGTCCGAGGTGGACGCGTTTTTGGCCGACAGCGCCCGGCCCGACGTGCGCCGCTGAGAAAGGCGAAGGGCCGGCAACGGGGCCGAACCCGCCGCCCACGCATGTGGAGGAGCGGGTGCCGCCCTTTCTAAAGCATCCGTGAGGGTGAACTTTACGTGAAAAGCGTGTTTCATCCCCCCTTGCGCGAGCATCCGCGCTGGGAGGAGATCCTTTCCCAAGCTCCGATTCTGGGCAACATTGGCAACACCCCGATGATCGACATCTCCCGCCAGGCCGGCGCGCCGCCGGGCGTGAAAGTGATGGCGAAATTGGAGGGCAGCAATCCCGGCGGCTCCGTCAAGGACCGGCCCGCCCTCTACATGGTCGTCGCGGCGCTGCTCGAAGGGAAGCTGGGCCCCGGCAAAGTCCTGCTGGACTCCACGTCCGGCAACACCGGGATCGCGTATGCCATGATCGGCGCGGCCTTGGGCTTTCCGGTCGAGCTTTGCTTGCCCGAGAACGCCAGCTACGAGCGGAAGAAGTTGATGGAGGCGTACGGGGCCAAGATCCACTACACCGATCCGCTCGAGGGCTCGGAGGGCGCCCGCTGGGTGGCGGAAGCGATGTACCGCAAGGAGCCCGAGAAGTACTTCCTGCCCGACCAGTACAACAATCCGAACAACCCGCGGGCGCACTACGAGACGACGGGGCCGGAGATTTGGGAGGCTACCGGCGGGCGTGTCACGCACTTTTTGGCGGGCATTGGCACCAGCGGCACCTTGATGGGCACCGGGCGGTATCTCAAAGCGCAAAATCCCGACATTAAGGTGTATGCGGTCGAGCCGGACCACGCCATGCACGGGCTGGAGGGGCTGAAGCACATGGCGTCGGCCAAAGTGCCGGGTATCTACGACCCCTCTTGGCTCGACGGGATCATCAACGTCGCGACGGAGGAAGGGTACCGCGCGGCCGTGCGCGCAGCCCGGGAAGGGATCTTGATCGGCGCCTCCGCCGGAGCCGCTCTGGCGGCTGCCTCGCGGGTGGCCCAGCAGCTGGAGGAGGGCCTTGTCGTGTGCATCTTCCCCGACGGCGGCGGCCGGTACCTGAGCACGGGACTCTTTGAATTTGAGGTGTAGCGCGATGCGCCTTCTTTTGCCCCCTTCCCAGCGAGAGCGCATCGCCCGTCACGGCGAAGAGGCCTATCCGGGCGAGTGCTGCGGCCTGCTGGTGGGCACGCTTCGCCCCGGCCGCGACGGGGAGGGCGACACATATGTGGTGGCCCGAGCCGAGCCGTGCCGGAACCTGCGCGCCGGCGAAGCCAACGACCGCTTCGAGCTCGACCCGCAAGACTTCCTCCGCGTCGATGCCGACGCCCAGCGGGACGGGCTCGAGGTGATCGGCGTCTACCACTCTCATCCGGATCACGCCCCGCGCCCGTCGCGCTTCGACGCGGCTGGGGCGTTCCCCGGGTTCGCGTACCTCATCGTCGCCGTCCGCTCGGGACGGGCCGCCGGGATGCGCTCGTGGCTGCTGGCGCCCGACGGCGCCTTTGTCGAGCAGGTGATCGAAGCGGCCGGCGAGTGATGCCGCAAGGCGAGGTCCTTTTGAATTCCCAGCCAGCCATGCCGTGAGGGAAAGCGGGAGGCTTTCCTTGCATTGCAGCGACCGGACCGGCGAAGAACCCCCGGGCTGCCGCAAAGCTTTGCGCGCGCCGTTCGCGGCGCGGCCCGGGGCCTTCTCGATGCCCTGTTTCCTCCCGTCCCGCCGTGTGCCTTTTGCGGCCGCCCGGCCGAGGCGATGTGGGAAAGTTCGGTGTGCGATCCGTGTCTTGACCGGCTCCCGCCCATCGCCTCGCCCCGCTGCGCGGCCTGCGGCCGGGCCCTGGGACGGAGCCAGCTCCGGCTGTGCAGCCAGTGCCGGGCGAGTCCCCCTCCGCTCGACCATGCCCGCGCCTGGGGCGTTTACACCGGCTACCTGCAGGCGTTGATTCACGCGCTCAAATTCCGCGGCGAGCTGCGCGTCGCTCAGGGCTTGGGCGAGCTGATGGCCTGGATTGTCGCGGCCGACGGCCGCTACGGCCGCATCGACGCGGTGGCGCCGGTGCCGCTCCACCCGAGCCGGCAGCGCGAGCGAGGGTACAACCAGGCGGAGGCGCTGGCCCGCGTCGTCGCGGCGCAGCTGGGCAAGCCCTTGATCCAGCCCGCGGTCCGAGTCGAAGCGACGCTTCCCCAGACGAAGCTGCCGTGGTCGGCGCGGCGGCGGAACGTGCGGCAGGCCTTCGCCGTGCCGAGGCCGGCCGAGGTGGCGGGCCGCCGCCTTCTGTTGGTCGACGACGTGTACACCACCGGTGCGACGCTCGGCGCTTTCGCGCTGGCGCTGAAGCGGGCGGGCTGCCGGCGCTGCGTTTCGGTGTGCGCGGCGGCCAGTTCGCTCGACGTCGAGTTCGGCGGGGCGGAGGCGCCGGGCGATGCGTCTGGGTGATTTCAAAGGAGACAGACGCGAAGCGAGGAATAGGGGACGGGTCGGGGCTTTTGCGGCCCAAGCCCCCTTCGCGCCCTTTCTGTTTGGGAATCTCTTCCACCCGTGCGTTTGCCGCTCAAGGAGGAGCGAAAAGGTGTCGATATTTGACCTGAGCGGGGGAAGGGAGAGGGCCGTCGCGAGGGGGCGGCAGCGACGAGGTGAGTGCGACGCATGATGAACGTCTACAACAACCCCAATATCGAGCGGCTGGCGAAGGTCTACCGGGTCGAGAACGAGCCGAGGACGATCGCCCTTTCCCCGCAAGGACCGGACCGGGCGGTTGCCTCTGACACTGTGAAGCTGTCGTCGGAGGCGGTCCTTTTGCACCAAATCCGGCAGCGGCTGGCCGCGACGCCCGACGTGCGCGCGGAGCGGGTGCAGGCCCTCAAAGAGGCCATCGCCCGGGGGGAGTACCGGGTCTCGGCGGAAGCGATCGCCGACGCGATCCTGCGCACGCGCAATCTGCGCTGACGTTGCGCTTGGCCAGGCTTCTCGGGCGAGCAAAGGAGGGCGGGCGCCGTGGAGGCAGCGCCGAGCCACAAGGCCTCTTGGAAAGAGCTCCTGCGCCTGCTGGCGGCGCAGAGCCAGGCGATCGACCAGCTCCTCCAGCAGGCGCGCGCGAAGCGCGACGCGATTTTGGCGCGCGAGCAAGCGGCGATCGCGGCGGCGGTCGCGGAGGAGGCTCGCCTCATCGACGAAGTGCGCCGCTTGGAGGAGGAGCGCATCGAGTGGGTGCGCGGGTGGCTGAAGGCGCGGGCAGGGGGCGAGCCGCCGGGTGGAGCGGCGAGGCCGGCCTCAGCGGCCCAAGAGCTTTCCACGGCCGGCCAAGTGAGCCTGGCGCAAATCGTGCGTTCGCTTCCGGAAGAAGCGAGTCGTCAGGTTCGGACGCTGGCCGACACGCTCAAGGAGCAGCTGGACGCTCTCGACGACGTCAACCGCCAGAACGCGGGTCTCCTCTACCACGCACTCGCTTACGTGCAGACCGTGCTGGGGGCGCTGACGGGCGAGGGCGACAGGGGCACTTACGGCCGCAGCGGGTCGGCGGCGTCCGGCCTTGCTGCGGGCGGCCGATCGCTGGTGGACAGGAGAGTGTAGAGCGCGATGCGAGCCACCTTCGCTGGAATCGAAATCGCCCGGAGGGCGCTGCAGGCGCAGCGCTACGGGCTCGACGTCACCGGGCACAACATCGCCAACGCGAACACGCCGGGGTACAGCCGCCAGGTGGTCCGCCTCAGCCCGGTCGAACCGTCTCCTTTCGCCGATTACGGCGCGCCTTCGGCCGCGCGGGTCGGCGGCGGCGTCTCGGTCGACCAGGTCGTCCGCGTCAAAGACGCCTTTGTCCAGGACCAGTTAAACGCGCAGCTGCAGAGTTTAGGCTACTGGCAGGCGCGCTCCCAAATTTTAGGGGAGCTGGAGCGGGCGCTCCTTGAGCCTTCGGATGCCGGCATCCGCGCGGCGATGGACGGTTTTTGGCAGGCGCTGCAGGAGCTGAGCGGCAACCCGGAGAGCATGTCGAGCCGGGCCACGGTGCGGGAGCGGGCGCTCATTTTGACCGAGACCCTTCGCGGGACCTACGAGCGCCTTGCCACCTTCCGCCGGCAGTTGGACGCCGAGGTGCGCGCCGACGTCACCGACTTGAACGCCCTGGCTGAACGGGTGGCGGAGCTGAACCGGCGCATCCGGGAAGCCGAGGGCATGGGCGGCATCCCCAACGACTTGTACGACGAACGGGATCGGCTGATCGAAGGGATGGCGCGCCTTGCCGACGTGCGGGTGACGGAGCGGCGCGACGGCACGGTCGCGGTGACGATCGGCGGGGTGGCGATGGTCGACGGCACGCATTACCGCCGGATCGTCATCACCGATGGCGACCACGGCTTTGCGTCCTTGCACTGGGAGCAGAGCGGCGCTCCCGTGCAGCTGCGCGCCGGCGCGCTGCACGCGCGGCTCGAAGGGCGCGACGTGACCGTCCCCGAGCTCATCGCGGAGTTGAACGCGCTGGCCCGGGCGCTGATCGAGGGGGTCAACGCCGTGCACGAGAAAGGGTTCGGGCTGCGCGACGACCCCGGCGCCGGACCGCCAGGGCGGCGTTTCTTCACGACCCTGGGCTCACAGGACGGCGAGCCCCTCGACCTCGACGAGGCTGCCGCCCGGATCACGCTCGCTGGGGCGATTTTGGCCGATGCGGCCAACATTGCCGCTTCCGTGAGCGGGGCGCCGGGCGACGGGGAGAACGCCCGGGCGATAGCGCGGGTGTTCCAAGAGCGGCTGATGGCCAACGGCACCGCCACGTTGACCGAGTACCTGGCCTCCGTCGTGGGCGGCCTGGGCGTGAAAACGCAAGGGGCGAACCGCATGGCGGAGCATCAAGATGTGCTGGTCGGCCACCTGGAGCGCCTGCGGGCCAGCGTCTCCGGGGTATCGCTGGACGAAGAGATGACCCTCCTCATTCAGTTCCAGCACGCGTACACGGCGGCCTCCCGCTTGGTGACGGCGATCGACCAGGTGATTGAAACGCTTATCAACCGGACGGGGCTGGTCGGCCGCGCGTGAGCGGGCGTACCTCGCGCCCCGCGTGCGTAAAGGGTGAGATGGCTTGCGCGTAACCCACGCCATGATCGCCGCGCAGACGCTGCGCAACATCGAACGGAGCATGAGCCGGCTCGACGAGTACAACCGGCGCCTGTCGACCGGCAAGCAGATCGGCCTGCCCTCCGACGATCCCACGGGCGCGGAGCTCACTTTAAGGCTGCGGCGGGCGCTGGTCGAGACGGAGCGGTACATTGAAAATATTGACGCCGCGATCGCCTGGATAAACATGACGGAAGCCGCGCTCGGCCAGGCGACGAGCGCGATGCAGCGGGCCCGCGAGCTGGCCGTGGCCGGAGCGACGGGGACGAACACGGCCGACTCTTATATCGCCTTGGCCGCCGAAGTGGAGCAGCTTTTGGATGACCTGGTGCAGGTGGGAAACAGCAAGTTCGGCGAGCGGTACCTCTTTGGCGGCACCAACACGCTGACCGCGCCCTTTGAGGCGGTTCGCGGCCCGGATGGGATCGTCAGCGTCGAGTACAAAGGGAGCCCCGGCTCCGAGGCGGAGACGGCCAGCCTCTACCGCGAGATCGGTCCGGGCGACGTGTTGAGGGTCAGCGTGCACGGGGACACCGCTTTGAAGCCTGCGATCGACGCCTTGATCGAGCTGCGCGACGCCCTGCGGCGGGGAGATCCCGCCGCCATCTCGGGCGGGTCGGCCGCCGGCGGCGGGACGAGCGTGCTGGAGAAGATCGACCGGGCGATGGAGGCTTTGCTGACGGCCCGTTCGGAGGCGGGCGCTCGCTTCAACCGCTTGGAGCTGGCCCGCCACCGCCTGGAGGAGACGCAGCTCAGCCTAAAACAGCTCGACTCGCTAAGGACGGACGTGGATCTCGCGGAGACGATCATGAACCTGAAGATGGAAGAGTACGTCTACCAGGCGGCGATCGCTTCGGGGGCCCGGATTCTCCAAGTGTCGTTGGTGGACTTCCTGCGCTAGAAGGCGACCGTACAGCATGGGGGGAGTCGCGTGATCAGGGTTGAGACGACCCGCTTCGGCCCGATCGAAGTGGAGGAGCGGAACATAATTCGGTTTCCCCGGGGCATCCTTGGCTTTGAAGGGATCGAGGCGTATGCGCTTCTCACCCTCGATGAGGCAAACCCCTTTCAATTGCTGCAGGCGGTAACCGACCCGGACTTGGCCTTCGTCGTCATCGACCCGAGGCTTTTGCGGGAGGATTACACGGTGCATGCCCGGCCCGAGGAGCTGGAAGAGCTGGAGCTCGCGAGCGTGAGCGACGCGGCGCTCCTTGCCATCGTCACGCTGCCTCGCAGCGGCGGTTCCCCGACGGTGAATCTGATGGCACCGCTGGTGATCAATCCCGCCAGCCGCCAGGCCATGCAGGTGGTGCAGGTGGATTCGCCGTACCGGACCCGCCACGACCTCAGACAGGAGCTGCAGCGCTCCCGCGGCCGGGTAGGGTCCTCCCCGGGGCAGCCTGCCGCGGCGCCGGCGCTCTCTCCTGCACCCGCGCAGAGCGGTTGAGTGCCAGTAGGCGGGCGGGCTGACCTGCGCGCAGCTCGGGGAAGGCCCGAAGGTCCAGGGAGGGACGAGGCGGATGTTGGTACTCACGCGCAAGCGGGACGAGAGCATCATGATCGGAGATAACATCAAGATCACGGTCGTTGACGTGCGCGGCGACCAAGTGAAGCTCGGTATCGAGGCGCCCCGCTCGATCCCCGTGCACCGCGAGGAGGTATACCGGGAGATCAAGGAGGAGAACCGCCGAGCAGCCCTCCAGGCCGACGTCTCGTTGGACTTGGGGCGGCTTTTGAACGACGAGAGCAAGCCTTCTGCCCGGGAAGAGGCGTAGCGGGCCCGAGCCTCGAATAGCCCCTTACGGCGTGCCGCGACGCGACAGCGTCTTGGGACGCGCAGCGGGTGGAGGGCCCCCCATGTCCCAGCACACAGGCTCACGGCGTGAGCCGTTCCAGCGCAATGTCTCTCATCTGAAGCTCCATTTCACGACCCATCGCCAGTGCAACACGCTAAGAGACGTGATTCAAAGCGGCCGGACGTATCTTCCGCTTTTCGGTCGCAGCCAGTCGCTGCCCGCGGGGCACATCGTCTACGACTACGGCGACGCAGTCAACCATCTGTACCTGATCGAGGAGGGACGGGTGCGGACCAGTCTCCTCTCCGCCGGGGGGAGGGAGCTGGTGACCGGAATTTGGGGCGCCGGTGAACTCTTCGGCCAGTTTTGCCTGTGCGGGCGGCGGCCGGAGCGGAACGAGCGCGCCATGGTGATTGACCAGGCGCGGCTGGTGCGCTTGGGCGTCGACGAGGTGCTTGCCCTCGCGCAGACGGGCGCCGGCGCGTTGGCGATGCTGCAGCTTTTCTGCCACAGGATCAGCGCCTTGGAAGAGCAGGTGACGCAGCTGGCTTTCGCCAACGTCCGGACGCGCCTGGGCCTCCTTTTGCTGCGGCTCGCCAAAGAAGGAGAGCCGCAGCCCGACGGGAGCGTCCTGTGCAAAGCGAGCCTCACCCATGAAGAGATGGCAAACCGGATCGGCACCACCCGGGAGCAAGTGACGAGCCTGCTGGCCCAGTTCCGCAAAGACGGGCTCATCGCCTATCAGCGGACGGGCCCTATGCGCATCTACCCCGAGCGGCTCGAAGAGCATATCGAAAGGGTTTGACGCCCGCCGCGAAGCGGCGAAACGCCGAGAAACGGGAGAGCGCCAGGCCGGCGGGATGTACGAAATCGTACATTCATCGCCGGCAAAGTGGGATATCGTGATGAGGGGGAGGCCGTTGGCTGCGCAAGGACGAATCGGACGTTGGCAAGGAGGGTGAGTGCGTATGCTGATTGGCGCAAAAGAGCGCGCGGCGGTTCAAGCAATGTTCGCCGACCTGGCCGGGCCGGTCCGCCTCGTGGTCTTCACCCAAAAGAGCAGGCTCCTCGTTCCCGGTCAGGGTGACTGCGCGTTCTGTGAACAGACGGTCTCGCTCGTGAACGAGCTGGGCCAGCTTTCCGAGAAACTCACCGTCGAAGTGGTCAATTTTCACACGGAGAAGGCGAAGGTGGAGGAGTACGGGATCGCCCGCATTCCGGCCATCGCCATCGTCGGCGCCAAGGATTACGGCGTGCGCTACTACGGAATCCCCGCCGGCTTCGAGTTTCGCGCGCTCCTCGAGGACATTGTGGACGTGTCCAAGGGGTCGACGGACCTTTCCGAAGAGAGCCTCCAAATGGCGGAGCGGATCGACACGCCGGTGCACATTCAGGTGTTTGTGACGCCCACGTGCCCGTACTGCCCGCCCGCCGTGCGCTTCGCTCACAAACTGGCCATCGCCAGCGATTATGTCACCGCCGACATGGTCGAGGCGCAGGAGTTCCCCGACCTGGCGCGGCGCTACGGAGTGTACGGTGTGCCGCGCACGGTGATCAACGAGAACACCGTCATTGAAGGGGCCGTCCCCGAGGAGCTGGCCATGCTGTACGTCCTCAAGGCCATCGACAAGCTGACCGAGGACGAGGCCGAACGGCTCGCCGCGGCGATCCGGTAGCGCCGGGCAGGCCTCACCCCGAAGCGTCAGGCCCGCGCTTTGAGCGCGCCCAGCACCGCTTCGGGGTGATCCTGCGCCCGGATGCCGCTGATCACCGCTTCGATCCGGCCCTCGGGGTCGATGATAAAAGTGGTCCGGTCGACCCCTTGGTAGGCGCGGCCGAACATGCGCTTCTCCTTGAGGACGCCGTAGGTTGCGGCGACCGTTTTGTCGGGGTCGGAGATCAGGGCGAAGGGCAGGTTGTGCTTTTGCCGAAAGCGTTGGTGCGTGCCCGGCGAGTCGGGGCTGACGCCCAGCACGACCGCGCCCATCTTGCGGATCTCCTCGTGCCGGTCGCGAAAACCGCACGCCTCGGCAGTGCAGCCCGGCGTGTGATCTTTAGGGTAGAAGTAGAGCACGACCCACTTCCCGCGCAGGGCGGAGAGCTGAACGCTCTTTCCCTCGTGGTCCACCGCCGTAAAATCGGGCGCCGGATCGCCCACCTTGAGCATTGGCGCTCCTCCCATTCTTCTCGTGCTGATTCCCGAATTCTCTCTTCGAGGCGAAATCCCCCTTTTTTACCTTGCCGGGGCCGCCCGTCCTCACGGCGACGGCGCGATCTCGTGCAAGTACTGCGCGAAGAGCTCGGGCTCCAGGGGCCCGAGGTGGCGCCGGGCGATGCGCCGGTCAGAGGTGATCCACACGTAGGTGGGCGTTCCCACGGTCCGGTACATAAAGGCCACCTCTTGCTCGCGGTCGAGCAACACCCGCATCGTGTACCCCCGCCGCGCAAGGTGGGCGCGCACGGTTGCCTCCCGCTCCCCGATATCGACTGCGAGGAAGAGCGGCCCGTCCTCTCCGGAGGCGAGCTCGGGGAAGGCGTTCAGCAGGCGGGGAAGGTCCACGGCGCAGTAGGGGCAGTAGGTGGTCCAAAAGTAAAGGATCACGGGGCGCCCTGCGTGCTCGCTCAACGTGAACACGTCGGTTCCCCCGTCGTTTAAAAGCTCGACGAGGGAGAAGTCGGGCGCTTCGGGCAGTTCGGCGGCCTGGCCGCGGATCGGGGCCAAGGAGAGCCCAAGGACTGCGACCAGGCTCAGGAGCAAAGCGAGCCGCGCTGCAGGCCGCAGCTCCACGGCCACCGTGTCACGCCCGCAGTTCATCAGACGCTGGTGCACGTTCATCGACCGCCTTTCCGTCGTTTTACGCGTGGGTGTCTTGGCATTTATGCCGCCCCGCGCCTACCACCCCGTGAAGCCTGTCAGGGCAATCGCCCACGACAGGAGCGGGGTCAGCCCGTCAAACCACAGGAGGAGGGCGGTGGCCAGCAGCACCCAGCCGCTGGCGGGGTGGAGCCACCGGGCAAGGCGCTTTGCCTGCTGCCAGCTGGGCGCGTAGAGGGCGCTGATCAGGAAGGGGAGAGCGACGCCCAGGGCGTAGGCGCCCAAAAGGAGGGTGGAGCGGGCCGGATCGGTGCTCGACAGGATGAGGATGGAGCCCAGGATCGGGCCGATGCACGGGGTCCACCCGGCGGCAAATCCCAGACCGGTGAGGAAGGCGCCGGCTGCCGTCGCGCCCGCGCGGCCGGGACGCAGCCTCCGGTCGACCTGAAGCCAAGGGAAGCGATCGGGAAAGAGGACGGAGAGGGCAAAAAGGAGAACGACCACGGCGCCGAGCCGCTGCCACAGCGCCCGGTACCGGAGGAGCAGCCCGCCCACCCAGCCTGCGGACCAACCCAAGGCCAGGAAGACGACGCTGAAACCAAGGATAAAGGGGATGGCGCGGAGTAATCCCTCAATATTAAACCGGTTTACACGGGAATTTCCCGCGGCGCTTTGGCCGGGGGCCCCGGCGCTCCCGGCGGCCGTGGTGCTGCCGATCAGGGCCAGGTAGCTGGGGACGAGGGGCAGCACGCACGGCGACAGGAAGGTGAGGAGGCCCGCTCCGACGGCGAGAGCGAAAGAGGGTGTTGTCTCGTACATGGACACGACCTCCTCCCAGCAAGCGTGTGCGTTGTTGAAGTGTGCGTTATCGAGGTGATGGCGGCATGTCGGGCATGTTTGGACGCCGGCTTTGGCTTTGGGCGAGCGCCTTGAGCCTGGTGGTGATCGTCTCGGGTTTGGTCCTGAGCCGGGGGATGGGCGGGCCGCTCGCCTCGTGCGAGGCCTGGGCCCGCTCGGCCCCTCGCTACGATCCGCGCCAAGAGCCGGAGGGATGGAGCCGCATCCTCACCTTCTCTCACGAGGGCGAGGAGCTGCGCTTCGGCGGCATCCACGGCCACTACTGGCGCTGGTTGGACCCGGAGGAGGGCCGCATCTGCGGCCTCCACTACAACACCGACAAGATCCACGCGAGCGGCGTCGACGACGGCCGGCTCCTCTACGCGGTCGAGGGGCGGCTGGTCCGCCTGCCCATCCCCGAGGGCCAGGTTCCCCAGCCCGCGGAAGCGGGAACGGTGCTCCAGATGCTCACCGGTGACGTTCCCCTCACTTGGCTGGGAGAGCCCCAGCCCCCGGGCTACGTCTACTGGCACAGCGCGTACACGCGGCAAAACCAGGCGAGCGCCGTCGGCTTTTGGCTGAAGCACACGGCCCTCATTGCCTTCACCTTCGACATGGGCGGCGAGCCGGGGTATCCCTTCACCCACGACGTAAAGCCCGGCGTCGACCTGGCGTACGCTCCGAAGCTCAACTTCGACCGGGGCGAGCCGATTCATGCTTCCGGTGCCCATTGAGCCGGCGCAAAGCCCCCGGGCCCCCGGGCGCTCGGGCCCTCAGCCGCAGCCGCCTCCCACGCGCGCGCCCGATGGCGTGCTGAAGGCAGGGGCGCGCTCTACCGGCACGGTCGGCATGCCGGCCTCCCGCCACAGCGCAAAGCCGTCTACGAAG
>k87-1127927_pt1 | contig 11651 bp, 8 predicted proteins | sample MGYA00084031_6733416 | MGnify analysis MGYA00084031
GAGCATCGCCGTACAGGTGATCTGGGCCAGGGCGGTGCGCTTCAGCGGGCGTTCCCCGCGGACGGAGACGTGGAGCCGTAGCCCGGTCGGCACCTCGGGGTCGTTCCGGCTGCGCGGGTTGTAGACGGTCAGCGAGCTTTCGACGAGGGTGAAGCCGGTGAGCGCCGACTTCATGCCCGGCGGAGGCGGCTCTCCGGCCTTGAACAGCGCGTCGAGGATGTCCTCGATCAGGTCGGAGCTGGTGGACACCTTGCGCGGTTCCAGCTTGCCGTCGCGGAGCAGGTAGACGACTTCCAGCTTGGACTCGAAGTCGATCACCGGTGGCGGGCCGACCTCGGTCGCGTAGTTCGGCTGGATACCGCAACCGGTGAGCAGCAGCGACAGGAGGAGGAGCGGACGAAGCCTTCTCATCGCGGAGGAATCCAGACCGTGAAGAGCGTTCCCGGGTTCTGCGGCCTGACCGAGATGGTGCCGCCGTGCAGCTGGGCGTTGGAGCGGGCGATGGACAGGCCCAACCCGCTGCCGTGACTGCGGGCGCGTTCCGCTCCCGCTTTGAAGAAGCGGTCGAAGACGTGCGGAAGCGCCTCGGGCGGTATGCCTTTGCCGTGGTCGCGCACCTTGACCTCCAGACCGTTGACCGTGCCGCGCGCGGTGAGGATCACCGGCGGCCCGCCGTGCTTGAGCGCGTTGCCGACCAGGTTGGCCACGATGACGTCGAACCGGCTCGGGTCGAGGGTGAACGTCAGGTCCTCGGGCACGCGCACCTGCACGCGGTCGGTCCAGCCGCGCACTTCGAGGCTGTCGCTCACCGTCTCGGCGATGTTGACGTTCTCCAGGTCCAGCCTGGCGGTGCCCGCGTCGAAGCGGCTGATCTCGATCAGGTGCTCGACCAGCTCGCGCAGGCGTTCGATCTCGCCCAGCACGATGCGTACGGCCTCGGCGGGCTCGGGCGGGAGCCGTTCCGCCTCGTCCATCAGCATGTCGGTCACGGCCGTCATCGCCGCCAGCGGGGTGCGCAGCTCGTGGGAGACGTCGGCGACGAACCGGCGGGACATCGCCTCCAGCGCCCGCAGCTCCGCCACGCTCTTCTCCAGTTCCGCGGCCATCTCGTTGAACGTCGCGGTCAGCTGCGCCAGCTCGTCCTGCCCGTTCACGGGCAGGCGGACGTCCAGCCGTCCCTGGCCGAGCGCGCGAGCGGCGGCGCCGAGCCGCCGGACCGGCAGCAGCACCCTCCGGGCGGAGAACAGCGCCGCGGTGAGCGCGAGCAGCAGCGTGATCAGGCCCGCCTGGGCGAGGCTGCGCCGCAGGTCGGCCAGTAGCCGTTCCTCGTCCGCCATCGAGACGAACACGTACACCGTCAGTCCCGTCGGCTGGATCCGGCCGTCACGCGCCTTGCGGTGCACCTGGGCGCCGATGACCAGCCACATCTGATCGTCGAGGACCAGGCGCTGGGTCACCGTACGGCGGATGGCCCGGCCGCGCAGTTCGCTGGGCAGGTCGGTGAGCCGCCGGTCGCCTTCGGTGTAGACGGCCCCCTCGTACTCGATGATCACCTCGCGGCCGTAACCGCCCAGGGAGCTGCGCAGCTCGGCGATCTCATCGCTGGACGGCGGCAGCTCGCCGGGCCACAGTACGCCGATGGGGAGCGAGATCTGTTCCAGAGTGCGGGTGACGTCGGAGACGGCCGCCCGCTCGGTGCGGGCGATGAGGGAGCTTTTGACGAGCTGGTAGCCGATGCCCGCGACCAGGGCGGAGGCTGCGACGGCCACGAGGATGAAGGTGATGACCAGGCGTTCACGCAGTCCGGTGCGCACCCTGGTGAGCGCACGCACCGGCCCGGGGAGCCTCACGGCGGGCTGAAGCGGTAGCCGAAACCCCGCACCGTGTGGATGTACACCGGTTCGGCGGGCACCGGTTCGATCTTGGCGCGGACCCGCTGGACGCACGCGTCGACCAGCCGGGAGTCCGCGACGTGCGCATGGTCCCACACCGCGCGCAGCAGGTGGCGGCGGTTGAGCACCTGACCGGGGTGGCGTACCAGCTCCAGCAGCAGCCGCAGCTCGGTCGGGGTGAGGTGGATCTCGCGGCCGGCGCGGGTGACCTTCAGCGCGCCGCGATCGATGACCAGTTCGCCGAAGGTGAGCCGATCGGAGTTGGCGGACTCCAGCCGTCGGAGCACGGCCCGGATGCGGGCGTCGAGCACTCGCGGCTCGACCGGCTTGACCACGTAGTCGTCGGCGCCGGCTTCCAGACCGACGACGATGTCCAGGTCGTCGCCCCGGGCGGTGAGCAGGATGATCGGAAGCTGGTCCATCTTGCGTACCCGGCGGCACACCTCGACGCCGTCGATGCCGGGGAGCATCACGTCGAGGATCATGATTTCCGGACGCCGGGCGCGGATGTGGTCCAGCGCCTCCTCGCCGGTAGCGTAGGCGGTCACGGTGTGCCCTTGACGGGTGAGCGCCAGCTCCAGTCCTGCCCGGACGGAAGGGTCATCTTCAACAAGCAGGATGCCGGCCACCTGCTCATTATCGTGACAAGTCGCGCTGTGTCACAAAATCCGAACGTGATGCAGATCGGACCATGAACATCCACCGCCAAGCTGGAAGGGGGTTCCCTTCGCCTCGGGGGTGCGAGGGGGAGCCCGTAAAACGTGCGCGCGAAGCCTCTTCGGCCGCGCGCCTACGGGCCTTTCGGGCGGACGGAGGGAGGGTTCGCCCGAAAGGGCCGTAGAGATCATCCCCCTTCCGTGATCTACCTAACAGTGTGACGAAAATCACATCACCGAAGAATTTTCGGGAAAGGGGCTTATCACCTGCCTGTTGGGTCATGAAAAGGTCAAGCCGACGGCCCACTTCATCCAACGAAGTATCTCGTTTCGGTTGCGCGGGCCCCTCCTGTATACGGCAAGCTCATAGGCCGTGAGCCCAGGTCCGCAGTTGAGAGAGCGTCCGGCGGCGCATCCCCAGCGCGCCCAGCGTCCCCAACGCGCCCAGCGTGCCCGTCGCGGTCCCAGGCGCACAGAGGACACGGGGAAGGCGAAGAGGACGCGTTCCTCATGGTTGACCCCCAAGCGGGTCGTCATCATCGGAGCCGCGGTGATCGCGCTCGGCGGCGGGGGCGGCTTCGTCGTCTACTCGGAGATGCAGCACGCCGAGCAGAAGGAGAAGATCGAGCCCCTGACGCTCAACGAGCTGGCCAACGTGTTCGGCGGGGGTGACCCGTTCGCCCCCGACCCCGAGGCCGACGCGGCCAAGGCCCTGGCGGCGCAGAAGCTCCGCAAGCGCAGGCTCGTCGACGCCCGGGAAGGCCGCGACGGGCTCAGCCCGGTGGTGATCCCCAGCGAGGCGCCCGGTGGCAACGGTTTCGACCCCCAGGCGTTCCCTCCCGGCTCCAACCCCGACCCCGGCAGCAACAAGGCCCTGGGTAAGCAGATGGTCGCCGCGCGCGGGTGGGCCGACCAGTGGGGCTGCCTGGAGAAGCTGTGGGACAAGGAGAGCGGCTGGAACGAACGGGCGATGAACCGCTACAGCGGCGCCTACGGCATCCCGCAGGCGCTTCCCGGGCACAAGATGGCCAGCGCCGGCTCCGACTGGCAGACCAACCCCGCCACTCAGATCAAGTGGGGGCTCGGCTACATCGCCGCCCGATACGGTTCGCCCTGCGCGGCTTGGGCCCATTCCCAGGCCAAGGGCTGGTATTGAGAAAGCGCGTTTCCCTCCTGAAACGACAAGCCTGACCCTTCACGCCCGCACCGCGGCTCACGCTGGTGAGTATGGGCGTGAAGGTCAGCGTAATCGTGTCGGTCCGTAACCCGGGCGCGGCCGCGGACGCCGGGATCCGCTCGGTTCTGGAGCAATCCCTGCCGCCCGACGAGTATGAAGTGATCTTCGTTGACGACGGGTCGGCCGAGCCGTTCGCGGCGCGGCTCGACGCCCTCGCGGCCTCCCGGCCCAACGTGCGGGTCCTGCACCTGGAACCGACCGGATCGCCGATGCGCGGCAGGAACATGGGCATAGCCGCGGCCAAGGGCGAGTACGTCTACCTGCTCGATCAGGGCGATCGGCTGGAACCCGACGCGCTGGCCCGGATGTACGCCAGGGCCGTCGCCACCGAGGCCGACGTGCTCCTGGGCAGGCTGGTGCGCGAGGAGAGCGGGCCGCAGACCGCCTTCGGCATCAACCGCGACCGCGCCGACATCCTGCGCGACCGGCTGCTCACCCAGCTCACCCCGCACAAGCTCTTCCGCAGGCGCTTCCTCGCCGACCACGACCTGCGCTTTCCCGAACCCGGCGGTGCGCTCGCCGAATGCGCCTTCGTGCTACGGGCCTACCTGTCGGCGAAAGTGATCGCCATCCTGGCCGACCGCGTCTGCTGCCACGTCGCCGCGCGGGCCCGGCCGTCCGACGATCCGGAGACCATCGCCGAGGAGGTACGCGCCCTGCTGGACGTGGTGGACGAACACACCGTCCCCGGCAAACTGCGCGACCGGGTCTACGCCCACTGGCTGCGCGTGGCGGTGCTGCGGCCCTTCACCACGCGCCGCTTCCTCACCTCGTCCCAGAACCGCGGCGTGCTGTTCACCACCCTGCGCGAGCTGGTCCTGGAACGCTTCCCGCCGCACCTGGACAGCCACCTCCCGGTCCACCTGCGGGCTGTGGCGGCGCTGCTGCGTGCGGGTCGGCTGGACGAGCTGTGCCTGCTCGCCGGAACCTCCCGCGGCGTGCGCATGCGGGCCGAGCTGCACGGCGCGAGGTGGGACGACGGGGTGCTCACCCTCACGCTCGGCGCGGAGATCGTGGACGCGGACGGCTCGCCGATGCGGTTCGCCCGGTCCAGGGACGGCCGGCTGTTCTGGCGCCCGCCCGTCAACGCCCCGATCCTGCCGCCGGACCTCGCCGACGTCAGCGACGCCGTGGCCAGGGCCAGGCTGAGCGTGCACGTCCGGCACGCCGAGACCGGCGTGACGTACGCGCTGCCCGCCACCGGAGGCGTCACCCTGCTGCGCGACAGCGACCCGGACGCGAGGCGCGAGGACGGCGTGGACGACACGGTGCGCGTCCGCCTGGAGGGAGAGGCGCGCCTGGACCCGTGCACGGCGGCCCTCGGGCACCCGCTGCCGCGCGGTCTGTGGGAGATCCACGTCCGGGCGCATGGCGGCGCCTACCGGGCCAGCGCTCGGCTCGGCGCGGCTGAAGACGCGATCGACTGCGTCGGCACGGTGACCGAGTATCCCCGGCGGCTGGTCATGCCGTGCTGGACCCGCAACGGCGAGCTGGCGGTGTGCGTCGAGCCCCGCTCCTACGCCGAGTCGATCGCCCTGGTCTCCCAGGGGGTGTCCATCACCCGCCGCCGCGGTCACCTGTTCGTCGTCGTGCCCGTGCCGTACGTGCCGCCGAGCGGCGGGCCCGCGGTGGAGCTGGTGCTGCGGAGCCGCTCACGCGAGGTGGCGGTGCCCGCTCTGGCCGAGCCGGGCATCCCCGGACGGATGACCGGTCAGCTCATCGCCAAGGTGCCGGTGCGCCGGCTGCCCGCCGAGGACTGCCTGCGCCCGGGACGCTGGTCGCCCTCGCTGCGGGTGGACGGTCGCGAGGTCGACCTGCGTTTCACCCTGGAGATGAGCCTGCTGAACCGGGTGAGGCTGCGGTCCGCTACCCTTCCTGCCGCTCCTGCGCCGAGCGGGTCATCGAGAGCACGTCGAGTATGGCGTCGAGCTGCTCTTCGGTGAGCGTGCCGGCGCTGATGTGACCGCGGTCGAGCACGGCCTGCCGGATCGTCTTGCGCTCGGCGAGCGCCTCCTTGGCGATCCTGGCCGCCTCCTCGTAGCCGACGTGCCGGTTGAGCGGGGTGACGATCGACGGCGACGACTCGGCGTACTCGCGGCACCGCTCGACGTTCGCGGTGATCCCGTGAATGCAGCGGTCGGCGAACAGGCGTGCCGCCGCGGCGAGCAGGCGGATCGACTCCAGGATGTTCCTGCCGATCACCGGGAGCATCACGTTCAGCTCGAAGTTGCCCGACGCGCCCGCGAACGCGATCGCCGCGTCGTTCCCGATGACCTGTGCGCTCACCATGCACACCGCTTCGGGGATGACCGGATTGACCTTGCCCGGCATGATCGATGAGCCCGGCTGCAGGTCGGGCAGGTTGATCTCACCGAGGCCGGCCCGTGGCCCCGACCCCATCCACCGCAGGTCGTTCGCGATCTTGGTGAGTGCGACCGCGGTCACCCTGAGCTGGCCGGACAGCTCCACGATCGCGTCCCGCGCCCCCTGGGCCTCGAAGTGGTCCTGCGCTTCGGTGAACGGCAGGCCGGTGGCCTCTCGCAGCTTCGCGATGACCCGGCGGGCGAACCCGGGGGGCGCGTTGATCCCGGTGCCCACCGCCGTGCCGCCCAGCGGCAGCTCGGTGACCCGCAGCAGCGATTCGTTGATCCGGGCCAGCGCCTTGTCGATCTGCGTGGCGTAACCGCCGAACTCCTGCCCGAGGGTCACCGGCGTGGCGTCCATCAGGTGCGTACGGCCGGCCTTGACCACGTCCTTGAACTCCAGCGACTTGGCGCGCAGCGCGGTCGCCAGGTGCTCCAGCGAGGGGATCAGGTGGTAGACCGTCTCGGTCGCCGCAGCCACGTGGATGGACGTCGGGAACACGTCGTTGGACGACTGCGAGGCGTTGACGTGGTCGTTCGGGTGGACCGGACGGCCGAGCCGCTCCTCGGCCAGGGTGGCGATCACCTCGTTGGCGTTCATGTTGGAGGAGGTGCCGGAGCCGGTCTGGAACACGTCGACCGGGAATTCGCCGTCCCATTCGTTCTCCGCGACGTCCGAGGCCGCCTGGGCGATCGCCTCGGCCATGTCCCGGTCGATGACGCCGAGTTCGCCGTTGACCTCGGCGGCGACGGCTTTGATCAACCCCAGCGCGGCGATGTGGGCGGGTTCCAGACCGCGTCCGGAGATGGGGAAGTTCTCCACGGCCCGCTGGGTCTGCGCCCGCCATTTGGCGGTGGCGGGGACCCGAACCTCGCCCATGGAGTCGCGTTCGATCCGGTATTCGCTCATGTTCCCAGTCTGAGTGGTGCGCCCGCGGCATGCGGGGATCGGGGTGACCGTCGACGCGTCGCTGTCCAGAAATTCCTGTAAGGCGTTATTTGTGGCCACAAATGGAAGAAAAAGCGGCTGAGGGATAGTGGGTGACCAGGGAAGAGGTCCTCTTAACTGCCGCTTTCCTTAATCGGAGCATTTGTGGTCGGCGTGGCGTCACCGGATGAGCAGGCATGACTGTAAGCATTTTCACAATCATGCTGTTCTTCGCGCGCAAGGCATGAGCCTTATTCCGGCCAACGGCCGGTCGTGGCCACGCGCCGCGCTTGAAAGGAATTGCTTATCCATGTCCGTGCCTCACTCTCGAACGAATGCCACGGTCGCCCAAGCCGGACTGGAAAGGGTCCGGCCGATGAAAGGGCTGGCAGCGCTGACCGTGGCCGGTTCTCTGTCCATCACCCTCGCTGCCGTCACGCCGGCCGCCGTCGCGGCCCCGCACGAGCACTCCACGACCGCCGTCACGCACTCGCTCTCCGCATCGCCGGACGGCGTCAACGCCAGAAGGTGCAGGCCGAGGAAGTTCCTCAGGTTCCACTTCGTGCGGCCGAGGAACTTCTTCATTCCTCGCACCCGCTTCATCGACGGCCCCGGCGGTTCGATCACGGCATCGGTCACGCGGTCGCATCGCGTGTACGCCGAGGTCGAATTCGAAAGGGAGAAGCGGAAGAGCCGGACCAGGTCGAGACAGAGGACCAACAGCAGGACCACAACGCCGCCTCCGCCGCCGGAGGGCGAGGCGACGATCACGCGGACGACGAGCCGCGCCCTGACCAGGCAGATTCTGCGCGAACTGCGCTTCATGGTGAATCCCCTGCTCGCCGAGGAGCACATCGTCGAGGTCGGGCACACGTACACACGGGAGATCAGCCCCGGGATGTACGGCAACCTGTGGTACCGCGTCTTCGGCTACCGGGTCGGCTTCTCGGCGTGGCGAGTGATCGGCAACTGCCGCGTGCGTCCCGTCGGCACCGGAATCGCCAACATCCCCGCCCGGGTAGAGGGGTGGAGGTACTGGGAGACCAAGCACCCGACCTTCAGGGGACGCAAGCTGAGCGAGCGCTGACGCCCGATCGGGCGCTCGCCGGCGCTAGGTGACGGCGGCCACGATCAGGATGACCAGCACCGCGACGGCCAGCGTTCCGCCGCAGACCATGAAGAAGAGCTTGCGCGTGCGGGCGTCGTCCTGCTGCGTGGCCTTCGGCGGGACCGGTCCGGCGATCGCGAACAGTTCGGTGCCCAGCCCCGGCGTGCCGCCCGACGGACGTCCGCTGTCCGGCGTCCCAGGGGTGCCCGCGACCGGGATGCCGGGATAGGACGTGCTCTGGGAATTCTGCTGCTGCGGCGGCGGGAAGGGGATGCCCCCCGCGTGCGGTTCCGCGGGGGTGGTCCCACCCGCCCCGCTGCCCGGAGCGCCGGGGGACGCGGGGAACGGCGGATGCGACTCCGGTGCCGCGGCCTGCGGCGCGTCAGACGGCGTCCAGGACTGCGCGGGCGGCGGAGACGGCGGGTTCTGGGGGTAGGCCGGGGCGGACCCGGGCCACTGCGCCTGCTGCGTCTCCTGCTGAGGGCTCTGCTGCCGGGGGTCCTGCTGCTGAGGACCCGGCTGCTGGGACGGGGCGTCGTTCCCCGCGCGGGCGGGGTACACCCCCTCGGGCGGCGTGGGCCACCCGCCGGAAGCGGGCGCGTTCTGCGGTGTGGACGCGGGCCATCCGGACGCGGCGCCGGGCGCGGGCGTGTTCTGCGGCGCGGGCGCGGACCGTCCGAGATGAGGAGGAAGGACGTTCTTGGGCCGGGCGATGGCCACGGTCCGGTTGGGGTCGAACATTCCGTCGCCGATCGCGTCCTGCTCGACCTCGACGCCGTGCGAAGGGTCGGCCGTGACGGCGGGCGATCCGGACGGCGCGGGGGGAGTGCTCGGCTGCGGCGCGGGCGGCGCCTGCACCGCGGGCGGAGCCGGCGGGACGGTCTGCGGTGCGGGGGGAGGCGTCTGCCCAGGGTGAGCGGGCGGAGCGCCGTGCTGCGGCACGGCCGAAGCGCCGCCGTCCCCCGGATTCCGGCCGTCGCCGTCGGTGAGGGCGATGTCCGGCGCCGGATCCGAGCTGGGGGTGTCGGCGATGGCGCGGAGCATGGCCGCAGCCCGCGCGGCAGGCAACCTCTCCCGGTAGTCCTTCTCCAGCATCGCCTCCAGCACTCCGCGCAGCGGCCCCGCCTGGGTGGGCGGGTCGGCGTTCTCGGTCATCAGCGCGGCCAGCGTCTCAGCGATGGTGCGGCGCTCGTACGCCGGGCGGCCCTCGACCGCGAAGTACAGCGTCGCACCCAGCGACCACAGGTCGGACTCCGGTCCGCTGTACTCGCCCCGCGCCCGCTCGGGGGCGGTGTAACCCGGCGAGCCGATCACCATGCCGGTCTTGGTGAGAGTGGCGTCGCCCTCCGCCTTGGCGATGCCGAAGTCGGTCAGCACGACGCGGCCGCTCTCGGTCAGCAAGACGTTGCTCGGCTTGACATCACGGTGCAGGATGCCCTGGGCGTGCGCGGCGCGCAGCGCCTCCAGCAGTTCAGCACCGAGTTCGGCCACCAGACGCGGCGGCAGCGGCCCCTCCTCCTCGATCACCTGCTCCAGGGAGCGGCCCTCGACCAGCTCCATGATGATCCACGGCCTGCCGTCGTCCTCGATCGCGTCGTAGACGGTGGCGACGGAGGGATGGTTGACTCGAGCCGCCGTACGCCCCTCGCGGATCATGCGCTCCCGCAGTTCGGCATACTGATCATCGCTGAGCCCCGGCTTCTGGAGGATCTCCTTGACCGCGACCTCGCGGCCGAGAAACCGATCCTGGGCCCGCCATACGGTGCCCATGGTGCCGCGGCCGATAGGGGTGATCAGCTCATAACGCCCCGCGAGAAGGCGCGTCTGTTGTTCCGGTGGCATGTATAGAAGATAGCGATTCCGGATTAAAACCGACTTTAACCTCGCTTACGGAGCTCCCTCGGCCAGAAGCGTCGGGGAATCACCAACCTCGCCAGCGTCGCCACCCGGACCACGAACGGCATCGTCTGCGGCTTCTGCGCGGGCGGCTTGCGGTGCAAACCCTCCGTCGAGCGGCGATGGCCCCGCCCCGCCGTGGTCGGCTGCTGCGTGGAGCCTCCCGGCGAAGGACGTCGACCCGTGGGACGCGCGCCCTCGGCACGGTGCAGCCCGCGGTGGGCGGTCCGCCGTACGAAGGGCGGCACGGCGATCGGCGGCACACTGCGCACCTGCCTGCGCGCCCCCTGCCCCAGCGGCTCCTCGGCCGATCCGCCCGCGGCCACCCGCGCCAGCATCAACGACGCCCGCGCCGCGTCCAGCCGCTTGTCCGGATCGATGCGGAGCAACCCCTCCAGGACCGGCGCGAGCGGCCCGGCCCGCTCCATGGGGATCGGGCCGCCGCTGCTCAGCGCCGCCAGCGCGGCAGCGGCCGTACGGCGGCCGTGCAGGCCCTTGCCCTCGACGGCCGTGTAGAGGGTCGCGCCCAGCGACCACAGATCGGCGGCAGGGCTGGCCTTGGCGCCCAGCACGCGTTCCGGCGCGATGTAACCGGCGGAGCCGAGCACGATGCCCGCCTGGGTGATGGAGGCATCACCTTCCAGGGCGGCGAGCCCGAAGTCGGTGAGCACCGCGCGATCCTCGGTGACCAGCACGTTGCTCGGCTTGATGTCGCGGTGCAGGATGCCCTTGGCATGCACCGCCCGCATGGCGCCGATCACCTGTCGCCCGATCTCGGCGACCCGGCGCGGCGGGAGTGGTCCCTGCTCGCGGACGAGCTGCTCCAGCGATCGAGCCTGGAGCAGCTCCATCACGATCCACGGCCGGTCGTCCTCGGTGATCACGTCGAAGACGGTGATCACCGAGGGGTGAGCGACCATCGCGGTGGCGCGGCCCTCCCGCTCGGTCCTGGTGCACAGTTCGGCCCGCAGGTCGTCGTCGAGGATGTTCGGGAAACGAACCTCCTTGACCGCCACCTGCCGGCCCAGCAGCTCGTCGTGGGCGCGCCATACCGTTCCCATGCCGCCACGCCCCACCGGTTCCAGCAGGCGATAACGCCTGGCCAGTAGGTATCCCGACGGCGCACGCATGAGTGGCAGCTTACCGATTTGCGTAATGCGACCTGTAGCGACAGCGCCGAGAATTTGTCGGGATCTTCGGTCAGGGACGCTAACCGGCCCGGCTTACCCGTCTCTGCCCCGGATCTGACACGCGGCAGGTCGCATCACCGGATGTTAGTTCGGCCTGCGGCCGATGGACAGCACCGGACCGGTTGTATCGGCGAAGAAGTCGTTGCCCTTGTCGTCCACGACGATGAAGGCGGGGAAATCCTCGACCTCGATCTTCCAGACGGCTTCCATGCCCAGCTCCGGATACTCCAGCACCTCGACCTTCTTGATGCAATCCTGCGCCAGGCGAGCCGCCGGGCCGCCGATGGAGCCGAGGTAGAAACCGCCGTACTTCTTGCACGCCTCGGTGACCTGCCTGGACCGGTTGCCCTTGGCGAGCATGACCAGGGAGCCGCCGGCGGC
>k87-868806_pt1 | contig 11646 bp, 7 predicted proteins | sample MGYA00084031_6733416 | MGnify analysis MGYA00084031
GGAATCGGCCATCTCAACGTGTACGATACGCCGAAACAACCGGCGACTGTGGGTCCGGCCAACGGCCGGATGTGATCCGCAACGCGTTCAAATAAGCTCGCAGCCCGGCTTGGCGCGCGGCGTCGTCCAGGGCGGGCTTTTTATCTTTTGTATTTAGTGAACATTGAGCAAAGGAAAAGTCGTCAACGTTATGAAGGTATGTTTTTGTGGAACGACTCGCTCCGTGTCGGAATGGACGGGATTTGACGGTGACAGCGGCCTTGCGATTCAACAAGTTCCTCACCGGCGCGCTCGGTTCGCTCGCGATCATCGCTGCGGTGTTAGTCCACCCAGCCGCGGCGGCTCTCACGGGCGCTGAGACCGGCTCGTTGGGGGAGGCGGCGGGCGCGGTGCGCCACTACCTGGACAAATGGACCGTGGCGCCGAAGTTGAGCGCGAACGTTGCTGACGTGCGAAGCACCGTTGACGGCCGGCTCAGCGAGGCGTGGTGGGAGAAGGCGGCGCCGGTGACGGGATTTAGAACCGCCTATTATGAACGGCCCGTGCCGGGTGTCGAGTACCGGTTCGCGTTTGACGACCATTACCTGTACCTCGGTGGAACAATCCCGGAAGAAGAGGCTGGCTCCATCGCCCAGATCGAGCTTGTGATTAAACCGAGACCCGCATCGACGCTTTACTACGTGGTGAGCATCCCCGTGAGTGCGAGCCATCCGGCGAGCATGGCGCGCCTTAACACGATCTGGAACCCTTCGCCGAACGAGCTGTCGAACGATGAAGGCCGGGTGAATGTCGAGGGCGCGCTCGCGAGTGTCTCAGCGCGCGACGGAGCCCTTACGGTCGAGGCTGCCGTTCCCCTTAAGGCCGTCGCCGCCGCCGGTGTGAGCGAAGGGGACGAGTGGCAGCTCAACGTGGTCCATGTCCATCATCTTTACACAAGGCCGCTCACGGCGTGGGTTCCGATTCGCAACTCGAGCCAGTGGGATACGGGCCAAAGCCGCTCGGGCGGGAGCGTTACAGTCTACGCCGACGTCGTCGGCCAAGGGCGGATGGGAAGCCTCTTTTTCGGACGTCTGCCGAACGAGCCGGCGGCGGGACCCGGGGCGGCGGGGCCGCACCGCGCACCGCGAGACTCGAAAGAGACGGACATCCTCCTCATGTACGTCGACTTCACGCGCAAGCGGCTGTTGCTGCCCTCGGCGTGGGGCGCCGCGCGCGGGCAAGCGCTCGAGGTCCGCTGGAAGACGCCGCGAGGCGGATGGCAAACGGTCACTGATCTTGTGGAGGTTCGCAGCGGCGAGAGGCTCGCTGTCGAGTTTGCGCACCCGGGGCCGCTGGCAGACGGGATTTACAAGCTGATGGTGACGTACCGGGCAAAGGACGCGCGGGATACCCGGGTCCACATCCTCACCTTCGACCGGGAGTCCTTGATTCAGGCCGGGCTCGCCGTAAGTCCCCGCTTTCCTGTTTCTCCAGCAAATGCCCCGCCCGTCGAATGGAGCGAACCTTCCGAGGAGGTCTTGGCGGCGATTGAGCTCATCCCGCCGCAGCCGGGTTTCCGCCACGCCGGCCTTCCCGAGATGCCGGAGCTGTATCCCGACGGCACGGGAATTTACCGGCTTTCATCGGATCAAAAGCACCTGGTTGCCCTTCCCACAGGGACCATCTACCCCAGCGACGATCCTCGCCTAAAAGAGAGCAAAGAGCTGCGTTTCACGGACCGTAAAGGCGACGAGGCGATCTACCCGTACTTCGAGGACGCAGAAGGCAGGCAATACTTCATCACCGGCCATTTGTGGTATCTGCAGAAAGAGCAAGCCATCCGGCGGGCGGCGGCTCTGGCCAACGCCGATCCCTTGGGCGCCGCTCGCGTGCTGTACGCCTTTGCCCTAGCCTACGACGGGTATCATCCCACGGTCGATCGCAACTGGATCAACGGGGTCGTCCCCGCCGACTCGGGCCCGCCGTACCCCTACTGGGGCGGAACGTGGAACCGCTGGTGGTGGAGCGATCTCGCCACTGTCAGCAGGCTTGCCGCGGTGTACGCCGCGATCAAGCCGACCGGAGCGCTCAAGGTCCTCAGCGACGAAGTTGGGGAAGACGTGGAGCGCAAACTCATCGAGGATATGTTCTTGCCTTCGGTCGACTTCGTGCTCACCTACCCGATCAGCCAGGGGAACATGGCGGCGACGCTGTGGCAAGGCTTGATTCAGATGGGGCTCGCGCTCAGGGAGCCCGATCTCATCCACCGCGCGGTGGAATTGATCCAAAGGTTTGTCACAGAGGGGAAGTTTCTTTCCGACGGCTTTTGGTCTGAGGTGACGCTGAGCTACCATACGCAGACCATCAACGGGCTGGTCCGGGCGATCGAGATGTTAAACGGGTGGACGGACCCTCCGGGATACGTTTCTCCCAGGACCGGCGTGCGCTTCGATAACCTGGATATGGCCCAGGAGTATCCCATCATCGGTAAGGCGCTGGCTATCAACCGCTTCATGGTGTATCCGGACGGAAGGTACCTACCGATCATGGACACGTGGGCCAATCAATCCTCGCCGAGTCCCGATTTGAGCAAGGGCTCGTTCCTGCTGCCCGCGGCCAAGGTGGCGCGGCTCGCCGCCGGACGCGGCAGCGCTCAAACCCAGATCAACGTGAACTTTCAGCCCAAGTACGGGCACGTTCATCGCGACGGCATCAACATCACGCTGTTTGCCAACGGCCGGGAGCTGCTCCCCGACATCGGTTACTCGCACAACTCGAAGTACCGCTGGTTCACGACGTCGACCATCGGGCACAACACGGTAGTGGTCGACGGCCAGGATATGCCGAACAACGCCCAAGCGCGCCACGGGGGAAACATCGAGGCTTTTGTGCAGTCCAGCCTGTTCCAGGTCGTGCGCGCCTCGTATGCCGGCCCTTACGCCGGGGTGACGGAGTACGCCAGAGAGCTTTGGCTGATACCGTTTGCGTCGGGTGCCGAAAACGAAGCCTACATTCTTGACATCTTCAGGATCGAGGGTGGTCGCCGGCACGAGTACACCCTCCAAGGCGACGCGAACCGGGACGCCCTCTTTCGCGTCGATGTCCCGACCCGCCCCTACGGGCCGTACCTCTTGCCGGAAGGAACGCGCGTCATCCCGCCCACGGGTCCGTCCACGCCGGGCAGCGCCCAGGGCCACTATCCCGGTTACATCTACATCCGCGACGTGGAGCATGCCGAGCTGGCGGGAGAGCAGTTCACCGTGACGCTCCTGATCGATGAATACGGGGTGGAGACTCCCTCCTTGAGGATGACGGGGCTTCTAGCAGACGACCGGAATGAGCTGTTCCTCGGCCGTTCACCGTCGCTGCGCCCGGTGCGACAACACGGCATCTCGATGGACAACAACCACATGGTCGACCTGCACTCCATGCCCAAATTGGTCCTCCGGCGAGAGGGAAGCAGCCTGCGCAGCGACTTCGTGATGCTGATGGAGCCCCGGTTCGGAGACGGGGCGTTTCGGATCGACGCGGCCGAGCGCCTGGCGGTGGAGCGCGGCCCGCAGGGAGCCGTCGCGGTACGGGTGATCTACGACGACACGATCGACATCATTCTCAGCAATCCGCGTCACGGGGAAGGACCTCTCGTTGCGGGCGACCTGGAGCTTCACGGGGAGTTCGCCTTCGTGCGCCTGAAGGACGGCGTCGTGCAGGAGGTTACTTTGGTCGGCGGCGCCCGTTTGAAGATGGGGCGAGCCGAGTGGACCGGCCGAGGAAGGGCCACCGGCGCCGTGGACAGGACGCTCCGGCGGGCAGACGGCGATCCGGTCGACGGGTTCGCGACGGATGCGGAGATCGCCGGCTCCCTTTCGGGACGGTACGTGATCATTACGCATCCTGACGGGTCTACCTCCGGCTTTGCGATTGACCGGGTCGAGCGGGAGGGAAACCAGACGGTGATTGTTTTCGCCGAGCACGATCCCGCCTTTGTGATCGAGCCGGACGGAACATCTCGTCAGGTGTATTACCCGCGCAAAGCGTGGGTTGGGACGCACACCTTCGACATCGCGTACGTCGACGAGTTGGCGGCCGCCGCTTCGCTGTATGACGGAGTAGGGGCAGCGCCGGCAGCGAGCGGCGTGGTAGCAGGGGTTGTGCGCGACGCAGAGGGCCGGCCCGTTCCGGGGGCTCTCGTTAGGCCGGCAGGATATTCGACGCTTGCGGCGCTCACCGACGAGGACGGGCGTTTCGAACTCTCCGGCCTGCCCGCCGGCAGGCATTGGTTCAAAGTGAGCCACGATTTATTCGCGCCGTCGATGTCCGGGGCGGTGACGGTGTCCAGGGGCTCGCGTCAAACCATCGCTCTCACGGTGGGAGATCGCCTGCCGCCGAGGCTGTTTGACGTGCCCGGTGAAGTGTTTGCGGGAGAGCCGATCCCGCTCACCAGCTCTCAGGACGCGACGGTGTACCTGCTCCGCGGGGGAGCGTCCCGGGGGATTCCGACGGCGGAGGCGGTAAGGTCAGCCGCTGTTGCGTCCGTGCAGGTGGAGGCGAATCAACCGGCCCTCCTCCAGACGGAAAAAACCTTGATGGGTGCATACACCCTCTACGCGGTCGATGCGGAAGGACGCGTCTCGTCGGGGGTGGCGGTCCGGGTCCGAAACCGAGAGGAGGAGGAGCGATTGATCAAACTGCTTGAGGGATGGCAGTAAGCAAACGGAGCCGCCGGCTCCTTGGTGCGGTAGGCTTCTCGCCGTGGAGGAAAGTTGAGACAAAGGGAGAGGTGACATGTTGGCGCGCCGCACGTCAAGATGGAACCAAGGATTGACGACGTTCGCTCTCATCGCGGCAACCCTTTGGGTCGTATCGACAGCCGCGGCTGCACCGGTCGTCGTCGAAGTGGCCCGCTCCATCCGGGTCGCCGACGCCGAGTGGCAGGACGCCGTGGCCGAGGTCTTCAACCAGCAAAATGACCACATTAAGATTGAGATCGTCGGTGGCGGGGAAGGGCTCAGTTATGGGAAGCTGCAGGTGATGCTGGTCGCAGGGGAAGCGCCCCATCTGGTTTACCAAGACCCGAACAACCTGCTCAATTGGGCCAGACAAGGGTTCCTTGTCGACTTGACCCCCTACTTGGAACGGGAGCCGGACGATAGTCCCTTCCGGGAGTTCTTCCCGACGGTTTGGGATTTCTATAAGCTGGATGGGAAGATCTGGGGCTCCCCCATGGACTTGCAAACGCAAGCGTTGATTTACAACCTCGACGCCTTTAACGAATCGGGCCAGGCTCCGCCTCACGCAGGGTGGACGTGGGACGATCTGACGGTGATCGCCCAAAAGGTGACCAAGCAAAGCGGCGATTCCGGCCCGCCGGAGCGGTGGGGAATGCGGGAACCGCAGTGGTTTCACTGGTGGTCGACCATTTGGCATTTCGGTGGGTCTGTTGTCGACGATTGGTCAAACCCGCGCGCCTTCACGGGCGACTCCAGCGAAGTGAGACAGGCGCTGGACGTCTACCGCAACCTGGTGCGGCTCGGCGTGATGTCGCCTCCGGGAACCTTCGGCTCGACGGGTTCGGGCAGCACGGCAGCGAACGTCGTGGCCTTTGGACTGAGTGCGATGGCCCTGGCAAATTCGCTGTACATGCAGAGCGCGATTCCTTTGGGGTTCGAGTACAACACGCAGTGGGACATTGCCCCGCTGCCCCGCGGTCCCGCCGGAAACACGGCGATCACCAACGCTCTCGGATGGGGCATTGTCAAAGAGGCCGGCAATACCGACGAGGCCTTTGAGGTGCTGCGCTTTTTTAGCAGCGCGACCGCAATGGAGCTGGCCGTCAAGCACCGGCCTGGCGCGGTGCTGCCTCACCGGCCCACGATGATCGAGGTGTGGCTGCCGACAAACACCGTTCCCGGCAACCGGCATGTACTGCTGGAGGCGCTGCCGGCGTCCAGGCCCCTTCCGCTCATTGAAGACTCGTACAAGAACGGTGTGTCGCGGGCGGCGTACGATTACTGGAAAGACCTCATTTCCGCCGATCAAGCGATTGAAAATATGCGGGCGGCCATCAACAGCTGGATCCATGCCAACGCCCAGTAGACGCTTTTTGCCTACGGAAGGGGCGCCGTGTATGCCCGGCCTGCGCGTCGTCAAGAGGGTGTAACGAGGGGGCCGCTTCGAAAGCGGCCTCCCTCGGCGGAAGGACAACCCTCAGCCGGCGTCACTGGAGCTGGCGAGCCAACTCCTGAATCCGCTGGATCTTTTGTTGGGCCTGCTGAGGATTTTGCTGGGCCTCCTGGGCAAGCTGCCCGATCTCCTGAAGGTACTGCTGGTTGGCCTGCTGGAACTGCTGCGCCTGCCTTTGCAGCAGCTGCTGATCCTGCTGTTGCTGCTGCTGTCGCTGGTAGCGATCGTGAGGCATGCGGCGTTCCCCTCCTTCCGGGGGTAACGTGCCCGCTCGGCCCTGCGCTCATCCTGCCAATTCGCTTGGATGGTTATCGCCTGCTTACAAGTATGGCAGGGAATCCCATGTTTTTCTCTCGGGTTTTGCGCGACATTACCATCGGCTTGATAAGAGCGGCCTACCACGTTTTACCACAATAAACCTGCGGCGCCAGGAGCGAATCGCGCCTATTTTTTCAAAAGTCCTGGAAAGGAACCGCCGGTTCCGCTGCGAATCTGAAAGCTAGAAGCGGCTGCTAAGCATCGCATCTCGTCCGCCCTATTCGTCCCCTCGCAGGTGAGGAAACGATCGGAGCGCCCATCACTTTTGGATCCGGTCGCCCAGCCGTCCTGGACGCGGCTTGATCAACACCGTCGCGTTGAACATCAGGTAGGTCCAGGGGTCCAAGTTTATATCCTACTAATTTATGGGGGTTTGAGCGGAGCGTTTCCGGAGTGGTCCATAGCTAAACTGATCTTAAGTCCTAGGCCAACTCCTGGCAACCCGAGTAAACCTCCGGCAGTGTGGGGGATGGCCGTTGGCCGAACACCAACTGGACGCACCTAAGCCGCTGCCAACAGGTCCAATTCCGTCAGTTCAAGGGAAGAACGGTCCAAAATTGATGAAAAGTGCGCCTTGAGGGAGTGGCGAGCGATGTTTTCGACGAATATAGACCGATTATTCCCAAAAGTCTTAGGTCCTTAGTCCTATGAACGTGCGACATGAGGTAATACGCCGGTCGGACGCGCGAGAATAGCCGGGCGTCCAATTGTGGGTATTGTCGCCCAATCCCTATAATTAGACAGTAGTATAGGTCGTGTTGACCGAGGGGCGTTTCGAGATCATCTTCCGGGGGTAATCTCTCGCCGGAGAGGGTCCGGGACTCGCGTAGAATCGAAGAACTTGGGGCGATTGCTAAGTGGTTCTACCGCAGTGGGGGGGAATTCAATCTTGGAGGCAGCCCGTACGTTTAGCCGCTCGATCCGAGTCATCGTGGTGGGGGAAGACCCCTTAGTCCGTCGGGGCCTGCGCAGCGTCTTGGAGGACGCGCCCGACGTGAGTATCGTTGCCGAAACGGATGACTCAGTTGAGACGCTCCGCACGATTGCGAAACTGATGCCTGACATTCTCGTCATGGCCGTCACCCAGCTGGATGAAGATGCCTTTCAGTTCATCAGCCGGGTGCGTGCCGATTTTAGCAAAGTGAATGTTGTCCTCACGGGAATGGCGGTGGACAAGGCCAGCCTGCTCATGGCCGTCGAGAGTGGAGCCTTCGGATTCGTTCCCTCAGGAGCGAGATCGGAGGAGTTCGCCTCCGTCTTTAGGGAGGCGCTCGCGGGTCGAAGCCCTGTTATGGCCCAGCTTGCCGGAGAGCTGCTCTTTCACGCGCTGACCCAGCTTCACGGCGATATTCGCGACCATGAACACAGCCTGTCGACCCGTGAGCACGAAGTGTTGCAGAGGATGGTTCGCGGCATGAGCAATAAGGAGATCGGCGCGGATCTACATATCAGTGTAGGCACTGTGAAGGCCCATGTGAGCAATGTCTTACGGAAGTTGGGAGCTGCCGACCGCACGCAGGCGGTCATTAAGGCCATCCGGCAAGGTCTGGTCGAACTGTAGGCAAAGGCAAATGGAGTGCGGGATTCGGTATTCGTGCCCCAGCGGGGCATGCTTGGACCGTGGGGCACGAATCGCCGAATCCCGCTTTCTTTTTTAATTGCTCTGTGACGGCCTGCGCCCGGAGCGACCCGGGCGCGATTTCGCGATGGTAAGGACTCTTAACAGCCATCCGCTGGGATCGGGGACGGCGACCAAGCGTTCACTCCCTAAGCTGCGGGCCAGCGCGCGGTCGAACTCGGCCTGATTGAGCTTTTTATGCAGATAACTGTCGGCCCCCGCCTGCAGCAGCTCGCTCACCCAATCGGGCCGGTCGTCGCCGGAGATGACAATCACGGTGAGCTTGGGGCGATGCCCCTTGATCTGCCGCACGAAGGAGATGGCTCCCGGCGTAATATGTCCAATGCTGAGGAGGAGCGCGTCGGCGTCCTGATCCTTGATGCGGCGCCAACCGGAGTCGAGATCCATCTCCCGGATGAAATCGGGGATGAACTCAGGGAACGACTCCAAAACGTCCTTGAGGCCCCGGGCCGCCAGAGGATCTTGTTCGATGACCAAGAGACGTCGGTTGCGAAGCTTTTGCGATGGAAAGGGGATCACCCCCCTTCGCCCTCTTTCGGTCGAGTCTAGAAGTGGTATGCGAGTCCGACGGTCAACGTTTGCTCGCCATCGCTCGACCTCCTCAGTCCCATGTCTAGGTGCAGCAAATCAAGCTTGAGCTTTATTCCTAAGAGATTGGCGGGTTTGCTAAACTCTTCGCTCGTTTCTTGGCCTCCCCAAATCGTCATCGATCCCAGCACGAGGCCAGCGATAATCCGGTATACGGGTTTGGCGGCGTGCGAGTCCAAGTCGGGGTCATAGTAATCGCCGGCCAGGAAGAGCCCCCCGCCTTGGCTTAGGGAAGCGCCGACGCGCAGGCTGGGCGAGCGGCGGGGAAGGGACGGCCCGAATCGTCCTGCTCGTCCGCGGGAGCTGATGGCGTTTTCGACGGCAAAACCGAGCTGCACGCCTTGAGTGACCACATAACGATAACCCAGGTCGAGCCCCCACCAGCTGCCCGCCGACGTCGTTTCGTACTTCAGGTTCGCGCCGATCGCCGACGCCGGTCCCGCCTTGCGGGCGACGGTGTACATGTAGCGAGTGACGGCAGGCGACGAGAGGTAGCTGAGCGCTCCGGCGCCCACTCCCATGTCGGGCTCAGAGTAGACGAAAGAGCGGGTGGTCAATCCGGGCGCGCTCAGGGACGTCACCTCAAGCCGCAGGTTCCTTTTGTCGAGCCAGAGAAGGCCGGCGGGATTGGTAAAGACGGCGGCGCCGTCGTCGACCAGGGCGACGAAGTGGACGTCGCCGCTGGCCGCCGCCGGAGTGGTGCCCAGCGCTGCCAAGGGCGCAAGGAGGACGATCAGCGCCAGCGCGAAGGAGACAGCACGGCTTGTCCGCCTTTGGAAGGAGTCGGATCGAAGTTGTCGGTCGAAGCGAAGCATCGGGTATCCTGTCCTTTCCTATATATCCTTACCTAATTTATGTACAGGTGTTGTCCGCGTCTTCGCGGCTCACTCTTCTTCCATGAGGCGCGGCGTGATGAAGATCAACACTTCCGTCTCTTCGCGCACCCGCATGGTGCTGCTAAAGAGATGGGAGAGGATGGGCAGGTCGCCGAGTAAGGGCACCTTGGAGACCACCATGTTCTCCGTCTCCTGCACCAGGCCGCCGATCGCGATCGTCTGGCCGCTTTTCACCCGGACGGTCGTGGCCACGTTGCGCTGGTAGATCTCGGGGAGGCCCTCCTTGTTGGTCCCGTTCACGTCGCTGACGCTGGGCTCAATAAAGAGGGTGATGTCCCCGTTCGCGGCCACCTGCGGGCGAATGGTGAGCGAGACGCCCGCATCGATCGGCTGCAGCCGGGTGAAAGGATTGGTCTCCGAACCCGTCTCGATCTTGTAGTAGCGCTGCTGACCGACGAAGAGGTTGGCCTCCCCGCCGTCCAGCGCGGCGACGCGGGAGTTGGCCCGGATCTTGGCCTGGCCGTCGTCGACCAGGGTGTGCAGGTCGATCAAGAAGCGGTCGAAGTCGGGGCCCAACAAGTAGCCGACGTTGCCGACCAGCCCCCGGAAGGAGAAGAAGTTTTCGGCGAAGTTGGTCCCGGGGCCGTTAAAGGACCAGTCGATGCCCAGGCGCTTGCGGGCCGAGCTGGAGATCTCGGTGACGAGGGCTTCGACGATGATCTGCCGCGGCGGCACGTCAATCTTGGCCAAATCGGCCAGGATGCGCTTCACCTGCTGGGGCGAGGCCTGCACCAAAGCGCTGTTGGTCTGGGCGTCGAACTTCACGTACGGGTTGTACTCCTGCGGCATCAGCCGCCTCGCGCTGTCGGCCTGGATGTACTGGAATTTGTAGCGCTGGGTCTCGCTCAAAAGGTGGAACATGGGGCTGCCGGGATCGGCCCGTCCCACCAGGTACGTCTTCTCGTCCAGCTTCGTGAAGGTGTAGCCGCCCGGGAGCAGGATCTGGTTAAGAGCTTCCTCCAGCGGCACTTCGACCAGGTCCAGGGTGACGAACCCCTGCACGGACGTATCGGTGATGATATTCACACCGGTTTCGAAGGCGACGTCCCGCAGAGCCTCGGTGATATAGGTGTCTACAAAGACGTTGGTCACGGTGGGCTGCGGTGCGGCCTCGTCTTCAGCCGCCGCGCTCCACGGAGCCAGCGCGACGGCCAAAGCGAGGGCGAAGGCGAGCCAAATGTTTCTGCGGGGTCTACGTACATGAGTGCGGATCATGGGAATCCTTCCTTTCGTTGAACGCGATCTGTCGTCTACGGCGATGCTGCGATTAAGGCTGGCTCGGCGCGGGACTTGCGCTGCCAATCAGCGTCTCATCGCTTTCGGCGGCGATGACAAACTCTTTCTGAGCGAAGTCGAGCAGGCGGTTCCCCTGGCTTAGCGCTACCGAAAGCCGGTAGAGGCCCGGCTCCAGCGGGTAAGCGATGGTGCCGGTGATCAGGCGGCGCTCGCCGGGTAGAACCTTGCGAATCACGTCGTTGGGCAGGGGCCCTTGCCAGATGGTGGTGTAGGTGGTATCGCCGATGAACTCCACGCCCTCCAACCCCTGAGTCTCAAGGGCGCGCTCGAGGGTGAGCGTCCCCGACCCGGCGAAGTGGATGTTGCCCGTGTTGACAAGGGGGATCGCCACGGTGAAGGGATTCACCGGGCCCGGAGGCGTGATCAGCATATCCTCGATCTTCGCCTGGAGCACGTGGCCGTTCGCGGACGTGAGCGTCACCTCCGTGCCTACATCGCCCGTGAGACCGCCTTCGACCGGTTCGCGCGTGGCGGGGTCGAGCTGCACCGCGTGCAAGGCCAGGTGCACGTACCGTCCGCCCGGCTGGTCGGTGCGGTTTTCAATGACGACGCGCAGGTTCCGCCTCTGCCCGGGGCCGAGGACGACTTCCTCCGGGATGACCTGAACCCAGTCGATCGCGCCGGTGGCCTCGTCCATGGCGATCACGTCGAGCTCGCCCTGGTCGTCGTAGATGAGCGGCTGGGCCCGCCCCGTGATGCGGATGGGCACTTCCTCAAAGTTTTGCACGGTGATCGACTCGACGCGCC
>k87-948976_pt1 | contig 11635 bp, 6 predicted proteins | sample MGYA00084031_6733416 | MGnify analysis MGYA00084031
CCGTCGTCGTCGTCTTCCCGTGGTCTACGTGCCCAATCGTCCCAATGTTGACGTGCGGCTTCGTCCTTTCAAATTTCTGCTTTGCCATGATTCCTTTCTCCCTTCCTCAATCAAGTTGCAGCCGCTGCGAAATCCCACCCGACGCCCGGGCCAAAGGGCCGCTTCTTCCTTCCTTTTGGACCTTTGCGCCCTCGCCAGCGTCCGTTTAGGCCCGAGCTTGAACGACCTCTTGGGCGATGTTGCTCGGCACCTCTTCGTAGTGGGAAAACTCCATAGTGTACACCGCGCGGCCCTGCGTCGCCGAGCGCAGATCCGTCGCGTAGCCGAACATCGACGCGAGCGGGACGAGCGCCCGCACCACCTGCGCCGTTGCCCGGCGCTCCATCCCTTCGATCCGCCCGCGGCGGGCGTTCAAATCGCCCATCACGTCGCCCATAAACTCTTCGGGCGTCACCACCTCGACCCGCATGATGGGCTCCAGCAGTACGGGGTTGGCTTTGCGCGCCGCTTCTTTGAAGCCGATCGACGCGGCGATCTTGAACGCCGCCTCCGACGAGTCCACCTCGTGGTAAGAGCCGTCCTCCAAAGTCACCTTGACGTCGACGACCGGATAACCCGCGAGGACGCCGTTTTGCATGGCCTCCTTCACGCCGGCCTCGACCGCGGGGATGTACTCTTTCGGAACCACTCCGCCCACGATCTTGTTGATGAACTCGAACCCTTTGCCAGGCTCGTTGGGCTCCACATACAAGACGACGTGGCCGTACTGGCCGCGGCCGCCCGTCTGCCGGATGAACTTCCCTTCCTGGCGCACGGCGGAGCGAATCGTCTCCCGGTAGGCCACCTGGGGCTTGCCCACGTTCGCCTCCACCTTGAACTCCCGAAGCAGCCGGTCGACGATCACCTCGAGATGCAGCTCACCCATCCCGCGAATGATGGTCTGGCCGGTCTCGGGGTCCGTGCGCACCTGGAAGGTGGGATCTTCCTCCGCCAAGCGCTGCAGGGCAATCGCCAGCTTATCTTGATCCGCCTTGGTCTTCGGCTCAATCGCCTGGTCAATGACGGGCTCGGGGAAGCTGAGGCTTTCGAGCCGGATCGGATTTGCCTCGTCGCAGAGGGTGTCTCCCGTCCCGGTTCCCTTCAGGCCCACCGCGGCGGCGATATCCCCGGAGTAGACCGCATCGATCTCCTCGCGATGGTTGGCGTGCATCCGCAGTACCCGACCGATGCGCTCCTTTTGTCCCGTGTTCGCGTTGTATACGTACGAACCCGCCTCCAGTTTGCCCGAGTAAACCCGGAAGAACGTGAGCTTGCCGACGTACGGGTCCGTCATGACCTTAAAGGCCAGCGCCGCAAAGGGAGCCTCGTCGGTCAGTTCGCGCTCCACTTCCTGATCGGTCCGGGGGTCGATCCCCTTCACCGGCGGAAGATCGTTTGGTGACGGGAGGTAATAGACGATCGCGTCCAAAAGTCCCTGAACGCCCTTGTTCTTGAACGACGAGCCGCAAAGGACCGGCACAATGCGCGAGCCGATGCAAGCCTGGCGCAGCGCCCGGCGCAGCTCCTCGGGGCTGATCTCTTCGCCCTCGAGGTAGCGCTCCATCAGCGCCTCGTCCTCTTCCACGATGGCCTCGACCAGGACGCTGCGCGCCTCTTCCACCTCGTCGGCCATCTCAGGCGGGATCTCTGTCACATCCGACCGCGTGCCTAGATCGTCCGTGTAGATGATGGCCTTCTTTTCAATCAGATCGACCATGCCGCGGAACGCATCTTCGCTGCCGATCGGAAGCTGGATAGGAATCGCGTTTGCCCCAAGGCGGTCGCGAATCATTTGGACAACCCGCCGGAAGTCGGCACCCACGCGATCCATCTTGTTCACGTAAGCGATGCGCGGCACGTGATACTTGTCGGCTTGCCGCCAGACCGTCTCCGACTGGGGCTCGACGCCTCCGACGGAGCAGAAGACCGCTACTGCTCCATCGAGCACCCGCAGGCTCCGCTCCACCTCGACGGTGAAGTCCACGTGTCCGGGCGTATCAATGATGTTAATGCGATGGTCCCGCCAGAAGCAGGTGGTCGCCGCCGACGTGATCGTGATCCCGCGCTCCTTCTCCTGGACCATCCAGTCCATCGTCGCGGCGCCTTCGTGCACTTCTCCCATTTTGTGCACCCGGCCCGTATAGAAAAGGATGCGCTCGGTTGTCGTCGTCTTTCCGGCATCGATGTGAGCCATGATGCCGATGTTGCGCGTCCGTTCAATCGGAACCTGCCGAGCCACGTTTCATTCCTCCGTTCCCACAAAACAAACAAACCCTTACCAGCGGTAGTGCGCAAACGCCCGGTTCGCTTCGGCCATCCGGTGCGTCTCCTCTTTCTTCTTCACGGCGCCCCCTTGGTTTGCCGCTGCGTCAAGGATCTCGTTGGCCAAGCGTTCGGCCATCCGCTTTTCGCCACGGAGCCGGGCGTACTGCGTAATCCAACGGAGCCCAAGTGAGATCCGGCGCTCCGGCCGCACCTCCACGGGGACCTGGTAGGTGGCTCCGCCGACGCGGCGAGCCTTCACTTCCAACAGGGGCGAGACGTTCTTCAGCGCTTGTTCAAGCACTTCCACCGGCTCTTTCCCCGAGCGCTCGCGCACGATGTCGAAGGCGTCGTAAACGATCGACTCCGCCAAGCTCTTCTTGCCGTCCCTCATCACCTTGTTGATGAGCATGGTGGTGATCCGGCTGTTGTAAATGGGGTCGGGCGGAATCTCCCGTTTCGCGACATACCCCCTGCGTGGCATCTCGCTTCCTCCTTTGCCAGTTGCACCCTACATCTCATTCCCAAGGAGCGGGCGCGTTATGCGCCTGAAGTCGTCCGCCCGCTACTTGGGCTTTTTGGCCCCGTACTTGGAGCGGCCGCGCCGGCGCGCCTCAACGCCCGCAGCGTCCAAAGTGCCCCGGATGATGTGGTACCGGACGCCGGGCAGGTCCTTCACACGGCCGCCGCGGATCAACACCACGGAGTGCTCCTGGAGGTTGTGCCCCTCGCCGGGAATGTAAGCCGTCACCTCGATGCCGTTGCTGAGGCGCACACGGGCCACTTTGCGCAGCGCCGAGTTGGGCTTCTTCGGCGTCACCGTGGAGACGCGGGTGCACGTTCCACGCTTTTGGGGCGCCCCGTTGGTCGGGATCGTCGTGTTCTTCTCAGAGTTGTAAATCCAGTGAAGTGCGGGAGCCCCCGTCTTCTTCCTCACAGGCCTGCGAGGCCGCTTCACCAGCTGATGGATCGTTGGCACAGGCGCTCTACCTCCCTTCTCACTCGACCAAGTGCGGACACGTCACAAAAGGAGAGCGGCGGCTGCCGCACCCACTTCGATCCCGCAGGCACGACCCAGCGCCTTCATACTCTCCGCTTCGTAGACGGGAAGCGAGCTCTTGGCGAGTGCCTCCCGCAAGGGGCGCACGACATGCTCGTCCGCGTCCCGGGCGATAAAGACCGCCTTGGCCTGCCCGTTTTGCACGGCTTTCAACGTCTCTTTTGCGCCTACCGTTCGCCGTTTGGCGTTCCGCAGTTCTTCGAGCACACTGCCTCCCCCACATTCAAGGTGTGAAACTTACCTAACGGGAGGCGGTGCTGCACGCGGCGAGCGTGCCAAACCCGGCTATTTCGGGATTTTGACACACTCGCTTATTTTAGCACCGCCTCCCGGAGGTGTCAATACGAACTACGCCTCGACCTCGGTGACCGCCCGTGAGTCGCCCGGTTCGTCGCTCAGCTCAGCCAGCGCCTCGCCGTCGACGGCTGCAGGCTCCGCCTCCCCGTCGATCGCGCCGTCCTCGGCGCCCACGACGTTCACCTTGATATTCCGATAGCGAGCCATCCCGGTTCCGGCGGGAACCAGCTTGCCGATGATCACGTTCTCTTTCAGGCCCAAAAGTGGATCGGTCTTCCCTTTGATGGCCGCATCGGTGAGCACCCGCGTCGTCTCCTGGAACGAGGCAGCCGACAAGAAGCTCTCGGTCTCCAGCGACGCCTTCGTGATTCCCAGGAGGACGGGACGAGCGACGGCCGGCTCGCCCCCCTCCGCCTGGACGCGGGCATTCTCCTCTTCAAACTCGAAAAGGTCGACCCGGCTGCCGGGCAGCAGGTTGGTATCGCCCGGCGACTCGACTTGCACCTTGCGCAGCATCTGCCGGACGATGATCTCAATGTGCTTGTCGTTAATGTCGACCCCCTGGGAGCGGTACACGTCCTGTACCTCTTGGACCAGGTACGTTTGGACGCCGCGCACTCCCTTCACCCGCAAGATGTCGTGCGGGTTCACCGAGCCCTCCGTGAGCCGGTCGCCTGCGCTCACCGTTTGACCGTCCCGCACCTTGAGCCGGGCCCCGTAAGGAATCGAGTACACCCGCTCCTCGCCGTCGGGCGTGGTCACGATCACCTTGCGGGCCCCCTTGGTCTCCTGAACGGTGCAGACGCCGTCCACTTCCGTAATAATCGCCTGGCCCTTCGGCTTGCGCGCTTCGAACAGCTCCTCCACGCGGGGAAGACCGGCCGTGATGTCATCGACGCCGGTGACGCCCCCCGTATGGAACGTCCGCATCGTAAGCTGCGTCCCCGGCTCACCGATGGACTGGGCCGCAATGATGCCGACCGCCTCGCCCACCTCGACCAGCTCGCCGGTGGCCAGGTTCCGGCCGTAGCAGCGCGCACAGACCCCGTGGCGCGTGCGGCAGGTGAGGACCGAACGGATGTGCACCTTTTCGATCCCCGCGTCTTCGATCGCGGTGGCCGTCGGCTCGTCGATCATCTGATTCTCCTCGACGATCACTTCGCCCGTAACCGGGTGCACGATGGTCTCGGCCGCCACCCGGCCCGCGATCCGGTCCCGCAGGGGCTCGATCACTTCCTCGACCCCGCCCGCAATCTCCTTGATGGGCTCCACGATGATCCCCTGCGTCGTGCCGCAGTCCTCTTCCCGCACAATCACGTCTTGGGCCACGTCGACGAGCCGGCGGGTCAGGTAACCGGAGTCTGCGGTCCGCAGCGCCGTGTCAGCCAGACCTTTCCGCGTTCCGTGGGTCGACGTGAAGTACTCCAACACCGTGAGCCCTTCGCGGAAGTTGGCTTTAATGGGAATCTCGATGGTGCGCCCGGTCGGATCGGCCACCAGCCCGCGCATGCCGGCCAGCTGGCGTAGCTGGTGAATGTTGCCGCGAGCGCCCGAGTTGGCCATCATGAAGACGGGGTTGAAGGGGTCGAGCCCCTCCCACATCGCCTTGGTCACTTCTTCGTTGGCCCGGGCCCAGATGTCGCAGACCCGCTGGTACCGCTCCTCGCTGGTGAGCAAGCCCCGGCGGTGCTGCTCCTCCACTTGAGCCACCTGCTCTTCGGCCCGCGCGAGGATCTCCTTCTTCTGCTCGGGAATGGCCACGTCCGAAACGGCGATGGTCGTCCCCGATCGCGTCGCGTAGGTGAAGCCGATCTCCTTGATTTTGTCCAACACCTCGGCCGTGCGGGTGGCGCCGAACCGCCGGTACAGGTTGTCAATGAGGCGGCCGAGAGACTTCCGGTCGATCACCTCGTTGACAAAGCCCATTTCGGGCGGCAGCACTTCGTTGAAGAAGACGCGGCCCGGCGTGGTCTCCACCAGCTCACCGTTTAAACGCACCTTGATCCACGCGTGCAGGTCAAGGTAGCCGTTTTGGTATGCCAGGCGGAGCTCGTCGGGCGAGGAATACGCGCGCCCCTCACCCTTCGCGCCTTCGCGCACGCTGGTGAGGTAGTAGCAGCCAATCACCATATCCTGGGTCGGCGTGGTGACGGGACGGCCGCTGGCCGGAAGGAGGATGTTGTGCGCCGAGAGCATCAAAAGGCGCGCCTCCGCCTGGGCCTCCGCCGAGAGCGGGACGTGCACCGCCATTTGGTCCCCGTCGAAGTCCGCATTGTAGGCGACACAGACCAGCGGGTGGATCTGAATCGCCTTACCCTCCACAAGGACCGGTTCAAAGGCCTGGATCCCCAGACGGTGCAGCGTGGGAGCCCGGTTCAGCAAGACCGGGTGCTCCTGGATCACCTCTTCGAGGACGTCCCATACTTCGCTGCGCACCCGCTCCACCATGCGCTTCGCACTTTTGATGTTGTGCGCATACCCTTTATCCACCAAGCGCTTCATGACAAAAGGCTTAAACAGCTCCAGCGCCATCTCTTTGGGAAGCCCGCACTGGTGGAGCTTCAATTCGGGACCGACCACAATCACGGAGCGGCCGGAGTAGTCGACCCGCTTGCCCAGCAGGTTCTGACGGAACCGCCCCTGCTTCCCTTTCAGCATGTCCGAAAGGGACTTCAGCGGCCTGTTGCCCGGTCCGGTCACAGGACGGCCCCGGCGGCCGTTGTCGATCAGGGCGTCGACGGCCTCTTGCAGCATGCGCTTTTCATTGCGCACGATGATGTCCGGCGCTCCCAGCTCGAGGAGTCGCTTGAGGCGGTTGTTACGGTTGATGACTCGCCGGTACAGGTCGTTTAGGTCCGACGTCGCGAAGCGCCCGCCGTCCAGCTGCACCATCGGCCGGAGCTCCGGAGGGATGACCGGAATCACTTCCATAATCATCCACTCAGGCCGATTTCCCGATTTGCGGAACGCTTCGACAACCTCCAGGCGGCGAACCGCCCGGACGCGCCGCTGGCCGGAGGCTTCCCGGATCTCCTTGCGCAGCTCCTCGGCGAGCGCATCCAGGTCGATCTCTTCGAGGAGCCGCTTGATCGCCTCCGCGCCCATCCCCGCTTGGAAGGCGGAGCCGTACTTTTCCCGGTACTCCCGGTACTCGTTCTCGGAAAGGAGCTGGTACTTGGCTAGGGGCGTGTCGCCGGGATCGATGACGATGTACGAGGCGAAGTAGAGCACCTTCTCCAGGGTGCGCGGGGACATGTCCAGCAACAGGCCCATCCGGCTGGGGATCCCCTTGAAGAACCAAATGTGGGAGACGGGCGCAGCCAGCTCGATGTGGCCCATCCGCTCCCGGCGCACCTTGGCGCGGGTCACCTCGACACCGCAGCGATCGCAGACAATCCCCTTATACCGCACCCGCTTGTACTTGCCGCAGTGGCATTCCCAGTCCCGGGTCGGTCCGAAGATCTTCTCGCAAAAAAGGCCTTCCCGTTCGGGTTTCAAAGTGCGGTAGTTGATCGTCTCGGGCTTCTTCACTTCCCCACTCGACCAGGCGCGGATCTGTTCGGGCGACGCCAGGCCGATGCGGATCGAGTCGAAGTTGTTTACGTCCAGCAAGGCTCAGCCTCCTAGCGACTGTGCGAGAACTTGCAGGGTAGCTCAGCAGCCTTCGCTAAGGCCTCAGGCAAACACGACACGGCGATCAGACATCGTCATCCTCGTCATCGCCCGGATCAAAATCTTCGGCATCCAGATCCGCCATGAACTTGCCAAAGTCGACGTCGTCCTCATCGTCGACCTCCTCGTCTTCCCCGGCATCGGGCACCTCCTCGACATCCTCGAAGGCCTCGTCGGCCGCCTCCGCGGCGGCTTCGCTTTGCGCCTGGCTCCCTTTGGCCCCAGGCTTGTCGTCGCGCGCTTGGATGTCGATACCGAGCTCGCGGGCCATTTCGCTGATATCTTCGTCTTCCTCGCGAATCTCGATCTCCTCAGCCTTGTCACTGAGAACACGCACGTCAAGGGCCAGGCTTTGCAGCTCCTTGATGAGCACCTTGAACGACTCAGGCACGCCCGGCTCCGGCACGTTTTCGCCTTTGACGATCGCTTCGTAGGTCTTCACACGACCGACCACGTCGTCGGACTTCACGGTGAGAAGCTCCTGCAAGGTGTAGGCGGCGCCGTACGCCTCGAGAGCCCACACTTCCATCTCCCCGAAGCGCTGTCCGCCGAACTGCGCCTTCCCTCCCAGCGGCTGCTGGGTGACCAAGGAGTAGGGCCCCGTCGAACGCGCGTGGATCTTGTCGTCGACCAAGTGCGCCAACTTGAGCATGTACATATATCCGACCGTGACCGGATTGTCGAAGGGCTCGCCCGTTCGCCCGTCGTAGAGAATCGTCTTTCCGTCGCGGGAGACGCCCGCCTTCTCGAGGTACTCGAAGACCTCTTCCTCCGTGGCGCCGTCGAAGACCGGCGTGGCGACATGGATCCCCAGCAGCTTCGCCGCCCAGCCCAGGTGCGTCTCCAGCACTTGGCCGATGTTCATCCGCGAAGGAACGCCCAGAGGGTTCAGGACGATCTCCACCGGCGTCCCGTCGGGCAAGAAGGGCATATCCTCCTCGGGCAGGATGCGGGCGATCACCCCTTTATTCCCGTGGCGCCCCGCCATCTTGTCGCCCACCGAAATCTTGCGCTTCTGCGCGACGTAGACGCGCACCAGCTTGTTCACCCCGGGCGCCAGCTCGTCCCCGTTTTCACGGGAGAAGACTCGCACGTCGACCACGACGCCTCCCTCGCCGTGAGGCACCTTCAAGGAGGTGTCGCGCACCTCGCGCGCCTTCTCGCCGAAGATCGCGCGCAGCAAGCGTTCCTCCGCGGTGAGCTCCGTCTCGCCCTTCGGCGTCACCTTCCCGACGAGGATATCGCCCGGCCGCACCTCGGCTCCGATCCGGACGATGCCGTCCTCGTCCAAATCCTTCAGGACATCGTCGCCCACGTTGGGGATGTCCCGGGTGATCTCCTCGGGGCCCAACTTGGTGTCGCGCGCTTGGGCCTCATACTCCTCGATGTGAATCGAGGTGAAGACGTCCTCTTTGACCAGCTTTTCGCTGATCAGGATCGCGTCCTCGAAGTTGTACCCTTCCCAGGCCATAAAGGCGATGAGCACGTTCTTGCCGATGGCCAGCTCTCCGTGGTCCGTCGAGGGGCCGTCCGCGATCACGTCGCCTTTTTCGACCCGCTGACCGACGCGCACCAACGGCTTTTGGTTCATGCAGGTGCCCTGGTTCGAACGCTGGAACTTGATCAAGCGGTAGCGATGCTCGTCGCCCTTATCCGTCTTGATGATGATCTCGTCGGCGCTCACCTTGCGCACCACGCCCGACTCCTTGGCCAGAACCACCACCCCGGAGTCGATGGCCGCTTTGTACTCCATCCCGGTCCCCACCAACGGGGCCTCGGTGCGCAAAAGGGGCACCGCCTGCCGCTGCATGTTGGAGCCCATCAGCGCGCGGCTTGCGTCGTCGTTCTCCAAGAACGGGATGAGGGCGGTCGCAATCGAGACGATCTGCTTCGGCGAAACGTCCATAAAGTCGACCTGGTCGACCGGCACCGTGATGATCTGGTCCTTGTAGCGCGCCGTCACCCGGTCGTTGACGAACCGCCCGTTCTCGTCGAAGGGCTCGTTCGCCTGGGCAATGACAAAGTTGTCCTCTTCGTCGGCGGTGAGGTAGACGATCTCATCCTGGACGATGCCGTTTTCCACCCGCCGGTAGGGGGTCTCAATAAAGCCGTACTCGTTGATGCGAGCATAGGTGCAAAGCGAGCCGATCAGACCGATGTTCGGCCCCTCCGGCGTCTCGATCGGGCACATGCGGCCGTAGTGCGAGTGGTGCACGTCGCGCACTTCCATGCCCGCCCGCTCGCGGGATAGACCCCCCGGCCCCAGAGCCGACAGGCGCCGCTTGTGGGTGAGCTCCGCCAGCGGGTTGGTCTGATCCATGAACTGCGACAGCTGGGAGCTGCCGAAAAACTCTTTGATGGCGGCGACCACCGGGCGGATGTTGATGAGCGCCTGCGGCGTGATGATGTCGACGTCTTGAATCGTCATCCGCTCCCGGACAACCCGCTCCATGCGGGAAAGGCCGATGCGGAACTGGTTTTGCAGCAGCTCGCCGACGGACTTTAGCCGGCGGTTGCCCAAATGGTCGATGTCGTCGATCGATCCGATCCCGTCCATCAACCCGATGAGGTAGTTGATGACGGAGACAATATCTTCCCGGGTGAGCACCCGTGTTTGCTCGTCGGGCGCTCCGTTGCTGAGCACCAAGGTGGGACGCCGATCCCGTCCCTCGATGACGACGCTTTCAACGCCGGCGGCCTCGATGCGCTCCGCCAATTTGCGGTCGACCCGGTCGCCGGCCTCGGCGATCACTTCGCCGCTTGCCGGGTCGGCGACGGGCTCGGCCAAAACCCTCCCCAGGATCCGGGGCATCAAGCGCAGCTTCTTGTTCACCTTATAGCGGCCGACGCCGGCTAGATCGTAACGCTTCGGGTCGTAGAAAAGGGTCTCAAAAAGCGAACGGGCGCTCTCCTCGGTGGGCGGCTCACCGGGGCGCAGCCGCTTGTAAATCTCGATCAGCGCCTCCGCTTCCGTCTCCGTGTTGTCCCGCTCCAGGGTATGCTTGATCGGGTCGGCTTCCATGAACGTCTGGAGAATCATGGGGTTGCTGCTCAGCCCGATCGCCCGCAGAAGGACCGTGACCGGAAGCTTGCGCGTCCGGTCGACCCGGACATAAATGACGTCGTTGTTGTCACACTCAAACTCGAGCCATGCGCCGCGATTGGGGATGATGGAGGCGTTGTAGAGGATCTTTCCGCTGGGATCGACCTCTTGCCCAAAGTAGACGCCGGGAGAGCGCACGAGCTGGCTGACGATCACCCGCTCCGCTCCGTTGATGATGAAGGTGCCGTTCTCCGTCATCAGCGGGAAGTCTCCCATGAAGACTTCCTGCTCCTTCACTTCGCCGGTCTCTTTGTTGATCAGGCGAACGCGCACTTTGAGCGGGGCCGCGTAGGTGACGTCTCGGTCCTTGCATTCGTCGACGTCGTACTTCGGTTCTCCAAGGGAATAATCGATGAACTCAAGAACTAAGTTACCTGTGAAGTCCTGGATGGGCGAGATATCGCGGAACGTCTCAAGAAGCCCTTCCTTGAGGAACCATTCGTACGACTTACGTTGAACCTCGATGAGATCGGGTACGTCCAGGACCTCTTTGATCTTGCCGAAAGTGATCCTGCGCCGTCTCCCAAGTTCTTGTGTCGCGACTGCCAAAAACGCCACTCCTCTCAATGAACGTCTACCACTCGCGACGGCCCGTGTTTGGTCTATGTCCGTGCGCGTTGGGAACGCGCGGAGGGGCTCTCAAGCAATGGCGAATGCAGGCTCTGCAAGAAGAGGCCTGGTGAGCAAGGGCGGGAAAGACCTCCTGTCCTCACACAAGGATGACACGCGGAGTGCTCGCATGGCACACCTTCTAGTATGTGCCAGCGGGACAGTGAATATGCAGCAAACAGTCGAGACGAGCCCTTATGTGGCGGGAACCGGACATGTCGATGCTGCACCCATGAATCCACGGACGCATACTTACGCACTTTAGAATCCTAGCACAAGCCTGAACCCCTGTCAAGGCGGTGACCTTGCGAAGGCGAAAGAGGGGCGGACCCTCTGATCCGCCCCGCCGATGCAGGCGCTCGGCTGCGGCAGCCAAACGCCCGATTTCCCTTCCGTGCCGCCGGCGCCTACTTGATCTCCACAGTGCCGCCGGCCTCTTCGATCTTGGCCTTGATCTCCTCGGCCTGCTCCTTGCTGACCCCTTCCTTCAGAGGCTTCGGAGCGCCGTCCACCAAGTCCTTCGCCTCTTTGAGGCCCAGGCCGGTCAGTTCGCGGACCACCTTGATCACCTGGATCTTCTTGTCTCCGGCCGA
>k87-24773_pt1 | contig 11626 bp, 5 predicted proteins | sample MGYA00084031_6733416 | MGnify analysis MGYA00084031
AGGGATAAAGGGTATTTGGAATGGGAAGACGCCATTCGAAAAATGACAGGGTTACCTGCTACGATCATCGGCATGACGGACCGCGGATTTATTGCGGAAGGTATGGCCGCGGACATCACGGTATTTGACCCCGAAACAGTGGTGGACAGAGCGACATTCGACGATCCCAAACAGTACGCTGAAGGCATTGAGTATGTGTTCGTCAATGGAGAATTAGCTCTGTCTGAAGGAGAATTAACCGGAATACAAGCCGGTCAAGCATTAAAGCGGGCTCCTAACATGCCGAGTCGCCCGATGAATCCGTCAGAACCGATTCACGTCGAAGGGATGGGGGACTTGCTGCCGATGGACGCGACCGGGACTGAATCAGCCTTGCAAGTGGACTATTCTGTCGGCCAGGATCCAGACGCTCGGAAGGCAGAAGGACATTTCCGCATCCGTGATGAAAAGTATGAACTGAATTTTGAAGCAGAAAGTTTTGGAAAAATGCAAGTGGCCGACGGATGGGTCAGCTTTACCGGTCGGGGGACGTTGAACGGGAACGAAGAGCGGACGTTTTTAGTGATTATCGACGAACACGAGCCTTTAGTCGATGACGAACGGCCAACGGTGACGGTTCAAATCGAAGGAATGGACGACATACGGGGATTTTTAGGCCAGGCAGATGAAGAACCTTCAAGCGTTGAGCTCATGAGGAAACTGATTGGGGACTTTGCCGATGAAGGAGAAATTGCAGACGACACGACCGTGCGCCAGTTGCACACGCACTTGGCCGCTGTAGAGCGGTACGAAAAGACCGAAAAAACGGACAAAGCAGTCAAACACATGGAGGGCTTTAAACAATTGCTCTCTTATCTGGAAGAACGTGAGATGATTTCAGGTAATGCCGCAACGATACTCTCGCACCACGCCGATCAATTGATTGCCAAGTGGCGTCAGGCGATCGATTGAGGCAAAAACACCCCCCTCAGACAGCGAGAAAGCCTGTCATGAGGGGGATTTTTTTACCTTCTGCGATTAGTTCTCGCCGTGATAGGGCTCTTTCACCAGCTGTACGTTCCGCGGCAAGCCGATGTCGGCCATTGTTTTCAATCCTCTGACCGGTGTAGCGTGTAACAGCTTGCTGCAGTTGATGGCGATGGCAGCGGTAGCGGTATCCCCGTATATCCCTCCGGGGACGACCAGTTTTCGAGTTTCGTCGCCGTGTATCACTATTTCGTCCACTTGGTCTATCCCCGTCGCCATCACTAAGTCTAAAGCGATCGTTATACCTTCTGCCGTTTGACCCGTAGATGTTTGGTGCAGTCCAGCCACTTTATGGTCGTCTTGCTCAGACAGGGTCGGCTCAAGGCTGTTTTTAACGTTGCGGAGCTGTAGGTTTAATCCGTACGCAATGAGGCGAACGGACTCTTCTAAACCGACATGGCCTATCTTCTGTTCTGCAGCTAACTGGTTAAAGGTGTCGATTTCCAACCCGACCCCCACCTTTTTTTGCAGGGGAAGACGCCGTTTGGAGACGTCGACCCGCCTGGAGATTTGAATCGCCGTGATGTCACCGATCACCGCAGACAGGCAAAGTGCCAGCGTGTCCATGACAAATCCCGGATTTACTCCGGTCCCGAGGACCGTCAAGTGTTTGTCTTTGGCATACGTGTGGATTTCTTTTGCGAGAGAAGGGTATCGATCCCAAGGGTAAGAAAGTTCTTCGCACGTCGACACGACCGAAAAGCCGCAATCCAGCAACCCTTTTATTTGTGGCCAGACGCGTTTCAGATCAGATCCTGTGGCATGAATGGCAATGCCGCCTGTGGGCCCATCCTGTTTTTTTACGAATTCCTCCAGGGAGGAAACGACGGAGATCCCCGTTTTTTCCGTACTGGTCAGAAGTCCAAGATCTCTGCCAGCCTTTTGGGGGTCGATGTCGACAGCGCCGATGACGTTCACGTCAGGAGATTGAAGACACTTCTTCGCAATTTCTAAACCGATCGGCCCCAGGCCGTAGGACAGTACATTCACAGGCTGAGGTTCGTGCATCGCGTTGATCCACCTTCCAGTAGAAGTTAATAGAGTACTTATTAAAACTACCATTTAGGCGCCATAAACAGAAATATAAGTTTTTTATATCCTTATAAGTAATCTCTATAAATCTGACGGTTTTATCGGAGCAATTAATAAGTAAATGTTATAAGGATATAATAAATATGTAATTTTAAAACATTCAATCAAATGGTAGGCTTTAATTAAAGTGTTCTACTCATTTCGTAGAGGAGGGATTACAAGCTTACACACGTTTTTGAAAATATACGGGCTTTGAAATTATAAGGGAGAATTTTAAAGTTATACAGAGGGAGGAGAATGTGGATGCCACCGAAACACTTAAAACGCATCATCTGCACGTTTCTTGTCACGGTGTTGCTGCTGGCAACTCCTTTCACTGCATTTGCCGGGGACCCGGGAGATCCCCGCCAGGAGCCGGCAGCAGTCGGTAACGGGGGAGCCGTTGCGACGGAGCACGTAGAAGCGTCTCAGGCAGCAATTTCCATTTTAAAAAAGGGCGGTAATGCTGTCGATGCTGCTGTGGCTGCGGCAGCAGCACAAGGGGTGACGCGTCCCTACTCCGGCGGGATTGGCGGAGGCGGGTTTATGCACATTTATTTAGCAGATGAGGATCGTTCCGTCATTCTGGACCACGTGACCGAGACGTCGGAAAACTTCGGTCCCGAGTCGTATATCAACCCGGAAACGGGAACGCTGTATCCCAGTAATATCCGAAGTTCCAGTGGCATGGCAACGGGTATTCCCGGGGCGGTCAAGGCGTGGGAACAAGCTTTAGAAGAGCATGGCACGATGTCGTTAAAGGAAGTGTTACAGCCAGCTATCGAGATCGCGGAAAAAGGGTTTCCCGCTGATCCCAACTTCATCCGCGAAACGGCTGAAAATGCCGACCGGTTCAGGTTGTTTGAAAGCACAAAAGAGCTCTACCTCGACGAAAATGGCGACGTACCGGAACCGGGCACGATCATGAAAAACCCGGACCTGGCACAAACGTACCGGTTAATTGCGGAACACGGTAGCGACATTTTCTACGAAGGGGAGATTGCGGAAGCGATCATCGACACGATCCACAATCCACCTGTGGTTGAGAATCCGGAGCACGAAGTTTTGGCGGGGAACATGACGATGGACGACTTGCGCAACTACGAAGTCATACGCCGCGATCCGACACACATCCGTTATCGGGGGTACGACGTTTACAGTGTTCCTCCGTCATCGAGCGGAGTGACGGTGAGCCAAATATTGAATATTTTAGAGGCGTACGACCTTGCCGATATGCCCAAAACGAAAGCGCTCCACTACTTCCTTGAGGCGTCGAGGTACGCTTTTGCTGATAGGAGTGCGTACTTGGGGGATCCTGCCCATACGTTAGTCCCGGTAACCGGATTGCTTTCCAAAGGGTATGCAGCAGAGCGCCGACAGAAAATCAGGGATGATTACGCTTCAATTGGACAAGTCGCACCGGGTAATCCGTGGCCCTATGAAGAAGATCCTGACAGACAACCGGACCCGCCTCCGGAGGATAGCGTGGCGTTTCACTATGACTTTAGCGGCAACGACGGCGATCCGTGGGATAAAACAGTGTTTGCCAATCTTCATTCTTGGCCGAGCACCCCGGCTGGCGCCACATTCCGTATCCAGCAAAATACGGGTCAAGTCGTACTCGACAACAGGCAACAGGGGAACGGCAGCGCTTACGGACGTGCAACACCGGACATGCGCCCGTTGCAAGAGAGCGAGCTGCTGGTGCGCTTTCGATTCGATGAGTTGGGGAATGACCAGCGGTTGAGGTTGTGGATTCAGGCAGATGCCTTTAGTTCCGGCAGTTCGATGGCGGAAAACGGTTACGGCGTCGAATTGAACGCAGAGACGAAGAGATTAATCTTGCGCGGCAGGGAAAACGGCAGTTCGACCACGTACGGCAGCATCGACACTGATTTGACGACTGACTGGCACTGGTTGCGGTTGCGGGCACAAGGTGATCAGCTGTCCGTACGACTTTGGCATGGCGAAGAAAATGAGCCCGATGACTGGGACATCGTGCATCAGCTTTCAGAGGAAGAACAGGCCCATCACGCATGGGGGAAGGCGTTGTTAAGCTTTATTAACTTTGACTACGACAGTGGCAACACGATCTACCTCGACGAAGTAACCGTCAACGATTTGAGCAGTGGGGCGCAACATGAGAAGGAGCTTGAAGGAGCAGGTGCTTCTGAAGGGGAGGACAGTGAAGAGCCGACCGAAACCATCCACCTGTCCGTGAGTGACCGTGACGGCAATATCGTCAGTTATACGAGTACGATCAACAGCATAGGCGGAAACGGGATGGTCGTTCCCGGTTACGGTTTTCTGTTAAACAACGGCTTTTCCGGACGCATCCCTTCCCAAGATCCGGATCATCCAAACTATCCGAGACCGGGGCTGCGGATGTTGAGCGCCATGTCACCAACCATCGTGACGAAAGACGGCGACCCTGTCATGACGGTCGGGGCTCCTTCGAGTAACCGGATCATTACGACGATTGTCCAAATTATCATGAACAAGCTGGATCTCGGCATGACGCTGCCGGAAGCGATTGCTGAACCGCGTCTGTCACAGCGAAACTTAAGTGACGCAAAAGCAGAGTATGAAGAAATTTTCTTGGATGAATACGGGACGTTGCTAGACGAACTGGAAGCAATGGGACATACATTTAAACCGGATACCGCTGTTCAAGGCATTAGTGCGGCCACCGGTTTGGAATTTTTGTCGGACGGGAGCGTGCGGGCTGCGGCAGAGCCGACAAGGAGAGGCGGAGGCAGTGCGATGGCCATCGACATGGAGGACATAGAAGAGCCCCCTTCTGAAGAGACGAGTGTGGCGCACATGAAGGCACTTGTCGAGCGCTTCGTAGATGAGGGCGAAATCAAGCGCTCCGAAACGGCTCGGCTGCTACAGACGCATTTGACGGCTGTAGGTCATTACGAAGACACGGGAGCGTTGGATAAAGCAGTTCAGCATATGACGAGTTTTAAACGGCTCCTTGATCACCAGCTCGGAAAAGAAGAGATCTCGGAGTATGCTGCGGACACACTTAAGAGCCACGCAGATCAGTTAATCGAGAAGTGGCAGTAAATTCATTGCGCATAAACGGAACCCTGTGGCAAGGAACACTTGCCACAGGGCGATTTATCTAGGGGATGGAAATACGAGAGAGTTGTTTCTCTCAAAGGTCGGAGGTGAAATGGGGCGGGAGAACACCGTCCCATTTTTGTCGAGGAATGTTTACCGGCTCGACGTGTTGATCAGCTGGGGATTATAAGCTGCGGTTATATATTTATAAAAATATAATATTTCAAAAGATTATAGTTAAAACGTAAGATGGAGGTAGACAATAGATGGAGGCGAGTTTGTCTCCTTTGTTTTGGTGACTAAGTTTAAAAAAGGAGGCTCTGTATGCGTAAACCGATTAAACGATACGGCTGGCTCATTTTTGTCTGTTTGATGGTGTTAGGCCTGTGCGTGCCTATGGCAAGTGGACAATCGGACCATTTTGCGGCACTAAAGGAAAATGTCGAACAGATTGCGAATTCCCTCGATACTGGGGAAATCGCGGTTTTCATCGAGACAAGTGAAGGAACAATTGCCATGAATGAAACAGACGTGATGTCTGCCGCTAGCACGATCAAAGTTCCCATTCTAGTTGAAGCCATCAAGCAAGCGGAGCAAGGGGATCTGTTTTGGGATGATGAAGTGGTCGTAGAGGAGTCGGACGCCGTCGGTGGAAGCGGTGTCATCAAAGATATGGAACTGCCCCAGACCTTTACCGTCCGTGAATTGGCGGAGCTGATGATCACAGTCTCGGACAATACAGCTACGAATATGATCATGGAACGGGTGGGGTTTGATGAAGTCAACTGGGCCTGTATTGAAATGGGATGTGTCGACACAGTGTTGCAAACGTCAATCTACACCTCCATGCCGCAAGACCGCGGTCCGCACAATTATTCAAACGTGAAAGACATGGTGACCATCTTGAAAGGGGCGAATGAAGGAGGCTTTCTTTCCCCGGAGGGAAGAGAGGAATTTTTAAGCATTATGCGGGATGCCAATCAAGCCAGGTTGTCCGAGTATCAAGATCCGGAGCGCCATAAAGACATTCTCGTCGGCCGTAAAGGAGGTTCTACAGCCAGCCCGAGAGTGCTGCACGATGTCGGCATTTTTACGCTGGGGGATGAACATGTCTACGCTGCCGTCTTTACAAAGGACGTACAACCTAATATCGCGACCCCCACTATAGGTGAGATCGGCAGAAGTATCATGGATTACATGGTTGAGTTCGATTCAACGGAGTAGATGGGGTCGCATCCAGCAGAATGGACCAAAGCTATTTTGAGCGAAATTTTTTGGGGGAGTCCATATGTCTAAAGGGTTGAAAAGAATCGTGATCGTGGCAATTGCCTTCTTGCTGTTGCCGGGGACAGTTTTACACATGCCTGCCGGACAAGCTCAAGGAGAAGATGTTGAAACCGATTTGGTCGATTTTGTACCTGCTTGGGTCAAGGAAGGCGGGAGATCCGAAATGTTGAAGCGGATGGTCGATCCTGAACTGCGGGTGTCAATCGAGGCAGAAATTAATGAAATCGTCCAGGAGCGGGTAGAAAGTGTTTCCGATATCCGTTTTCCGGAACTGGGGGATACGCTTGAGGATTGGATGAAAGACTTCGACCGGGAGACAAACTTCGACTACGAAATTGAGCCGGGACAAGCACTTTTCAGCTTCGTCAACTTGGACTACAACAAGGGGAATGCGCTCTACGTTGACGAGTTCACGGTTCATGACCTGGATAAAGGAACAACGGCTTTCCACTATGACTTTACAGGTGACGACGGTGACACGTGGGACCCTGCCGCGTTCGGCGATGACCTTTTTGTATACCCGAGGAATCCGGATGCCGTGAGGTACAGTATCGAAAACAATACCGGGAAAATGGAGGTCGATGCACGGAGGCAGGGAACAGCCAGCTCCTATGGGAAACTGACGCCTATCATGGACGATCTAGACAACAGTGAAGTGCTCATGCGCTTTCGAGTGGATGCATTAGGAAGTACGCAGTGGTTGAGAGTGTGGATTCAATCCGATCAGTTCGGCTCTGGTAGTTCGTTTGCTCAGAACGGTTACGGAATTGCGCTGCATCTCGGGACAGACGAATTAGCCTTGCAAAGAAGGGAAGACGGTTCTACAACAAAACTGGACGGCGTGTCGGCCAATATGACGACGGATTGGCATTGGTTGAAACTACGGGCCGCCGACGGCAAGGTTTCTGTCAGACTGTGGAACGAAAACGAAGGGGAACCTGAGGATTGGGACATAGAATACGATATTCCGGAAGTGAAGAAAAAGGCCATGTTCAGTTTTGCGAACCTTGACCGAGATGACGAAAGCACATTTTATATCGACGATCTCGCGGTGGAAACACCATCTGAAAACGATCCTGTCTTCAAATATGACTTTAGTGGCGAAGACGGTGCTGAATGGGACGCGGAGGCTTTTGATCAACTTGACGCCTATCCGGACTCGGACGATCCCAATGGCGTCACATACAGCATTGAACGAAATACCGGTAAGATTGAACTCGGAAAACAGCGCGACGCTCTAAACGCCTCTTACGGAAAAGTCGTACCCAATATGGGGAACCCGATGGACAGCGATTTATTGGTGCGCTTTCGCACCGAAGAGGTGGGGCATGACCAGTGGATGAGGGCGTTTGTTCGGGCAGATGAATTTTTCGACGGCAATTCTTCGCCCCGAAACGGTTACGGCATTGAATTAAACCTGAAAACAGACCAGTTGACGATGTTCAAAATGGAAAACAAAAATACGTACCGTTTAGGTCGGATTGACGTCGATATGACGACCGACTGGCATTGGTTGAGATTGCGCGTTCAAGGTGACGAACTCGCTGTCCGCCTCTGGAGAGACGGTGAAGAGGAACCTGCTGATTGGGACCTCATGCATGAAGTGAGTGACAGCGTGTCTCCCGGTGAGGCGATGATGCGTTTGCTGATGTTAAGGGGGAATGTGACAACTATCTACACCCCGATGGAATCCGAGGAACCCGTTGAGCCCTCTATCGAGCAGATGATACAGCAGGTTGAGGAGTTTTGGGATCAGGGAGCTATTGCACGTGATGAAACGGCCAAGCATTTGAAGACTCACTTGTCGTCGGTGGGGCACTATGAAGGAATCGGGTCTACAGAGAAGGCAGTCAAACATATGGAGAGCTTGATAAACTTGTTGGAATATCAGAAAGAAGAGGATTTAATCTCGAACGAAGCGTATGAAACCCTTAAAGATGGCGCTGAAACGTTGATTGCGGCGTGGCAGTAGAAGAGAGTGAGACGTAAACGAACCCCTTGCGGCAGGCGTGTCCTGTCACGAGGGGTTCGTAATCGGCTTGATGATCCCTTTATATTTTATATATTAACTGAAATTATATCAATATAATTTTAAATTATTAGTTATTTAGAAAACTTTTTGCTAGAATAATATACGAGTGGAAGAACAAATTTGTGAGAAACGGGAGGTGACAGAGGAAAGGGTTGATACAGTCCCAACCTTTTAGCTGATTATTTGTGACAGTTTTTTAGACAGCGGTTTCATACTTTGAGAGAAAGAGAATCGAGGAGGGTCATGATGCATAAGAAGCGTGTTTGGAAACGGACAGTCCCTTTACTTGTGGTGTTGTCGTTGTTGCTGACGTTGAGTCCGCTGACTGGACTGGCGGCGCAGACCACTCCTGAGGAGCCGCCGACGACTGGGTTTGAGGACCGCAATGGCGAGAGTCCGACGACGCATGAAGAGGAGTTAGCATTTCTAGAAGAATTGGCGACAAAGTCAGAGCGGGTCACGTACTCCCAGATCGGGAGTTCTGTTGAAGGTCGGCCCATTCATTTGGTTCGAGTAGGTTATCCGGAACCGCCGTCGGATGAAGAGATTGCCGCTGGAAGGAATATCTTGATTATGGGTACACCGCACGGCAATGAACCGGCTGGGCGGGAGATGACGTTGAAACTGATGCGGGATTTGGCCTTCACCGAGGAACCGGAGTTGCTGGACTTTTTGAATGAAGCGACGGTTCTGTTCGTACCGACGCCGAACCCGGATGGCCGGGAAGCGAATACACGCGGAAATGCGTGGGGCGTTGACAATAACCGTGACCACCTTAATTTGGAAACGCCTGAAATGCAGGCAATCGCGGGAGTGCTGAATCAGTTCCACCCGGACATCACGGTAGATGCCCATGAACGTCCCAGAGCTACTGGAAATCCGGACATCGAAGTGTTGTGGCCGCGGAACTTGAACGTGGACGAAGAGTTGCGTGCGTTAAATATTGAACTGGTACAGGATTACATGCGTCCGGACATTGAAGCAGCCGGCTTTTCGACTGGTTTGTACGGCACCCCCGGTGGAGCCGGCGGCGGCGATGAGCGGATTTTGCGCAATATGGCCGGTCTTCGGCACGGGTTAGGCATTTTGACCGAGACGGCGGGTCAACAAGCTCTGACGGACCGAGTTGACGCGCAAATGGAAGCGGCCCAATCAATTTTACGCTTTTACGTGGAGCGGTTTGACGACGTGGGGGAAGTGGTGACAGAATCCCCTCAGCGTAAGGCCGCGGAAGGCGCAGATCCGTCAGTGCCCTTCTACTTAGATGGTGCAGACAACTGGGAGCCGACAAACGTGCTGGCCCCAAAACCGTGTGGGTATCTCCTCACCTCGTCCCAAGCCGAAGATATCAGCCGGCACATTGAGTTATTCTCGATAGAGACTGAGAGAATAGGCGAGGATGTTATATCCGTCGGCATGAACCAGCCGATGATGACCGTCGTGCCCTTTTTGGTGGACGAACGGGCCGCATACAACGAAGTCGAGGGCTTGCCGCTGTCTGACTGTTCACGTACAGCTGAGAGTATGAAAGCACTCGTCGAGTATTTCGAAGATGAGGGCGAAATCTCGAGTCCCGAAGCCGCTCGCCTGTTAAAGACGCATTTGACCGCTGTCAGCGTTTATGAAGGTAAAGAGCAAGCGGAAAAAGTCGTCAAGCATCTGGAGAGCTTGAAACAGCTGCTCAGCCATCAGGAGGAAATTGGACACCTTTCCGACAGGGCATCTCACATCCTCGTGAATTATGCTGATCACTTGCTTGAAGAGTGGGCCGTCGATTTTGACGCCCAACGGGCAGTGGATCACATTCGTCATTTAAGTGTAGAAATAGGGCCGCGAGTAGCTGGGACTGATGAAGAAAAACAGGCTGCCGAGTATATAAAAAATGAGTTTAAACGTCACGGTTATGAAGTGTCTACCCAGGAGTTCGAGATTCGTGACGACCAAACCTCCCAAAACGTCATTGCCGTCAAAAAGCCCGAGAACATTGAAAACCCAGAAATTGTGTATGTCACTGCCCACTATGACAGCGTTCCGGACTCTCCTGGAGCAAACGACAACGGGTCGGGAACTGCTACTCTCCTCGAGTTAGCGAAAATTATGAAACACCTTCCTGTCAATAAAGAAGTGAGATTTGTTGCTTTTGGCGCAGAAGAGATCGGGTTGGTCGGTTCGAGATACTATGTCAGTCAACTGTCTCAAGAAGAAATGGATAGAAGCGTCGGCAACTTTAACATGGATATGGTTGGAACGAATTGGGAGCCGGCGACTCAACTCTACGTCAATGTCGTTGACGGAGAACCGAACCTCGTGTGGCAATCCGCACGAGCAGCCGCCGATAGACTCGGCAACGACACCCTTTTCCTCTACCAGAGGGGGGCTTCCGATCACGTGGCGTTTCACGAAGTGGGCATAGACGCGGCGAACTTTATCTGGAGAGAACCTGGAACGGCCAGCTTAGAACCGTGGTACCATACACCTCAAGACACGATAGACCGAATTAGTCCTGAGAAAATTCAGATGGTTGGAGAGCTGATCAACTCCGCGGTATCTGACCTCATCCGTGAGTAAGCTGCTGAAAAACAGTCGGTACTGCGTTTTACGGACCTGTTGTTCAAACGACAAAGAATGAGAATGGCGTTGAGTTCCACATGGGGGCAGGCGATCCTGCCCCCTGCGCGCGTAAATGGAAAAGTTGCGAGATTTATAAGGTGAAGTTATAATTATATAACAATTATATATTTATTTACATAAGAGTTAAGTGTTATACTTTAATCGATATTGTACTAAAAATGATAGTGGAAAGAAGTGTGCGGGAGGGGGATTATACAAGCATGTTATAAGGGGTCAAGAACAAAGAGGGGTCACACACGACGATGCGAAACTGGAAAAAGAGTACGGCATTAAACAGATATGGAGAAAAAGGGGGAGTTTTATTTGAAGTATGTAAAAATTACCGGACTTCTGTTTATCATTTTCGCTTTGGCTCTCGTTGGTTGTGGAAGTTCCCAAGATGACAGTGGTGCTGACAGCAATGAAGGGGCAGAAGAGACGGACGCGGGTAGTGAAGACGTCGTAGAAGGGGATACGCCGGACTTTTTAAGCATGTTGACGGGTGGAACGAGTGGCACGTATTATCCGCTC
>k87-46921_pt1 | contig 11620 bp, 9 predicted proteins | sample MGYA00084031_6733416 | MGnify analysis MGYA00084031
GCAACGGGGGGAGCGCCGTACACCTGGTGCAGGCGCGCTTCGTACCCCGTCTCCTCTTTAAGGGGCAGCTCGATGGGCCGGCTGCCCAGCCGGGCCGACTCCCGCACGGCGATCAGCACCTCCAGGTCCGTCCGGGCGGCCGCGGCCCCGTACTCAGGTTCGATCCCTTCGACGGCGGCCCGGTAGATGCTGGTCAATTGATCCATGATCGCCACGTCGCCCCCGTCCTGCGGCCCGTACTCGACGAAGGGGTTCTCCCACACCGGCCCCTCGACGGGCGCGTCGCCGTCGTAGAGGCGCACCCGGGTGATCACCCCGCTTTCGGTCTCCGTCACAATGCGCAGCTCACGCTCCCGGCCCGCCACCAGCACCCGGTTCCCTTCGATAAAGCCGCCGGAAGCTTGCACTTCCCACGCGTTTCCCCGGGGGCGAGCGATGGGGAATTCGTAACTGGCCACGACGCCGTTCGCAAACTCAATGAGTCCCGTCTCAAAGCTGGCCAGGTGCGTCTCCGAGAGCATGGCCGGCACCTCGGCGCCCGCCGGCGCGAAGGTGTGGAAGTGGTACGGATCGACGAACCAGCGCCGCTTCACGTCCAGCTCAACCACCTTGGCCATTCCGACCACCCGCACGGGCTCACTGCCGGCCAGCACGCGCACGGCGTTGATGCCGTGGTACGAGCCGGAAGTGTACCACAGGCGGATGTTGCGCACCTGGCCGATCATTCCGGAGTCGAGGAGAAGGCGTTTGAACCGCTCCGCGGGAAAGCGCCAGACGTTTTCGGCCACCTCGAGTTTCACGTTGCCGCGGCGGGCGGCCGCGATCATGGCGTCGGCGTAGGGGAGGGTGATTGCGATGGGCGTCTCGCACAGCACGTGCGCGCCCAGTTCAGCGGCCCGGCAGGCCACCGTATGGTGCGCTTCGGGCGGTACGGTGACCAACACCACGTCCGGCCGCTCACCCTCCATCATCATCTCCAGATCGGCGTACGCGGGGACGCCGTAGCGGGCTCCCACCTCCCGCGCCCGCTCACTGAGCGCGTCGCACACGGCGACGAGTTGAAACATGTCGGTCATGCGTGCAATAGCCTGGAGGTGGGCTTGCGCCCGGTTTCCGGTTCCAACGACAGCGATCTTTAGCACTTTGGGAAACGACTTTGGAAGCTCCATACGCTCTTTTCTCTCCTCTCGGCGCGCCTTGCCGTCTCCTTGCCTGTCGCGCCTTTACGCCAGTCCCATGGCCGCTTCGAACTCGGCGACGGCCACCGGCGAGCGGCGGTCGATGGAAGCCTGAGCCGCCAAGCAGACCGCGACCGTCTTGGCGCCCTCCGCGCCGTCGACGCGCAAGGACGCGCCGGACTGGATGCTTTGCACGAAGTGATCGATCTCCTCGTAGTAGTAGGGATACTCCTCTTCGACCGGCAGCGGCAGGTTCATCCAGTCTTGCAGGTGATCAATCCGGTCGAGGAAGAGCTTGTCGTTTTGCACAGTGCCCCGGTCGCCGTAGACCGAGAGATTGAGGGCGTATGGCCGCTTGCAGCCACCGCTCACCAGCACCTTGCCGATGCATCCGTTCGCGAAGGTGAGGCTGATCAAGATGCAGTCGTGGGGGTAAGCCGACTGAGTGAGTACCCGGCGGTTCGCGTAAGCGTGCACCTCCACCACGTCCCCGATAAGCCAGCGGAGCAGGTCGATGGGATGGCACCCTCCGCCCAGCACCAGGTTGGGACGGTGGGCCGGATCGGAGCGCCATCCCCCCAAAAAGGGTTCGAGGTTGTGCAAGTAGTCCGCCTCGGCGAAGAAAGGTTCGCCCAGCTCGCCGGTGCGAACCATCTTGTGGATCGACTCGAACTGAGGTGCGAAGCGCAGGATCTGGCCGGTCATCACTTTCTTGCCGGCGCGCTCGGCCGCCTCGAGAATGCGGCGGCACTCCTCCGCCGACGGGGCCAGCGGCTTCTCGCACAGCACGTGCTTGCCGGCGGCCAGCGCCCGCTCCGCCTGTTCGGCGTGGAGTATGTCGGGTGTGCAAATCGAGACGATCTGGACCGCGGGGTCCGCGAGCACGTCGTCCAAGTTCGCTGTGACGCAAGGGATCTGGGCGCGCAGCTCGGGCGACAGCTTGCCCGGATCCCGGGTGACAACCCCCCGCAGCTCGATCGCGGGGTGGCGCCGGTACGCCTCCAGGTGCTGCCGACCGGCGTAGCCGACGCCGACAACTGCTGCTCCGATCTTGTCAGTCACGGACTGCCTGCACTCCTCTCACCAGATGGCGATCGGCGAAATCGAGATAGCACTCCCAGTCGAAGGAGGTGATGTCGTGCCGCCCTTCCCGAATGTGATAACCCACCGTCCCGGCGACGGAGCGGTTGGGCGGCGGCATCTGTTCCGCGGGCAGAGGCTCCGCCCCCAGCAGGCGGTACACCTCGCCCGCCGCTTTGGCGGCGAGGAACTCGCCCCGGGGGTCCGCCCACAAGTCCTCGGTTGCGCTGGCCACGTACAAAGGCCGCGGCGCGATAAGGGCAAGGAGCATGTGCTGGTCGACGGGAAGTTCGTCTTCGCGGCCGTTATACGCCTTGAAGTTTTCGCAGAACCAGTGGGGGAAGCTGGTGTTGATCCGGGCCACCGTCTCCCCAAACCGCCTCCGGCTGAGCGCCGCCCCGCCGCAGCCCGAATTGTTCGAAACGACCAGCGCGAAACGGGGATCGGTCGCGCCCGCCCAAAGAGCCGTCTTCCCCAGCCGGGAGTGGCCGATCACCGCCACGCGGCGGGCATCGACCGCCTCCCAGGTCTCGAGGTAGTCTAACGCCCGGCTGAGCCCCCAAGCCCAAGCCGCAATCGCCCCCCATGCGGTGGGCGGCCGGGGCCCGGGAGGATCGAAGACCCCGTGCACCCCGTTGCGAAACCCGTCGTGGAAATCGGGATCGATGTCGCCGTAGTAGATCGTCGCGAGCCCGTACCCCCGCGCGAGGATCCGCTCGACGGGCCAGCGCGAGCGCTTGCTGCCGCGACCGCCCTCGCCGGCGCGGTGCTCGACGACCCCCTCACCGTCCGCCCGCACCCATGAGCGGGGCAGCGCGATGGCGGGATCGGGATGGACCGTATGGTTGCCGTGGAAGTTGAGACCGAGAAAGAGCGGGACCGGGCCGCCCGCCCCCCGCGGCAGGTAGATGAGCAGATCCATGCCCACCTCCTGCTCCCGGCAGAAGTGAATCCGGACCTGACGGCGCCGGGCGGTGCCTCCCAGGGCGTCGTCCGCTTCCTCGATGAGCTCCACGTCAAGGCGCTCCGGCGCGGCGGGCGCCTTGCCGTAGACGTGCGTCTCAAACAGCTCAAGGATCTCCCCGCGCCGCCGTTCGTACCACGCCGCCGCATCCCGCACCGGCCGGCCGTCGCTGCCGATCAAGGGATCAGGGAGCGTGTAGGCGGGCACTCGGCTTTCATCGTAATTGATCTCCTCCGCAGCCACGGGTGTCCCCCCTTAAAAAGCGCTTCACTGCCAAGGCGCCGGCATCATCTGAATGCACACCGGGCGCGGCACCCGGGTGACGTGTCCGGTCGGGTGCAACAGCCCGGTCTCGCGGTCGATGCGAAAGAGCACCACGTTGTCGCTGTCCCGGTTTTGGGCCAGGAGAAAGGTCCCCGTCGGATCGAGGGCAAAGTGGCGGGGATGCCCCCCTTGCGTCGGCTCGTGACCCAGCGGCGAGAGCCTGCCCGTACCGGCGTCGACGGCGAAGATCGCGATGCTGTCGTGGCCCCGGTTCGACCCGTAGAGGAAGCGCCCCGACGGGTGCACCGCAATTTCAGCGGTGTAATTCTCGCCTGTGAAACCGTCGGGCAACGTCGTAATCGTCTGGAACTCGACCAGCGCGCCGCGCTGCGAGTCGTAGTTAAAGGCTGTGACCGTCGAACCCAGTTCGTTGATCACGTAAGCCCACCGCCCGCCGGGATGAAACGCGAAGTGCCGCGGTCCGGCGCCCGGCGCCACTTCGGCCCAAGGCGTCTCGTTCGCGGCCAACTTCCCGTCGCCGGTGAGCCGGTAAATCATGATCTTGTCCATACCCAGGTCGGGCACGAAAGCGAACCGGCCCGCCGGGTCCAGCTGAATCGCGTGGGGATGGGCGCTTCTTTGCCGCGGATGAACGCTCGATCCCTCGTGCTGCACGACGTCGGAGGGCGGGTCCACGCCGCCGTCCGGCCGCACCGGCAGCACGCAGACGCTCCCGCCGCTGTAGTGGACGGCCAGCACGAAGCGGCCCGTGCGATCGACAATCACGTGGCAAAGGCCTTGGCCGCCCGTCGCCGCGTGATTGATGGGTGTAAGGCGCCCGCTGGCGGGATCGATGGCAAAGGCCCGCACCTTCGCTTCGGGACGTTCAGAGCCTCCCTCGTCAATCGCGTACAGGTACCTGCGGTTGGGGTGGATCGCGAGAAACGACGGATTGTGAATTCCGCGGACCACGTCCACCGGCTCCAGCGCAGCGGCCTGCGTCTGAAACCGGTAGATGTAGATCCCGTCTCTTTCCCCCGCGCCTGAAGTGCCCAGGTAGACAAGGAACTCCTGGTTCGCGGCTGAACTCACCGTGCACCGTCTCCTTTATGGATGCTGAGCTTTTAAGCCCCGGGGCAGCGCCGGCCGGCCGACTACGGGGTCTCGATCTGGCTTGTCGCGAACGCGCGCAGCACCGCGGCCACCTCACGCACCAGCACCTTGAGCGCCGCTTCGCCCAGCGCCTTGTCGCCGCGCGCGGGAACGTCCGTATACCCGTCGATGTTGGCGATGGCCCGGTGGCGGTGCACCGCGGCCTTGGCGAGGGGGCCGCTGCGGGGCGCGGCGACCGTGGCCTGGGTGGGGACGGCGCCCTCGTCCACCAACTCGCCGCGCAGCGCCCGGATGAGTGCCGTCTCGAAGCCTCCCGCGTGCCCGGGCACCCAGGGGATCCCTTTCTCGCTCATCAAGCTTTGGAGCGGCTCCCTCGCCAAGGTCCAGTAGGAGGCCGCCCCCATCGTCACGTCGTGCTCCACCGCCAGATCCTGGGCGACGAGGCCGATGATGTCGCTGTTTCCCCCGTGCCCGTTCAAGATGAAGATGCGGCGAAAGCCGCTGGCGATGAGCGAACGGCCCACGTCCTTCAGCACCCGCACCAGCGTGTCGGAGCTTAGTGAGAGCACGCCGGCAAACGGCCGGTGATGGTGTGAGCTACCGTAGGCCTGAATGGGCGCCACGTAGACGGGCACATCCTCGCGGCTTGCGAGCGCGGCCGCTTCAACGGCGATGTACTCCGTGATGTAGGTGTCGACGCCGACCGGAAGGTGCGGCCCGTGCTGCTCGACCGCGGCCACCGGGAGCACCACCGTGCCCGTAGCCGCCGCGGCCCGGATCTCCTCGCGGGTCATCTCCATCAACTTAACCGTTTTCACGCTTCGGAACCTCCCCCAAGCGACCTCAAACGGGGTCGCCGCCCGGCCATTCAAAATCCAGGTCAATGGGGAACATCGGACGGCGCAGGTACCGGTAGGGAAGCTCGTGGTAGCGGACGGAGCTTACGCCGGGTGTGTCCAGCTCGATGTTCCCCGCGCAGACCGGATCGAAGGACGCACGATGCGCCTGGTTCGACTTGACCACAATGATCTTCTTCTCTTCCAGCAAGATGCCTGCGCTCTTGAAGAAATCCCTGTCCTTTCCCGTCCGGCCCCGCGAGAAGATGACGTCGACCTTCTCGCCGTAGCGCACCACCACCCGAGGGCCGGCATGCACCTCGCGGAAAGCCGCCGGGTCGATGTCCCGGCCCCATCCCCCGTGGGTCGGTCCCAAGATCATGTAGTTGCCGTCGTCGATGGACTTGACAATCCCCCGCAGCCGAACCGGTTTATAGAAGCGCTGGTCGATCGCCGCGCCCACCTCCATGTCCAGCGTGGCGCCGACCCCCGCCTTCATCCCCGCTTCGACCACGTTGGGGTCCCGAATGGTGAGGGCGGCGTCTCGGGCCCCCAGGCGAAGGAGGCTTTCCAGCACCACCGGACTGTCGGCCGGACTGCAGCTTCCCGGGTCGTCGCCCAGGTCGACCAGGACGATGGGGCCCCGCTCTGCGGCCATCGCCCGGCGGATTCCTTCGTCGACGGGCACGATCTCGCGCACGTTCAAAATCTCGTACCGGGCCTGCCACACGCGCAGCGCGAGCTCCCGCGCCAGCGCCTGCGCGAGCTGGGGATCGGCGTCGGTCGTTGCCAAAACCGACATGGACGAGTCGGGCGTGTCGGCGTATCCGTAGCCGCCCAAGATGGCTAGGTTGATCACGCCGGGGCGCCGCTCCATCTCCGCGCGCAGCTGGTTGAGGCGAAACAGCGGCAGCCGTCGCTCCTCCTCGGGCGAGTGAGCCCACGTGCTCTGGCCGATGTTGGGGCCGATGATGGGGATGGCTGCTCGGCGCGTGACCGGCCGGATCTCGCCGGCCAACATGCGCAGGGTGCACCTGGCCGCCTCCAGACCCCGCTCGTAGCCGTCGATGTGTGGATTCGTATCGTTGGGGAACGCGGCGGCGAGCAAGGTCACTTCGAGGTCGCTCATGATGGCGTGGAAGTCGTAGGTCGCGACAAAGGGGACGTCGCCCAGCGCGCGCTTGGCCGCGAGAAGGAGGGCGCCCTCGGCGTCGCGATAAGGCTCTTCACACGCCATCGCCCCATGGAGGGCGAAGTACACCGCGTCCAAAGGGGCCGCCTTCCGCAGAGCGTTCACGATCATATCCCGGTAGTGCTCGAAGACGGCGGCGTGCACCAGGCCGCCGTGCCGGAACCGCACGTCGACCGTCGGGACCAGTTTGACGCCTGTTCCCTTCATTCCATCGACGAAGCCGCCGATAAAGCTTTTGGGATGCGACCGTTCAATCACGTCGACGCCGACGGCAACATCCGCGTCGAGCGCGTCGTTGTGCTCCAAGGCAAAGGTGTTGGTCTCGTGCCACATGCCGGCGATGGCCACCCGCATCCCGATCACTCCGAACGTTGGCAAGATACGGATGTACTTCTCGCTCGGCAGGAACCTACCTTGTGCCGGAATGACTTTTCCCTGCTTACCGGCGCTGCCTGCGGATCTCCGCCTCCGCGGCGTTCGTCAGGTGAATGATTTGCAGCGCCGCCTCCCGCGGCGAGACGAGTCCGTCAACGGCCCGATTCATCCACTGTGTCGAATAGTCACTGGCGTTCGAGAAGTTGGCGACGGAGGGATAAGAGTACGTGTAGCCGGCGATCTCGTCGGCGAAGGGGATCAGCAGCGGGTCGTTTTCGAGCATGTGCGCTTGGGCTTCCCGCATGCCGGAGATGGTCGAGGGAAGGAGGCTGCCGTCCCCGTCTTTCCCACCGGGCGACACCCCTTTGTAATTCAATTGAGACTTGCGTAATTTATCACTCTTATTCACTGTTGGGTAGGTATTCCCTCTGATCCCTCGAAAAAAGGTGTACGTGGCAGAGCCACCCCATTAATCCAGCCTAAGGGGAAGGGATCATGAGGCGAAAGCGCGTCGCCGCGGTCATCACCGAGTACCGGTTCAACTCGCACGCAGACCGGATCGTCGGAAAGATGCTGGACGGGGTGTGCATCGACGGGCGGGAATACCCGTCGACGCTCCAGATCGTCTCCATGTACGTCGACCAATTTCCCGAAAACGACATGAGCCGGGATCAGGCCCGGCGCCACGGCATCCCCATTTACAGCACGGTAGCGGAGGCTCTCACATGCGGGGGAAGCGAGCTGGCCGTCGAGGGGATTTTGATCATCGGCGAACACGGCAACTACCCGCTGAACGAGTACGGGCAGAAACTGTACCCGCGCCGGCGCCTCTTTGAAGAGTGCTTTAGGGTGATGAAGGCGTCCGGCCGCTTCGTCCCCGTCTTCTCCGACAAACACTTCGCAGTCGAGCGCGACGACATTCTCTGGGTGTGGAACACGGTAAACGAGTACCAAATTCCTTTTATGGCCGGCTCATCGGTGCCGTTCGCCCCCCAATGGCCCGAGCCGCTGAAACTTCCCCACGGGGCGCCGCTGACACGAATGCTCGCCCTCTTTCACGGAGGAACCGAGTCGTACGGCTTTCACGCCCTCGAGATGCTGCAGTCCGTCGCCGAAAACCGCGCCTTTGGCGAAAGCGGCGTGGCCAAAGTGCGCGCCTACGCGGGCGAGGAGGCGGCCCGGCGCGTCCTCTCCCCCGAGTGGCGCCCTCTCTACGACACCTGCACGGCCGTCGTGAACCCGGAAGAGCCGCGCACCATGCCGTTTCGCGTAAAGGCCCCCGTCTTCTTTGAGATCGAATACCGAGACGGCCTGAAAGCAGGGGCTTTCAACGCGCAGGGCGAGATCGCCGAGTTTGTCTCCGCCTACCAGACGCTGCCGGGCCAGCAGCCCTTTGCCGCCCAGTTCGTCTTGCAAGGGCGGCGTCCGCACCGCCACTTTGACGTCTTTGTCCTTCTAATCGAGCGCTTTATTCACACGGGGCGCCCTCCCTTCCCGCCTCACCGCACCTACCTCACCAGCGGGATCCTGGACGCCTGCATGCGCTCGCTTCACACCCAAAAGGAGGTAGCCACCCCCCACCTTGAGGTGTTGTATTGATCAGCACGTCATCCTTCGCGCAGCGAACATTTCTGACTAGAGAAGAGGTTGAAGCGCGCAATGGTTATCGACTTGACCGGAAAAGTGGCCGTAATCACCGGAGCGGCACGCGGGATCGGCGCGGCCACGGCGGCGCGACTGGCGAAATCGGGCGCGCGGGTCATTGTGGCCGACATCAAGCACGATTTGGGCCAGCAGACGGTGGAACGCATTAACGCGGAAGGAGGCGAGGCATTTTACGTCCCGGCCGACGTCAGCCGTGACGACGAGATCCAGAAGATGATCGCCGCCGCCGTCGAGCGCTTTGGCCGGCTCGACATTTTGGTGAACAACGCCCACTTCGAGGTGCACGGCTCCGCGACCGAGATCACGGCGGACGATTGGGACCGGAGCTTCAACGTGTTGCTGCGGGCGCACTTTCTGGGCGCCAAGTACGCCGTTCCCCACATGCGGGCGGCCGGCGGCGGATCGATCATCAACATCTCCTCGGTCCTGGGCAAACTCCCCGTCGAACGGTACATCACGTACACGACGGCGAAAGCGGCCGTGGTGCAGCTCACCCGGCAGCTCGCGCTGGACTACGGCCCCGACGGCATTCGCGTAAACACCATTACTCCGGGCGCGATCCGCACTGATCCCAAGTACGCCCATTCGCCCGACCGCGAGTCACTGGACGCCAAGGTGACGCCCCTGCGCCGCTCGGGGATGACGGCCGACATCGCCAACGCGATCTGCTTCCTGGTCTCCGACCAGGCCTCCTTTATCACCGGGGCCGAGCTCGTCATCGACGGCGGGCTCACCATTCCCTTCTTCTCCACCTTCTACAAGCGCTTCCGCGAGCTGGCCGCGCAAGAGGGGACCAAGGAGTAACCCGGAGGGCCCGAAAAAAGCCCCCGGACAGGCGTCCGGGGGCCTCGTTTCCCCTGGCGCTCGCCAGGTCAATCGTGCCGGTTCTCACCCAGCACCACGTTGTATAGGCGGACCATCTCCGACAAGGCCGCCGCGGGGCTGATCTGTCCGTTGACGAGCTGCGTCAAAATGGGCTGGATCACCGGAGCTGCTTGACTGTACCGGACAAAGGGGTACACTCCGGCGTCCTGCAAAATGCGCGGCGTGTTCTCGATCGCGGGGTACCGCTCCACGGCTTCGTAGACTGCAACCGTGTCGTACGCTTCGGCATAGGGCGACATAGGAAAGCCGAAGGTGCGAGTGAGCCGCTCTTGCTGGGCAGGGCTCAGCATCACTTCGATCCATTTCCAAGCGAGTTCCGGATTCTTGGCCTCCTTGGGGATGACGAACATATTGCTCCACGAGACGGTCGACCGCTTGCTTCCGGAGGGGCCCGGCGGCAGGTCGGTCTGCCCCACGCGGAAGGGCGCTTCCGCCATCATCGCGCCGGCCGGCAGCTGGTACTTGATCATGGCCACCTGACCGCCGTGGAAGGCGTCGATGCCGCCGAGGCCGTGCACGCGGTGAACGTTGTAAAGATCGGCGAGGAACTCGAGCGTCTCCAAGCCGGCCGACGTCTCGAACACCGCGCGGGTCATATCGTCGCTGTACAGCGGCTGCCCGTTGGCATAGAGCCAACCGGCGAAGCTGGCCATGCTGAGGCCCGATTGAAAGCCGGCCACGCGGACGGCGCCGCCGCTGTCTTCGCGATGCATCTTCTTGGCCGCCTCGACCAGCTCGTCCCAACTGCCCAGCGCGTCCGGGTGTGAGTCGATCCCGTTCTCTTCGAACATGTCAATGTTGTAGACAATCGTTTCGGCCTCCATCGACCACGGTGCGCCAAAGATCTCGCCCTTGCTGCGGTTGTAGACCTGTGAGGACGGGAAGAAGCGGTACTCCCTCACCGGGCTTCTCTCCCAGTACTCAGTAAGAGGCCGCAGCACTCCTTGTTCGTACAAGTCGAGAGCGTACGCGATCGACGCGATGGTCGCGTCGGGCGGATTGCCGGCCGCGATCGCGATCAAAATGGGATCGGCGCCCCAGTCGACGTACTGGTACTCGACCCGCACCCCCGGGTACTTCGCTTCGAACTCTTCCTTGACTCCTTCAAACCAGTGACCCAGTGTGCCGAACGAGGTTTGCGCCCAAGCCCGCCATAAGAACACCCGGATGCTCTCCTCGGCGCGGGCAGCGCCGCACACGAGGAGCGCCAGCGCCGCCACCAGGCCACGCAGCGTCCACCGCCGCAGAACTCGTCCCATACGCGACCGCCCCCCAAAATGACCGTGAGCCAATGTTCGACTCCGAAGGTAAAACGAGGAAGTCATTGCCGGTTTCGATTCCCGCACCGAAATTGATTTCCTGCAAGGAAAGTGACTATTTAAACGGCTCCCCCACATTCCGGCCTCGGTTCGAACCCAGGAACTTTCACACTTTCCCCGTAATGTTGGAAGAGCGCCGCTTTGCAGGGAGGAGCCGCGATGTCCTTCCAAGTGATCGCCCACCGGGGCGCCTCCGGCTACGCGCCGGAGAACACCGCCGCCGCCTTTCGGGCTGCGCTTACGTTGGGTGCCGACGCCATCGAGACCGATCTGCGATTGAGCAAAGATGGCCGCATCGTCTTAATGCACGACGCCACGGTCGACCGGACGACCGACGGCAGCGGACGGGTCGAAGAGCTGACCGCCGCCGAGCTGAAGTCTCTCGATGCGGGCGCATGGTTTGACCCGGCGTACCGCGGCGAGCGCGTCCTTTTCCTCGAAGAGGCTCTCGCCCTGGTCGACCGTCGCGTCCCCCTGGTTTTGGAGATTAAGGAAAGCGCGCGCGTGCCGCACCTGCTCTCCGAGCTTAAGCCCGCCCTGCGCCGGACCTCTTCCTCCGTCGTCATCTCCTCCTTCGCGCAGCAGACACTGCTCCTTGCGCGTGAGCACCTGCCCTCCTTGCCCTTGGCATGGCTCATCCCGCGCGGGCGCTTCACCGCCGCCGAGGCGATCGCACAGGCGCGCCCGCTGGGCGTTCAGCAGCTGTGCCCTCACGCCCTGGAGGTCGACGCGCAGTGGGTCCGCACCGC
>k87-71940_pt1 | contig 11618 bp, 11 predicted proteins | sample MGYA00084031_6733416 | MGnify analysis MGYA00084031
ACACTGGTCACTGCCCGCACCGCCACCACGTACCCGTACGTGCGTGTCTCCCGGGAGACGCCCACCGCGCGGGTGTCCGTCAGCACGGCGAAGTACTGCCACACGTCCCGGCCCAGGCCCGCCCGCTCGATCTCCTCCACGACGATGGCGTCCGCCCGCCGCTCGATCTCGAGCCGCTCCGCCGTGACTTCGCCGGTGACCCGGACCGCAAGGCCCGGCCCCGGGAACGGCTGCCGCCAGACGATGCGGGCCGGCAGTCCCAGCGCTTCGCCCACCGCCCGCACCTCGTCCTTGAAAAGCGCCCGCAGCGGCTCGATGAGCTCCAGTTCCATGTCTTCGGGAAGGCCGCCCACGTTGTGATGGCTCTTGATCGTCCCCGCGGCGCCGTGGCCGCTCTCGATGACGTCGGGATAGACGGTCCCTTGCGCCAGGTAGCGGATGTTCCCCAGCTTCCTCGCTTCTTCCTCGAAGATCCGGATGAACTCCTCGCCGATGCGCTTCCGCTTTACTTCAGGATCCGTGACGCCTTCCAGCCTCTTCAAAAACCGCGCCCGGGCGTCCACGTGGATGAACCCCTGCCCAAAGCGCCCCCGGAACGTCTCGATCACCTGCTCCGCCTCGCCCAGGCGGAGAAATCCGTGGTCGACGAAGATGGTCGTCAGCTGGTCGCCCACGGCCCGGTAGACCAAGGCCGCGGTCACCGAGGAGTCGACCCCGCCCGACAGGGCGCAGACCACTCGGCCGGCGCCCACCTTCTCCTTGATCTCCGCCACGGATGCTTCGATGAAATTCTCCACCGTCCAGGTGGGCGAGCAGCCGCAGACCTCCCGGACGAAGCTGCGGAAGAGCTGCTTCGCCCAAGGCGCATTCTCCAGCTCCGGGTGAAACTGCACTCCAAAGAGCCGCCGCTCCCTGTGGCGGATGGCCGCAGGCCTCCCTTCCGCCCGGGCGATCACCTCGAAACCGGGCGGAAGCTCGTCTACCTGCCCGCCGGCGCTGAGCCAGGCTTCGGGCCCTTCCGGGGCCCCTTCCTGGTCCCACGCCTTGAAAAGATCTTCGTTCGAGAGGATCTCAAGGCGGGCCCGGGCGCCGGCTTCCAGATCTTGCTCTTTCCGGCCCGGCCGCACCGTCCCGCCGAGCGCTGCCGCCATCAGGCCCGTCGCCGGCCCCACGGCCAGCGCCGGAATGCCCAGCTCCAAAAGGCCGTCTACGAGGCCCGCCGCGCCCGGATGCGCCCCCGCCGCCGCCCCTGGCTGCGCCCCGCCGGCGCCCGGGCCCGCGAGGACGATCCCTTTCACCTTCCGGCGGCGGAACTCGTCCACCGGCACCCCGGGGGGCCAAATCTCGCAGTAGACCTGGCACCCCCGGATCTGTTTGGCGATGAGCTGGCTGTGCCGGGACCCCAAGTCGACGATGACCACCAAGTCATGCCCGCTGGCAAACGATGAACCCACCGTCTGTTCCCCCACGTTTCGCTTTGACCTCCTGATCCGCCGCAGGCCGCCGCACCGCCGCCCGGATCGGGCCCTGCCGCCGGCCACGCGGGCCGCCTGAAGAGAAGGGACCGCGTGCGAAGGAACCACGCAAAACGCCGATGGAAGAACGGCAAAGCCCGGACGGTGCGCCGCGGGAGCCTTTCGAGAAAGCCATCGGGGTCTCGGATGCGGCAGCGTTAGGGGCGCCCGCGGGCCGGGGCCCCGGCGAGCAGCCGGTCGCGCCTCAGCCCTCTTGGTACAGGCTGCGTTTCAGCACCCCGATGTAGGGGAGGTTGCGGTAGCGTTCCGCGTAGTCCAACCCGTACCCGACGACGAACTCGTCGGGAATTTCAAATCCGACGAATTCGGGATCGACGTCGACCTCCCGGCGCTCGGGCTTGTCCAGCAAGACGCAGGTGGCGATCGACGCGGGCTTGCGCTGCTTCAGCGTGTTCAAGAGGTAGTTCAGCGTCCGGCCGCTGTCGATGATGTCCTCCACGACCAGCACGTCGAATCCTTCGATGGGATGGTCCAGGTCTTTCAGAATGCGCACCACGCCGGAGCTGGACGCCCGGGTCCCGTAGCTGGAGATGGCCATGAAGTCCACCCGGGTAGGGATCTCGATCCGCCGCAGGAGATCGGCGGCGAAAATCGCCGCGCCTTTCAGGATGACGATGACCTGGAGCGGGCGGCCGGTGTCCTGGTACCGCCGGGTGATGGCCGCTCCCAGCTCTTTGACCTTCTCCTGGATCAGTTCCTCCGTAAGGAGCACCTTTTCGAGGTCGGGATGAATTTCCTGATGCACGTCGATGCTGCCACCCTTATCGCGTCTTTTGTGCCCTCTTCGCCGGGGAAACCCCCATACTTATGGAGGTATTGTACCATTCCGCACCATCGCCTTCAACCGCGGCCCGAAAAACAAAACAGCGGCGCGGCCCCCGCCGGACGGCGGGAGCGCGCGCCGCGTGCAGATCCAGTTCAGAGCAGCCGGCGCGATCCGGCCGCTGGGCCGTGCAGGGCTCACATGGCCCCGTTGGGCCCGGCCGCCTCTTCCTCTTCGGGCTCTTCCACCACCAGCGTCTCGGTGGTCAGGATCATGCCGGCGATGCTGGCCGCGTTCTCCAGGGCGCTGCGGGTCACCTTGGCAGGGTCGATGATCCCTGAGGCCACCATGTCGACGTACTCGCCGGTGAGGGCGTTGTACCCGACGCCCGGCTTCTCGTTCTTGACCCGCTCCGCGACGATGGCGCCCTCGGCGCCCGCGTTGGCGGCAATAATCTTCACCGGCTCCTCCAGGGCCCTCAGGACGATGTTGGCGCCGGTGGCCTCGTCGCCCTCCAGGCCGAGGCTGCCGATCTTCGCGGCGATCTGGATCAGCGCCGTGCCGCCGCCGGGGACGATGCCCTCTTCCACCGCGGCGCGGGTGGCGGACAGGGCGTCCTCAATCCGGTGCTTTTTCTCCTTGAGCTCGGTCTCGGTGGCCGCGCCCACCTTGATGACCGCGACGCCGCCTGCCAGCTTGGCCAGGCGCTCCTGAAGCTTCTCGCGGTCGTAGTCGGAGTCGGTCTCCTCCAGCTCCCGGCGGATCTGCGCCACCCGGCCTTCGATGGCCTTGGGGTCGCCCTTCCCGTCGATGATGGTGGTCTCGTCCTTGGTCACCCGCACCTGGCGGGCGGTGCCCAGCATGTCCAGGGTGACGTTCTCCAGCTTCACGCCGGTCTCTTCCGAGATCACCTGGCCGCCGGTGACGGCGGCGATGTCGCCCAGCATCGCCTTGCGGCGGTCACCGAAGCCGGGCGCCTTCACCGCAGCCGCCTTCAGCGTGCCGCGGATCTTGTTGACCACCAGCGTCTGCAGGGCCTCGCCCTCCACGTCCTCGGCGATGATGAGGATGGGCTTGTCGGCCCGGATCACGCTTTCGAGAAGCGGAATCAGGTCGTGGACGCTGCTGATCTTGCGGTCGGTGATCAGGATGTACGGCTCGTCCAGGACGGCCTCCATCGCCTCGGGGTCGGTGACGAAGTAGGGCGAAAGGTACCCGCGGTCAAACTGCATCCCTTCGACCACTTCGACCGACGTGCCGATGGTCTGGGACTCTTCGACGGTGATGGCACCGTCCTTGCCCACCTTATCCATGGCGTCGGCGATCAGCCGGCCGATCTCCGGATCGCCGGCCGAGATGGCCGCCACCTGGGCGACGGCCTCCTTCCCCTCCACGGGGCGGCTCATCGCCTTCAGTTCCTCCACCACCTTGGCGACGGCCTTGTCGATGCCCCTTTTAAGGGCCAGCGGCTCGGCGCCGGCGGCGACGTTCTTCAGCCCCTCGCGGACCAGGGCCTGAGCCAGCACGGTGGCGGTGGTGGTCCCGTCGCCCGCCACGTCGTTGGTCTTGGTCGCCACCTCTTTCGCCAGCTGCGCCCCCAGGTTCTCAAAGGGGTCGGGCAGCTCGATTTCCTTCGCGATGCTCACGCCGTCGTTGGTGATGGTCGGCGAGCCGTACTTCTTTTCCAGCACCACGTTGCGCCCCTTGGGGCCCAGCGTCACCTTGACGGCGTCCGCCAGGGCGTTGACGCCTCGCTCCAGCGCCTTGCGGGCTTGCTCGTCAAACAGGAGTTTCATTCCCATCGGTCGTCACCTTCCTTTGCTCCGCTGCCATGCTCGGGTGTGCCTGTCTCAACCGCCCGGAAACCCCGCGCCCCAAGGCCCGCGCGCCCTGCGGGCCCCGGTGCGTCACTCCTCGACCACGGCGAGGATCTCGTTCTCATTCATAATGAGATACTCGGTGCCGTCGATCTTTACCTCAGTCCCCGCATAGGTGGGAAACAGCACCCGGTCGCCCACCTTCACGCTGACCGGCGCCCGCTCGCCGTTCTGCAGGAGCTTGCCGGATCCGACGGCCACCACCTTCCCCTCCTGCGGCTTCTCCTTGGCCGTGTCGGGGAGGTAGATGCCCCCTTGCGTCCGCTCCTCCCGCTCGATGGGCTGGACGACCACCCGGTCGCCAAGCGGTCTCAACTGCATCCGGGACAGCCTCCTCATCCATGATCCATTCGGTGCTTCACCGGCCTTAAATCGCCGGCCGAGCCTCGGGTTGTTAGCACTCTCGCCCGCCGAGTGCTAAATCCAACCCTTATGATAGACAACAAGGCCGTGAAATGCAACCAGAATTTTGCCGGGCGTCAAGCCCTTTCCACCACGATGCGGGCGCCGCTCGGCACCTGGTCAAACACCGTGGGGTCGCCGTCCACCCGGCCGAAGACGTTCACGGGGCTCGCAGGGCGGATCTCCGAACCCCGGCTGGCCGGGGTCGGCCCCCAGAAGATGCAGAACGCCTTTCCCGGCGGCCAGTACGCGAGGTCGCCCGCCTCCACCACCTCGCGGCTCTCTTCCTCGCCCAGCGACACAGGGATGGAGAAGTAGATCTCATCGCCCCACAGCTGGGCCGAAGCCTCCAGCGGCAGCGCCTGCCACACGGCATCCGCCGTCCGGTTGTCCAGCAGCGTCGCCGTGACTTTCACGCTGCCCGCGACGATGCGGATCTTGCGCACGGTCCGTCCTCCTTTTCCCGCAGCCGGTCATTCCTTGGGCTCTCTTTCCCCTGCCCCGGACTTCCCGGCCGAGCAGGATTCCCCTTCCGGCTGTGGCATACTCTGCAGTGCCGCCGCACTTCCTTCTCGCTGTCTTCGCGGCGTGAGGCGCCGGCCAAGAAGAGACGTGTACAACAGGAGGCCCGTGCGATGCGAGACGCGGCCCGCCGCTGGCTCTTCGACGTCGAACTGGCGTGGGTGCGCTTTTGGCGCCGGCCCGCCCGCACCCTGGTGGGCACGTGGGCGGTGACGGTGGCCGTCACCGCCGTCACCTTCGTGCTCAGCCTGGGCGACGGGCTCCACCAGTACCTCACCCAGCGCCTTCAGGCGTTCACCCCCGCGCTGTGGGTGGAGGCGCCGGGCACGGGCCCCGATCCCGTCGCCCACGCCATCCTGGCGCAGCCCGGCGTCGCGGGGATCTCCCGGCACGCCGCGGCGCCGGTCCTGGTCTCCTCGGGGCGCAGTGCGCTCCCGGCCCGGCTCGAGGCGTACGAGCCCGGGGCGATGGAAACTGTCCTGCCCGGTTCCCGGCGCCTCTTTCGAGGGGTTCCCCCCGAACGCCCCGGCGAAGTGGCGCTGGGGGCGCAGCTCGCCGCCCAGCTGGGCGTCGCCGCCGGCGGCACCGTTCTCCTCACCGCCGCCGGCGGCGAAAGCCAATCCGCTGCCGTAGTAGGCATCGTGCAGGCGGGGCTGGCCACCATCGACACGCAGCTGGTGCTCACCACCGTGGAGACCGCGGCGGCCGCGGCGCCGGACGCGCGCTGGGGCTACGCCGTGGCCGTCGATCCCGGGGTCGACCTGGCTTCGCTCCGGCTCGCGCTCCAGCAGGCGACGGGCCTTTGGGTCCAGCCCTGGTACGAGGGGCGCAGCTCCTTCCTGGAGGCCTTGGCCGTCGAGCGGCAGGTGATGCTCTGGATCAGCCTCGCCGCGGTGGTGACGGCCGCCTTCGCCACGGCCAGCGTCACCGCCCTGCGGGTGATGGAGCAGCGCTACGAGCTGGCCATTCTCCAGGCGATGGGAGCCGGGTTTTCCCACATTCTCCGCACCGTGCTGGCGGAGACGCTGACCAGCGCCTTGGTGAGCTCGGCGCTGGGTGCGGCGCTGGGCTGGGCCGCCGGCTGGGCGCTCTCGCAGCGGCCGCTCCCCCTTCCCCCGCAGTTCGGCCTGGCCTATCTGCCCGTCCAGTCCAAGTGGAGCCATGCGGCGCTGGCCGCCGGGCTGACGCTGGCCTGCACGGCGGCGGCGTCCATCGCCCCTGCGCTCCGGGTGGCCCGGCTCGACCCCGCGGAGCTGCTGCGGGAGAAGTAGCGCCCGGCGGACTCACCCCAGCGAAAACAGCATTTTGCTGTAGGGAAAAGCCGCCACCGCCGGTGGACATAGGGAATCCGGCACCGGGAAGCGAATCACAGCATCCAGAAGAAAGGTGGGCCTTCAGCGATGAAACGGACCTCTTTCTGGGCCGTCCTGATCCTAGCCGCGGTGGTGGCCGCCGGGTGCACCGGCGAACGGGAGCGCGTCATGCTGCCGCCCGAGGCGCCCGTCACCGGCATCCGGAGCGTCGCCGTGGTGGGCTTCGCCAACTACACGGTGGACCCGGGCATCTCGGTGCTCTTTGAAGAATCGGTGGCGCAGACGCTTCGGGAATCCGGCCAGTACCAGGTAGTCGACGTGGCCACGGCCCGGGCGGCGCTGGCTGCCATCGGCGCCACGCCCGAACAGCTGGCCGATCCCAACACGGCCCGGGCGCTGGGCCGGCGCTTGGGCGTGGACGCCATCATCACGGGCGCAGCCACCTACTATTTCGACGACGTCAGCGTCTCGGCGCCCGAGTGCTTCAACTGCCGCAGCCAGAGCTCCAGGGCCAGCTGGCACGTGAACCAGCGGACTGTGGTGTACGTCACGTTCCAAGGCCGGGTGATCGAGACCAAAGAAGGGGCCATCATCTGGTCCAAGACGGTGGACGGCCAGGACTCCACCACCCGCACCGTCTACCTGTCCTGGGGCGAGCCGGCGGACCCGCCGCGATACCTGGTGCCCGGCCCCGACCGGCGGGACATCCCGGAGACGCGCCGCAGCGCCGTCCGGAGCGCGGTGAGCAAGTTCACGGCCGATCTCCTGCCTCGCTACGTCTGGGTGCGAAAGGACTGAGGAGAGTCCGGGTCTCAGAGAACTGAGGCCAGCCGAGGCAGCGGGGCTCACAGGCGGGGCTCACAGGGGAAGCTCAAAGCCGGAGTCCCGGCGCGGCGTTGAGGGAGAGCGGGGAACGCTCCCCTTTCAGGCTCCGGAAGTACCCTGCGCTCGCGATCATGGCGGCGTTGTCGGTGCAGAGGCTGATGGGCGGCACATAGAGCGAAAAGCCGTGGCGGCTGCACGCGTCCTCCATGCGGCGGCGCAAGACCCGGCTGGCCGCGACGCCGCCGGAGAGCAGCACCCGCCGGACTCCCGTCTCGAGCGCGGCCTGGATGGTCCGGTCCACCAGCACGTCCACCACGGCCGCCATCAAGCTGGCCGCGAAGTCGGCCAGGGAGACCTCTTCTCCCCGCTGGCGGGCCCGGTTGATCTCCTGCAGCGCCGCAGTCTTGAGCCCGCTGAAGCTGAAATCAAAGCTCTGCTCCCCCGCCAGGCCCCGGGGCAGCGGGTACGCCCTGGGATCTCCCTCCAGCGCCAGGCGGTCGATCTCCGGCCCCGCAGGGTACGGCAGTCCCAGCATGCGCCCGACCTTGTCGAGGCATTCGCCCGCGGCGTCGTCCCGGGTCCGCCCCAGCCGCCGGTACGCGCCGAACTCCTCGATGTAGAGGAGCTCCGTGTGGCCACCCGACACGGTAAGGCAGACCGCCGGAGGCTCCAGGTGCCCGTGGGCGAGGAAATTGGCGTAGATGTGCCCTTCGATGTGGTTCACCCCGATGAAGGGGATGTGCTTGGCCAGGGCCAGCCCTTTGGCGAACATCAGCCCCACCAGCAGGCTGCCCACCAGCCCGGGCCCCTGCGTGGCAGCGATGAGCGAGACGTCGTCCAGGCTCACTCCCGCTTCGTCCAGCGCCTGGTCCACCACGGGGAGGATCAGCTCGATGTGCCGGCGGGAGGCGATCTCCGGCACCACGCCGCCGTACACTTTGTGCAGCTCGGCTGAGGAAGCCACCACGCTGGAGAGGATCGTGCGCCCGTCCTTGACCACGGCCGCGGCCGTCTCGTCGCACGACGTTTCGATCCCCAGGCAAAGGCTCACGACTCGATGTCCTTCCACATGATGATGGCGTCTTCGTCGTTGTCCCGGTAGTAACCGCGGCGGATCCCGGCGGCGATGTAGCCGAGCTTGCGGTAAAGCCGCTGAGCCACTTCGTTGCTCACCCGCACTTCCAGGGTCATCCGGGTGGCTCCCCGCTTCTTCGCCAGCTCTTCGATGGCCTCCATCAGGCGCCGGCCGATCCCCTTGCCGCGGTAGTCGGGGTGCACCGCGATGTTGGTGATGTGCCCCTCTCCCGCGATGAGCCACACCCCGATGTAGCCCACGGGCCGGTCGTTCACCTTGGCCACCAGGTAGTAGGCCCGGTCGTTGTCCAGCATTTCCGAAAGAAAGGCCTGCTTGGACCAGGGCGTGGTGAACGACAGCTTCTCGATGCGCAGGATCTCCGTGAGGTCCCGCACCCGCATGGGATCGATGACTACCGACTCTGTTTCCATCGGCGCTCCGCCTCCGAGCGACGCAGGTAATTGGGACTGAGCGCAAAGAGGTCGTCGGCCGCACCCCGGGAAAGCTCCATCTCCCCGATGTGCGCCACGTGCGCAGCCCGCAGCCCCTCACCCTGCAGCGGAACCGTCACGGCTCCCGCCTCGCGAAGCCGCTCGTACAGGAGAGGAGCCCCGTCGCCGACAAGATAGACCTTTTTCCCCGAGGCCGCGGCCCGCTGCAGGGCCCCGGCCACCTCTTCGATGCTCCGGCGCTCTTCCGGGTCGATGACCGCCTCCGCCGGGAGCAGCGGAGCAGCGCCGCCGCTCGCAAACCCGCCCGCCGGCGCACCCCCGGGTTCCGGGCCGCGGCCCGCCGGCGACACGGCGCTGTCATGCCGCTCGCCAGCCTCCAGCGCGCCGCCCACAGCCCCCCGCGCGAGCTCACCCAGCCGCTCCCCGGCATAGGTAGCCGAGAACACATGCTCCTTCCGGGCGTCCAGGCTGGCGCAGATCACCCCGGGCACCCCCGCCAGCGGCCAAGCCGTGGCCAGCAGCGTACTGACGCCCTTTACCGGCACGCCCCACGCATACCCCAGCGCTTTGGCCACCGCCACCCCGATGCGAAGGCCCGTGAACGACCCAGGGCCGATCGCGACGGCGATGCCGTCCACCGCGGCCGGCGTCAGGTCCAGCCTTTCCATCAGCGATTCGAGCGCCGGCAGCAGGTTCTGCGAATGCCCTTCCTCGACGCCCAACACCGTGGCGCCCAAGAGGCGCCCCGCCGATACGACGCCGACGCCTCCCAGCCTGCCGGCGGTGTCGATTCCGATCACTGCCATCTTCGATCGCCTTCTATCGATCTCCCCCGGAGCCGCGCCGCCTGCGCTGCGGCGGGCTCTCCCAGCGGCCGGCTCCCCTCACTCAGCCTGGAACCCGGCTGAACGAATTGCGTTCCTCACGGCCTCCAGCCGCCGGGGCTCCATCCCCCTCGCCCAAAAGGTGACCCGCCGCCCGTCCGGGAGCACTTCAAAGGCCACATCAAACCGGCGGGCAGCCAGCGCTTCCCGCGCCCGCTCGCCCCATTCGACGGCCGTGACTCCGTCCCGGGGGTCGAGGTATTCGTCCAGACCTGACGCTTCCACGTCTCCCAGCGGGTCGTCCAGGCGGTAGAGGTCGAGGTGAAAAAGGTCGAGGCGGCCGCCCCGGTGCTCATGCACCAGCGTAAACGTGGGGCTTTGCACGTCCTCGGGATCGTAGCCCAACGACCGGGCGATGCCCTTCACGAAGAGGGTCTTCCCTGCGCCGAGATCGCCTTGGAGGTTGACGAGGTCGCCGGCCGCCAGCGCCTGGCCAAACACCTGGCCCAGCCGCTGGGTCTCGGCTGGGCTGTACGTCCGCACCTTCGCGATCGCCGCTGCCGTCGCCATCGTCCCTGGCCGCCGACCTCCTGAGAGCATCAACAGTGTACGCGGAACATCTTGCCAACCATGCGGTTCAACCACGCCGCACCGCTTCGCGCTTCAACGCTTTGGGAGGCCGCCGGCCGCCCTCCGCCTCCGGCGAGCGCGGTCTTCGCCCCGGTGCCTCGCCCGCCGGCATCCGGTCTCCCAAAACCATTCGGCGGCCGCACCATCATCCCTTCACCTGCCCGTTTGCGCCGCAGTGCGCGAGCGGGCTGCGTTTCCCCCATCGCCGCCCGGCGGGCGACGCCCGGCGGCGCCCGGCGGCCCTCGCCCTCCCGCCAGCATCGGACCGCGCCCTCCCGCCAGCGTCGGTCTCCAAAGCTTAGACCACTGTTTCACTCCGTGTGGGTGGCCGCGCGGGGAGTGGGAGGGCGGCTCGTTTTCCCCCGGGAATCCACGCGCGTTCCAAGAGTTCCCGCGCCGCCGCCGGCTCCTTTACCCAACAAACGCCCAGCTAGAACCCGCCCACACGGAATGAAACAGTGGTTACGGCCGGCGGCGCGGAAGGTCCGCGATCGGGCCGGCAGCGATCACGCCGGGAAGGGGCTCATCAAATCCCGAAGGCCCTGTGCGTCCGCCGTGGGCGCCACAGGGCCTTCTTGGGGAGGAAAGTGAGGCGGAAACTCGGAGGATTGAAACGCTCAACGCCGGCTCGAGCTCGGCGGCCGGCCCGGGATCATTTCGCCGCCCATCCCAGACGTTCATCGGGCTCGGCGGGCGGGCGCTTCGCCAGCACGTGCGCATCGTGGAGCACCCGCTTCAGGCGCTCCAAGTCAAAGGGTTTCGGCAGGTGGAGGCTGGCCCCCGCCCGGTACGCCTCGTAGCGGATTTCGTTCCAGGCGTACGTGGTGGACGTGATCACGACGGCTCTCAATCCCAGCTCCTGCTTAATGCGCCTCGTGGCCTGGATGCCGTCCTCCAGCGGCATCCGCACGTCCATCAGGATGACGTCGGGATCGGTCTCAGCTGCGAGGCGAACGGCGTCTCTGCCGTTGGCCGCTTCCGCGATGATTTCATAGTCATCCAAAAACAACTCGATGAAATCCCGCAGCACTTGCCTCATCGCCGGGTCGTCGTCGACGACCATCAGCCGACACTTGGACATAGACTCGCACTCCTTTGTGGGATCAGGGTACCCTCTACGCCGTGACCCACTGCTTTCCGGAGGCGTGCAACAGGCTCAAGGCGAGCAACTTTGGTACGTTTCGAAACTTCGACAGAATCGGGAAAACACCTTCCAAAATTGCGAGAAGATATGAAATAGTTCGATCTGGCCATAAGCACGGGCCATCCTCGCCGTCCATTGGAGCGGCATTGCCCCAGCCGGAGCAGCGCCTCAGCGAAGAAGCCGCAGCTGGTAGTCGAAGCCCGGGGGCAGCTGCGGCTTCTTCGCTGAGGCGCTGCTCCGGCTGGGGCAATGCCGC
>k87-773087_pt1 | contig 11618 bp, 9 predicted proteins | sample MGYA00084031_6733416 | MGnify analysis MGYA00084031
CGACCCCACCCTCGCCCTCCCCTCCGCCGAGACCGTGCGGCTCACGGCGGACGCGTCCGCCGTGAGCGCGATGGAGACCCCCGCGCCGGCCCCGGCGGACGGCCGCGGCGCCCCCCATGTAGAGGAGCTGCCCCGCCCCGCGCAGCTCCCCGCCACGGTGGCCGACTTCACCGGCCGCAGGGAGATCGTCGCCCGGCTGCGGAACCTGCTGGCCGACTCCGAGAGCATGCCGGTGGCCGCGATCAGCGGCATCGGCGGGGTGGGCAAGACCACACTGGCGGTGCACGTCGCGCACTCCGCGGGCGACCTCTACCCGGACGGCCAGCTCTACGCCGACCTGCGCGGCCACGAAGAGGAGCGGGACGCCGCCACCGACGCCGCGCTCGGCGCGTTCCTGCGCGCGCTCGGCATCCCGGCGGACATCATCCCCGAGGGCAGGGCCGAGCGGTCCGCGCTGTACCGCTCGCTGCTCGCCGATCGGCGCATGCTGGTGCTGCTGGACAACGCGGGCAGCACCGACCAGGTGACCCCTCTCCTGCCCGGCACCCCCGGCTGCGCGGCGATCGTCACCAGCAGGATCAAGCTGGCCGACCTGCCGGGCGCCCGCCTGTTCGACCTCGACGTGATGGAGCCGGACGAGGCGCTGGAGCTGTTCGCCGCCGTCGTCGGCACCGAGCGGGTCTCCGCCGAGCGCGCCGCGGCCATGGATGCCGTGGCGGCCTGCGGCTTCCTGCCTCTGGCGGTACGCATCCTGGCCGCCAGGCTGGCCTCCCGACCCGCCTGGACGATCTCCTCGCTGGTGTCCAGGCTCGCCGACGAACGACGCCGCCTGGACGAGCTACGGGTCGGCTCCCTGGCGGTGGACGCGACGTTCGCCCTCGGATACGGTCAGCTCGACCCCGCCCAGGCCCGTGCTTTCCGCCTGCTGTCCCTGGCCGGCGGCCCCGACATCTCGCTGTCGGCGGCGTCCACCGTGCTGGGCCTGGACGTCTCCGCGGCCGAGAACGTGCTGGAGTCACTGGTGGACGCCAGCCTGCTGGAGTCGCCCGCGCCGAACCGCTACCGCAGCCACGACCTGCTCAAGCTGTTCGCCAGGCGGGCGGCCGAGACCGAGGAGACCTTCGAGGAGCGGGAGGCCGCATCGGCCCGGCTGCTCGACTTCTACCTCGCCTCGGCCAAGGAGGCGCACCGCCTGGCCTACGAGGGTTCGCTGATCCATGAGCATCTCGCCGTGCGCGGGACGGCCGGCCGCACGTTCGCGACCGCGGACGAGGCGGTCGAATGGCTGGCCGTGGAGGCGGAGTCGCTGTTCGCCGCGATCGGCCAGGCGGCGGAGTCGGCCGGACGGCCGGACGTGGCACGCGGTGCGCTGCTGCCCGCGGCCGACCTGCTGGTGGGCATGGAGCCCCTGCTGGAGTCGGGGACGCACGCCCGCGAGTTCGAACGGCACACCCGGCAGGTGCTGGCCACCTCCCAGAAGATCGGCGACGGCGCGAGCGAGGTCCGCGCCCGGTACGTGCTGGGAAGGGTGCTGTTCGGCGCCAACCGGTTGGAGGAGGCCGAAGAGCAGTTCCGCGCCGGGCTGAACCTCTCCGACACCCTCGACGAGCGGATCGTCACCGGCGAGATCCTCAACGCCCTGGGCGTGGTGGCCGGTCGACGGCGCCGCCACCACGAGGCGCTCGCGTGGTTCGACGCGGCGCGCGAGTTCTACCGGAAGGTCGGCGCACCGGCGGGAGAGGCGCTGGTGCTCAGCTACTCCGCCCGCGACCACCTGGGCCTGAACCGCCCCGACGACGCGATCGCCGCCGCCGAACAGGGGCTTGCCATCTTCACCGAGCTGGGCAGCGGTGCGGGCATCGCACGCGCCCGCTACCACCTCGGCATCGTGCTGTCTCGGGTGGGCAGGCTGAACGAGGCCGTGCACCACCACGCCGAGTGCCTGTCGTTCTTCCGAGCCGGCGGCCAGCGTGTCTGGGAGCAGCGGGTCCGCTGCCGCCTGGCGGAGACCTTCATCGCGGCCGGCCGGTTCACCGACGCCGTCGGCCACGCCGAGCAGGCGCTGACGCTGAGCCGGGAGATCGGCTACCCGTACGGCGAGGCGCAGTCGTTCACCGTGCTCGGACGCGCCCTGGCCGGGCTCGGCGACACCGCCAGGAGCGACGACTGCTTCCGCCGGGCGCACGCCCTCTTCACCCGCATCGGCGCCCCGGAGGCCGACGACCTGCGCGCGATCGTCGAGCGCGACCAGGTCAACACCACCTGACCCGGGATCGGGGCCCGCGGGGCGCATCCGGCGTGGGGCACGGTGCCGCCCGTCGTGGCGACCCGTCCCTCACGCCGGGGAGTCCGCCGGTCCGCTCAAGGTCGCGCCTTCGCGAGGGCACGCGCCAGAACAGCGCGGATATGGTCGACATCCGGCCGGATACCGCCTAACAGGACGGCGGCGCACAGGCCGTCGGACGCGGCGACCAGTGCTTCGACGGCGTCGGCTTCGCTGGTGTAGTCCCGGGCGAGTTCGGCCACGTTCTCCCGCCAGCGGCGCGCCACGGGACGCAGGGCCGGACGCCGGGCGGCGAGGGTGGACAGTTCGCGTTCGGCGAGGGCGCGTTCGCGGCCCGGGCCGGCTGATTCGGCGATCAGTTCGGCCAGGCCGCGCAGGGTGTCGCCGCCGGCGTCGATGATGTCGCGGATGCGCCGGGTGTAGTCCTCGGCGACGGTGGACAGGGCGGCGACGAGGAGGTCGTCGAGGGTGGCGAAGTAGTACGTGGTCAGGCTGGCCGGTACGCCCGCCTCACGGGCCACGGTGCGGTGGGTGACCCCGGCCGCGCCGTCGCGGCACACCACGCGCAGGGTGGCGTCGATGATCTCGGCACGGCGGCGTTGCCCTTTGAGCTTACGGCCGTCGACGGCGGTCGCCTGATCGCCCATGGCCATCAGGCTACCTAGGCCGTCATGCCGTGGAGCCCGTGATGGGACGGATGTGGCGCAGGGTGATCGCGCAGACCACGGCGACCGCGCCGACGCCCAACCCGGCGACGAGGGCGGCGGCGTTGAGCCCGGAGGTGAACACGGCTTTGGCGTGCTCGACCGTCTCGACGGGCACTTCGTCGGTGACGGTGAGCACCGCCGACAGGCTGTCACCGACACGGTCGGCGATCTCCGGGGGAAGGGTGGTGGGGACGGCGACGCGGGAACGGTAGAGCGCGGTGGTGAGGCTGCCGAGCACGGCGACCCCGACCGCGATGCCCAGTTCCTGGACGGTCTCCGACATCGCGGCGGCCGATCCCGCCTTGGTCGGCGGCGCCGCTCCGACGACGATGTCGGTGCCGAGGGCGGCGATCGCCCCCAGCCCCAGGTAGACGAATGCGAAGGCGACGACGACGCTGGACGGCCGTCCGGGTCCCGTGGTGGCGAGCAGACCGTAGCCGATCAGCGAGATGACGAGGGTGGTGGTCATGACCGTCGCCGGACGGACACGCCGGGCGATCAGCGGGGCGCCGATGGCCGCCGCGAGCATCGCGAGCGCGGGCGGGCCCATCCAGAGCCCGGCGACGGTCGCCGACAGCCCTTCGACCAGCTGCAGGTACTGGGTGATCAGGAACATCACCCCGCCGACGCCGACGAGGCCGATCAACAGGATGCACAGCGCCGCGGTGAAGGCACGGCTGGTGAACAGCGTCACGTCCAGCAGCGGTGCGGGCAGTGCACGCTGGCGCCGGACGAACAGTACCGAGCATCCCGCGCCGACGGCCGCCGCGCCGAGAACCGTGGCGTCGAAGCCGTCGGCGGCGGCGTGTTTGATCGCGAAGATGATCGGCAGGATCGCGGCCAGGGAGAGCACGACGCTGGGCAGGTCGAACCCGCCCTCCCGCGGGGCGCGGTACTCGGGCAGCATGAACGGCGCCGCCACCAGCAGGACGGCGACGACCGGCACGGCGATGAGGAAGGCGGCCCCCCACCAGAAGCGCGCGAGCAGCATCCCTCCGATGACGGGACCGGCCGCCATGCCGAGGGCGAACATCGTCGCCCACACCCCGATCGCCAGCGCACGCTGACGCAGATCCACGAACATGTTGCTGATCAATGCCAGCGTCGACGGCATCAGCGTCGCCCCGGCCACCCCCAGCAGCGCACGGGCGGCGATCAGCATCCACGCGCTCGACGAGAACGCCGCCAGCACCGAGGCGAGGGCGAAGCCCGCGGCGCCGATCATCAGCAGGCGCCGCCGCCCGATCCTGTCACCCAGGTTCCCCATCGTGATGAGGAATCCCGCGATCAGGAACCCGTAGGCGTCCATGATCCACAGTGTCTGCGTCGCGCTCGGCCGTACATCCGCGGCCAGGCTGGGCAGCACGAGATACAGCACTGTGACGTCCATCCCCAGCAGCAGCGTCGGCAGCGCCAGCAGTCCCAGCCCGCCCCATTCGCGCGCTCCGGCGCGGCCACCGCCGGCCTGATTCATCGGACTCCTCCCCGTTGCGGCCAACTAATTGGACGATAGTAAAACTTGTACGATCGTACAACTAATTGCCGTCAGGACGAGTCCGGCGCCGGCAGCAGCACCCGGCCCACGCGGCCGCCGTTCCGGGCCCCGGATGACATGAGGAGAGAGCCACGCGCCTTCCGGCAGCGAGCCGCCCCAGGCCCGCGCACGCCCCGCCTCAGGGCGGGTCACACCCCTCGCGGAACACCGGGATCACGAGCGTTCACCGTTCCAGACCCGGCGCGGGCGCCGGACAGGGCTCCCCGCCGTCCCGTCGAAGCGACATGCGGACGGTGGCGGGATTCCGGGCAGCCGCAGAAGAACGTTCGAAACGAGGGGCCGCGCCGGGTCGTGAGGGCCGCGATCGCGAACGTGGAAGATCACACGGCCCCCAGGCCACGCCTACGCGAACGATCCACCGCGAGACCACGGGAATCGAAGGACCTCCGGCCGCCCGGGCCGTGTCCCAGCGATCTCCGGCCGCCCCGGGCCGCGGCTCAGCAGGCGCCGGCGTCCAGCGGGTCGACGTCGGTGCTCGGAGCCTCCGGGTCGGGAGCGTCGGCGGCGTCCACGCCGTCGGGGAGCGGGGTCGTCACGTCCCCACCGGGGGAAACAGGAGGGCGGAGGTCGAGGTCGCGGAAGAGCTCGTCGTCGAGACGGGTCATCCACACATGGTTGATCATGTGAGCTCCGTCCTGTCGCAGCCGACCGCCCGCTCCTGGGAGACACCCGGCCGGCCGCCCGCTCCGCCTCGCGGAGCCAGGGGCCCGGCTCGTCACCGGTTGCTTCGCGAAGCGGCTAGCCGCCTCATCGAGCGACCGACCGGGCCGGCCGGTCGCGGGCTTGAACCCCCAGGCCCGCGACCACAAGCGCAGCTTTCCGCCTCGTGTTCAACATCCGATCAACACCGGATCAAAGCGTCAGGAACCCCTCCGCGATCAGGGCACGCACCGCGGCCGTCGCTCCCGGCGGGGGTTGGGCGCCGCCGTCCGCGCTCTCCCCGCTCTCCGGTCCGCCGCCCGCGGCGGCTCCTCCGGCCCCGGCGTCCGCCTCCGCCACGGCCCCGTCCTCCTCCCGGTATCCGGTGAGTTCGGCGATGGCGGACAGCAGGGGAGCCAGGGGCAGCGTTCCGTCGCACACCCCGGCGAGCGCGGCCTCCACCGTACCCACCGTCGTGGTACGGCGCAGCCCGCTCGTCTGGCGCAGCACGATACGCGTCGGATGTTCGGCCCCCGGCTCGCCGATCCGCTCCTCCAGCACGCCGTCGGCCACCTTCAGCCTGGCCGCGAGCAGCTCCTCGTCGCTGATCCGGTGCGCGGTGCCGATCGCCCTCAGCACGTCGTCCACGTAGGCGCCGACCGGAAGCTCCACGGGGTGGGTCAGCTCCTCGACCCGCACCACCGGGTCGAGCGCGCCGGAGTCGTGCAGCGTGATCCACCCGAAGCCGATGCCGGTGACCTTCATCGACGACAGCCACTCCAGCCAGGCGTCGTAGCGCGCGTGGTAGGCGGGGGTGCCCTGCTCCACGGAGTCCCGCAGCCACAGCTCGACGTACTCCGCCGGATCCTGCACGTCGCGCTGGACGACCCAGCCGTCCAAGCCGGTGGCGGTCAACCAGCCGCCCACGCGGTCGCGCCAGTCCTCCCCCTCGATGTGCAGCCAGTTGGCCAGCAGCTGGCAGTGGCCGCCGGGGGCCAGGTGGCGGGGCGCGAGCCGTACCAGGTCGCGGCAGAAGCCGTCGGCCTCCTCGGCGGACTCGCGGTAGGACGGCCCGCCGCCCGGCGAGATCACGAACGGCGGGTTGGAGACGATCAGGTCGAACAGCTCCCCCTCGACCGGCGCGAACATGGGCCCCTGCCGCGCGTCCACGTCGGTCACCCCCGACAGCCGCCAGCTCAACCGGGCCAGCTCCAGCGCCCGCGGATTGACGTCGGTGGCGACCACGTGCGCGGCCCGCTCGGCGAGGTGGAGCACCTGCACGCCGCAGCCGGTGCCCAGGTCGAGCGCCCGCTCGACGGGACGGCGGATGATGAGCTGGGCGAGGTTGGCCGAAGCGCCGCCCGCCCCGACCACGTGATCGGGTCGCAGCGGAGGATCACCCGGCCTGACCTTGCGGTCGGAGACGAGATATCCGCCGGTCTCCCACGGCTGGAGGTGGACGGTGGCACGCACCGCATCGCGTACCCCCGCCCCGGAAGCCCCGCCGTCCCCGGTGGCGGCGGCACCGTTCGGCGCCGGCTCGGGGACGAGCAGACCCGCCTCGACCAGGCGGGGGACCGGGAGCGGCAGCTCGGCGGCCGCGACCGGGACCCCCAGCCACCACAGCCGGATCAGCGCCCCCAGCGGGTCGCCGTCACGTGTCTCCCGCAGCGCGGGGACCACTTCCTCGCGGGCCAGCGCCGCCGCGGCGACCGGGCCCAGCCGCTCGCGCACGCCTTCCAGCGTGTACCCCCAGTCGTGCAGCCGGCCGCGCAACTCATCGATGAGATCGGTCGCGATGTCCACCGGGCCATCCTCGCACCCGTACCCGTCGCCGGGGGGAGGTACGGCTCACTCGCCCCGGACCGCGACCGAGATGACCATGTGCAACCTACCGATTACGTAAAGACGCAAGCGGTCCGCAAGCGCCGCTCAACCAACCCGGGTAAGCCTTATCCGGCAGCCGTCATCACACCCGTCGACGAGGGAGGGTGGGTTCAGATGATGATCCCGTGCCTGGCGTGCGACGCCGAGTTCGCTCCCGACGAGTACTTCCGCGCCTGCACCGACTACAACCGCAGCCGCGATCTGGTCGCGTGGACGTGCCCGGCCTGCGGCAACCGGGACGAGATGCGGGTACTACCCGGCGAGCTGGGCTTCGGCTATCCGCACGGCAGACGGTACGCCGTCCACGACCGCGTCCGCGTCCCCGGCCTGCACCGCCGGCGCAGGGATCTCCGCCTGGACATCACGCTCGACAAGAAGGTGTGGCACGTACCCGCGCGCGCCGGACACCTCGCCTTCCGCTGACGCGGGGTGTTCAGTCCGTCGGCTCCGCCGTGGGCTGGCGCAGGCTGTGCCAGGCCGCCCGGCTCAGCGCGGAGATCTCCTCGGGGGTCGGCTGGTGGGCGCCCGCGAACCACAGGCGGCACATCTCCTGCGCCGGCCCCAGCCACAGCACGTAGCACATCGTGGGCGGAACCGGCTGGAGCAGCCCGGCCTCCACGTGGGGCCGCCACCACTCGGCGACCCGGCGGAAGAACGCCCGGCGCAGCTCCGCCACCTCGGGCCCTCCGGGCTCGTGCCGCCGCGGCGGGCGCTCGGTGATGAGCAGCCTCGCCCGCTCGGGGTGGTCACCGCACCAGGCCATGTGCATGGCCACGATGGCCTCGACGCCGTCACGCGCCTTCTCGTGGCGGCGCAGTTCGGCGAGGAACGCCTCCTGATACATGTCCAGCGTCTCGGCATACAAGACGCCGAAGACGTGTTCCTTGCTGGCGAAGTGGTGGTAGAAACTACCGACGCTGACGCCGCTCTCATCGCGCAGGCTCGCCAGCGTGGTGGCCGAGACGCCGTCCTTGCTGAACAGGCGCAGCGCCCCGTCCATGATTCTGGAGCGGCCGTCGCGCCCACCCTTGACATTCTTCACGACGTCAATGTTGAGGGAGCAGAAGGTTGAGCCGCAAATGCTTGCTCGGCACAATGCGGCATTTTGTGCACGAGGTCACTCCGTTTCCGCGTCGCTGATCGACGCGCCGGACCGGCCGGCTGCACCACACCGGCGCGGTCCGGGCTCGCGGCGGAACCGGTCCCGTGGGTGCCTACCCTGAATGCGTGTACAGGTTTCTCCTGACCCCGCGCTGGCTGGCACTTCACATCGTGGTGCTGCTGGTCATCCCCGCCTTCGTCCTCCTCGGGCAGTGGCAGTTCGGCCGATACGAGGAGCGTTCGGCGGAAAGCGAGCGCGTCACCGCCAACCTGCAGGCCCCGCCCGTGCCGCTCGCCTCCCTGGCCAGACCCGGCGCGGCGGTGCGCGAGGCGGAGGAGTACCGCCGCGTGACCGTGTCGGGAACATACGACACCGCGCACGAGCTGCTCGTCCGCCGCCGCACCCAGAACGGCAGGGTGGGGTTCTACGTGCTGACCCCGCTCGTCACCGGCGACGGCTCGGGCGTGCTGGTCAACCGGGGGTGGGTGCCCCCGGGCGAGACGGCGGCCGCGGCGCCGGACGTGCCGGCCCCGCCGCCTGGGCAGGTGACGGTCACCGGGCGGCTGCGGGAGAGCGAGACCGAGGAGAACACCGGGATCGAGAACCGGCCGGGCCAGCCTCAGGGCCAGATCCTGCTGATCGACGCGAATGCGATCGGGGACGGCCTGCCGTACGAGATCGTGCGCGGCTACGTGGATCTGATCGAGCAGCGGCCCGCGGCGGCGCAGGCGCCCGAGCCGGTCCCGGAACCGGACGTCGGCGGCGGGGGCGGGCTCAACCTGGCCTACGGCGTGCAGTGGTGGCTGTTCATCGGCGTGGCCATCGGCGGATGGTTCCTCCTGATCCGCCGGGAGGCCGCCGACCGGCGCGCCGCCGCCGAACGGGAGACGCGGGACGACCCCTCCTCCGACGCCCCTGCCCGTACCGGCTAGCCCTCGGCCGGGCGGCGCTACACCAACGCCGCGATCGGCAGGTAGGACAGCACGAGCCCGATGAGCAGCCCTTGCACGCCGGTCAGCGGCTCCCGCTCGGGCAGCGGATCGTCCGGTCGCCGCCACAACGGGTACGGCTCCAGCAGCGCGTAGGCCACGACACCGCCCCCGAGGAAGATCCAGAACCAGCCCCACCGGGTGGCGAAGCGCCGCCGCGGCGCCGCCAGCATCAACCACAGGGCCATCACCCCGGCCGCCACGCCGAGCGGCGCCAGAGGCGGCCACAGCCGCTCCAACTCCGCGTACGCCCACGGGCCGGCGAAACCGCCCGACCCGGTCTCGATCTCCACCCGGCCTCCCCCGGCGCGCGCGGCCTCCTCGAGCCGCCGCACGTAGGACGCGCGCAAGGGCTCGAGCCGCCGCGGGTCGAGCCGCGAGGTGACCGGGTCGTACACCTCTCCCTTGGGCACCCCCGTGACCCGCGACCACGACAGCGGACCGTTCGACCAGGTCAGCTGACCGGAGGCGGGCCAGAAGCGGTCCACGACGACCCGGGAGACCTCGCCGGACCGCAGCTCGCGGTACAGGTCGTCGATCGGTCTCGGCGTGGGCTCGCCGTTCAGGTGGATCGCCAGCGTGGCGATGCAGAGCACGGCGAACAGCACCAGCCGCGCGCCGTGGGCGAGCCGGTCGTGAACGGCACCGGGGCGAACCGCGAAGACGACTCCCGCCGACAACCCATCCCCCATCCAAGACGGCCGACCCTGGATAGGGTAAGGGCCCGCGGCGCCCCGGCGCGTTCCGCTCCTCCCGCCTTCCCTGCCGCCTCGCGCGGCGCGAGCGAGCGGCGCGCGATCACGCGGGGCGGCCGGAGAACCCCCCTTCAGGGCCGGCCGAAGGACGGTTTACATGACGGCCTCAACTCGTCGAACGCCCGGTTGACGCGAACAACGCGCAGCGGAGGCCCCCCAGCTTGTGGTGTGTGACGCCTGCGGCATACGGTTTGCCATGTGACTACGCCGCTGCGACCCGACCCCGAACCTCGGCGGCGCGACTTCGTGATCATTTCCGTAGATGATCACTTGATAGAACCGCCTGACGTGTTCGTGGATCGGTTGCCCAAGAAGTACGCCGATCTGGCGCCGAAGGTGGTCGAAACCGACGCCGGCCATCAGGTGTGGCGGTACGGGGGTGCCACGTACCCCTGCGCCGGGATCGATGTGGGGGTGGGCTCACGCGAGCAGCGGACCCTCGATCCGGTGCGCTACGAGCAGATGCGCCCCGGCTGCTACGACATCAACGCCCGCATCCGCGACATGGACCGCGCGGGCATCTGGGCGGCGCTCTGCTTCCCCAGCGTGCTTGCCGGCCAAGCCGGCACCGTCTTCTCCAAGACCCGCGACCAGGACCTCGGCATCGCCCTCGTACGCGCCTGGAACGACTGGCACATCGAGGTCTGGGCCGGCACCTACCCCGAACGCATCATCGGCCTGCAGCTTCCCTGGCTGGGCGATCCGGAGATCGCCGCCAAGGAGATCCGCGCCAACGCGGCGCGCGGCTTCAAGGCCGTGGTGTTCCCCGAGTTCCCCACCCGGTTGCGCCTGCCGTCCATCCACAGCGGCCACTGGGACCCGCTGTTCGACGCCTGTGAGGAGACCGGCACGGTCGTCTGCCTGCACACCGGCGCGGCGTCCTGGGCGCCCGTCCCCTCACCCGACACCCCGATCGAGGCCATCACCACGCTGATGCCCGCCAGCGCGATGTACGCCTGCGCCGACTGGCTGTGGTCGGGCATCCCGTTGCGCTTCCCCCGGCTGCGCATCCTCATCGTCGAGGGCGGTGTCGGCTGGCTGCCGATGCTCGCCGAGCGCGCCGACTACGCGCTGGACCACCCGATGGACGGCGAGACCTCCTGGGAGGGCGGTCTCAAGCCGAGCGAGGTGCTGCGGCGCAACTTCTTCTTCGGCACGTTGAACGACACCTCGCTGTCCGGCGTGCGCCTGGCCGTCGGCCTCGACCACGTGCTGATGGAGAGCGGCTACCCGCACGCCGACTCCACCTGGCCCGACACCCAGCGCGTCGTCGCCCGCAACCTCGGGACGCTCCCGCCCGCCGACATCGCCAGGGTGACGTACGGCAACGCCGCCCGCCTGCTCGGTCACCCGCTCCCCTCACGCGCGTGGCTGCGCATGGAGGAGATCACGGCCAGCTAGCTCCGCGGTCCTGTTCCGGGGGTTCCGGGAGCGGGCGGGGCCATCCCCGAGGTCTTCCCGGCGGCCGAGTGCGTGCGCTCCCATTCGAGGTAGCGGCCGCTTTCGCCGAGCAACGACGCCATCAGCCACAGGAACACGCCGAAGTCGTCGGCCACGCCGATCACGGCCAGGAACTCCGGGATGACGTCGATCGGGGAGATGAGGTAGATCACGCCGAGTCCCATCGTGGCCAGCATGCCCCGGCTCATGCCGGGGTAGGACCCGCGCAGCGCGGCGCCGATCATCCGGGGGATCCCCCG